>JADMIO011711124.1_pt1 | contig 51735 bp, 43 predicted proteins | sample 8958161 | NCBI WGS metagenome assembly JADMIO01 (sample SAMN16585339, study PRJNA669376) | soil metagenome | isolation source: Crop rotation soil | place: USA: Cullars Rotation, Alabama | collected 2011
GGTGGCACCGCCGGTTCCGTCGGCTGAAGTCGTCGCGGTGGAGGAGGTCGTGCTACCGCCGCTGCCGCCCTGTCCGCCAGTCGTGGTGGTCTCGGAGGTGGAGCCGGAGGCTGTGCTGGATGCGCCGCCACCTCCGCTGGAAGTGGCGGTGCCCGCGGCGGATCCCGATGAACTCTTCGGGTTACGTTCGCCGTACTCGCCGTCGATGCCGAGGAGCTTGGAACAGCCCGTGGATACGAGGAGCAGAGCGAGCGCTCCCAGGGGTACGGTGGAGGTCGAGGTCACCATGGACGTGCTACCAGGATCGTGGCTCCGCCGCCGGCAGTGGGCGTCACCGTGGCTGTCCAGGTGTTCTGCTTGGCTTTGGGGCCCAGATTGTCTTTTTTCGGTTCGGTAAGCCAGAGTGTGAGTCCCGCGCCGACGCCGAGAGTTCCGGCCACAAAGGTTACCGTGCTGGCTGTGGCGAAGTTCTGCGCACGGTCTGCGACGAGTCTGTCGTCGGGGGGGTCACATAGTTTGTCCGGGTCGGGGCAATGGGTTTTGATTCGGGATCGATCGCTCCAGGCGATCGAGCCGGTGATGGTGCCGGCAACGATTCCGGCAGCCCCGGCGCCGAAGCTGATGTAGGTTCCGAGTTTGCGTGCACTGGAAGCGGGGGGATATGGCAACGATGGTGGTGCTAGGAGAGCCGAAGCAATGGGTGGGGCGGGTGGCGCTTGCGGGGGATAAGTCGGAGTGTCCGCTCGGGGCAGCTCTTGGGGGGGCGTGGGGGGAGGCGTCTGGGCGGGTTCTTGGTCGAGCTTGACGGTGATAGGTACAAGTTTCCCGCGTTCGGCGATGTGTAACTTGTCGCGCGTCTTCCATGGTTTATAACCAGGAGCCGTGACTTCGATCGTGTATTCTCCTGGATCAACGACCGTTTCACTATTTGGCGCCATCACGCCCTTTATCGGGACGTCATTTCTCGTCGCCAAAATCTTTAGTCCATTTGGGACAGGCCCATTCAAATCGATACGTAAGCGTGGAGCCTTCTTAAGGAGAGCCTCCAACACCGGCGGGCGAGCCTTGCCTACATATCCTGGCGTGGCGGCGTCGTTGCGATCCAAATTCATCGCGGCATCAAGCGCGATGCTCGCCTGTCGATACATTTCATCATGTATGCAACATATGGCCAAGTCAATCCATATACCAGCGTACGGAATTTCATCATCCATCTTCCCCTCAAGCCATCGGCACGACTTGTAATCCCCGTTTTTCAGCTCTTGGCGAATTCTATGGTATTCTTTCCCCCATGCCTCTTTCGACATAATCTGGGCGCTAGCCGAGGACAATTCACACAATACGACCCCGATCAAGGCAACCGCAACAGAAATATATTGTGGCACATCGACCCCAAACCGTCTCTTGCTGCCAGGATTCATAACCTCAGGGAATTGGCTCCTCAGGGACATCGATAACCTCTCCTTTCGGGACTTTATTCTTACTCCGACCTCCATCTGGTAATCCAGCTCTGGATGGTGCACCTTGAAGCGAATCTGACGAATTGGGTTTCGTTGTCGATCGGCTCGTTGACAGCCCAACGCGCGCCGGCCTTTCGTCGATCTTTGCCACTACCGTAGGCACTGTAGAAGCGACGGTCGCCGCACTGGTTGACAATGCGGGCGACGGGTCAGAGCCACCTCCTTGTCCCGTAGCGGTGGCCGCTGTCGAGGACGGCATCTGGCCGGCAACGGGCGAAGGTTTAGTGAAGACTAGCAACGCGACGACCCCTAGCGTTGCAATCGCCACAATTGCGACGATCACTATACTGTGATTCGATGGCTCAGGAGCTCTGCGCGAAAGAGGTTCAGCAACACCGAACAGTTCTCGGAATACCTCGCCTCGAGTTTTGTGTGCCGAAATCACAGCTTTGCCGGCAATATTTGCTATGCCAACACCGGGAGCCCAGATATACTTCAACGGAAGATCATCAAATGACTCCGATTTTGCCCGTAACATGTTCTCCGTATGAGACAAGTCAAAATTGTAATTCGGCCCTGAAGATATTGTCCCCGAGAACGCCACATTCGGTGGCACGGGATGATTTCTCATAAAGCTACAAAACGCGACAAAGGCCGCTAGTCCAACCGATCCGTCTTCAATCTTCTTATTACTTTCAATGTCGGGTTCTATCGTCCAGACAATCTGTGACTCGCGAGAATTACACGAGAGTCTTGCAGCCGAGAGGGCCCGATTCACAGCAGAAATAAATTCCTTGTCGTGTGGGCGATTACTGCACTCCAGGCCGCGGCCAACCTTGAAGACTCGAAGCGCACCGTGATTCCCAACAGCGACCGGGAATACGGCACCTTCGTGCAATTCTAGCAGGTCGCCCGCAACGCTATTTAGCCTTTCAACCTTTCCGTCGCGTGGTTGCGCATGAAGGAGCTTCCTAATCTCTTCTACCTCATCTTGAGCACTCAGCAACGATCCCGGTAAGCAGACGTCCAGTGCTCGCACAGCCAGACCAGCAGCCTCGTCGTCATCGCAATCAGGGCCGAGCGCCCGACGGATCTTAACAATCTCAAGTATCGCCGCGCGACCACGCCCGAACTCGATGAAGTCGAGGACTTCCTTCCATCGATTTACGTTCGTCGCCGTCATACTCGCTCGATAGGGATCTCCAAACGGAACCCGAACGCGGGCAGGAGCAACAAGAGCGGCTTCGCTCCATCGAATTCCCCCCACCACACCAGCGGACTCAATGTTGAACTGCGAATTGCCTCGATTTCCTGCCCATCCACGTCGCGCACAACTATGCTCGATTTTTCCGTGAGGTTGAGTCCGCTTTCTCTGCTTACATTCACTCGAATGATTACGGTGCTACCGACCGACTTGAGCTCCTCCAGCCACTTCACTGTGATTGGTGCACCTTTCTGCTTCTGTCTAGGAAACAGTATTGGCGCGAGTAATGCAGGGTCCTTATCCGAAGGGCCCGCCGCACGAAGGACCGTAGCCGCCGGCCTCTCGAGCTTCAAGGGCGGCGGCGGCGGGTACGCGCGCAGCTTGAACTCTTGCCGTACGCGCATCATTCGCCATACTCGAAGCCACCAAGCCTCGGGAAACAATTGAGCGATGACATCGAGCCAGGCGGCTTCGTTTCCGCAGGGAGCAACGCCGAGGATCAGCGGTGTTCGAACCACTTCCGCGACATCGTCGAGACGTTCACACACATCGAGTACCCTGCGTTCCCATTCAGCCGAAATACAACGACCATCTGGATCAGCGTTAGCACTTGCATGCTCTCCGAGAACGAACAATAGAGTCTCGACGTTCTCCCTGTCACCGAGCAAGTCGCACACTTCGGTAAAGTTAAGCGGAACGGAGTCGACGATTTCATCACCCCGCTCATCACGCAGGGAAGGATAAGCCTCGCGCAACGCGTTTCGAAGCCTCGAACGCGAAGCACACAATTTCGCGAGAGTGTCCTCGACGTTCAGAGCAAGCGACATCGCCATTCCGCCTAATTGCTCGATGGAATCCGCGCTTAGGCTCACGATCCAGTTCGTCAGCAACATCCCCTGCGATGACCGCTCCACACCGGCACGCACGAGCCTTCCCACCGCGATCGACGGAAGGAAAAGCACATCGTCGGGCTGTTCGAGCGCCTCGACGAGCTCGTGCGTCAGCCACGGAAGTCCGCGAAGGACGTGTTTCCACGAGTGCGCGTGCCCTGAAAGAGGTGAAGCCATCATGACAAACCGTCCTTCCCCGCCTCGCCGATGGACCTCGACCGGACGCAGTATATTTTCCCCCCCGACTTCTCGTCGAATCCGTTCACGATGTCCAACCATTCGGCAAACTCGTCGAGCACATCGATGTCATCGGGTGAAGTCCTGGCTAGCTCTTCCAGCGCCTTGGCAACGTATGTTCGTCCGCGCGCCAGCCATGTGCCTATGCCATCTCTATCCATCCTCAAACCAAGCTGAGCTGCGATCACCATCGGATCCATCTCGCCGATATGGTAGAGCCAAAGCCCTTCGAGCTTGAGCTTCCAGTCGTCCGCATATTGACGCCCGATCCAATGTGCAACAATTCGCTCTTTTACGCGAACGACGTCTTCGTGCGATATTCGCGCAGCAGGATCCGTCGTGTAGGTGAGATTCGTCGGAGTTGAGCTCCCTCGACCGTCGTTGCCAACTTCATCGAGCGATGATGAGCGTAAAGTTCGCCTTTGCTTCCTGAGCAATTCAAGGCCCTTGCGGTACACGACCTTGGAACACCAGACGCACGCCTGGCTTTCGAGCGAATCATGGAATGGCGAACTTCCCCGTGCCGCAGCATACCAGAGATGTGTGTACACATCTTCCATCAGCGCTTCGTCGGCAACTCCTAATTTCTTCCTCAACCCAGGTTTTCCGCACGTGTTCCATGCGTCCATTAGCACGCGCTCTGCGTCGCGCTCCTTGCCACCGTGAATGCGCGCCCCGAGTGTCAAAAGCGCAGCCGCAAGCGTCATGGTGGCCGTCGAAGTCGTCATGGTACCCTCATCGCCGACAGGCCAGAGCTTCAACCATTGCCCGAGTTTGTTCCCTGCCCGAAGGAAATGAACCCGCTGGTCCAATCACCCCTGCTGCAAGCTCATTTGCCTCCTGCTGACATCGAGACATCGCTGCATCGTGGGCAAAGTCTCGCACCGCGCCCCTTATGATCGCATGTCCTCGAAGCGAGTCGTGCTCGGACACTCTTCCCGCAGAAACACCAAGAAGCCTGGCAGCCTCCTGATGTACATGTCCAAGTGTTCTTCCTGCCACCACGGCCGAGCGCGGCGGTGAGGCGTGGGCATTGCTCGGTCCAACCGCATGAGCTACGACGTCCGCCACTTGCAGCCCACGGTTCGTCGACGCAGGCGCGTGCTCGATGCTCGTCCAGCGCACGGAACCAACAATCGGAGGTCGCCCGTGTCGCCGGGCATGAGAAATTTTTGCCGCCGATTGGACTACTTTTTCCCATCCTGATCGATTGAAGCCGGCCATATCGAGCCAGGGCGCTTTAGCAATGAGCACCTCTACCGATGGCTCCGGGTCGATCAGGCTTGCTTCCAACACAGCCTCCTCGAGCAGCGCGCGGAGCATGGGCATGTAGGGGACCCTTGCGCGCGCGCGGGAAGTCGCCGTCTCGGGTTCCAAGGTCGGCCCATGCTCGGTGACGAACACGAGCCGTGCGAAATGACTTTCGATCATTCGACCTACGCTCGTTCGAAGACACCGAACCACATCGATACCGAACTGACGAAGCTTCGGCAGATCTCTGACGGCCCGTTTCCCGTAACACTGGACCGATCCAGCGACCTCCCACCAGGGGCGAGGAACCCCTTGCTGGTTCAGCAAGACTTTCGCTAGCGCTTGTGGGTCGAAGAAGACGCTGGCATGCACCTCCCCTGTCCACCACGCGGCCCCCGCATTCGCCAGCCCCCGCGCGAGCGCCTCCGCGCACACCCGCTCCCCCTCCGCGCGAGACATCGGAAGCAGCACTCCCGCAAACAGGCGCATCCCCTCCGGCCACGGCTCTTCTTCAAAGGGCCCCAGCTTCCCCGATTCATCTACGAACAGGCTAAAATCCACGCTCGCAGCATGGTATCTCAACCCCCGGGGGTGACCGCAAGCGCTTTCCTACTGGCCGGTGATCCAGACCCTGGGGAAAGCGCTTGCCGCCTCGTTGCGCGAGCGTCGCTACAAGCACGTCCCGAAGCCGATCGAGGTCAGCGGGTTGTAGGTGTAGGCCTTCAGCGTCCCCGTGAAGTCCGGCGTGTTCGGGGCTCCGTTCGGCCAGTAGGGGTGGATCGGCGCGGCCTTGTCGATCTGGAAGTGGAGGTGCGGGCCGGTCGAGTTGCCGGTGTTTCCCGTCGCACCCAGCTTCTGCCCGGCAGCCACGGCGGCGTTCAAAATCACGCCGGCGGCGACGCTCGAGAGGTGTGCGTAGGTGACGTAGATGGTCACCGGCGCGCCTCCCTCGAACACGTTCAATTGGAGCACGACGTGCTTGCCCCATCCCCCGGCGCCCACGGTGTCGACCTTGAAGACGGTGCCGGCGCCGATCGCGAAGATGCTCGTCCCGGAGGCGACCGCCAGATCGACGCCTGGGTGGCTGCCGCAAAACTGGCCGTTGTACTTGCTGCCCGTGATGTTGTCGTAGGCGTCGCAGAGGCTGCCGGCATACCCCGGCGTGGTTTTTGCTTTCGCACCGCCGTCCTCGTTGTCAGCCCAGAGGGTAGTGTAGGTCACACCGCCCGCTGAGGCATACTTGCAGGTGTAGGTCGGCACGCTCGGGAGCGGGCTCTTGAAACCACCTGGCCTACTGAGAGCCAGCCCTTCGAAGCCTGGGCCATCTTCGTCCGGACCGAAGGGGGAGAGCTGGGCGCCCTCTTCGCTGCCGGGATTGGCGTCCTGCGGCGAGGGCGCTTCGCCGCCGCAGCCGGCCACAAGGGCGGCAACAATGAGGAGCGTACGGAACTGGATCGGAGAGATGCGGGTTTGTCTCATGCTGGATGGATGCACGAGGAAGCTCCGTGCCTGACACCCAGCAAAATTTTTCTGCTCTTCGGTGGCACCGCAGCCGCTGAGCTCTTTCCACGAACCACGCCCCGCCGACTTGCGCGTCGCCGAGAGCAAATGAGGACTGATCGTGGTCTCGACCCGCGTGCCGAGGTTCGAGCTCCGCGTGCCGAGGTTCGAGCTCCGCGTACCGAGGTTCGAGCCCCGCGTACCGAGGTTCGAGCCCCCCGGCACGATCATCCACCCCCCGATCCATTGATCGAGCCCCGCGCGCCGCGGATCGAGCCCCGCGCGCCCCGGGTCTCGGCCCGCGCATCGATGATCGTGCCCCGCGCACCAGGGATCGAGCCCCGCGTGCCGAGGTTCGAGCCCCCCGCTCCGGAGCTCGCCATCTCCTGTCCGATCCTCAACCCCCCGATCCAATGTTCGAGCCCCGCGCGCCGGGGATCGAGCCCTGCGCACCGGGGATCGAGCCCCGCGTGCCGATGTTCGAGCCCCGCGTACCGATGTTCGAGCCCCCCGCCCCGGAGCTCGCCCCCTCCGTGCCGCGTCGCGCTATCAAAGGCACGGGTCCCGGGATCATCGTCAAAAGCCCTCCTCCCAGCCCCCAGACCCCCTCCCCCAGGGCGCGCACCTCCTCGAATCCCCGCCGCCCCTCCCCGCCTCCCCGCCTCCCTGTGATTTCTCCCATGCTGTCGGCCCGATCTCCACGAGGCGAGCCCGAAGGTCGAGAGCGGAGCGCGCCGACCAGGCGATCACGGCGCTCCCCTCGCCGGCGGCGGCCAGGGCCTCGAGCCGCTCGCTCCACCGCCCGACGTCCTCAGGCTTGGGCAGCTCAGGGCAGACTCTCCAAAGCGAAGCCCCGGATGCCGGATGGAGCGGCGGGTCGGCTGGCTCCGCAACCTATACTTTGCGTCGTGCTTTTGCTCCGAGCACGTCATCGAGAGACGAGACCGAGAGCACCCGCTTGACCCACGTGTCCAGCTCCGCAGCGGAAGCCTTGTTGACGCGGGCCTCCGCTGCCGGGGGAAGGTTGCCGAAACGCTGGCGAAGCAGAAGGAGAAGCGCTTCGCGCTTGCCCTCGATCTTGCCCCGCGCCTCGCCTCGCGCCTCGCCTCGCGCCTCGCCTTCTCGCCTGAGCATCTCCGCTGTCGTCATGATCTCCTCCGCCGCCTCCCGACCCACCTGCCGCGCTAGCAGCGCGCGCAGGGTGACCGGCTCGGCCCGGCTCGTCTCCAGAATATACCGCAGAGCGCTCGCCAGCACATCCCGCGCCGCCGGGGCTCGCCCGTCCGGCGTGAGCACCCGGACCCGGATCGCCGCCGGGTCCCGCCCATGCTTGAGCGAGAGGATCGCCACCCGGCCGCCAGCCGTCATCTGGGTCCGCGCGCGCAGGTCCGCGTCGGTCTGCGCCGACAGGTCGTCCAGGAGGAAGCGGAAGCGCGGCACGTAGGGTCCGAGCGCCTCGAGCAGCGTCGCGTCCGCGTCGAGCATGTCTTCGAAGGCCACGGGTGCCGTCCAGCCCTTCGGGCTGTGATGCACGACGAGGGGAAGGATCGCCGGCAGCTTCCTCGCGCGTGGGTGCTCGGCGCGGTAGGCCTTCCAGATCGCCACCAGGTAGCAGAGCAAGCGGAACGCCATCCAGGGGTCAACCTTGCTCTGGTGCTCGGCGAGCACGTAGATCAGTACGCGCCGCCGTCCTACTCACACAGAGTAGACGAGGTCCATCCGCTGCTCGTCGAGGTCCTCGTCACCGACGGCGATGCCGCTCTCGAGGCGCAGCGTGGACCAGACCATTCGCCGACCGAGCGGCGCTGGCACGAGCGCCCGAAGCAGGCCCCGGGCATGGCGCACCTTGGAGAACGCGGCCTTGAACAGAGCATCGTGCGGCGTCGTCGTCACGCGCCCACCATGCCTTGAGGAGGGACGCAGGGCTACACGGATCGTCGAGCTCCGCTTCGTTCTTCAGACTGCCTCGCGGGCTCGCTTTCATCGTTGGGGGTGAGTGCCACTCTGCTCTTGGTCATCCCGGCACGACAAAAGCCCTCCCAGCCCCCAAACCCCCTCCCCAGGGCGCGCACCTCCTCAAATCCCCGCCGCCTCTCCCCTTCCCCGCCTCCCCGCCTCCCTGTGATTTCTCCCATGCTTTCGGCCCAGATCTCCACGAGGCGAGCCCCAGGCCGGAGACGTTTCTTGACAAGTGTATCCATTGTGTAACAAAGTGATCATGTGCACAACAGGTTCGACCAGTTCGTCAAGCGCCTGGTCCGCGAGGGCTTCTCGCCGGGCGGCCAGGTCGAGACGGAGGCAGAGGTCACCCCTGACAGCCTGCGCATCGACGTCTGGTTCTGGCCGGATGCTGCCCGGGCCCGCAAGGTGCTCGCGCCGCTGGGTCTCTTCGGCCGCATCGGCCGGACGAGCTGCACGCTCGAGCCGAATCACTACACGCCCTCCGGCGAGCAGGTGGCGGACCACCTCGCCAAGCACCGCTTCTTCTGCCGCGAGCTCGCTCGGCGCACCCCGCGCCCGCCGGCGCCGATGCAGTGGATCGTGAGCTCGGGCCGCCCCTCGGCCGCGCTCGTCGGGCTCCGCTTCCGGCGCTCTCGCCGGGGGCCCGGGATCTACGACGGGCCGCCCCTGCTGCGAACCAGGGTCGTGGTGGCGAGCGAGCTGCCCCGCACGCGCGACACCGTGCTGGTCCGGCTGATGGGCGCAGGCAAGACGCTCGCGCGGGCGATCGCCGACCTTGGGGCCCTGCCGGACGAGGCGCCGGAGCGTCGCCTGGCCCTGCCCCTTCTGGTACGCTTGCGCCTCGAGGTTCCCGCCGACCCTGCGAAGCAGACCGAGATCGATCGGGAGATTCTGATGACCGCGAAAGAGATCGACAAATACCTCAAGCGCATCGAGCACGTCGAAGAGCTCTGCGCGAAGGCCGCCAAGGAAGGCCGCGAAGAAGGCGTCGCCAATTCTTTGCTGGTCGTGTATCGAACCCGCTTCGGAGCTCCGCCGGCTGCGGTGGTCGCTGCTGTAGAGGGCGAGCGCGATCCCGCGACGCTCCAGCGCTGGCTCGAGATCGTGGCCACGCGGTCCGTCGAGGAAGCCGTCGCAGCGCTGCGCCGGCCTCGAAAGGGACCGGCGTCTCGGTCTACCGCCAAACGGCGGAGTGCTTCGCCCCGGCGGGCGGCGCCTTCGCGGTAGGCGGGGGCGGTTCGGTGTTGTCCGATTTTGCGTTGCGAGTGCCCGAAACCATTGGGCGCAGATCCTCAAATTCGGACGACAGCCGGTGGTCGTGGCCCTCCGAGCCCAACACCGTCTCCTGCCTCGCGCTCGATCTCGACGTGACGATCCTGGGCGATCCGCGCTGAGCCCGGCGCCGCGTTCGTACCTCAGGCCGGCTGCGCCCCCGTCTCCCCGGCGAAGAGCCGGGCCATGGCCCGATCGTGCACCCCGCCGAGCAGGGGCAGCGCGATCGCCGCACCCACCAGGGCGAGGAACATGTCCCACTGCGCGTCCCAGACATCGCCCTGCGAGCCGAGGAAGGCCTGCCCCACGTCCCCAGCGACGACCAGGGTCGTCCACCACTCGATCAGCTCCCAGAAGGCTCCGACCGCGAGGATCACCGAGAGGACGAGGAAGGTGAGCCATCCGCCGCGCTTGGCGGCGTCTGCCGGAGCAGGACCTCGCGCGTGATGATCGCCGGGAAGAAGCCGAGCGAGAGGTGGCCGATGCGGTCGTAATGGTTTCTGCTCCAACCAAATGCGTGCTTGGCCCACTCCCCGAGGGGGTTCAGGGCGTAGGTGTAGACGCCGCCGTAGATGAGGATCAGCACGTGGAGGAAGACGAAGGCGTAGACCAGCCGCGTCATCGGGAAGCGCGGGTAGACGGCGACGAGCACCGCCACGCCGGCGAGGCCGGGGCCGACCTCGAGCGCCCAGCTGGTGCGGCCGGCGGGCGGGCTCCACGCCGTCGCGAGGCAGATCAAGGTCAGGAGCGCGAGGAGGATCAGCGGGAAGTGCGCGCCCTCCCGGGTGCCGCGGAGGGGGCGGATGGCGAGGTCGATCGAGGGCATCGATGCGAGTAGACCATGGGCGCGCGCGGCGGGGGCACGAGGATCCAGGCGGCCATCACGGCGCGATCTTCGCGATGAACACGTCCCTCTCCCCGGCGCTCACGAGCGCGCTGCCACAGAAGTCGATCTTGTTCATGAACTTGCCGGTGACCAGCACGTCCCCGGCGCCGTCGACGGCCATTCCCTGCGGGATCTGCTCGTTCGCGTCGCCGTAGCGCCTGCTCCAGAGGTGCGCGCCCGCAGGATCGTACTTCGCGAGGAACACGTCCTGGCCGAAGATGCTCGCGAGCGGCCCTCCGCCGAGATCGACGGCGCCGCCGAAGTCGCCCGTGACGGCGACGTTGCCGAAGGCGTCCACGGCGACCGCGCGGCCGGTCTGGGGCTTCGCATCGCCGAAGGTCTTGCTCCAGAGGTGCGCGCCCGCAGGATCGTACTTCGCGAGGAACGCGTCGGAGTCGCCGGCGCTCGCGAGCGGCCCTCCGCCGAGATCGACGGTGCCGAGGAACCTGCCCGTCACGAAGGCGTTGCCCGCCGCGTCCAGGGCGACGCTCTGGATGTCTTGAAATGCCGAGTCACCGAAGGTCCTGCCCCAGATCGATTGACCGTCCGCGTCGAGCATCAGCACGAAGCTATCGTAGCTGAATCCGGCGCTCGACTTCAGGCCGCCGGGGAAGTCGATGTCCCCGAGGAAGGCGCCCGCCACCGCCACGCGTCCCGCCGCGTCCACGGCGAGGGAGAGGGGCAAGCAGCCCATGTACGTGCAGAGCGCTCTGCTCCAGACGTGCTCTCCCGAGGGGCCGAGCTTGACGACGAAGCCGTCCCCGAACAACGGCCCGCCGCCGAAGTCGATGAGGCCGTTGAACCTCCCGCTCACCACGACCTCCCCGCGCCCCGCGGCCACGACGCTCAAGCCCTCCTGGTAGAGCTCGCTTCCGAATCGCTTGCTCCAGAGATGGTCGCCGTCCGGAGAGAGCTTGGCGATGAAGGCGTCGCCCAGGTCGTCGCCCGCCAGGGGAGCGCCGCCGAAGCCGACCATGCCGTGGATGATCCCGGTCAACGTGACGTTCCCCTCGGCGTCGACCGTGGCGGCGGAGACCGTTTGATCCTCGGCGTTGCCAAAGCGCTGACTCCACACGTGACCGCCGCCCGGGGAGAGCTTGGCGAGGAAGATGTCGGACTTGCCGGCGCTGACGAGCGGGCCGCCCCCGAGGTCGATCGTGCCCTGGAAGCTCCCGGCGACGATCAGGTCCCCGTTGCCGTCGACGACGATGCTCCGCCCTTCCTGGAACGCGTCGTCCCCGAAGCGCTGGCTCCACAGGCACGCTCCCGTGCACGCCGGGGCCGCGCCGTCACAGTCGTCGTCCGCGGCCGTGGCGCAGTTCTCGGGGAGGGGCGTCACCTCCCCCTCGCAGGGGCCGTAGGCCGCCCCGTCGAGGTCGCAGGTCTGGACGCCGGGCTTGCACACGCCGACCCCCTGGGTGCTCGGCGGGCCCGAGTAGCAGGGCATGTGCGAGCCGGCGACGCAGAAGGAGGCCATCCCGCCCTGTCCGCCTGATCCGCCGCTGCCTGACCCGGAGGTCACCGATCCGGAGGTGACCGACGAGGAGCTCACGGACCCGGAGCTCGCCGGCGACGAGCCGCTCGCCGCCTCTCCGAGGTTGGGATCGACGGCGCAGGCCGATGCGTACCCGAGCGGGGCGAGCAGGACCAGCATCGCTGTCCGGGGAGACAATCCATCGAGCATGACGGGCCCTCTCTCGACGCTGCGACCGCGACGACATCCGCGCGCGGGTCGAGAGGGCCAGGGTACATCAGCTCCCTCGCCTGCGGCGTCGGATCGGTGCGCGGTCCCGCGGGGCGGCCCCGGCGGCGGCACGCCGTAGGTCGAACGACCGCGTCCTCGGCGAAAAGCTCGGGTGGGCGTCGTCGGGGAAGCATCCGTTCGCGGAATCGAGGCCCGCGGCGCTGTAGCGGCCGATGCAGGAGCGCGAGGCGGAGAGAGTGGCGGTGCGCAGCCCGAACCCGACGTCGATCGAGATCTGCGTCCCCCGCTTCGGCGAAGCGTCCCCGCGCCACGCGGGGAGGGCCGCACGATCCCGAAAGCCCGTCGCTGCGCTCCGATCGCGGCGCGGATCACGTCGGCCCTCTCCGAAGAGGGAGGCGGGAGCCACGCGGACATGCCGATGGGGAGCCGGTGTCATTCGCTGCGCCATCGCTGCGGCGAGCCCCCGTCCTCAGCCGGCGGCGAGCTTGGTCTCCTGGTAGAGCCAGGCGGGCAGCGGGCGGGCCAGCTGCCATTCGATGGCCATCGGGCGACTGCCCTCGTGGCGCAAATAGCTGCACGGGCCGATGAAGGTGTAGGGGGCGGTGATCTCGGGGCGAAGGTGCCTCGTTCGGCGCACGAAGAGCCACACCTCGGTGCCTTTGCCGGCGTGGTTCACGTAGCGCTCGCCCGTTTTCATGCCGGCGTGGACGGTGCTTTGGGATTCCCAGTGGAAGCGCGTGGGGGAGATGGGGTAGTCGCGGTAGAGCGTGGTCGGGGAGTAGTCTTCTTCGCGCTTGTCGAGGGTGACGAAGAGGAGGTCGACAGCGTGCTTTTGGCTGAAGAACACGCCTTCGCGCAATCGCCTCACGCCACCGTGCTTGTCCGTCTCGTCGAGCGCGGCCATCACCTCGTCGAGGGTGTAGGTGCCGTGGACGGCGAGCGGGACATCGTGGGTGCGGGGGCCGAGCGGGTGGGTGAGGCCGCGCCGGTCGTCGAGGAGGGCGAGGAGCTGCTGGAGCTCGTCCTTGACGGCCGGGGCGGCCCAGAGCGCGCGCCAGGCGTCGCCGAGGTGGGTGAGGGGCTCGCGCGCTCGGCCGAGGAGGACGAAGAGCATGCGCTGCAAGGGATCGAGGGGATCGGCGAGCGGCGGGGAAGGAGCGGAGAGGAGCTTCTGCAACCCTTCGAGCCGGCGCGGGTCGTCGAGATGGAGGCATCGGGCGAAGGCCTGTTCGAAGGAGCTCGCCTCCGTCGAGGGGCTCGCGGCGTCGAACCCGGCGTGGCGGCGGAGGCTGCCGAAGCACCACCCGGGCCTGCGATAGACCTCCTCGAGATCGCGCTGGGATTTGCGCAGGAAATCCGCGAGCGTCACGCCCTCGCCGAGCGCTCTCAGGTCCTCGACGAGGGGCTGGTCGCCCTTGCCCACGGCCTCGCGCAGGTTGGCGAGCACGGCCTCCTGGGCTTCACGCTCGAGCTGGATGGAGCAGCCGCTCGGGAGGTGGGGGAAGCCCGACTCGATGGCGCGCTCGATCTGGCGACGGGTCCCGCCGACCACCGCCCTGAAACGGGCCTCGAAGCGGAAGCGCCGGTGGGCGATGCCGATGAAATCGAGCACGGTGACGCAGGCCTTGCCGCGCGCCCGGCGTAGGCCGCGGCCGAGCTGCTGGAGGAAGACCGTGGCGCTCTCGGTGGGGCGGAGGAAGAGCAATGTGTCCACGTCGGGGAGGTCGACACCCTCGTTGAAGAGATCGACGCTGAAGAGGACGCGGATGGTGCCGCTGCGCAGCTGGGCCAGGGCGGAGGCGCGATCGGCGGGGGAGGTGCGCTGGGTGACGGCCAGGCTGGGGAGCTTGGCCTCGGTGAAGCGCATGGCCATGAACTCGGCGTGATCGACGTCCACGCAGAAGCCGATGGCCCGCATCCTCGATGGGTCGGTGATGTAGTGTCGGATGGCCTCGAAGACGGCGCGGAGCCAGGCGTCTCCTGCGGTGTAGACGCGGCGCAGCTCCTCCGCGTCGTAGCCGCGCGGGGTCCAGGTGACCTGGGAGAGGTTGGTCCCGTCGCGCACACCGATGTACTGGAAGGGGCAGAGCAGGTCTTGGTCCAGGGCCTTCCACAGGCGCAGCTCGGCGGCGATGCGACCGCCGAAGTAGGCAGTGATGTCCCGTCCGTCGGTGCGCTCGGGGGTGGCCGTGAGGCCGAGGAGGATCTTCGGGCAAAGGTGCTGGAGGAGGCGATCGTAGGTGTCGGCGGCGGCGTGGTGGAACTCGTCGATGACCACCACGTCGTAGGCGGTGGGCTTGATCTTTGCGATCCGCGCCTCGTCGAGCGATTGCACGTTGGCGAAGACGTGGGCGCCGATGCTCGCTTCGGCGCCGCCGCCGAGGCGCTCGCCGAAGTCCCGATCGCGAAGGACGGCGCGGTAGACGGCCCGGCTCTGCTCCAGGATCTCGTGTCGGTGCGCCACGAAGAGCAGGCTGGGTCTGCGGCCGAGTGTCTCCTCCAATCGCTGGTAGTCGAGCGCGGCGACGACCGTCTTGCCGGTGCCGGTGGCGGCGACGACCAGGTTCCTGTTGTGGCCCTTCTCGCGCTCGGCCTCGAGGCGATCGAGGATCTCCTGCTGGTGTGGGCGCGCGCTGACCTCGAGCTGGGCGAAGGGTTGCGGGCTCTCCCCGGCGCGCTCGCTCCGGACGGCGAGGTCGAAGCGGGCCGCGTCGCGCGCCTTGTCGTAGGGCTCGAAGCTGCGCTCGTCGGCCCAGTATTGCTCGAAGACCTTGGCGAACTTCTCGAGGATGCTGCCGTTGTCGGTGCGCGAGAGGCGGACGTTCCACTCGAGGCCGTCGTGCATCGCCGCGCCGGAGAGGTTGGAGGAGCCGATGAAGCCGGTGGGGAAGCCGCTCCGCCGGTGAAAGAGCCAGGCCTTGGCGTGGAGGCGCGTGCGCTCGGTGTCGTAGGAGACGTGCACCTCCGCCCCCATGTCGACGAGGGCGTCGAGCGCGCGGCGCTCGGTCGCGCCCATGTACGCGGTGGTGAGGACACGCACGCCCTCCCCTTGCCCTCATCCCCCGAAGAACGGCGAGAGGAACGCCTCCGCCTCGCGCTGGATGCGATCGATCGAGGCGGTGAGCTCGTGCCCATCGTCGACCTCGACCAGCCGAACATGCCGCTTGCCGGCGGCCCACCCGCGGGAGAGCTCGATATCGACGACCTCGTCCGCCCGGCCGTGGACGATCAGCGCCGGCACCCGCACGTCGGGGAACCCGCCGCCCGCCGCGTCGACCGCCTCGGCGTCGCGCGCAAAGCCGAAGTCGACGCGCGCCGGCGCCTTCGTCGTGTAATCCATGACCTCGATCCATCCGCGCTCCTCCCACGCCCGAAAGTCCGCCTCGCCCAGCCGCCGGCGCCAGCGCTCCAGCAGCCGGAACGCCGGGGCGAGGAGCACGAGGGCGCACACCCGCGCGTCCCGCTCGGCGACGCGGCAGGCGGTCAGCCCGCCGAGGCTGGATCCAAAGAGGACCACCCGCTCCCGCTCACCGCCGATGGCCTGCTGCACGGCCTCGATCATCGCCGAGAGGCGCAGGTGCTCGAGCGAGGGCAGGCGCAGGTTGAGGCGCTCGAGCCGGGCGCCGCGCCGCTCGAGGTGCGCGGCGAGGGACACGCCCTTGAACGAGCCCGGCCCGGAGCCGAAGCCGTGCAGGTAGAGGAAGCGCGGGCCCGGCCGTCCAGGCTCGGGGGTGTCCGGGGATCGGTCTTCGGTCATGGAACGAATGTCGAGCCGCCGCGGGCCCGGCGCAATCTCCTCGATCAGGGCAGGACGAGGCCCGGCTTCAGCGCCGCCGTCGCGGCGGGCGGCGTGGTCCCGGTGGGCGAGCTCTTGTAATCGATGGCGATATAGCCGCCCCCGGCGACGTCGGTGAACGTGCCGGAGACCCCGGAGGAGATCCCCTGCGCGCCGATCGCCTTCACCAGATTCGACCCGAGCGCGCGGCTGTTGGCGCGGAGCAGCACATATCCCCCCGAGCCCGCCGTGCGCGACCCGTCGAGGCCGCTCGCGGTGATGGAGCCGGAGACCGTGATCGAAGTGGCGCACCCTCGTCGGAGCCGGCGAAGAGATAGGTTTTGCGCCCGAGCGGCGCCGGTCGAATGCTCCGCTCGACTTCGCCGTCGTCGATCTCGAATCAACCGTCGGTGAAGCAGCGCCGCCAGGTCGTTTTCCGGTAGATCGCGTACGCCTCTCGACGTCGTGGGCGGAGCCCGCTACGTCGGAGGTGGCTCCTCGTTGGACCCCGCGGGGGGGGTCCAAGCCATGATCTTTGAGGTCATGGCCTCTTTCCCGAACTCGAACAATTTTCTCGCGATGGGCTCCAGCGAAGCGTCCATCTTAACGATATCTCGGAGGGCCTGGCCCGCCTCGCGCATGGTCAGCGGGCGCGGTTTCATCGCGTCCTGGAGCACATCCTTCGCCCAAGCGAAGGCCCTGCCGATCTGGTTACCTTTTTCATCGAAGTGGTCGAGCTTGCATATCGTCTTGCTCAGATCCGTGCGCTCGTTGAGGAGGAGGATCGCCTGTCGCAGGTGCGCAGGGCCCGCCTTGTAGTGCCCGGTCTTGTGCGATAGAAACAGGATCTGACCATTGAACACCGCCCACTCTCCGGCCGCCAACACCTGTTGGCCAGACAGGAACGTGGAGTGGTGGAATTTGCTCACCTCGTGTGAGTTGGAGTAAAAAGCACCCATCGGGCTCGTGACGAACACCGCGAAGCCGTCACCACAGTTGTCCGTGCTGAGGGCGCGAGTGTCGAACAGCTCCAGGCGCCTGCCGTCGGTGTGGCGGTGAAGGAGACCCCGGCCAGTCGGCGCGTCGTCGGCGGGCTTGAAGACGATCCAGTACCGCCATCGCTCTTTGGGAGCGAGGTACTGGACGCCGCCCTCGTCGTGCCCGTCGTAGCCGTTGTGAGTGCACCAGTCCCAGAAGGATTCGGTGCTCGTGCTATCCACCCACCTGTTGAAAACATCCATCCCCCCGATCTTTACTTTGTTGTGCTTCAGCTCGATGTGCCCCCAGGAGCGATGCCGCGGATCCATCACCTCGAGCCAGTACCTCTGGTCGATGAGCTTGGTCTGGAAGGAGGTAGTCGCTCGCGCCTCGGCGTCCCCCAGGAGCGGCTTGAGCTGCTTGTGGTCCGCGGGCCGGACGAACGCGCGAAGCTTGCTCACGCTCCCCCCGGCCTTCTTGATGCAAGTGCGCTGCTTGCCCACGGCGACGCTGATCGCTTTGAAGGCCATGAACTGAGGCTCCGAGAGGAGCCCGCTCATGATGCCTTCCTCCGTGGCCTTCTCGATCTGGTCCAGGAACGTGATGCGCTGCGCCACGTCGTCATTGCAGGCATGATAATTGAGGAGGAGGAGCGTCACCGCGTCCGCCAGGCGCCCCACGCCCGCCGTCTGTTGCACCCATTCCGTTGTTTTCGGCATGAGAGAACTTAGATCCGGCATGAGACCTTCTCCTTGGAGCTCGTTTCAAAGTCGCCGCTGGCCCTGGAATTCGCGATGGATCCGAGGTCAGATCTGCCTTCTGAAACGACCTCTTATCAGGTCGCGCTCACCGCGGCAAGGCGCAATCAGGCCGTGGTCGCCTTACGCGGACCCGCTCACCGCGCGCGACACGATCGTGATCCGGGGTTCGCCTCACCGGCCCGCGATCTGGTCTGGGCGATCGCCTCGAGCGGCATCGCCTATCAATGGAACGGCACCGCCTTCGATTCTCGAATCAACCCCGGTGGTCTCGTCGACATCTCCGTCGCTATCGACGGCACGGCGGGGGCCGTGGACGGCCAAGGCCGGCTGCGCTTGTGGAGCGGCTCGGCGTGGAGCCTGTGCGACACGAACCCCCGATTCTTCAAGCGAGTCTCGATGGTGAGCAGCAAATTGATCTGGGCCGTGTCCGCGGCCGGCTCGATCTGGGTCCTCGACAAACGGACCAAATAGTGGAGCGTGTCCACGAGGTGGCGGCCGCCGCTCGCCCCGCGCGTCCTGACGATCGTCTTCCACCAGGACGTCCCGCCGCACGCGGCCGTTCGGGCTGCCGACTCGGAGCTCAGTCCACTCATCCCGGTCGTCTTCAAGGGGCCCCCGGAGGACGGCACCTCGACGAGCGAGCGGGTGAGGGTCCCCGCGCTGCGCGTGAAGTAGACGGACGCGCCGTCGACGGCGATCTCGTTATCCCACTGAAAAAGAGCAGGTAGCCGCTCCGGCAGAAGGGGCGAGGCCAGGCTCGGCGACGGGGCCGCGCCTTCGGCGATGACCTGGCCGTCGGCGAGGACGGCGATGTCCTCGAGCATCTCCTTGCGGCGGTTGCCGAAGCCGGGGCCTTGACGGCGGAGCCGTGGAGGGTGTCGCGGAGCTTGTTGACGACGAGGGTGGCGAGGGCCACGTCCTCGGCGAGGATGAGGGGCCGCTCCTGGCTCTTGGCGATCGCCTCGAGCACGGATCCGATGGGAGTGTGCTGTGGGGAGGGCGCGGGATCCGTCATGTCAGGCGCTTTAGGCCCGCTCCCGCTCTCGCCGCCACCGCGGCCGGGGCTTCCGCGGCGCCTCGCGGCACAGGCCGGGCACAGGCCGGGCACAGGTCGGGCACGGGCCCGCCCATCGCGGGAGCGCCTCCTCGCGATCTGCCGCTCCTCCGCGCCCTTTGCAAAGTTGCCCTGCCCCCTCCGGGCTCCCCCTCACCCGGCACGCTCCGTGCTGAACGGACGCCACCCATGCCCCGCGTTCCCGCCTCGTCCGTGGCGGCAGGGCCATCGCGGTCTTCACCGTGAGAATTGCCCCGGCCCGCACGCCGGGCTCGAGGAGGGATGAAGGATGAAGCACCAGACCCGGCGGGGCTTTCTCGCCATCGGCGGCGGGGCCCTCGCGGCCCTCGCCCTGCGCGGCCTCGGCGGCTGCGGCGATGATCAGACCCCCACCGGCGCCGGCACCACGGGGGGGAATCCCGAGCCCAGCAAGGAGTGGGAGCTCGAGGTCGAGTTCGCGAGCTTCGAGTTCAAGACCCTCAGCAGCGGCGCCATCACCGCCAGGCTCCGCTCCTACAACGGCAGGATCCCCGGCGACCCCCTCCAGACCTACCCCGGCGATCAGCTCAAGGTGCTGGTGAAGAACCAGCTCGTCGGCGAGGCCGAAAAAGACGCGGCCGACATGGAAGCGTGGATGTCGCTGCCCGAGCGCCTGCGGGAGGTCGTGCCCCACATGTTCAACATGACCAACCTGCACGTGCACGGGGTGGCCACCGTCCCTCACCTCTTCGAGCCCGTGGGCACCAGCGACCCGAAGGCGCCGATGATCGCCATCGAGCCCGGCGCCGACTACCACTACACCTTCCCCATCCCCGACGACCACCCCCCGGGCCTTTACTGGTATCACCCCCACCACCACGGCTCGACCGCGGTGCAGGTGCAAAATGGGATGGCGGGCGCGCTCATCGTCAAGGGGGCCATCGACGAGGTCCCCGATATCAAGGCCGCGCGGGACATCACGCTGGTGGTGCAGGATGTCTGCCTCTACCCGCCGATCGTGGCCGGCGATCCCTGGATGTACAGCCCCACGCAGAACGCCGTCTGGCAGACCTTCCAGGGCTCCACGGCGCCGATCATCAACGTCAAGCGGGTGGACGCGACCGGCGCGGTGCTCCAGCAACAGGACATCGACGGCAAGCAGTACGACGGGGCCGGGAACCCGCTGCCCGCGGCCAAGCCCCTCGGCAGCGGCTTCTCCACGGGGGATTGCCCGCTCCGCCTCTTCCTCGTCAACGGCCAGCTCGCCTACGAGGAGACCCACAACGCCAAGAGCCCCACGAGCCCTGTCGGCGCCCAGCACGACGACGTGCCCCGCTTCACCCTCCGCCCGGGCGAGGTCGTGCGCTTCCGCGCCCTCAACGGGTGCAGCGACAACATGCTCCCGCTCATGGTCGAGGGGCACCCCATGCACCTCATCGCCATGGATGGCATCAATTTCCCCGCCCCGCGCGAGCGCCCCGCCGTCCCGGTGACGAAGGACCCGGCGGCCGTCGTCTCGCAGGTCATCCTCGGCTCGGGCAACCGCGCCGAGTTCCTGATCAAGGCCAGCGCGACCCCCCGCGTCTACGGCATCTGGCAGAACGCGCAGATGGAGCAATTTCTCATGAGCGAGGCCAAGAAGCTCGCCGAGATCGAGGTCGCGGGAGAGCCGATGGAGATGGCGCTCCCCACCAAGCTCCCCGCGCCCCCGCGCCACTACCCGCGCATCCCGGACGGGTCCTATCCGCAGCGCGCGGTCGTCCTCGGGATGGCGGGGCCGCCGCCGGCCTTCAACAAGGTGGTGAACCTCGACATGTTCATGGCCACCGATCCGGCGATGGTCATGAAGGCCAGCGACTACGCCGCGCTCCAGCTGCAAGAGACCTGGGTGGGCTCCGACCCGGCGAAGAATCTCGGGATGGCCTACGTGGAGGAGCGCGTCGACATGGATGGATTGAAGGTGGGCGCCGTCGAGGAGTGGACCCTCCAGGACAACGGAGGGCTGATGGTCCCGGACCCGAAGAACCCGGGGATGACCAAGCCGGGCGGGTCGATGGAGGGGCACCCCTTCCACCTGCACGAGACCTCGTTCGAGGTGATCGAGATCGACGGCAAGGCGGTGCCCGCGGACGAGATCACCATCCAGGATACGGTGTGGATCCCGCACGGATCGAAGGTGAAGATCCGCATGCGCTTCGAGGAGAACGCCGTCGGAAAGTCGGTGATGCACTGCCACATCATCCCGCACGAGGACAGCGGGATGATGTTGAATACGCTGGTCGGCAAGTGAGCGGGAGGGCGCGCGCGCGTGCGCGCTCCGCGTGGGGACAAGCAGAGGAGGCGACGTGAATCAATCGATCTCGATGAAGAAGATGGGGACGGGCACGCTGGTGCTGGGGCTGGTGGCCGTGGCCGCGTATGGAGCGGGCTGCGGTCCGGCGACACCCGAGGGCGTGACCCCCGGCGGGGCGACGACCGCCGCGCCGACGGCGGAGGTCACGCCGGCCCCGACGGCGGCGGCCGTGACCACGGCCGCGCTCACCGCGGGGACGCCCACGGCGGCGCCGGCCGCGGCGCCCTTCGCCTGCGCCCCCGGCGCCAGGTGCATCAAGACCGACAAGAACGGTTTCCCCAACGACGCCGGCGGCAACATCGCCCAGTGCTCGGGGACCTACCCGGACTACATCACCACGGTCTCTCCCGGCTACGCGGGCAAGCCCTTCGTGATGGCGCAGGACTACCCGAAGACGCCGCCCAAGCCCGAGAAGGCGCCGTGGAAGGGCCTGAAGTTCCACACCAGGGAGGGCGCCGACGCCTACATGGCCGCGGTGCGCAAGTACATCTACGACGGGATGATCCCGGCCAACTGGGTCCCTCAGGACAACAAGCTGGTCAAGTGGGTGCACGTCCCGTGGATGACGGCGGGCAGCGGTCCGCGCGAGTTCACCCACGGCCTCACGCAGGAGCGCCGGCTGAAGAACGGCGAGCTCGGCATCAAGCCGGGTCTCACCGTGAACAACTACGCCGTCGGCTTCTACAACGACGTCGGGGCCTATTCCATCGGCCAGATGTGGGCCGATCCCGGGAGCCCCAAGCCCAGGTCGAGCCACTTTGCCGAGGGCACGGTGGTCGCCAAGGTCCTCTTCACCTCGGGCACGGCCGGCGACTGGGCCGTCGCGAGCCCCGCCGACTGGATCCTCGACGGCGCCCCGAGCTGGGACGCCAACGTCCTCGCGACCAACGGCACGACGCCCTCCATCCGCAAGGTGACCATCCTCCAGATGGATATCGCCGTCCGCGACGACGACGCCAAGCCGACGGGCTGGGTCTTCGGCACCTTCGCCTTCAACAAGGACGCGCCCGGCGCGGGTTGGGAGAAGATGGCCCCGGTCGGCGTGATGTGGGGCAACGATCCAGGCGCCTCGCCGCCCCCGGGCGACTGCAAGACGGCGTCGAGCCAGATCAAGGAGAGCGTGATCAGCGACAAGGCTCCCGCCTACGCCAAGGGGCACCTGGGCTGCCAGGGTCGGCTCAACGGCCCTGTCGACAACCCGCTCTCGTCCTGCATGAGCTGCCACTCCACCGCGCAGACCCCGCAGTCGGCGCCCATGCTCTCGCCGGCCGGCCAGTGCACGCCGAAGCAGACCGTGCAGTGGTTCCGGGACCTCGAGGGGGGCCAGGCCTTCGGTGACCTGAAGGACAACACCTGCGACGTGGTGGCCGACCCGGAGATGGTGGCCTTCGACTACTCGCTCCAGAACTCGATCGCCTATGCGAACTTCGCGGCCGTCAAGGACGACAAGGACCCGAAGAGCGCGCCCCTGAACAACAACCCCTGCATCGGCACGGCGCAGCACGCCGCCGACCCCAACACGGCCCTCGAGAAGAAGCACGAGCTGCACCGCCTCCCCGCGGAGCGCTGACGACAGGCCCTCTCCAGGCGCTCCGGCGCGCGGCTCGCCGGCGGGCGCGAGGAAGGCCGCGGCTTTTTTTGACGTTACCGGCGAGTGAACGCCCTGCGCTTCCGTCGCGCCATCCGTGTCTCCCCGCGCACCTTCGCGCCTTCGGGGGTGTCCACGGAGGTGGGGGAAGATCAAGGGAGGCGCGAGGCGAGGGGATGAGCTCCCGGAGGACGAGCTCCCGGTAGATGGGGTTGGCGACGTCGAGCCCGCCTTCGTCGGTCGGACGAACGCCGTTGCCGGTGCGGAGTCCCCGGCCTATGCTCGGCGGACGTCACACGTCCGCGAAGGGAGCCGAGATCGATGAGGAGCCCCATTCTCGAAGGTGAGCGGCCGAACGCGCCGGGGACCTGGCAGAAGACCAACGTCACCCAGCAGAACGCCTGGGATCTCGGTCTGGCGCCCAGGACCACCAACATGATCTCCTATGATCTGACGTGGCACCACAACATCCCCTGGAGCCTGCTCCGCGACTCGTGGAACATCGTCTATACCTTCTGCAGCCCGGCGGTGATCGGGGACCTGTTCGACCTCTACGCGGCCGGCAACCCGACCCGGATCCGGCTGCACACCCTCAAGGCCAAGCTGCTCTACATCCGCGAGGCGATCGGCCCTTCGGCGAGCAACGGGAGCTCGGGCACCTACGAGAAATGGATGGCGCGCGTCGCGGACGGCGCCGAGTCGCACCTCGTCCACCTGGCCGAGGAGAACCAGCTGAGCGTGGACGAGTGGGACGCCCTCTACTCCATCGTCGCCTGGCAGAGCTGGAACATCGTCGAGGGGCCGAAGGAGAGCGTCCGGACCGACGACCCGGGCAGCACCGGCTTCGACGACTTCCGCGGCGCCGATCCGGGCAACACGGTCCGGTTCAACCTGGTCAACAGCTTGTTCACCACCCTCGACGGGCTGGTCAAGGGGTTCCCCGCCGTGAAGGGGGGCTTCTGCGACATCGGGGGCGTGGTGAGCGGCTGGAACGATACCCTGGGGAACGCGCTCGCGGGGGCCGCGGGGCTGAAGCACGCGAACCGGCTGATGTTCGACGTGAGCCTCTGGAAGGTGGTCGCGGTCCACCGCGGGCAGGTGACGGCCAACCTGAGCGGGAAGCACGTTTACTGGATCGCGAAGAAGCCCTGAGCCGGGCGTCTGCGAACCGAGGGGCGCCCCCGCTTCGGATAAGCAGCAAAGCCCAGCGGAGGGCGCGAGGGTGTTGTCCGATTTTGAGCTGCAAGTGCCTGAAATCATTGGGCTTGGTTCCTCAAATTCGGACGACACCGATCGGTCTACTCTCCGGGCGCAGAGCGATTGATGCGCTCCGGGTCCTCGATTTGACAGGCGCTGATGCCCGTGTTCTCGTGAAGATTTGGGACGACCACAGATTGGACGAAGGTCAATGGAAGAAAGAGACGGTCTCCGCCGTGCGCGCACCCTGGCACGCGCGCTCCTCGCGGCGACGCTCGCCGGTGGGATCGTCGCTGCATGCAATGGAAACCTCGGGGATCCCCCGGGCGCGACGACTGGCGCCTCGACCGCGTCGGGCACGGGAGGCGCCACCGGCACGGCCGGCGGAGCCAACACGGGCGGCGCGACCGGGACAGGCGGCGGCGCCGGCGTTGGCGGAGCGGTCGGCACAGGCGGGACGGCATCGAGCGCCGTCACGACAGGGGGAGGCGGCGTCATGCCCACCTGCGGGGACGGGACCTGCGATCCCGGCGAATCGTGCGTGGACTGCCCCGCCGACTGCGGGCCGACGCTCGGAGGGGCCAATCCCCGCGGCGGCGACGCGCCGGTCTTCGTCAACGCCGCGACGTACGACTACTCGCCCAGCGTGATGCTGGACGGCGTCTACCGCATGTGGTGGTGCTGCGGCCTCGCCGGCGATCACGTCTGCCACGCGGAGGCGGGCTCGCTCGACGGGCCCTGGCACGCGCACGGCTCGCTCGCGCCGAACACCTACGACGACACCTTCGGCCCGACGGGCAACCTCGCCGACTTCGACGGCTCGCACACCTGCGACCCCTCCGTCGTGCGCGTCGACGGCACCTACTACATGTTCTACGGCGGCATCGCCGAGAAGCCGGGCACCTGGACCCGCATCGGCGTGGCGACGAGCACGACCGGCCTCTCCTGGCAGCGCCTCAACGGCGGACAGGCGATCATCGACGCCGCGCGTGACCCGTACGCGAGCGGGCTGCCCAACGTCTATGGCGCGGGGCAGCCGAGCGTGACCTACGTCGACGGCTCCTTCTATCTGGTGTTCACGGACACGACCGGCCTCGGCGGAAATCAGGGGAACGGCGCCGGACAGTACGTGCTCCGCTCGACCGACCCCACGTTCCAGGCCGGCGTGGAGGAGCTCGCCGCGGGCGGCTTCGTGCCCTACGGGCAAGCGCCGCACACCGGCTATTCACTCACGGAGGCCTTCGGCTCGGACTGGCAATACGTCGACGCGATTGACGCCTTCCTGCTCGTGACGAGCGTGGCCGGCGGCCAATCGAACGTCCGGATCTACGAGAAGGACCTGACGCCGCTCTCGCTCGATCAAATCGCCATCCCCGGGGCGTGGACGGAGGAGCCGGCCATCGTGTCGCGGCCCGACAAGCACGCGGTCCCCTGGTCCGGGGCGTGCGGGACCGTCGCGCTCGACGTCATCCGCTCCGTGGGGCCCGGCGGCCCCTTCACGTGGGACCTCGCCCACTCGGGGCTCGACCTGTTCACCGGCCTGCCCTGCGAGTGCGCGCCGCTCGGCCGGATGCTCGAGGGCACGCTGCTGGCCGTGCCAGCGACGCCCCTCACGCTCGTGCGCGGGGGGACACGCCTGCAGTTCGCGCTGGGGCCGCCCGGGTACCGCCTGGCGAAGACCGTCGTCGACCCGGGCATCGACGTCTTCAACGCGCTGCCCTATGGCGCCTCGGTGTTCGCGGGGAACGAGGTGCTCGGCGCGCCCGGCCTGCCCGCCGCCTACCACCTCGATGACGGCAAGCTCTGGCCGATAAGCTGCATCGAAGAGGTCACGGACAACCAGTCGACGATCACCGGCGTGGACGTGGCGACCTACGCCTCGTACCCACAGGGACATCCGCTCTATTGCGTGCAGTGAGCGCGCACCCGGGACGAGCCAACGAACGAGCACCGAAAGACGCATCCCGCGCGACGAGGTGCGCGAGATCATGCGGCAGCTCGCCCGCGCCCCTCGCGGGCTACTGCCCGACGCGCTCGTTCCCGGGACGGGGCCCGAACGATCGTGCAGGTCCCGGCCGTTCTCAGCGGACCCGGTGGCGCTCCTTCGTCTCCCGAAAGGTGGCGGCCACCGTCTCCGCCAGCTTCTCCGCGCTCTCGCCGGCCGTGGGGATCGGCGCGGAGAAGATGACCCGCACCAGGCCGGAGCGGACGAAGGGGCTCCCGCGGGGCAGGCGCTCGTGCCCGCCCACCACCGTGACGCAGACGATCGGTTGGGCGGCGGCCTCGGCGAGGAGGAAGGCGCCGCGCTTCATCGGGAGGAGCTCGCCGTCCCAGCTTCGGGTGCCCTCCGGGCTGACGAGGATGCACGCGCCCTCGCGCGCCCGCTCTGCCGCGCGGGCGACGCTCTGCCGCCACTGGGCCTCGTCGGTGCGGTCGACGTGGAGGTGGCCCGTCCTGCGCATGTGCTCGCCGTAGAAGGGGGTGCGGGCGATGGCGTTGTTGTAGAGGGAGAGGAAGCCGCGGGGGATCGCCGAGGCGAGGACGAGGTGGTCGAGGTGGGACTCCTGGTTCCACATCAGGATGAGGCCTCCGTCGCGGGGGACGCGTTCGGCGTCGATGATCTCGAGGTCGACGGCGAGGCGGTGGAGGGTGGCGCGGAAGGAGGTGCGGATCTCGGCGAGGCCTTCGTCGGTCGCGGTGGAGCCGCCGCGGCGGAGGGCGAGGCGGGCGAGGTAGGGGAGGAGGTCGGTGGCCATGACGGCGAGGGTGCGCGCGGCGTCTGCCAGGGGAGGGGCAAGGGGCGAGATGTAGCCGGGAGGACGGGGGAGGCTCTGCTGTTTGTCGGTGGCGGCGGTCACGGGGTGGTTGTCGCAAAGAGGGGGCGCGCGATCAAGGAGGGGCGACGGGCCGGGGCTCGATGGGCGCGGGTCGGGCCTTCGAAGGAGGTGGCAACCGGCATTGGCGGTGCCCCCGCATCCCCCCCTATGTGCTTTCTTCGCAAAGGCATCCATAACAAATCAAATTTCGGACCCCCGCGTCCCGGGCGTCGCGGTCTTCACCCGCGCTCCTCGGGAATCACCTGTCCCGGCGAGGTCGAGGAGCGATGCGACGCGCAGGGTCCCCTCCTCTGTCATGTCCGGCTCTCCGACGCGCCCGAACGCGATGTTGCCGAAGAGAGACACCTTCACCGTCCCACCTCCCGCGCGCACGAGCACGGTCTTCGCATTGGGCTCTTCCTGGAGCGCGTCGCTCGTCGAAAGCCACGGGATGGCGCGTTCGAGCGCGTGATGATCGAGCGGATCGCGGGCGAAGAAGCCGAAATCGATCGACGCTCGGTGGCCGAGCCGGCGGCGGAAGCCCCAGGCCTGCACGTGCGCTGTCAGGCGCGGATGAACGGGTGGAAGCCGCCGCCGGCCCGGATGATGTCCGGTACGCCGTGAAGCGCGTGCGGCCTTATGTCGGCCGTGCTCGGTCCCCCGGTCCAGCCCTGCGCGGTGGGGCCGAGTTCGCCTCGATCGTAGCGCGGTACGAGGCCGGGACGCTTCCGATGGTGGCGCACGACGACGTGCCCGTCTTCCTGGAGCAGATGGCCCGCGAGCGCGCCGGGGCGGCATGACGCTCCAGATCGTGTGGGGCGCGCGTCTTCGTGTCGGCGCGCCCGCCGGCTGAACGATCGGCCCAGGTGCCCCGCGGCTCATCGGCGTGTTCGGCGGCGGACCGTGGGACGCCATTGAGATCAAGGATTTCGTCGCACAATCCGCGCTGATCCCGTCGAGGTAGGTCGGTGGCTGCAGCGAGGCCGCAGCCGGACCTCGAGGCGAAGGGAGACGCGAACGTCACGAGGGCGCTCAGCGTACCGGGTTCTACCCGCGCGCGGGAAGGAGACGAGGACGACGTCGCCGAGGGGATCCGACGGAAGCGCGTCACGGACCGGCGGAGCTGTAATGGGCGATCAGGATGATGGATCCGGCCCTCGCGGGGAGCTCGCAGCGGGCGCTGACCCAAGGGCCCGCCTCTCCTCGCGCGTGGATGGACAGGGTGCGCCTTGGATCCAGGGCTGGGTCGCGCCAGGTGTGGCCAGGCGGACCGGCGGACACGCCGAGCGCGGCACGGTAGTACGCGATGACGCGATCGGGCGGATCGGCGGTGTGGTAGGCGGTCCAGCGGATGTGGATCGGGGGGCTGCCATCCGGCGGAGGAGCGCCGGCCACGTGCTCGGCGCAGAACGACACCGACCCCGGGTAGGGCTCGAACGGCGCGACGATGCCCCCCTGCAGTTCCGCCCGCTGTGCGGGGGCATTCGGGGTGCACGCGGCGAGCACGAGGCCGAGCCAACCCCGGCTGCGCCACGATCGACGTGACCGCGCTCGCCCGTTCATCGAAGGCACGATAGCTCCGTTCGCGGGGTCGGGCGACGAGCAGCGCGGTATCGGGGGAGGGGGAGGGGATGAGAAGTCCAACCGGGTGCGGGAAGCCAAGCGAGATCTGGCTGGCCCCACCCGTTGACAGAATCCGGGTCATGCGTCGCACGTGTTCGCACGTCGCCCGAAGGTCCTGAGGCGGGCCCGTCATGCCCCGTCATGCCCGGCTGAGTGGGGATCCAGGCGCCGAGGTCCTCGAGCTGGATGTGCTGGCAGCCCGCGTCGACGAGCTCCTCGATCTCGGCGACGAAGACGTCGGCGAGGGCCTCGGAGAGCGCGTCGCGATCCTTGATCCGGCCGGAGACGAAGTGGGCGAGCGTCGAGAGCTGCACCGGCCCCGCGCCGACACAGGCCTTGATCGGCTTCCTCGGGTTCCGCTGCGCGAGCCGGTAGAGGTACGGGAGCCGGATCGGCCCGCGGGTGATCGGCCGGTGAGCGCGACGCCGCCGGCCTCGTCGAGGGCCCAGACGTCGCGGTCTTTCGCGCGGCCGCGCGCGGGGTGGGGGAGCTTCTCCTTGCCGAAGCCGGCGAGTCACGCGCACGACGGGCTCGAAGCAGCCGGCGCTACGGTGCCACGAAGACGTCGAGCTCCGGGGGGTCGATACCGACCTGGGCACCGGCCCACCCCAAATACCCGCCAGCCCACGTATTCAGCTCGACTTGAATGGTGAGGATCCCGCCGGTCGCGTTCTCTCGCCTGCCGGCGCAGGAGAGCGTCAACGCGCGCTCGACATAGTCGTTGAAGTGCCCCGCGACGACCTGGAGGCGCGCCAGCTGCACCGTCTGGGAGCAGAGCTCCTTCTGGCCGTCCGACACGCGGAGCACGAGATTGCCGCTCGCATTCGAATAGCTGAGCGACGCCTCTGCCACGACGGAGATCGAGGCGCGGGGGAGCCTCGCGTACACCGTGAAGGCCCCCATGCCTGGCGCGATGGTCACGGCTTGCACGTACCCGTTGGTGTCGTGATCGTCGCCCGAGGAGGTGAAGCTACTGCTGACATAACAGCGGGTCTCGTAGCATTGGGTGTCACCCGGCGTGATGACGGCGAACGGCGCCGTGAACGTCGCCCTGCCCGCGACGCCCTGAGGCTGAGGCTGCGGCGGGGGATCGCCGTCCTTCTCCGCCACTGCACCGCTGGTGGCGTCGAGGCCGGCCCTGTCGGCGAGCGCAGCGAGCTTGCCGTGGAAATCCGCGGGGACCAGCGCCTTGAGCCCGCCGAGCTTCGCCTGTTGCTGCTTCGCGATGGCCTGCAGCGCCGCGACCCGCTTCTTCGGATCCTTTTCGGCGAGCGCATCGACGAAGCCTTTGTGCAGGCCGGCGTCGTCCACCCCCGCGCTCTTCAGGACGCTCTGGGGAACCGCGGCCCGCAGCGCCTTGCCGAGGTCGGCGCCTTTCTTCAGCTTCGCCTGCATGGCGGCGTCCAGCTTGGCCTGCCCCGACGCGGCCTTCTGCCAGTCTTTGGGCAGCTCTGCGCGCTTCACCAGGCCCGGCTTGTACGTCGGCGCCTCCTTCGGCTGCCCCGACGCGACGTCGGCGCCGAACGTCAGGACCAGCCCGAGGCTTGCCATCGTCCACTTCGACACGTGCGTATCTCCTTGGATCGGGCTCCTGCTTTTCGTCCGTCGGGACCCGTCGATGCTCCCGGTCAGATTAGACCGGCCCGCCGCCCATGGCAACGCGGTGACGTCCTCGCCCAGGATTGATTCGGAGGTCCGCGCCGAAGATGTCCTCGGTGGACGCCAACCCCATTCCTGACGGCGCCCCCCCAATGACCCCCTCAGCGCGGCCGAATCCCGCGCTCCCAACCCGCCATCTCCGCCAGGAGCCCCCGCGCCAGAAACCCGAGACCCGATCCCGGAGATCCAACCGCGATCTCCGGGCTCGGGCCGACGACCCGGCGCAGTGGCCGTGCCTTCGTCACCTTCCTCGCCGCCGGCCTCGGCGCAGGGCGACACCGACCGCGCCGATGACTGCCCACAGATAGGCGCTCGATGGCGCCGGGTCGCTCATGCGGCATCCGCAACCACCTGCGCTCTGGCCCTGTACGGCGTCGCCCGTCCCGGAGCTGTCGCGCCCGGAGCACACGCCGGCGACGCAGGTGCCCGAAGAACACGGCGTGCCCTCGGCGGCCACCGGGTTCGAGCAATCGCCGCTCTTCGGGTCGCAGCTACCGGCCACATGACACTCGTCGAGGGCGGCGCACGGGCTCGGCGAAGATCCCAGGCACACGCCGGCCTGGCAGGTGTCGCTCACCGTACAGGCCTCTTCGTCGTCGCACGCGGTGCCGTCCGGCAGGGCGATGTCCTCCGGACAAGCCGCGCTGGTTCCCGTGCAGCTTTCGGTTGCGTCACAGCTTCCGACGGCCGCGCGGCACACCGAGCCGGCAGCCACGAGTCCATCCGGCGGACAGTCACCGGCGACGCCGTCGCAGTCTTCACTCACGTCGCAGTCACCGACCGAGGGCCGGCAGACGGTGCCCGAGGCCATCTTCGCGTCCTGGGGACACGAGGGCGATGCACCGGTGCAGGACTCGGCCATGTCGCAGGGACCCGCGGCGGCGCGACAGAGAGTACCGGCGGGCACCAGCGTATCCGAGGGGCAGTTGCTGGTGATGCCGTTGCAGCTCTCGCCGACGTCGCACGCACCGGTGAAGCGGCCTCCTTGCTGGACGAGAATCCTGGCCACGTGGCTGCTGGTGACGCGAGAAGAGAGGATGTCGAGGGTCGCTCCAGCGCTCGCGCCCACTCCCACGCCGTATTCGCCAGTGTCATCCGTCGGCAGCGTGTTCATTACGACGACGCCTGTCAGCGTGAGCTTGGTGGCGGCCCCGAAGGTGCCAACGCCGAGGTAGCGATTGTGGTCGAAGACGGCCCGCTCCACCGTCGCTTGCGCGCTCTCTTGCGCCGCGAGCCCGACGCCGTGGGCGTTGTCGCTCCCACCCTGAACGCTCTCGCCCGACCGGGCGCGGTCGGACGCCCCCGGACGCCTCCGCTCCGCGATCGAGGGGACCCGAGGGCGATCTCCCGGATCGTACCTCCGGCCGACATCAGGGAGCCTCCGGCACGTCCAGCGGCGCGTTCGGCACCGGCAGATTCCCCTGGGGGACGACCGACCGCTCCTGATTGCCGGAAAAATCGCAGGTCGCCTTGTCGTAGGTGGGCTGCGGGCTGCCCTGGAGCACGAGGCCGTAGCGGTTGCTCGTCGAGGTCACCGACGCGAGGGAGCCGGAGCTATTGTCGAAGAGGATCCCGACGCGGGCGCATTCGTGGATCCACGTGTCGGCGACGGTCACCGTGGCGCCCGACGTGGCGAGGATCCCGTCGCCGACCCCGTCGAAGGTGTGCATCGGATTGAGGGCGGTGAACTTCCCTGCGGAAACGAAGGAAAGCAGAGATTCGGTGATGTCGGCTGTCGATTCAGCAACCAGCACCGCCACGACGCGGTTGTCCTGGACGACCGAGAACGTCAGCGTGAGGCGGCTGCCCGTGTCACACCCGATGCCGACGCCGAGCTCGCCGTCGCTCTCACGAGGGAGTGTCCCCTCGACGAGGCTGCCCGTCACCATCAACTCGCTACCTTCGTCGCGTACGTAGAGACCGAATTCGTGATTGGCGACCAGCGCAGTCGACGTGAGCGTCACTCCTGCGCCGGCTTGCACGTGTACGCCGCGGCCGAAAGTCTTCTCGTTTGCCTGGGGGAGGGTACCCTCGACGATGTTGCTCGTCGCCGTCACCTTCGTGCCGCTCTGGAAAGCCATGAGCCCGACTTCGTGGTTGGCGACGAGCGCGTTCGCCATGAGCGCCGCCTGCGCAGAGCCCCCAACTCCGACGCCGCGGCCAAATCTGCCATCGCTCTCCCGGGGGAGGGTACCTTCGATGAGGTTGCTCGTCGCCGTCAGCTCCGTGCCGCTGTCGAATACGAAGGCCCCAAAATCGTGATTTGCGACCAGCGCATTCGACGTGAGCGTTGCCCGCGCGCCCTCCAACACACTCACCCCCCGACCGAACGATTTGTCACTTTCATCGGAGAGGGTGCCTTCGATGAGGTTGCCCGTCGCGTTCACCTCTGCACCGCTGCCGGACACGTAGAGCCCGACATAGTGGTTGGCAACGAGCGCGTTCGACGTGAGCGTCACCGGCGCGCCGATGACCGCCACGCCGGTGCCGAGGCTCTTGTCGATTTCTCTCGGGACCGTGCCTTCGACGAGGTTGCCCGTCGCCTCCACCTGAGTGGCTTTGCCGAACACGATCAGCCCGGCCTCGTGATTGGCGATCAGCGCGTTCGACGTGAGCGTCACTCGGGCGCCCTCCTTCGCCCTCACTCCTTGGCCGGACGTGTGGTCGTTCTCCTGGGGAAGGGTACCCTCGATGAGGTTGCCCGTCGCTGTCACCTCCGTATCGTCGAGGCCCGCCAAGACCCCGGCACCGCGATTGCCGACCAGCGCGCTCGACGTGAGCGTCACCCGCGCTCCGCTCTCCGCCTCCACGCCTCTGCCAAACGTCTTGTCGGACTCCCGGGGGAGCGTCCCCTCGATCCAGCTCTCCATCATCGAAACCACCGTCGAGCCTCCGAAAGCCAACAGGCCGGCGACGGTCGCGTTCCGGATGTGCGCGCGCTCGACGGTGAGGTCCATGGCGCCGTCGGCCATGATGCCGATCCCCTTTCCGCCGATTTCGATCCCGCGCAGCGTCACTCCCGCGGCTTGGTTCACCCAGACGATGACGGGGTAGCCGTGCGCCATCGTCGTCCCCTGCACGCGCACCATGGACGGGCAACGCCCCGCGACCTCGATCCCCTTCGTGATTTCAAGCGGCTCGTCGTAGGTGCCCGCCGCGAGCGCGATGCGACCGCCCTCCTGCACGAGCGCCAGGGCCTCGAAGAGGGTCTTGAGCGGCTTGGCCTTCGAGCCGTCGCCGCTCGCGCCCGGATCAGCCGGGTCGACGTACACCGTGTTCGGTGCATCGGGGAGGTTGCCCCACGTGTCAGTGCCGCAGCCGGCGGGTCCGTCGATGGGCACGCACCCTTCCTGCGGCGCCGCGAACGTCCCTTCGGGACACTTCGCCATCGTCGGGTGGCAGAGCCCGTCCTCCTCCATGAACATCGCCGCACATCCCTGGATACCAACGGGCACGCACCCCTCGTCGAACTGTGGGATCGTTCCCTTCGGGCATTTGGCCATCGAGGGATGACAAAGCCCGTCGTCCTCCACGAAGATCGCGGCGCACCCCTGTATCCCGATTGGCACGCATCCCTCATCGAATTTCGGGATGGTCCCCCTGGGGCACTTGTCCAGAGCCGGGAGGCACAGCCCATTGTTCTCGATGAACAGGTCGGCGCAGCCCTGGATCCCTACCTGCACACAAGCACCGTCGGGTCCCACGGCGCTCCCAGGCGCGCACGTGGGTCCACCTGTGCCTCCAGTGGAATTTCCAGGCGGAGGCCCACCCATGCACCCGAAGCACATCAACAGGGTGAACAACGCGCTCCCTCGGGCGAGCAGCTGGCGCATGGCCGGGGCGCGCCCCTCCGCCGGCAGAATCGAAGAGTTCATCGCGGCTTCCTCCGTTCCGTTCCAGTTTGGCGAGATCGAGGTTCGAGCACGCCCTGATGCACGTCCGGCGCCGTAGGGTATCATCGTCGCTGTTTCCCCGGCTGCGTGGGAGTCGAGATCGTCGAGGGCTCCGCGGAAACCAGTGGTGGCCTGGGAATCCCCTTGGAGTCACGTGAAAATTCCACGTTCACGGAACCCCAACGCGGATCCGGCGCACCTTCGCGGCGTCGCCGCAAAGGCGCCACCAATGCAACCGACGTGCCACCGGACGGAGCCTCCGAGAGCTCAAGGCCAGGACAACGCGCGCGGGTTCGCCCATCGAGATCGAGCGCGCGAATCGACGAGCGATCCTCCGGATCGCAGATGATCACAGCGATCGCCGGGTGGCGAACCCGAGCGACGCTCGGGAGGGACGCCCCCAGCTCCTTCGACGCCGACACATCCGAACGAGCTCCTCTTCGGAAGAGGCGCCGCCGATCTCCGCTCTCGGAGGCTGGTCCCCGGAGGTCGCCCATGTTCGACGTGCCCCACGTGCGGCGGCGACCTCGAGGCGATGGAGGGCCAGTACGAGGAGCACGAGGAGATCGACGTCGTGCCGTTGAAGTTCATCCGCGAGCGGCATCTCCGCCAGAAGTACGTCGATCGGAAGCAGCATCGAGGCGGCGGCGAGCGGGGCCGCGGGGGGAATGCTTGTCCTCGGCTGGATTCCCAACGACTATGGCCTCGGCAACGGGCCAATCGGGCCAGCGTCGAACCACACCTTCCTGGCGCGGCGTCCGACTGGCGCCGAGCGACCCTCTCAACCTAGAGCGGTTTTCCCTAGCGTTGATGCTGCACGCGCGACCTGTTGCTCTCCGCTCCCTGACGGTCGCGGTGCTGGAGCAGCTCCGGCACCGCGACCGTCAGGGAGCGGAGGGTCGCCCGATGCGCGGGCGGCAATCAACGCAACCAGAAACTGCTCTAGGGACGTTCACCGCGAGCGACTGTCCTGGGATCCGGACAGTCTGGCCTCGCAACGGCCCTACACCGGGTCGCGCGCGCTCCTATCTTCGACGCGAAGGAAGGAGTTCGTTGCCGTGATGATCATCGACCTGCGTAGCTCGAACCTGCCGATTTCCGAGGCGCTGCGTGAGCCTATCGTGCGGAGGCTCGGCTTCGCGATCCGGCGCTTCGCCGGACGCGTCAGCCGAATCGTCGTGAGGCTCGTCGACGTGAACGGGCCGAGAGGTGGGCCGGACAAGCGGTGCAGGATCATCGCGCGCCTCTCGCCGACGGGGACCGTCAGCGTCGAGGCGACCGACGGAGACGCCTACGCCGCCTCACCCCGGCCGGCGGAGCAGCGGCCACAGGCCGAGCGCCGCGAGGAGCGCGAGATCGGCGAAGAGGAGCGGCGCGAACACCGGAGCGCCGAAGACGAAGCGCTCGAAGAGGCTCGCGCCGGGGCGGCGCAGGTTGGCGAGCGCGTGGAGCGCGAAGCCGAGGACGCCCACGGCGGCGGAGAGCGCGAGCACGCCGAGGCAGGCGCGCAGGAAGGGCGCGTCGTCCGGGCGCAGCACCGCTACCAGGAGGAAGCCCACGCCGAAGGCGGCGGCCGCGACCGCCGCCCACTCGGCCACGCTGAAGAAGCCGTTCTGCGCGTGGTCGAGGAGGGCGAGCGCGAGGTTGCCCACGAAGCCGCCGAGCGCGAGAAAGACGATCCAGGTGCTCCACGCGGGGGTGTGCGCGCGCTCCATCCGCGTGAGCAGGAGGAGGAGGCCGACGCCGACGTAGGCGAGCGGCGCCGCGAAGGGCGCGGTGTAGACCAGGTTGCGCAGCGACTGCGAGGCGAAGAAGGCGCTCTCCAGGTGGAAGAGCATCCCCGCCACGCCGACGGCGATCGACGCGAGCGCGACGGCCACCGAGGCGCCCCGCATCGCCGACCGGATCCGCGCGCTGAGCAGCCCGGGCAGGAGCAGGATCGCGGCCGCGGCCGAGAAGAAGAGCGGGAGCCACTCCACCTGCTCCGAGAAGGCGTTGGCGGCGTGGGCGAGGTAGATGTCGAGCCCGAGGAACCCGAGGTTCGAGACGATGAACGCCTCGACGCACTGCTCGGGCGTCACCGCGGAGAGCCAGCGCGGGAGCCGCATCGTCAACCCCCGTGCGGCTTGGCGGGAGGTGGCGCGGGGGGCGACGAGGGCGAAGGTGCGCCCGCGGCCCGCGCCCGCAGCTCCGCCGCCGTGTGGTCGATCTCGTTGCGCAGCCGCGAGAGCTCGTAGTTGCCGTGCCATTGCACGAAGTCGGCGCCTCCCATGAAGGCGCCGTGCTTGGCGGTGCGCCCGTAGTAATGCCAGAGATCGAACTCCGTGAACTCGATCGGTTCGTCGAAGGGCTTGGGCGTGAGGCGGCCCTCGGCCCGGAGCGCGTCCATCACCGCCGTGGCCTCCTTCACCTTCTCGTTCGTCGCCGCGACCACCCGCTCGGCGCTCGCGTAGAAGGCGTCGATGCGCGAGCGCGCGTGGCACTTGCTGCAGACCTCCTTCATCTCGATCTGCCCCCGGTCGCCGTTGGGCCGCCGGGTCGAGACCGGCGCGAAGAGGAAGAAGGAGAGGCGCTCGGTCGTGTCGTGGGTGGTCTTCAAGCCCTCGAGGCCGCTCAGGTGGCACGTCGCGCAGGTGGGGACGGGCATGTCCATCGTCGTCAGGCGCTTGGGATCGGCGGCGAGGTTCATGGTCTCGCGCTGGGCGGCGAAGAGCGCGCCGTGCTTCGACTCACCGTAGATCTCGAGCTGCGAGTGATCGGGCCCCATGTGGCACTGGCCGCAGGTGCTGGGCAGGCGCGCCAGCGCGATCGAGGCGACGTGGCGGGCGTGGCAGCTCGTGCAGGTCCCGAAGGACCCGTCGGCGTTCGGCTTGCCGACCGCGTGGCAGGCCTCGCACCCGGAGGCGACCGCGGCTCGCCTTCGAGCGTGCCGACGGCGTTCGCCGGCCGCTCGATCCACCCCTTGTGGTGCTTTTCTCCGATCGCGATCTGGGCGGGGGAGAAGTCCTTCGGGCCGTGGACGGCGGCCCACGACGGCCCCGCGTGCCGGCTCCGCTCGAACTGCGCGTACTCCGCCGCATGGCACTGCGCGCAGTTCTTGGAGGTCAGGCTCTTCGCCAGCACGAAGCCTCGGTGATCCATCGGCTCCTGCCCCTCGACCGGGTGGTGGCAGTCGAGGCAGTTGACGCCCTTCTCGGCGTGCTTGCTGCGCTCGAACTCGTGGACGACCGCCGAGGTCTCACGCCGATGGCACTCGGCGCACTTGCCGGTGGCCGCGACCAGCGCGGCCGAGGGCTGGCTCCGCTCACCGCTCGGGCGCCGGCTGTTGACGAGCAGGGCCGCGACGATCAGCGCGGTGCCGATGAAGACCGCGATGAAGACCGACTTGAAGGTCATGACGCTTCTCCATCCGGTAGTGGGTGAATTTGGTCCGCAAATGCGCGAGCCCGTTGGGCGGAAGGTCAAATTCACCGACTACCCGTCGGGGTGCTCGGGGCGCCCGGGCGATGTAAGCATGAGTGCGTCGCATTAGGAATTCCATATCAACTCGGGGCGACCAGAATTCGCGCGCCTTCCGGATCCGTTTGGAATTCCTATGCACCTTGACAGAGCCGAGGGGACACGAAGTCCAAACGGGTGCAGGAAGTCAAGCGAGATCCGGCTGGCGCCACCCGGCGACATAATCCGGGCCATGCGTCGCACATGTTCCCGTATCGCCCGAAGGTCCTGAGGCGGGCCCGTCATGCCCCGTCATGCCCCGCTGGTGTTGGTGAAGGAGGAGCGCATCCTCCTGTCCGACAGGATGAACGAAGCGAAGCTCGGCGGGCGCGCGGAGGCGTTCATGACCATCGGATTTCACCGGCGCGCATGACGAGGGATGGGCGCGTCTACGTCCTCCGTCGCCTCGTGAGCCCCCATCGCGTGAGCCGCGCCACCAGCGTTCGCCGCGAGATGCCCAGCATGCTGGCCGCGCGCGTCTGGTTGCCTCCGCACGCCTCGAGCGCGTCGAGGATGTCGCGGCGCTCCATCGCGGAGATCCGCTCGGGCAGGGCCTCCGGGCCGGAGCCGGCCGCCGGCGGTGCGCCGGCCTCCAGGGGAACGGGCGCGGGCTCGGCGGCCACCGCGAGCGGCGCGCCCGCCGACGGCCGGAGGTGCTCGGCGGCGACCATCGCCCCCTCCGCGGCGAGCGCGGCGATCACCGCGGTGTTGATCTCCGCGAGCAGCTCGCGCACGTTCCCGGGCCACGGCCGCAGCATGCACGCCTCCACGAGCGACGTGTGGATCGCGAGGTCCGCGGGCGCGGCGCTCACCGCGCCCGCGACGAGGAAGGGGATCTCTTCCAGCCGCTCTCGCAGCGGCGGCACGCTGACCTCCGGCACCGCGATCCGGAAGTAGAGATCGGCGCGGAACCTCCCCGCGGCGACCAGCCCGCGGAGGTCCTTGCAGGTCGCGGAGGCCACGCGCACGAGGGCCTTCTGCGCGCGCGTGGCGCCGAGGGGCGACACCTCGCCGCTCTCCAGAAAGCGCAGGAGCTTCGCCTGCACCGCCGCGTCGAGGTCGCCGACCTCGTCGAGGAAGAGCGTGCCGCCCTCCGCCGCCTGCACGTACCCCTGGCTGTCGCTGCTCGCGCCGGAATAGGCCCCCTTCACGGCGCCGAACAGGACCCGCTCGGCGATCCCCTCGGGGATGGTCGCGCAGTTGACGGAGACGAAGGGCCCCCCGCGCTGCGGGCCGGCCTGGTGGAAGGCGCGCGCGAAATGCTCCTTCCCCGAGCCGCTCTCTCCGCTGATGAACAAGGTGCGGGCGAGGGACGCCGCCTTGGCGACCGACAAGAGGGCTCGCTTGAGCGCCGGTCCTTCGACGCGCCCGGCGCGTGCCTCGACGCCGGAGCGGCGGATGGGGCCGAGGTCCGGGCTCAGGAGGAAGAGGCTGTGCCCGACCCGGAGGAGCCGCGCCGCGCGGGTCGACGTGCCGCCGCGGAGCGGCTCGCCGTCGAGCGCGCTGCCGTTGCGGCTCCCGAGGTCGGTCACGTGGAAGCGGTCGCCGTCGTGAGCGACCTCGGCGTGCCTCCGTGACATCGCCCGGTCGGGCAGGCCGCCGAACGCGGCGTGGTCCCGGCCGAGATCGATCGGGCGATCGCCGAGCTGGATCGGCTCGCAGCAGGGCCGGCCGGCGGAGAAGACGAGGAGGAGCCCCGGCTCCGGCGCCGCGCCGCCGCCGGATCTCGCCGGCCGGGCGTCGTCGGTCTTCACCGTCGACTCCTGCGTGGTCGGAGGCGACGACGCGCCCTCGCCCTCGGCGCGCCGGCCGACCGCGCCGAGCCACGCTCTGGACCGCGTCACGACGGCGAGCGTACACTCTCGCGGCGACGCAGGGGAGGTGCTCCTGGTCGCGGGGCCCGGAACGACCATGACGGTGCTCGCCGGTGGCGCCCTCTTCGCCAATCGCTTCGAGATCGAGCGGCTCGCCGGCTCCGGCGGCATGGGCGCCGTCTACCGCGCGCGCGACCGGCGCACGGGGGCCCCCGTCGCCCTCAAGGTCCTCCACGACACCGCCGCGGATCCCGAGGCGCTCGAGCGCTTCGCCCGCGAGGGCCGCCTGCTCGGCGAGCTCGAGCACCCGGGGATCGTCGCGTACGTCGACCACGGTCGGACGCCGGAGGGCCGATCGTTTCTCGCCATGGAGTGGCTGGACGGCGAAGACCTCGCGGTTCGACTCGCGCGCGGGCCGCTGCCGTTCGACGAGAGCCTCGCGCTGCTCCGGCGGGTCGCGGGGGCCTTGAGCGCTCCACACGGCCGCGGCGTGGTGCACCGCGATCTCAAGCCGAGCAACGTCTTCCTCGTCGGGGGCGCCGCCGCGGGCGCCAAGGTGCTGGATTTCGGGATCGCGCGGCGCGCCGGCGACGGGCGCGCGCTCACGCGGAGCGGCACGCTGATCGGGACGCCCGAGTACATGGCGCCGGAGCAGGCGCGCGGGGAGCGCGAGGTCACCCCCTCGGCCGACGTCTTCTCGCTCGGCTGCGTGCTCTACGCCTGCTTGACCGGGCGCCCCCCTTTCCTGGCCGAGCACGTGGCGGCGGTCCTCGCGCGGATCCTGTTCGAGGATCCGCCGCCCCTCGACGAGCGGCGGCGCGGGGTGCCCGCGCCGTTCGCGGCCCTCCTCCGGCGGATGCTCGCGAAGTATCCCGAGCAGCGCCTCGCCGACGCGGGCGCGCTCTCGGCGGCCCTCGACGCGTTCGACGAGCCGGCCATGGTCCAGGCGAACGCGCGGCCGGCCCCGCACGAATCCACGTTCGCGGAGCGCGAGCAGGCGCTCCTCAGCCTGGTCCTCGCCTCGCCGCGGGCCACCCCCGACGGCGGGGCCACGCTGCCGGAGGGCGAGGTGCGCGCGGACGCCGAGCGGCGGAGCACCATCCGGAGCGCGCTGGCCGAGCTGGGCCTGCGGGCCGAGTTCCTGGTCGACGGGTCGCTGGTGGTCAACGTCCCCGGGGCCGGGAGCGCGCCGGATCAGGTGGCGCGCGCCGCGAGGGCGGGCCTGCTCGTCAAGGAGCGGTGGCCGGGGTGCGAGGTGGCGCTCGCGACCGGCCGCGGCAGCGTGGCGGGGTCGCTCCCGGTCGGCGAGGTCGCCGATCGGGCGATCCGCCTCCTCGAGCAGGCGGATCCAGCCCTGCCCCCGCGCGGAGGCGTATGGGTCGACGATCTCTCCGCGCGGCTGTCGGAGTCGCGCTTCGTGCTCGAGCACGCGCGGGGCGCTGCGCTCTTGACCGGCGAGGCGATCGCGCTCGACGCCTCCCGCCCGCTCCTGGGCAAGCCCACGCCGTGCGTGGGGCGCGAGGCCGAGCTGGGCATGCTCGACGTCCTCCTCTCCGGCTCCATCGAGGACGCGACCCCGCGGGCGGTGCTGGTGACGGCGCCGGCCGGCGCCGGGAAGTCGCGGCTGCGGCACGAGTTCCTCCGGCGCGTCGAGGCGAGGGGCGGCGGCGTGACGATCGCGATCGGCCGTGGAGACCAGATGAGCGCCGGCTCGACCTTCGGCCTGCTCGGGCAGGCGCTCCGCGGCCTCGCCGGGATCGCGGACGGCGAGGGCCTCGCGATCCAGCGCGCCAGGCTCGGCGCGCGCATCGGGCGGGACCAGCCCGCCGAGGACCGCGACCGGGTGATCGCCTTCGTCGGCGAGGTCGCCGGCGTGCCGTTCCCCGAAGAGGCCGATCCCCGGCTCCGGGCAGCGCGGCAGGACCCGCGGATCATGAGCGCTCAGGTCACGCGGGCCGTGCTCGATTTCCTGCGCGCGGAGTGCGAAGGCCGCCCGCTGCTCCTCGTGCTGGAGGACCTGCACTGGGGCGACGCGCTCACCCTCCGGCTCTGCGAGGCCGCCCTGCGCGAGCTCGGCGAGCGCCCGTGGATGGTGCTGGCGCTGGCTCGGCCCGAGGTGAGCCAGATCCTCCCGCCCTCGTGGGCCGGCGTGGTCCAGAGCCTTCCCCTGCGTCCGCTCGGCCGGAAGGCGGCCGAGCGGCTGGTCCTGGAGGTGCTCGGCGAAGGCGCCCCGAAGAAGACGGTGGCGCGCATCGTGGAGCAGTCGGCGGGGAACGCGCTGTTCCTGGAGGAGCTGATCCGTTGCGAGGCGGAGGGGGGCGGAGAGAAGGCCCCCGAGACCGTGCTGGCGATCCTGCAGGCGCGCATCGGCCGCTTCGACGCAGGGGCGCGCCGGGCGCTGCGCGCGGCGAGCGTGCTCGGCGAGACGTTCTGGGTGGACGCGATCCGGGCGCTCCTCGGCCCGGCCCCGGCGGGCGGGGAGATCGAGCGCTGGCTCGAGGTCCTCGTCGGCTCCGAGATGGTGGAGGAGCGGCGCGAGAGCCGCTTCCCCGGCGAGCGGGAGATGCGGTTCCGTCACGCGCTGGTGCGCGACGCGGCCTACGAGCTGCTCACCGCGGACGATCGCGCGCTCGGCCACCGGCTCGCCGGCGAGTGGCTGGTGCTGCGCGGCGAGCGCGACGCGCTCGTGCTGGCGGAGCACTTCGAGCTGGGCGCGGCCGGACCCGACGCGGAGAGCGCGCTCGCGCGCGCGACCGCCTACTACGTGGAGGCCGCCGAGCGCGCGGTGGACGCCTTCGATCTGGACGCCGCGATGCTCTGCGCCGATCGCGGCCTGCGCTGCGGCGCCCGCGGCGCGCTGCGCGGAGCCCTCCTGGCCGTCAAGATCGCTTCGTACAACTGGCGCGAGGCGTGGCCCGAGATGGTCGCGCTCGGGCCCGAGGCCCTCGATCTGGTGGCCGTCGGGAGCGCCCGCTGGAGCCGGATCATCGGGAGCCTCGTCCCGGCCGTCGCCACGATTGGACCGCCCGAGGTGCTGGCGGCGCTGTCCCGGCGCTTCCTGGCGGCGGAGCCGGAGCTCGACGCCCGAGGCGCCTACGTCCGCGCCGGGGGCGTCTGGGTCTCGGGGTTCTCGATCACCGCGCAGCGGGAGCCGGGCCGCGTCTTCCTTCAGCGCATGGACCAGATCGGCGCCGCGGCCGGCGCCGGCGACCTGCTGACGGAGGGCCGCGCGAGCGCCGCCGTGGCCCAGTTCCACCTGATGCTCGAGCACGACCCGTGGCGGAGCATGGTGGCGAGCCGCGACGGCGCGGAGAAGCTCCGAACGTGCGGCGATCGGTCCTTCTACCCCATCGTGCAGCGCCTCCACGGCGAGGCGTGGACCGCCCTCGGCGACCCGGCGCGCGCGGAGGCGGCGCACCGCGACGCGCTGCTTCGGGCCGAGGAGGTCGGCGAGCCGTTCCTCGTGGTCTACGCGCGGCTCTACCTGGCGCGGTTCCTCTCGATCTACGCCGCGCCGTCTCCGATCACCAGCCGGTCTCGTCCGGCATGGCGCGTGGAATCCTCGCGCGGGTGGCCGCGCGGCGAGGCGCCCTGGAGGCGGCGGAGGAGCACGCGCGGCTCGGGAGCGAGGGCCTCCGGCCCTTCGCGGGCATCCGGTGGGAGGTCGTCACGCTGCTGATCGAGGCCCTGATCCGCCAGGGGCGCCCGGGTGAGGCCGCGCGGGAGGGCGCGCGGGCGCTGGCCGAGTACGAGCAGCAGGGCGCCTCGAACTACGGCGAGGTCGGCCTGCGGCTCGCGGCCGCCGAGGCCCATCGCGCCGCGGGCGATCCCGAGGCCGCCTCGGCCGCCCTCCGCCGCGCGCTGCACGCCGTGGACACCTACGGCGCATCGATCACGGACCCCGCCGTCCGCGCCTCCTACCTGACGCGGGTCCCCGAGAACGCGCGCGCGAGGGAGCTCGCCGGGGAGTGGCTCTCCGGATGACGCCGCCCCTTCAGCCGGGCACGCTGCCGTGCGCGCCGACCATGTACACCGGGACGTTGTATCCGTCGGCGCGTCGAAGACCTTCGACGAGCGCCTCGATGGACCGGTCGTCCGGTCGGCCGAGGCCGACCCTCTGCACGAGCGGCAAGATGGTGCGCGCGAACCCGGCGACCCAGGCGTTCGCGTCGCCGTCGTCGTTCCTGACGAGGCGTCCTTCGCGGATCACCAGGCGAGCCTCGAGCCCGGCCTGCTCGAGGGCCTCGTGGAGGCGCACCCCGAGCGAGCCCGGGAAGAGGCCGCGATCGACGAGCCCTCGGACCCAGCGCCAGAACTGCTCGAGGAGCGGGTTGTCGCCCGAGGCCCAGTAGCCGCCGTCGTAGTCGACCTCGTGGAACGCGACGACGCCCCCGGGGCGCACGAAGCGGGTCAGCCCGCGGACCGCGGCGATGGGATCGCGCTGGTGGACCAGGACGAGGCGGCCGATCACGGCGTCGAAGGGCCGCCCCTCGGCGAGGGCCGGGACGCCTGCCTCGTCGCACTCCACGAACCGCACGTTGGCGAAATCCTTCGCCGACGCGCGCGCGCGGGCGAGCCCCACCGCGTGGGCCGACCGATCGACCCCGATCACGTCTCCCGCCGCGCCGACGAGCTCTCGAGCGAGCAGGGCGACGTCCCCGGCGCCGGAGCCGAAGTCCAGCACGCGCATGCCTTCCTGGAGCCCGGCGCTCAGCAGGACGGCCCTCGTCGAGCCTCGCAGGAAGGCCCCTTGCCGCTCGAGCCGCTCGAGCTCCTCCGGGGAGTGCCCCAGCGTGTATCCCTGGGCGTCGTCGTTCGTCTTCATCGCGTTCACCCGAGGTGGTAGAGGCGCGCGGCGTTCTGGTGAATCACCTTGCGCTGGGCGTCCTCGGGGAGGCCCTCGAGGATGCCGGCGAGGTGCTGGCGCGACCTCGGCCAGGTCGAGTCGGTGTGCGGGTAGTCCGAGGCCCACATGATGTTCCCGGCGCCGAGGCGCGAGAGGAGATCCATCCCCAGCTGCTCGAACTGGAAGCCGAAGAACACCTGCCGCCGGATGTAGTCGCTGGGCAGGCGATCGAGCTTCAGGCTCGATCGGTAGCGGAACTTCTCGTACGCGTGATCGACCCGGTGCATGAAGTGGTAGACCCACCCGACGTCGTGCTCGCTCGACACGACCGAGAGCTTGGGGAACCGCTCGAAGACGCCCCCGAAGAGCATCTGCGCGAGGGTGAGCTGCACGACGTGCGGCTGCTCCACGTAGGAGAGGAGGATCTTGTCGGGCCTGAGCCTGGGGCCGCTGCGCCCGGTGAGCGCGTGCAGGGTGACCGGCATGCCGAGCTCCTGGGCCGCCGCCCAGAAGGGGTCGTACGCCGCGTGGGAGAACGGCAGGTCCTCCGGCGCGGAGGACCAGATCATCGCGCCGCGCAGCCCCTTCTCGGCGCTGCGCTCGAGCTCGCGCACGCCGGCGGAGACGTCCTCGAGATCGATGATGGCGAGCCCGGCGAGGCGCCTCCTGTCGTAGCTCACGTACTCGGCGAGGTAGTCGTTGTAGGCCCGGATGCACGCCTCTCGCAGCTCCCGATCGCCGAGGTCGAAGAGGAACATCGCCGTCGAGGCGTGGAGCACCTCGCCGCGCACGCCGTCGACGTCCTGCTCCAGGAGGCGCGCCGCCGGATCCCAGACGCTTTTGGGCGCGATCTCGAAGCCCTTCTTCACGTCCTCGAGCAGCTGCTCCGAGGACTTGCCGGCGCCGAACATCCCCGCCACGGGCACGGGCACGAGCCCGTCCCCGCAGGTGAAGAACAGGCCCGGCCTCCCCTCGCGGCCCTCGACCACCCTGGGGCCCCGATCGCGGTATCTCACGTCGAGGCGGCTGGTCCACAGATCGGGCGGCTCGCACACGTGCGAGTCGGCAGAGATGATTGCGTCGCTAATCATACACGGATGCTCCTTCCATACGGTCAAGATGCCCGCGAATAGGCGTACCCATCGCCCAGGCTCCACGGGAACAGGTGGAGGTGCCAGGCGTTGAACCGGGTCGCGTAGAGCGAGAAGGTCGAGAAGAGGCGGAAGTACTCCTGCTTCGATTCGAGCTCGCCGAAGGCGTCGATCGCCCGCCGGTAGAGCCCGGTGAACGTGGTCTGCCCGCACATCCCGAGGAACTCGATCAGCCCGCCGCAGAAGGTCCTCGTCGCCTCCTTCAGGACGGCGAGATCGACGTCGGTCTCGCGGCACAGCCGGAGCAGGTTGTCGATCGCGCCGCTGCTCGCGACGTTCGATATCCGGCTCGTCTCCTTCTCGACGAAGAGGAGCGTGGAGAAGAACCGCCCGTGGCTGCCGAGGCCCGTCTCCGCGCTGTGCCGGCCGCTGTAGAGCCTGGTCACCTCGTCCGGCGCCGAGAGCCAGATGGCCTCGATCTCCCTGTTGATGTCGGCGACGAGGCCGGCGATCCGGGGGCTCTCGAAGGACGACGGATGGAACAGGCGATGATCGAACGCCCTCGAGCTGCGCTCGTCGTCGACGCGGATCACCTCGATCGGCCGGGGCTCCTTCGAGGCGTAGATGCTGTCCCAGGCCAGCTGCCCCATGGCCTCGAGCGCGCTCAGGTCTTCGGGCACCACCCTCGCCACGGGCGCGAACGATCGATCCTCCGAGTCGGCGCCGTATTTCACGAACATCCGCCGCGGATCGGGGCTGAAGATCGTCCCCGGCTCGCTCGCCAAGCGGCGCTCCAGCGCCGGCGCGTGCTCGAAGAAGGGCCTGGCCTCGGGGATGAACGTGTGGATGTTCTTCCCCGACACGAGCGTGTGGAAGACCGTGCACGAAAAAGGGACGTTCTCCCAGAAGACGTCGCACGCGGCGCGGTTGAGCTCGTCGAGGAGGAGGGCGGTCGCGCGGCGGCCGCCGAGGCGAAGCTGGATCTTCCTGCTCACGTCGGCCTCCTATCGCTCGGGCTCGCCCTCGAGGATCGTGAGGGGTGACTCCGTCGGAACGAGCCTCGTGAGGCGGAAGCCGGCGGCCCGGAAGAGGGACCGGAACTCGGCCTCCGTGCGCTCCCGCCCGGGCAGCGTCGCCATCACGAACACGTCCTCGGCCTTGCTGTCGTGGCGGCCGTGCTCGGGCACCACCATCTCCACCACGAGCAGGGTCCCCGCCTCGCCGATCGCCCGGCGGCAGTTGGCGAGGATCCGGAGCGCGTCTTCATCGCGCCAGTCGTGGAGGATCCATTTCAGCAGGTAGGCGTCTGCGCCGGGCGGCACCGACGCGAAGAAGTCCCCCGACGCGGCCTCGAGCCGGCCGCCGACGCCTCCCGCGGCGGCGGTCTTTTCGACCTCGGGGGCGTCGTAGACGACGCCGGACGCCGAGGGGTTCTGCGCGAGGATCGCGGCCAGGAGCCCTCCGCGCCCGCCGCCGACGTCGACGATCCTGCGGAAGGGGGAGAAATCGTACGCCCGGAGGATCGCGGGGATCTGCGTGACGGAGAGCTCCGTCATGAGCTCGTCGAACGTCGCCCGGGCGGCGGGATTCGTCGCCAGGTAGTCGAAGAAGCGCATGCCGTGCGCCTTCTCGAAGGCTGGCTCCCCGGTCATCACGGTGTGGTGGAGCTCTCCCCACTTTCGCCAGGTCCACGGCTCCCCGACGTGCAGGGCGACCCCGCGCGCCGATCCGGGGCCGCTCCGCAGCGTGTCGGCGAGCGGGGTCAGCGCGAAGCGCCCGCTCGCGTCCTCCTCGAAGATGTCCATGTCGGTGAGGAAGCGGAGGAGCCGACGCAGCGAGGGGCCGTGGGCGCCCACCTCGCGCGCCAGCTCCTCGGCGTGCTTCGGGCCCCCGGCCAGGCGATCGGCGATCCCCAGCCGAGCCGCGACGTGAATGGCCTGCACCGTCGGCGCGGCGTGCACGAGCTCGAGCATGCGAGCTCGGGTCGAAGCGCCGTTCGTCTCTTTGTCGTGATCGTTCATGTCCTTTGCTCCGAAGATGTCGTGCGTTTACGTCAGGTCCTGGCCGGGGTGCTCCACGAGCCGTAACACTCCCGGACCGCATCGAGGAGGCGAAGCCCCGTGTCGCGATCGACGCGCGCGTCGCTCCTGGCTAGAAACGAGAGGATCTCCTGGCAGCCTGCCTGTTGGTGAACACCGAGGTAGGCCCGGACGAACTCCGTGCGATCGGAGAGGAATACGATGTCTTGGCGCACCATCGGTCGGATGACCAGGAGGGGAAGCGGCGACCGGAGCGGATGGAACTCGGGGTTCCTGAGCCCCGGCTTGCCGCAGGAGCGGTAGAACTCCCCGAGCATCATCCCGCTCTGCACGAACGACGGCTTCAGGCGTTGGTGCAGCCCATCGATGTAGCCGGGCGCCTCCTCGGGATCGAGCCCGGCGAACACCGCCACGATCGCCTTGAGCTGGGCCCCGGGCCCCGCCAAAGGCTCCATCGAGAGGTAATAGGCCCCGAGCGCGCTCACCACCTCATCCATCGTGGCGAGGTCGGAGGCCGCTGGGCGCACGAGCCCGATGAGACAGAGGCCGCGCTCGATCGACTCCTCGACCCAGGGGCACACCGGCCCCGGTCGTCCGAGCTCGGGGTGCGGACGGGTCGTGTACGCCTCCAGCCAGCGAGCGGTCTCCCGCAGCATCCCGGCCTCGTCCTCGGGGACGCTCGGCAGCGCCTCGGAGTCGAGCACTCCCCGCACCCGATGCAGGCGGGGCACGGGCACCGCGCCCATTCTCTCTCTCACTCCCGCGCGGATCGCCGTTTCCATGACCATCTGCCTTGGTTTTCGAGCATTCGAGCAACCCGCGTGCCTGCTCGTCCGCCGGCTCGGCGTCCTCGATGGGAAGACGGACAACCCAGGCGCGGGTGAATGCCTCCCGGCGATTTTCGGCGCGGCCCTCTGCGCACGGCAGCGCGAGGGCCGGCGCAGTTGCGCGCGATCTGCGCAGCGCGCGCTGCGCAGCGGGGTAATCCTCGAGGGGACGGGGGGGCACCGAGCGGGGCCCGAGTGGCCCGGTCGTTGCGACGATCGCTCGCGAGGTCACTCCGATGGATTCACACGACGGCTTCACCGACGCCTTCAAGCTCCTCTACGGCTTCGCCGGGTTCCAGGCCCTGAACACCTGCGTCGAGCTCGGGATCTTCGAGCATCTCCGGGCGCGCCCGGGCGCGACGCTCGAGGAGCTCCGGGACGCTACCGGCGCTTCACGGCCCCACCTTCGTTCGCTCCTGTGCGTGGCGTGCAGCTTCGGCCTGCTCGAGCGGCGGGGCGGTCGCTACGCGAACTCCGCCCTCACGGCGGCGTATTTCACGCGAGGCGCGCCGCGCAGCCTGCTGCCCTTCGTCGCCTCGGCGCATCGGCTCCAGTACAAGGGGTTCTTTCACACGTCCGAGGCCCTCCGCACCGGACGCGCCGCCGGCCTCCGCGAATACGGCGCGGAGTCCACGCTGTACGAGGTCATGAGCTCCGACGCGGCGCTGGAGGACACCCTCTACGACGTGATGGCCAGGATCTGGGATCTCTGCGCGGACGGGCTCCGCGACGTCCCGGAGCTCGGGTCCGCGAGGCGGTTGGTGGACGTCTGCGGCGGCTCGGGCCACGTCGCGAACATCCTCACGGATTTGTACCCGGAGCTCCACGTCACGGTCTTCGACCGTACGACGGCCTGCGGGCGCGTGCACGAAATGGCGCGGAGCTCGGGAAAGCGGCCCCGGATCGCCGCGACGCCGGGTGATGCGCTGACGGATCCCCTGCCGCCGGGCGCGGACGCGATCCTGTTCGCTCATTGCCTCGAGTGGTTGTCGCCCGATCGGATCGTCGCCCTCTTGAGGCGCGCGCACGACGCGCTGCCGCGCGGCGGTCACGCGCTCTGCTACCAGTTCGCGGTCGACGACGACGAGACGGGCGGTGTCTACAGCGCCCGCTTGAGCCTCTACTTCAACGTGGTGGAGACGGGGCAGGGCTACGCCTATCCCGCCGTCGAGCTCGCCTCGTTCTTCGAGGCGGCGGGCTTCGTGGAGGTGCGGTCGACACGAGGGCCGTTCGAGCACGTCCTCGTGACGGGCGAGAGGGCGTGAGCGGAGCGCCCTTCCCCGATCATGCCCGGACGTGATCGCGCCCCGACCGCCGCACGGGCGGATGAGAGCACCCCCCTATCGCCCGAAGGTCCTGATGCCCCGTCATGCCCGGCTGGCGGAGGCGCGCCGAATACACCGGCAATCCACCAAGCGTGGAGGTGCTCCAGGCGGCGAGGCACGGCCGTATTCGGGCGCTTCATCGAGCCCGGCGCCGTCACCCGCTCCCGGACCGCGCGAGCATCTCGTCGACGGCCGCGCGCAGGCTCCCCATCTCGAAGGGCTTGGTGAGCCGGGGGTTCGGCACCTCCGCCAGGAAGCGCTCCGCGGCCACGGTGAACGTCCCGCCGGACAGGAAGATCATCCGCGCCGCGACCGCGGGCAGGCGCTGGGAGAGCTCGGCGTGCACGTCCATCCCCGAGAGCTGGGGCATCATCAGATCGCAGAGCACCACGTCGAAGTTCTCTCCCCCGAGCAGCCGATCGAGCGCCTCCCGGCCCGAGGTCGTCACCACGGTCTCGTGCAGCCCCCGGAGCGCGCGGCGGATCACCGCGCCGATCATCGGCTCGTCGTCGATCGCCAGGACGCGCCCGCGGCGCGGCGCGGCGGCCTCCGCCGCGGCGGGCAGCGCGGCGCCCTCCGCCGCGGCGGGCAGCGCGGCGCCCTCGGCCTGGAGCTCCGCCGCGGGCAGCGTCACCCGCACCGTCGTCCCGGCCCCCTCTTCGCTCTCCACCTCGATCTCTCCGCCGAAGGACGCCACGATCCGGTGGCAGATCGACAGACCCAGACCCGTCCCGTCGCCGATCGGCTTCGTGGTGAAGAAGGGATCGAAGACCCTCCCGAGGCTCGCCCGCGAGATCCCGCAGCCCGTGTCCCTCACCTCCACCACCGCCCGCCCACCGGCGTCGGTCCGCGTCGTCACCTGGATCGTGTTCCGATCGGCGGCCCCGGCGGGGATGGCCTGCGCGGCGTTCACCAGCAGGTTCACGAACACCTGCCCGAGCCGCGCGTCGTTGGCGAGCACCAGCGGGATCGCCTCGAAGCGCTCCTCCAGCCGGGCCCGGTGGCGGATCTCGTTCCTAGCCATGGCGATGGACGAGCGCAGCACCGGCCGCGGGTCGAGCGCCAGCAGCCGCTCGTCGTCCGGTCGGGAGAAGGCCTTGAGATCGCCCACGATCCGCCGCACCCGCTCGGCCCCCTCCCGGGCGTCGGCGAGCGCCTCGATCGCCGGCGCGATCGATCCCTGGGCGAGCAGCTCGCTCGCGTGGCTCACGTTCGCCAGGACGAAGGTCAGCGGGTTGTTGATCTCGTGCGCCACCCCGGCGGCCAGGGTCCCGATGGAGGCCATCCGATCGGAGACCAGCAGCCGGGCCTGCATCGCGCGCTGCGCGCTCACGTCGCGGGCCACGCAGAGGATCGCCGGCTCCCCGTCGAAATCGGCCGGGATGGCCGAGAACTCGACGGCGACGACCCCGCCTCCCCGGCTTCGCAAACGCACCTCGGCCGGCGGATTGGTCTCGCCGGTCTCCCTGAGCCTCTCCGCGCGCTTCACGATGCCGGCGCGATCGTCGGGGTCGATGAGCTCCATGATCGAGCTGCCGAGCAGGTCGGCCTCCTCGTGCCCCAACATCGCCAGCGCGGCGGGGTTCAGGAAGATGATGGTGCCCAGGCGGTGCACGATGGTCGCGTCCGGCGTCCGCTCGACGAGCTGCCGGAACCGCGCCTCCTGCCGGCGGAGCGCCTCCTCGGCGCGCCGGCGCGAGGTCATGTCCTTGGCCACGCCGAGGAAGCCGGTGATCGCGCCCGAGCCGTCTCGCATCGGGGTCGTCCGGATGTCGAGCCACACCTCGCCGCCGTCCTTCCGCCTCCCCTTCCAGGTGGCGTCGATGCTCTCGCCGGCCAGGAGCCGCTCGAAATCCGCCGCGGACTTCAGCGGATCCTGATCGGGGTACAGCGCGGCGACGGTCGCGCCCATCATCTCGCCGGCCTCGTAGCCGAAGAGTTGGGTGGCCCCCTCGTTCCAGTAGAGCACCTGCCCCTTCGGGTCGGTGACGATGACGCTCTCCCGCACGCTCTCGAGGATCGTCGCCAGGAAGCGCAGGCGCTCTTCGACGCCCTCGTCAGCGCTCAAAGCTCCTCCCCGGCCGCGCGGCTCCCTCGCGCTCACGCCCGCCGAACGGCGACCCTGGCCGATCGCCCGCCGCGCTCCATTCTATTCCCGCTCCCATTGCTCGCCGGTTGCCTAGCGCGGCCCTGGAAGCTTTCCAGCACATTGGGATCCTAAGCTTAGAATTCCACGTGGACAAGTTGTCGCG
>JADMIO010634434.1_pt1 | contig 51713 bp, 80 predicted proteins | sample 8958161 | NCBI WGS metagenome assembly JADMIO01 (sample SAMN16585339, study PRJNA669376) | soil metagenome | isolation source: Crop rotation soil | place: USA: Cullars Rotation, Alabama | collected 2011
TCGCAAAAGCGCCGATGATCCTGCCATGGTCTGCGGATTGGTGGAGATGGGTAAGTTATCGGGTCCACTCGCGAACGCAGAAAGGCCCACCCGAAGGTGAGCCAGTGTGATTACATTTGCGGCCTAACTGTGGCCAGTCCAGTTACGCTGGAGTCACTAGTATTTAGGTGACACTATAGAAGCGGCCGCGACAACTTGTCCACGTGGAATTCTAAGCTTAGGATCCCAATGTGCTGGAAAGCGTGCCCGCAGGCGCGCGATGGTGGACGATGTGCCGAGCACTCATGGCCTGCTACACGCCTTCCTCGGCACCCGCGCCGCGCTGTCGGCAATCGCCTTGAATGACGCCTGATTATCTGCCTGCTGGAACCACGTGGCATAGGTTGGTTGAAACCACCACATCACCAACTCGCAGCCCGTCCACGCCACCAACGCCAACCCGCTGGCCTTGATCTGGGAGGCGAGCATCCTGCAATTCGGGCTGTACGTCCCGAGCCCGCCCGTGCCCCCGCAGTCCCACGTGCCGTCCTTGTCCTGCGTCCCGCCGTCCAGCACGTTCAAGGCGAGCGCGGGTGTCACCCCGTCCTTCGCCGCTTGTGCCAGCACCGCGGCCCGCCACTGGTCCACCGTCCCGGCCGGGTTCTGGGTCCGGTAGTGGTACTCCACGAAGTCCAGCGCCGTGAACCGCTCGGTTGCCCGCCACTGGTAGCCCGGTGGCCCCACGTTGATCCCGGTCGGCAGCGTCGGGAACAGCGTCTTGCTGTAGCGGGCCATCGAGTCGATGGTCGCCTTGGTGATAGTCCCACCCCACTTCTGGGTCTCCGGCTCGTCGATCATGCCGTAGCCGTAGACCGTCCCATCTGCCACCGCCTGCGCCACCGCCTGCTTGATGGTGCTGGTGTTGAACCCGTTCAAGACCGCTTTCCACTTGCCGAAATCGAATGACCCGTTGGTCAGGTAGTTGGTGACCGACCCGCTGGTCATCTGGATCTGGAGCCGCTGGCCCAGCGTCCGGGCCGCGTTGATCTGGCTCACGATCCCGCCGGGCGTGACCCCGTTCTTACTGCCCGTGAACGGCGCCGGGCCGATCTGCACGGTGGCCCCGCTCCAGAGCTGGGTCGGGCCGAAGGGAATCCCCCGCTGGACGACGCTGGCCGTGAGGATGACCGACGCCGTGTCGGCCTTCCCCCCGCTCGTGGCGATGACCGAGCAGGCGAACCCGCTGGTGGGGGCGGTGTAGCGGCCCGCGCTCGTCACCGTGCCGCAGGTCGCGGCATAGGCGACGACCAACTGGAGCAGCACTAGTGCGCCAGCCTCAGCGAGTCCACGCGCACCACGTCGGGGGGCCGCACCGCCGTGGGGGCCGAGCAGCCCGCAAGTAGGAGACAGAGCAGGGCGAGCCTCACAGGCCCAGTCCTCGCAGGAACGAGGCACCTGGGCTGTGCTCACGGAGAATCTTCGCGTCCGTTCGGGCACGTCGGAGTTCGGCCAGCGTCCACCGCAAATCGGCTGCGAGAGATGCCGCGCCAGCGCCCGTCATGCTCTTGCTGACGAGATCGGCGGGCAACTTCGCCAGCCGCGCCTCAATCCGCTCGATGCGAAGCCGCACGTCCAACTCTTTTGTGTCGCTCACGCCGCCTCCAGCCGGGCCAGCCGCTCATGCGCGCGGCGGAGCCGTGCCCGCTGCATGCCCAGGTATTCCTTGGCGCGGGTCACCCGCCACTCGGCGGCACCCACCGCCTGCTTGGCCGCCGCCAGTTCCTCGGTCGCGCTCAACCGCCGCGCCTCGGCCGAGGGCCGGTCCAGCGCCTCGGCCGCGTACTCCGCGATCAACTCGCCGACGTAGTCGCTCACAGCCCGACGATCGCCGCGTTCCGGGCGTCGATGCAGGCGGGGATCGCCCCCTCCGCGTTCGCGTTCACGATCGACCCGTCGCTGTAGTAGCCCAGCGTGCAGAACTGCTTCTGCTGGCCGTAGGTGCCGGTCCACGCCGTGGGCTTGACCACGATGCTGTCCAGCCGGGGGGCGACCACGATGGTGTCGGGCTCGATGTACGGCCCCCAGGTGGCTTGTGCCCCGGCCGACCGGCTGCCCTTCCAGTTCTTGGCGACGATGGTGCCCGAGATCGACGCCCCCGGTGCGGGCTTGGGATAGCTCACCGAGTCGGTCTTACTGTCGGCCGTGTACATCCGGTGGGCCGAGGGCTGGCCGGTGGCCGAGAGATCGACGACGAGCGAGTCGGACGGGGTCGCCGAGACGGTCCACTTGACCCAGATCACGGTGCCCGCGACTCGGTAGCTGCCCGACATCTTGGGGGCCTTGACCGGCGGGGCGAAGGCCGCGAGGGCGGCGATGAGCAACAGGGTTCCGATGGCGAGCGCTTTCTGTGCGGCTTCCTTCATGCGGTCCTCTAGGCAGCGGGGGGAAGGACGTCGGGTGCGTCATAGGCGTGCATCCGCGACAGGACGGCGGTGACATAGGGCTGGTTGCTGTACTCGCCCGCCGGGACATCGCGCGAGCGGATGCACTTGCCGGTGACCTGGTCGCGGGCCAGGCAGACGGTGAGCGCCTTCATGGCGGGCTTGCCGAAGCCCAGGTTGGGCCGATAGCCGCCGTTGTAGGCGGAGATCGCCCCGCCAATGTCCCCGGCCAGCCGGAGATTGGCGGCCAGCAACTTCGCGCCGAGCTCGATGTTCGTGGCCGGGTCGTACAGGCCCGACAACTTGGACGCCTCACCGACCGGCCCCCGGTAGCCGAGGCTGTCCGCCGTGCGATAGAGCAGTTGCATGAGGCCGTGCGAGCCATCGTTGATCTTGGGCTCGGCTCGGTAGGCGGAGGCGCGGAACCCGGATTCCTGCGACATGATGGCGAGCACGAGCGACACGGGCAGACCGTGCGCCGTAGCGGACTTTTCCGCGAAGGGCAAGAATGGACGGGCCGCAGCCGGGATGTTCATGCCCACCTCTGCTTGTCGCGTTCTTTCTGGAGGCTCGCTCGGATCTGCCGGGACAGGGTGGCGACCGCCACCCGCACGCTGTAGTCAGCGGCCGACTCGCCACTCATCCGCGGGCGCTCGATGAACGCCTGCGCCTCATTCCAGTTGCGCGGCTGGTCGTCGTGGCGGCGGCCCCGCGGAAAGAGCTCCACATCACTCCTCGCCTTGTTCTTTCTTCCACAGCCAATACTCGGGACCGGCCAGGTTTTCGGGCCACTCCCCTAAGTGCAGGTCGCCGCGCCACGCCTCGGTGTCGGTGGGTTCCGGCTCACCGTTGTCGTCATTCTCCCACGGCAGGTCAGGCACCGTCGTCCTCCCCGCGTTCACGCTTCCGATCCAAGCCCCGCTGCCACCAGTAGTCCGGCCCCTCCTCGTCCTCCACTGGCTCTTTCCAGTCCTCGCTGTCCCGCTCCCACGGGGCGACCGCCTCGGACTCGTCCTCGGTGTCACCGGGACCGGGGCCGTTATAGCACACGCTACTTGCCGCCCTTCTTGGGCCGCCGCTTCCGCTTGGGACGCTTCGGCGCGGGATTGTGCTCATCGCAAAACGCGCCGGCCGTTACCGGCCTGACACATTCCCGGCGAATGCACTTCACGGGCTTGGCGGGCGGTTCATCGGGCCAGCGCGTTGGCTCGCCGGGCGTCGTACACCACGGGTCGTCCTGCGGCACGTCGGGCGACGAGATGTCGAGGTCACGCGACCCGCGATAGTTGTATTCGATGGACTCAATGTCCTCAGCGTCGATCGTGGTCAGCCCCTCCAGCGGATCGGGCATGAACACCCACGCCACGAACGCCCGCACCTCACTGCGGAGCGCCAGCGCCTTGGCCGTGAGCCAGCGGTAGCCCGCCCGTAACTCTTTCTTCCAGAGCGCGCCCGCTACCGCCACCAGCGCGTAGGCAATGATTGTGATGTCCGAGATGCGTGCCATCAGTCGGCCTCCGGGGCACAGCGAGGAAATAACTCGTTGGCGAGCGGCGCCCCGTGCGCCGGGTTCAGCCCATTGTCCGCGAGGATCGCATGCAACAGCTCGTGGCGAATCAGCCGCCGTGAGCGGAGCCCGATCTGCACCACGTAGATCCGGTGGACCGACTGGAACGTGTAGCCCGCGAATGCCTGGTGGTCGTACCACTTCCCGTTGACCCAGATCCGCACCGTGAACGCGGGAGCCGCGACCGTGCGGACCTGCCACGCCTTGGGGGCGCGGAGGCCGGTGCAGCGGGCGAGTCCCGCGATCACGCTGTCGGTGAACTCGGGCCAGTCGGCGGTAGCGATGGCGGGGAGGTCGTCGTTGACGCGTTCGGCGTCGGCCGAGTCCACGCCGATGGTGGGCATCGGCTCCCAGAGGATGAGCGGTCGGTCCATCGAGCGGGGATGCTGCTGGGCGGGCAGGGACGCGGCGAGGACCAGGAGCGCCCCGAGCAGGCACCACCAGGCCCGGACGTAGAACGTCAGGCGGGCGCGATACGCCGCGACGTGGTCCCGCTCCGCGCTCACTGGCCGTCCTTCGGGTCCAATGCCTCGGCCGCGAGCACCGCCCCGGCCACCCGCGCGAGCCCACCGACCACCAGGCCCACCAGGACGACGCGGGTCACGTTGAGCGAGCCCGAGGCCAGTTGCGCCCCGATGTCCGTGGCCGCCGCCACGAGGGCAACGACCCCGGCATGGACGAGTTTGCGGGTGCGCGAGGTCATCGGCAGTAGTCAGCCTTTCCGGCGCAGAAGTATTGGCGTTGCCTGGCGGCGATGTCGGAGAGTTGGTTCTGGATCGCGGTGAGCTGGGCTTGCACCGACGATTGCGAGGCGGCGACAATGCCGGCGTCCGCCTTGCCGTTGATGGCGGACTCCAGCCGGGCGCTCCAGGCGCCCAGGCCGATCAGGGCCGCTCCGAGGGGCCACCAGCGGCGAAGCCACAGGGCCATTGCATCGCGGCTCACGGCTGGGTCTCGCGCATGGGATACCCCGCATACAGAAAGCCCCGGCCACCTCGAGAACCGAGGTGAACGGGGCATGAAGGTGCCCGACCGCTGGTTGTGTGCTGCTTCCTGATTCTATAACGGCGACCGGATTTGCGCCAGATGCCTTGCGCCCACCCTGGTCCGGGCGTACCGTTGATCCATGCTCCAAGTGCCCGAACTCGGTTCGCCCTGCGGGATCGTGACCTCGCCCTCGGCCCTGGCCGTCGCCTTGATCGGTATCGCCATCTTCGCCCTCGGCTTCTATGCCGGCTGGGCGAACCGCAGTGACCGGAAGCCCGACTAGAGCGCCACGCTCCAGGTCCGCGTCACCAGCACCGCCCCATCCCGCTTCCCGGTCCACGTCACGTCGAACCCCGCTCCCGTCGCGGTGAGGGTCATCAGCCCGTACTGGCGATTGGCCGCGAAATACCCGTGGGAGTACGTGCCCCCGCCATAGGGCGACGTGTCGATCAGCGTGTGGTCCAGTGGGGCCGCCTGGAAGCAGGGCAGCGGGCACCCGCCCCCGGTCGCAAAATCGTGGTGGCTCCCATCATCCACCGCCAGCGCGTGCATGTCCGCCGACAGGACGAGCACCCGACCCAGCGCGTGCGCCTTGATCCAGTCCGCGAGCTCCGTCCGTTCGGTCGTGAAGCTGCCCCAGGTGTCCGGGCCATTCCCCGCCACCGCGCCGAACACCCGCGAGCAGCACCACACGAACAGCTTGCCCGCGTTCGCCGGGTCCGCGAGCACCGCCTTGAACCACGCCTTCTGCGCGGTCCCGAGCATCGACTTGCTCGCGGTATCGGCCGCGCTGTTCGGCGTGGCCCGGCTCCGCTCGTCGGTCACCAGGAACACGACACCACGCCCGCCGACCGTGTACTCCACCGCGTGGTAGATCGCGCCCGTATCAGTAGTCTCGACTAGCGGGGGATGGGGCACCCGGCGGCGGTAGACCTGGCAGGCCACGTCGCGTGAGATCGCGGTCCCATCCGCGTTATCGGTCCCGTAGTCGTGGTCGTCCCAGCAGTAGAGCATCGGCACCGACCGGCAGAACGGGCCTTGCGTGCTCGAGGCCAAGACCTGATCCCAGGCCGCGTCGTACTGGCTCGCGTCCGCCACCGCGATGTTCTGGTAGTGCATGTCGCCCAGGTGGATGAACAGGTCGGGCGCCTCCGCGCAGATCGCGTCGAACACCGGGCTCGCACTCCCCGACAGCGCATCCCCGCCGAACGCGACCACCATCCGGCTCGACGTGTCCGGGCACACGAACGTCCCCGCCACGACGCCTAAGACGCCGTTGATCTCGATCGCGTAGGAATAGGTGAACCCCGCGACCAGGCCCGCGACCGTCACGGTGGCGCGACCATTCACGGTCGCCACGGGCACCGAGGCGCGGGTATTCCGGGTGAGGTCGGCGCACGGTCCCACGATCACCCGGATGGTCGCGTTCCCAGTGAGGGACACCGCGAAGGTCGCGGTCACAGGATCGCCCCGAGCCACACGGACGTGCGTGCCGGGGGCGGTGGGGGCGGAGTGACCGCCCCCGGCACGCCGTACACCGCCGCCCGACCCGCCGTGAGCGTCCCACTCGCCGCCAGGATCTGCACGCCATCCACCGGACCCACGCGGTCCAGGTTGCCGGCCCCGATCAGCTTGTAGACCGATCCGGCCGCGCCGATGGCGGTTCCCTCGTACTCGCAGATCGGATAGAGGTCGGGCGCATCCAGGTTCGACAGGCTCACCCGTGCCGCGTAGGACTTGGGCGCCGCGTTCCCGAGCCCGAAGTTCGCATTGGGCGCAATCAGCGTAATGGCCGCCGCCGACTGGCTCAGGATCGTCAAGCCCGTCGTGCTGGCCGACGTGCCGGCCCAGGTGTGGTAGCGATACGCCGCGGTCTGGAGCATGCCGCCCTGCGAGAACCGGAGCCAGAGCGAGGCGTTGTCCACGCTCGCCCGGACCCCATCGAGCAGCAGGACACACCGCTGGTAGCCGGTCGGCGTGAACGACAGGGTGAGCACCCCACCCGTGGGGGCCGAGGCGGATGCGAGGAGGTCGGTCATCAGGTCGTGAACCCCGAGGTGGTGAGGGTGATCCCAAAGAGCGGCCACCGGGCGTTGCCGGGGGTCGCCAGGGTGAGGGTCGCGGGCAACGGGTGCGCGGTCGCCATGTCGAACTGCCCTTGCAGCTTCCGAAAGCTGACGCTGGCCGTGCTCACGAAATACGAGCTGGTGGCCGAGGTCGAGAGCGCCCAGAAGTACTCGCCGGCCGGGAGCAGGAGGTTGGTCGCCACAAACTGGTTCTGGCTCACCCCGCTCTGCGCGGTGGCCCCGGTCGAGTAGACCCGCGTCCCGTCCATCCGGTAGATGCCCATATCCGCGTTCCCGGTCACGCTGCTCCCGTTGACCCAGAACACCCGGCGCACCGGATAGGTGAACGGCAGCACGAGGCTCCCGATCATGGCGAGATTGGCCGAGGGCCAGTTATTGACGCCCGCCGCCCCCGCGGTCGCCGCCGCCGACTGGTTGGTGCAGGCATACGCCGGGTCGAACGACGTGATAAAGAGCGGCAGGCCGGGCCGGTAGAGGGTCGTCACAGGACGCTCTGGGTCGAGATGACCATATCGGGCATGAACGCGGTGGCGATCCGCGCCCAGGTGAAGGTCGAGGGCAGGGCGAAGGCCGTCGCCATCTCCCCGCACCCGTGCGCGGCCATGACGGAGGTCGGGCAGTTGATCCCGAATACGCGGCCCGTCGTGTTGTCCATCGCCAGGGCCATGAAATAGTTGCCCGGCAGGAGCAGGGTGTCGGTGATGTTCACCGTCTGGAATGCATTGGTGCCCGACTGCGCCGTCGAGCCGGTCGAGACCACCTTGGCGAAGCTCGCGTCGTAGATGCCCATGTCCACGTTGCCCGAGGCCGTGCCGCCATTGAACCACGAGAGCTGGCGCGCGTACGTCGGGTACACCACCTGGAACGGATAGATGTACGCCTTATTGGCCGTGGGCCAGACCGTGCTCACGTCGGCCGCGTTGTTCCACTGGAGCGCCGGCCCCTGAGCGACCGTATCCCAGATACAGATCCGGCCCGACTCCCCCACGCCCCGGAGCAGCGGGCTCCGGCGGCGCATCTGGATGGTGTACGGCATCAGGACTGATCCAGCCCGCACACCGTGAGCGTGCCGCCCGTGGCCGAGGCGTTGATCTGCAAGGTGTCGGTCCCGGCGAGGATGAACAGGCTCTCGTCGTGGTAGGCGTCCCCCGCGCCGACCGTGATCGCCGGGACGATGAGGTTCGCGTCCGCCACGCCGCCGATCCCGACCTTGATCGTGATTGCGCCCGTGGTGTTGTTGACGTAGCGGATGGACCGGATCGAGTAGACGTGCGCGCTCGTGCCGGTGAACGCCGTCGAGGTGCCGCTGCCCACATTCGCCGGCCCCGCGAGCCGACTCATTACGTCTGCCATGTCTCAGCCCCCGAAACCAGAGAGAAAGTGAAAGGCGACCGATGCCGCCGTACCGCCACCCGTGCCCGCGCCGACACCCCCACCACCCGCCGCGATGGCCGCCGTGACGAAGGCGGTCGTCGCCAGGCGGGTCGTGTTGTTGCCGGCCGACTGGGTGGTCGTGGTCGGGTTGCCGGGGAGGGCCACGTCCGAGGGGATCTGCGCCTTCGCCTGACCGCTCGTGGCCCAGTCCCAGGTCACCGTCGCGGTGTCCGTCACCACCCGTTCGGCCGACAGCGTGCCGTTGGCCGTCTTGACCAAGTAGTCGGCACCCACCGGGGCACCCGCCGCCGCCGCGGCATCGACGTAGGTCTTGACCGCCTTCTGCGTGGCGAGGCTGGTGTCGCTGTTGCCCGCGAGCGTCCCGTCCGTGTCCCGGTCCAGCAGGCCCGCCGTACCGCTGCCCGTGAAGTAGGGGATCTTGTTATTGGCGGACGTGAGGCCAGCGAGCGCCGCGAGTTCGGCGTCCTGGGCCTGCACGTTGGTGCCGATCACGAGGCCCAGTGTGGTCCGCTGGGCCGCGGCGTCCGCGTCATCGACCAGGGCGCGCCCGGCCGCCGTGAAGTCCGCGAGGGCCGCCGCGCCGCTGCCGGTGAAATAGGGGAGCTTGTTCGCGGCCGAGGTGAGGGCCGCGAGCGCCGCCAGCTCGGCGTCCCCGAGATTGGACAACTCGCCCAGCGTCGTCCACGCCGTATTCGACCCGGTGCGGATCTTGAGCACCCGCCCGCTCGTGGTGTCGATCCAGAGCACGCCGTCCTCGGTCACGGTGGCCGAGGGGTCGCTCGATTGGACGTAGGCGCCCTTATGAACGGTCGTCGCTGCGCTGTGGAGCATCGGTCTCTCCTTTAGCTGTCCGTCATCACGTTGCCGGTCACGTCATCCACCAGCACGTTGCCATCTTCGGTCAGGATGTCATCGCTCGACCCCGTGCCCGCGGCGACCGCAACCCAGTGGAGCACCCCGTCCGTCGAGACCAGGGCATAGTCCTGCCCGCTCGTCGAGGCGGGGGGCCGCGGCAGGAACACCAGCGTGCCGTCGTCCCGTTGCAGCACCAACTCGGCGCGGAAGCTCATCAGTCGAAGCTCGCGTGGAGGTCCCGCACATAGTGCTCCGAATCAATGAATCCCGGTTGGCCGTACATCGCGGCCCAGTATCGCCAGCCGTAACACGCGGCGATCTTCTTGCCGCCGCCCGTGCCACCGGGCGTCACGATGATCCCGCCGTAATGCCGGAGCTCGCTCGGCGTGATGTAGCGGTGGGTGCCCACCCGGTCGAAGTCGAGGTAATGCGGCCCCAACACCGAGTCGTGGCCCAGGTCGTCTGCCCGGTCGAGGCAGGCATCCCGCCAGGTGGCGCAGTCGCCCCGACTCAGCATGTAGTCCGAGGACACGCAGTCGAGCCCGTCGATGTGGCGGGTGAACCACCACGCCTGCTGCACCAGATCGCAGGTGATGATCGTCCGCCAGGTCGGGTAGAGGCTCTTGCTGAATTGCGCCATCCGCTCGACCGTGGTGAGCGGGATCGTGCCGCCGTAGCGGCTGCTCCGCTGGAACGGCTCGTCGATCAGCCAATGCGCCCAGGCGACGCCCGACGCGATGCGCGCCTCGAGTGCCGCACGGGCGCTGGCGTTGTTGTAGATGGCGAGGGCCGCCGCCTTCCACAGATCGAACTGGAACTTCCCGCTCGCATCCAACCAATCGAGCCGCGACCCCATGATCGGCATGAGGAAGCCGTTGGCGTCCGCTGCGGCATTGAGCAGGCCGATGATGTTGCCGGGCGTGCAGGACTTGTTCGTGATGTTCCAGAACCCGAGCCCTGCGGCCGGGAGGTTGAACGCGCCGAACGGCCGCGCCCCACCCGACACGGGCGGGGGATAGCCACCCGGCGGCGGGGTGGGGATCGGCTCGTTGCCCGGATCGTCGCTCCCGTCCCCGCCCCCCAGGCCCGTCGCGCCGGCCGAATCCATCTCGATCCCGCAGGCGATCCCGCTCGACCCCTCGGCTTCCTCGTTCTCCCAGCAATCGCACCGGAAGGTGACGACCGACCCCGGCGTGAGGCCGGTAATCACCTGGGTGAAATAACAGTTGGAAATCGCGCCGTTCGATCCTTCGACCTGGATCTTGAGCGCCTTGCTGCCGTCCGTCGTCTCCGCCGTCGAGATCGACGTGATGCTGGTGGCACCCATCGTGTCCACGACCGTCCAGCCCCCGGCCAGGAGGGCCGTGATGTCGGCGTACTCGAATGAGTCGGACCAGAGCACCGTCCCCTCGGCGTCCACGACCCGCGCATGGTCGAAATAGCCGACCCGGTGGTACACACTCCCGGCCTGCGAGTGGAAGAACCCAGCCCGGATCGTCACCTCGCCGTCGTCGTCGGCAATGCCGTCGCACGCGAACGCCTGCCAGAACGCGACCGGCGTCGTGACGCCCGGCCCTCCGGTCTGCTCGACATACTGCGACGTGCTGGCCGGCACCTCGGGCGGCGGGTTCTTGTCCTCGGGCGGGGCGTTGTCGGCGGCCTCGGACGTGAGCCAGACCGTGAGGCCCGACACGATGGCGTCCTCGGTCCCGGTCCCACCCAGGACCACGGCCCGGAGCCGGCTCGTCACCATCGCGGCATCGCGGAGCAGCACCGGGTCGCCCAAGACGTTCCAGGCGGTCTCGTCCGGGTTCGCATCCGCCGCATCGAGCGAGGTCTCGTCGATCGCCACGAACGGCCCGCTCACCCCGTCCAGGTAGTCCCAGGAGCCGGGCGTCGCGGGATCTTCCGACTGGATGGCGATCACCGCGCCGACCGGGGCCGTGGTGTACGCGATCACCGCCTGGAGGTAGGCCGAGGCGATCTGGTCGAGCGGCGGGTAGTTCTCCGTGCCGCGCCAGGACGTGAGTGCCGTCGCGCTGGCCGGGATCTCGCGGAGCCCCAGCGGCACGCTCCCGGTCTGGAGCGTCACCGGGATCGAGAGGACCGTGATCGTCGGCACCTCCTCGACCGGGGGCGGGTCGGGCTCGACCGGCGGGACGATGGTCCACGGGTTGATGGTGACCGGCGTCGTGTAGTCGCTCGCGGCCGTGCCCAGCACATGGCGGGCCTTGAGGAACACCAGTGTGCCATCGTTGGGCCACGGGCCGGCCGACGCTTGGGTCGCGTCGAACCCGGCGACACTCGCCACCGTCGCAAACAGTTCGTAGCTGCCCGCCGTCGCCGACCCCACGGCGGTTTCCGGTGCCCGCCAGAACTCGACCGACGCCAGGAGTTCGGTCGCCGTCACCCGGAGGCCGTACGTCCCAGCGCCATCCGCGAACGCCTGGGGATCGGTCGGGGCCTGCAACGTCGGGTCGGCCTCGGTCGTCACCGTCACCGTGTCCACGTCGGACACGCAGAGCCCCGGTGGCGCCTCCCGGTGGCGCACGGCGATGTCGTATTCCGTGCTCGCGTCGGGCAGCGTCAGGACGTACTGATCCGAGCCCGCCGGGAGCGTGGTGGCCGACGTGTAGACTGAGGCGCTGTGGAGCCTGTAGAGCACTTCGACCGGGATGTCCGCTTCGCCCACGGTCCAGGTGAGGCTCACCGAGGTGCCCGACACCGCGCCCGCCAGGTCGGTGGGCGCGTCCAGCGTCCCGCATTGCGTCACGTCGTTGACGAAATCCGGGTCGTAGACCGCCACGTCCTCGTTATCGGCCTGCCCGCGATCGAGGAGCTTGACCACCGGCCCGGCCGGGGTCTCGGTGCGCCGGAGGATCTGGGCGCGGCGGGCCTGGCCCCGGATGCTCGTGACCGGGCTGTTCCCGACATTGGCCCCCGGCACATAGGCGATCTGGGCCACGATCTCGTCGCCCACGATGGCCGTGAGGCCCGCGCCCCGGAGGACGTGGAACTCACCCGTGATCTGGCCCCGGCCCATCCAGTCGAATAGCGGCCCGTACTGGTACGCGGCCCAGAGGTCGAGCGTGCCGGGATTCGCGGTGGTCCCGGTGACCAGGCCCCGGATATTGCCGGGGATCGCAAACTTGACCTCGCGGTCCCCGAACACGTCGGTCCCGTCGTTCTGCTTGGCGTCGAGCGGAATCGTGATGGTCGCTTCCGCGATCGAGTCGAACGCGGTCGATTCTTCCTGGCTGTCGTCGAACCGATAGGACTTGCTCTCGAACGTGACCTTGGTCGCGGCCGACGACTCGTCCAGCTCGAATGGGGTGCCCGCATCCGACGCCAGGAGATCGACCGTGAGCAGGTAGGACGGCAAGGCACCGGGCCGGACGCGGGTGGTGATGACCTCGCGGGTGCCCGTGGTGGTCTGCCGGGTGGTGAAGCCGAACGGGCCGTAGAGGTGGTCCGTGACCCAGTTCTCGAACGTGTCGCCCTGGGTGATGCGGAAATCGACCGTGAGGTCACCGAGCAGCGCCTTGGCGTTGGTGACGCTGGTCGCGTCCACGTCGATGCCCTTGGCATCCGCCAGCGCGGCGTAGATGTCCACCGGGTGACCCGAGACATGGATCGGGTTCCGCTGGCTCACGGTGGCCGGAAACATCGCCAGTTGATACCGCGCCCCGACGCTCGGCACGGTCGAACTGTCCCAGGACGCGAACACCTGGCCGTCCATCGACACGGCTTGCCAGAACAAGCCGCGGGGCAGCACGTCCACGTTCGTGAAGAACGTCGCCCAGCTATCGAGATCCCGTTCCCAGGCCCCCGTGCCCGCGTCGTAGATGCGGGTCACCATGTCCGGCATCGGCGCGTAGGTGCCGACCACGGACTCCGCGGCGACGTAGTTGGCCGCCGCCCGGTTCAACCACTTCCAGGTGTCCTCGTCGATCGGGGGTGCGCCTTCGTGGAACGCGCCGTGGTACAGGAACCCGCCCACCCACTTGAGCGTGACGATCTGGTAGCTCCGGTCCCCCGTACTCGCCGTCGAGACCGACTGCACCTCGAACGTCGGCCGCCCCCGGTCCGCCGTGAGGTTCCAGTCGCCCACGATCGGGCCACCCACGAGGCATGAGGTCCGGTCCAGCACACCGATCCCGGCGGGATAATCCACGGGGTCGGTGATCCGGTCGAACACCCGCGCGGACTGCTCGATCCGCTTGGACTCCCCGATCGTGAACTCGTACTCGATCGGGTTGACCAGGGCCACGCGGTTGATGTAGCCCGACACCAGCACGGTGGGCCACGTCGCCCCGAGGTCGGTCGATTCCTCGACGTAGGCTTTCCGCGAGAGGAGCTGCTGGCGGGCCTGCCCATCAGCCAGGGCCGACGTGACGATCCGCTCGGTCGCCGTCGTGGCCCCGGTGCCCAGGATCTGGACGTTATCGACCAGGAGCGTCTGGGTCTCGGTGATCCCGAGGACGTGGGCCGAGAAGCCATAGGTCCAGCCGACCCGGATCTGCGCGGTCGTCGCCCCGGCCACGAACGTGACGGCCAGCGTCTCGTAGGCGCCGAACGCGGCCGGCGAGGCATTCCGGCCCCGGTTGGTGGACCCCGAGATGACCGACACGCCCACGGGCGCGTGCTGGAATTGCCAGGACGTGGCCCAGTCGGTCTTAAGCCGGGCCGTGAGCGTGTAGGTCTGGCCGACCGTGAGGCCCGAGATAGTGGTGTAGGCGTTGAGGCCGCCGAAATACTGGGAGCCCGCCGTCTTGACCAGCTTGAGCGCGCCGGATGCGTCCCAGGAGAGCGTGAGCTCGGACGTGGTATTGTAGATCGCGCCGCGGACACCCCAGTCGTGGTGGATGTCGTCGGCATCGGCCCCCGCATCCGGTGGCTCGTCCTCGCCCGTGTGGACGGTGACGCCGGTATGGGCGGTGTAGCCGCTAAAGTCCTGGTCGATCAGCGCGTCGGGGATCGTGATCGTGGTTTCGGCGTCGATCACCTTCACGGTGTACGCGCCGACACTCACCTTACCGGTGATGGGGTCGAGCGTCTGTCCTTCTCCGCTGGGGGGCTCGGAGATGAACGGGTAGTCGTCCGTGGGGGCGGTCGAGAGGATCAGCGCATCGGCGGTATCCGCGGCGTCACGGATGCGGACCCGATAGGAGAGCGTGCCCATCTAGTACAAGCAGACGAGCGGCGCAGTCGCGGCGGCCTGGAGCAGCGACACCGTGAACGTGCGGCGGAGCGACTGGGGGTCGCGCTCCGAGAGCTTGGGCTCGCTCCCCGGCCAGAGATAGCAGTCGGAATAGCTGTTGTTGCTTTGGTCGCCCGTGTCCACGGTGCACGACCCCGCGCGCTTCAGGTGCGCGATCAGCCGGGCCGCGACCGACTGGCAGTCGTCGGGCAGGAACGGGAGCGAGAACGAGACGCCGTAGTCCACCCGGTGCGCCCACATCTCGGGCACGCCCGTGCCGAGGCTGTACGCGATGGGGCCAATGGGCTGCGCCAGCGGAGTCCAGCCCTTGGTCCGGTTGCCGGGGGCGTCGAGGTCGCTCTCGAGCGTGGCCGCGCCGAGCGAGTCGGTGAAGGTGATACTAGCCAACGGTGTGCCCCAGTCTGGCGGCCACCTGGGTGCTTTCCGCAATCATGCGGGCACCAGTCGGCGTCTTGTGGCCGATCACGTTGTAGGTGTCGCCCGTCTTTGCGGTCGGGGCTACGAATCCGCCCGCACCGTCGGCCACGAGCGTGATCTGCGTCGTCTTGTCAAAGCTCGCTGGCCCACCGCCGCCGCCTGAGCCGGTCGCCACGCCACCCATGCTGTGCCCGAGGGCGGCGAGCGCCACACCGAACGCCAGCAGCGCGAAGCCGGCCGTAAACGGGTTCTGCATCGCCCGGCCGATGGCCTGGAACAGCGGGGCCGCTAGGATCGCCTTGGCCGCCATCTGGGCGAAGATCGAGCCCATGCCGGCGAGGATTTCTTTCCCGAACCCGGCGATGCTCGGGCCGATCTTGCCGGTGGTGAAGATGTTCTGGAAGAACCCGGCGAGCTGATCCCCGAACGGGCGCATCCGCGCGAGGCCGTCTGAGAGCCCCTGGCGCATCCGCTCCATGAAGGAAGCGCCCTTCATGTACGCCGGATCGTCTGCGTCGATGCCACCGCCGTGGCCTTGGCCTGGTTGCGCGGCCGTCTGCACGCCCGGCAACAGACCACCCCGCACCGCGAGGTCGCTGGTCCCAAAGACCATCGGCCCGTAGGTGTTCATGAGGTCGAGTTCGGGCTTCGGCGTCCGCCCAAGCATGGTCCACGGGCTAATCGCCTTGAGTTGCTTCTCTTGCTTGTCGAGCGAGTCCGACACGGACTTATGGGCCGCCGCCAGCGCCGTCGCGGATTGCGCCCGCTCCGCTTCCCGCCGCGCCAGTTCCTTCTCGATCGCGTGCTGCGTGTCGAGGTTCCGGGCGAGCGCCGGATTCGCGTACAGCGGCAGGCCGATGGACGGGTTTCCGACCTGGGCTGGGAGCCCGGCTGCCTGGTTTCGCAACATCTGGAGTTCGGACCCGAGCTGGCCGGTGGTCGCGTTGGCGATCCGGCTCTGGGTCGGGTGGAGCAGATTGCCCAACTTCTCGACTAGGTTGGCGAGGGTATTCACCTCGCGGGCGCTGTTAATCAGGAACTCGGTGAGCCCCGACTGGAGCACGAAATTGCCGACCGCCTCCTTGACCTCGCTCCACGCATTCGCCAGCCGGATCGTCGCCCCGGTGAACGTGGCGCCCGCCGCCGTGCCCGCACCCTTGAGCTTCAACTCCAGTTGGTCGATGGCGTCGGCGCTGCCCTTGGTGGTGATCCCGAACTCTTTCAGCACCCGCATATTGCCGTTATAGACCCGGCCCACCATCTCGGCGGCCGACTCGAGGCTGATATGCTTAAACGCAGCGAGGTCCACGGCGATGTTGAGGAGTCGCTGGGCGGTGGTCAGGCTCCCGGTGGCGACAATGAGCTTGCCCAGACCCTCACGCGCTGCCTCATCCGAGAACACGGTCGTGTTCTGGATGCCGGTGGCGATGGCGTCGAGTTGCGGCTTGAGCTGCTGGAAGGACAGGCCCGCATTGGTCACGGCGGTACGGAGGCCGACGTAGCTGTTCTCGCTCTCAGCCGCATCCTTGATGGACGACTTGATGAATCCAAAGGCCGCTAGCGCGGCGACCCCGGCCACTGCCATCGCCCCGAGGGCGAGACCCATCTTCGAGATGCCGGCGGCGGCGGGGACGCTCGCGGCTTCGACACCCTTGATTTCGGTGGAGACGGTATTGAGGGAGGCGGCGGTCTTGACGCCCTGGGCTTCGACGCCCTTCAGTTCGGCCGCCGCCACGCCGAGGCCGGTCGTCTGGAGGTTCATGCGGAGCGAGAACAGATCAATGGCCATCTAGTTCGCTCCGGTGTTGATCCTGTGCCTGCGCTGGCGGTTGAGGATCGCCAACGCGGCTACTTCAAGTGCGTCCCTGGTGGACGGCGTCAGGGGTTCGGTGAGCAGGAGGCTCCTGGCTTCCTCGTGTTCCTCCCAGATCAGGCTCGGCTTGTCGCTGACGGCCGCCGCCCCCAGCTTCGCCGCGTGATACCGTTCGTCCATGCGCCGCGCGTCGGTGAGCCAATCGGCGTCGAGGATTTCTGCGTAGGCGATGAGCGTCCAGTGACACTCCTCGGCTACGACGCTCCGCAGGGCACGGCCGTGGTCTCGAGCGACGCGGGTGAGGATGGCGTCTCGGGGATGGGCGGGGGTGAGGCCGGGGCCGTCCCCGCGACTCCGTTTCCCACCGTCTCCTCGAGCCGTCGCCGCGCTGTCTGGTATTCCCGGCTCGCGTAGACGATCAGGTCGCGCATCGTCTGCATGTCGAGCGTGTCCGCGATCTCGTCCCAGGACCGGCCCGGCAGGATCGCGGTCATGATCTTGGGCACCAGTTCCCGCGTCTGCTCCTCGTTGGCCGACGTGAGGTCGGTCACCCACTGCTCGGTGCGCCAGGTCAGCCGCTTCACCGCCTGCTCGCCGCCCGTGGGCCACTTGATCGGCTCGAGCGGGGCGAACGCCTTGTCCAGATCCAGCCGATCCATTACGCCACCGTGATGGTGTAGGGGCAGGTATCGGTCGAGCTCGCCGCGGCGGCCTTCGACAGGTACGCCATGATCTCACACTTGACCTTCAACGCCTGCTTGTCCTTGGAGTCGAGCGACCACTTGGTCACCTTGGCCGTGGCGAAGGTGACGGTCAGGTTGGTCCCGTCGCCCCGGCTCACGATCAGCTCGACGTTGGTCAGGTAGTCGCCCGTCGCGTATAGCGTGCCGCACTCAATCGGGGTGATCGTGTCAGCGTTGAGCGTCCCGCCCGGCTCGAGCTGCTGGAGGAACGTGGCGCTCGGCGTGATGAACGTCCCGCTGATCTTGCTCTTGTAATCGACCCGGTACTCCATCTCGGCCACGGGCGCGCGGGCACCGTCGAACGGGATCTGGAGGTCCACGATGCCGGGGTCGAAGTCGAGCCCGCCATCGGACAGGCCGATCACGGTCCCGTTCACCTTGAGGACGCCGACGTTGATCGCCAGGGCGTCGGGTGTACCGCTAGTAAAGCCGCTCGGCATCGCTCACTCCTAGGAGTCGTGGTACTGCGTGATGAAATCGGGCCACAGCACCAGCGTGTACACGCACCGGATCTGGTGCACTTCCGCGTCGGCCGGACTGGTGAACACCGGCATCGTGCTGCGCTGGCGTCCCCAGCAGCCCACCAGCCCGAGCGCCGTGCGCTCCTCGTAGCGGAGCATGGCCTGATCGCAGAGGTCGGCGCACAACTCCAGCGTCACTCGCTGCGTGGATCGGGGCCGGCCGAAGAACGTCACCTCCATCTCACCCGTCTGTCGTTCCTGCCCGTCGCCGCCGCTCACCCAGTTCTGCAACCGCAGGATGCCCCAGCGCGGGATCAGCTTGGTGATGTCGTCCCGGCAGTGGTCCCAGAACAGGGCACCGTCCGCCCCGCTCCCGGTGACCGAGTTGCCCAGCGTGTCGGCCAGCGACACCCCCGTGAGCGGCGCGAAAGTCAGCAGCCGGGTGCGGAGCGTGGTCTGGAGCGCGGTGGTGCTGTCGAGCGTCATAGCGCCCCGTCGATGGCCCGGATCTCCTCGGCCATGATCGCCACCAGTTGCTCCCGCATTTCCATGAGGATCGGCACCCAGACCTCCACCCGTTCGTACTTGCCGGTGAACAGGTTGTGGTGACCGACCTCCCACGGGAGCGCGTACACATCGTTCGTACTGCCCACCGCGATCTGGAACCCGTCTGCCGTCGCTTCCGGGTCGCCGCGCGTGACCGCGTTCGCGTTGGCACCGGTCACGAAGTTGCCCGTCGTGTACCCCTTCAACAGCCGTTCTTTGACCCTGGCGTTGTACGCCTCGGCATCGGCAATGAGCCCCGCCTTGACGGCGCGCTCGCTGGCCCCGATGAACGCGCCGAGGTTACTCGTCCACTCCGCTGCCACTTATGGCGTCGGGTCGGTCAGGACCGCGATCGTGATGGTGCCCGCATCCGTCGCCGTCACCTTGATCGAGGTCACGTCCGTCGAGCCGAACGGGTTCGAGGTCGGGAACTGGACGCCCGCCTGGGCGGCGGTCCAGATGATCGCCTCGTTCGCGGTCAGGTCGATCGTGGCATCCGGGGTGCCGTCGTCGTTCACAGTCACGGTGGCGTCGGTGCTGGTCTTGATCCCCACGGCCTTGCAGGCGCTCACGTCCACGGCGAGCGTGATCGTGGTCGCGCCGCTGATGTAGGGCTCCGAGATCGCGTTCGACGCGCCGCCGGTGACCGGGAACGTGGTGCTCGAGAACGTGCCGGCGTTGGTCGAGAGCGTCTGACCGGCCCGGTAGGTGAACGACATCGTGTCTGCTCCTGGTTACTCGGTGAGGGTCACCCCGGTATCACTCGCCTCGATGCACCGGGCCTGCCGCTCCCCGGTGGCGTACAATTCAATCACCGACATGATTCGGAGAACCTGCGTCTCCGCTGGCATCACGGTGATGTAGCAGTCGCAGTCGGGCAGCGTGTACGGGACTTCCGTTCCAGTGGTCACGTCGTAGAGCGCCGTCCTCTGCGCCTGGCCACCCACGATTGCCTCCCTGCTACTACCAGCCGGACTCACGGCAGCCCAGAACGAGTTGTCCGACAGGCTCGACGGCTGGAGGACGTATTGGATGTTCTCGCGACCGTCTGTGCCAAGATCCGTGAGCTTGTAGACCCGGATGCTATTGCGTTTAGCGGCCACGCGGGGCTCCCACGTACCAGCCCCGGAGCTCACCGTCGCCGGTCCAGGTCACCACGCCCGCCCCTTGGGCCGGAGCGCGTCGAGCATCGCCTTGGTCCGCATCGGGATGGTGGCCTCAGTGTACGTGATCGAGACCTGGCCGCCCGACTGCTCGTAGATCGCGCCCGGATTCCGCCGGCTCCACAAATCGCTCGCCAGGTCGAGAATCGTCTGGCGGAGGATCGGGTCCACGTCGGTGTCGTAGGCGGGGTCATACTGGAACCCGACATTGACCGCGATCGTGTACGGCCCTTTGTCGAACACCGTGAGGGGGACCGCATTCACCAGCCCGCGCCGTCCGTCGATGGTGTAGGTGTCCCCATCGACCTCGACGCCCTCCACGTCCGTGATCGTGGCCGTCGTGTCGCAGGGCTGAATGGGGATCGTCAACTGCTCGAACCGCTCGCCCCGATCACCCCGCCGTGCTTTCCGGCCCCGGAACGTGCGGGCCTCGCTCGCCAGCGGCACGCCCAGGTATTGCCGCACCTGGGCCTGCGCCGTCTGGTTTAACCCGAAGATCAGGATGTCCTCGACATCGGTGCTGATCCTCAAGTACGACTTGATCTCAAGGTCAGTTGGAAGCGACATGAGTCAGCATTCCGATGTTGAGGAGCGCCCCGCCGCCCTCTGCGACGGCGGGGCCTGGTGCGTCCTACGGCTTACGCATCCGCCAGCGTGGGCGTCGGCTTCCGGCGCGGGTGGCCCTGGAGCCAGACGCCCGCGATGTTGATGTCGCCGGAGTTGTTGCCGGACGGGGTGATGGTCACGCGGACGTACCGCTTGCTGCCCACGTAGCCGATCTTCCGCACCGCGTCGTCGTCCCCGAACTGGAACGCCGCCGCCGTCTCGGTGCCGAGCAGGTACGCGTCGGCCACCGCAGCGTTATCCGACAGGTTCGCCTGGTCGCCGTCCTCCACCAGCACGGTGAAGGTCACGTTGGTGTCGGTGACCCCGCCGGTGAGGATCACGAACTCCGCCGACTCGTACATCGCCGTGTCGAGGATCTGAGACACGAACGCGGTATCGGCGTTGGTCTGCTTCTGCGGGGACAGGCCCCGCGAGGCATGGATGTTGTTATGCAGGTCCCGAGTGGGCATGATCTCTAGTCCTCGCGGTTAGCTGACGGCGATCTTGAGCTTGCGGACGGCTTCCGCCAGCACCACCTGTCCGCCGGTGCGCCAGGTGAAGTACATCTCGATGAACGGCTTGCTGGTGAGCGTGTCGCGGATGAGTGAGATGCCCTTCCGGTCCACGATCTTGTACGCCCGCTTGAGGTCGCCGAAGATCACCGGGTAGGCGTTGCCGGTCACGGCCGGCATGTCGATGCACTCGACGTAGCGATAGCCGAGGATGGTCGGCGCGGTGCCGCCGTTGATGCCGGGCGACCACAGGAACTCGCTGGTCGTGGAGGTCCGGAGCTTCCGGATCTTGCCCGTGGTGGCGCGCTTCATCAGGAACACGGCATTCCGCGCGTAGGGCTCGGGCAGGCCGAACGTGAGGTCGATCAGGCCGTCCGCGGTGATCGCGGAGCCGTCGCCGCCCGCCACGTAGCTGATGTCGGCGTTGGTGAGCAGGCCCTCGGGCTCGCCCTCGCCGGTGCCGTTGATGTGATACCCGCCCTCGAGCACCGCCCGGCGGCTGGTCATCCGCTGCGCGACCCAGCCCTCCACGTCGAACCCGGCGTCGTCCAGCATGGTCTGCGTGACGAACGGGTTGGCGTAGAACTCGTGAACCGGAATGCGCTCCATCGCCAGCTTGCCGTTATTCGTCTGGCTCCGGGCATCGCGCTCGCCGACCTTGCCGACCGAGAAGTCGTCGGACGACTCCTTGGGCGCTTCCCAGGCGTTGCCGCTGGAAATGGTCTCGACCGACACCTCGGCGCGAACCGGCGAGGCTTCGCGCAGCAGCTCGATCAGCCGGCCCCGCATCGGCGCCGGGACCATGAAGCCGCCCTCGGTGTCGTTGTCGGTCGCCAGCGTCTTGAGCTCGGCGTCGCTCATGCCGCGCTCGCCCTTGCGGACGTAGCGGTCGAACGCCTTCTCCTCAGCACTCGGGCCGTCCTTCGACTGCGCGGCCTGCTCGAGCTGTTCCATGCGGGCGAGCTTGAGCTCCAGCGCCTCGCGCGCCTTCTTCTCCTCGGCCATCTTGGCTTCGGTCGCTTCGATGGCGCTGTTCACCCGCTCGACCGCCGCCTTGGCGTCGGCATCGGTGCGCGTCAGGAACGACTTCATCTGCTCCCAGTCGCGCGACATGGTGTCGTGCAGGTTCTTGATCTCGTCGGACACGTCGGTCTCCGTGCCGCTAGGCTGCGCGGCGATAGTGCGTGATGTCACGGATGAGCGACTGGACGGCCAGGAGATGCGTGGTGTCCGGGTGCGGCTCGGGGGTGGGGGAGTCGTCGGCCTTCGAGCCCGAATGGGCCGCGGTGACGGGCTCCAACGTCAACAGCTTGTCGGCTGCCTGCCGGAGCAGGCGGGCCGCGGTCTCCGGCGTGTAGGCGCCGGCCTTGATTTCCTGTACCAGTTCCTCGAGGTCGGCCAGCGACTTGACCCCGGTGATGAGCGCCGCCTCGTTGGCGGGGAAGGTCACGATGGACACCTCGCGGAGCTTGAGCTCCTTGAGCATCCGCGCCCGCTGGCCGTCCGTATGGAGCTCGTAGTTGGACTTGACGGTCTCGTACCCGATGCTCATGGCGTCGAGCACGCCGTCCTCGACCAGCGTCACGGTTTCCTGGCCCAGCGGGGTGTCGCTGATCGCCTTCCGCACGAACAGGCCGGTCGAATCTTCCTCGGCGTGGGACAGGGTGCCGATGGGATGCTTGTGGTCCCGCATCGCCTTGATCTTGCCGACGCGGGCCAGCGTGTTCTTGTAGGCCCCACGGGTCACGACATCGTTCACGAGGTCGCGGTTGCCGAAGGTCGAGGCGTAGCCCTCGATCATCCGTTTCTGGCGATCGACCTTGAACTCGGTGACCAACGCCTTGCGTTCCATCGGCCCCCAAACGCGAAAAGCCCCCGGACCCGAGATGGGTCAGGGGGCGACAGTGCCCGCGAGCAGGTTGTGGCTACGGCCTAAATCTAGACACCGCCCGCGTCGTTCGCAACGGCTAGGCCGCTTGGTCCTCCGGCGTCCGGGTAATGAGCGTCACGTCGGCGCCGGTCTCGAGCACCACCTCGGCGCCGCGGCGCTTGGTCTGGAGCACCCAGCCATCCCCTCGGACCTCGTGCACCATGTCCTCCCGGCTGTCCGGGTAGCGGACGATAATGGGGGGCATGTCGCCCCCGTGGCGCCGGTTCTCCTCGAGGATGCCGGGATGGGTGAAGATGCGGAGCCGGGTAGCCGGGACGCCCTTGGCGACGATGGACGGGAGGCCGTGGCGGACGCCCTGGAGCTGCGTCCACTCGGGCAACGATTCCAGCGCCTCGCCGTCATCCGGCTGACTGGAGGACTCGACGTGCTCGTACCGCCAGATGTTGGTGGCGGTCTTGATGTCCACGAGATAGGCGCCGGGGCCGGCCGGGATCAGCACGGCCGGTGGCAGGCCCAGGCGGCGGGTCATGCTGGCGTCGAGCCCGCAGTCGAGGTCGGCGTCCCACGGGTCCGTCGTGATGAGGTGCGCGGCGATGAGCCGGCCGGCGCCGATGGGTTCGCCATGGCGGGGATGGTCCGGGCCGTAGCCGGGGAAGCGCACGGTCTGGCACTCGGCCAGGTCGTGGAAGTAGCAGCCCTCGGGGCCGACGTATTCCACGCCGTAGCCGAGTTGAGTGCAGTAGCAGTCGAGCAGGCCGGGGGAGCAGAAGTCGTCGGAGCCCAGGATCAGCAGATAGTCGGCGTCCAGCAGGGCTTTGGCCGCGATGGCGTTCCACTTGGCGCCGAGCGGCTGGTTCGGGGCCTGGACCCAGACGCCGCCGTGTCGTTCGGTCAGGGCGCGATGGGGGCGTTCGGAGCCGCCGATGTAGGCGGTGAGGGTGTGGCCGTGCTGGGCGAAGTGCTGGGTCATGCGGTGGACAGAAGCCCACCAGGCGGGGGCGAGCTCGAGGCGGCGCCAGACGGGGGTGACGAGGGCGATCCTCACCGGCCGCGCCGATACTCGATCAGGTCGGCCACCTCGCATTTCAACCCGCGACAGAGCTTGTCCAGCACGGCGAAGGTCACCCCCGCGCTGGTGCCGTGGTAAAGCGCCAGCAGGGTGGGGTAGGTCACCCCTGTATCCCGCGCCACCGCATTCAGCGAGGCGATGCCGCGTTCCTCCATGAAATCCCGTAGACGTGAGTAGACTGTCACACCCCCAATCTATGCCTATAAAGCCCACTTGACAAGGTCTAAAGTGGGCTTTATAGTTAGTCCATCCTCAACGGGGGTTCGGTATGGCGGGTATGGCGGTCGGGTTCGGGCTGATCTGGGTGGGTGCCATCGTCCTGTGGGTCGAGGGCTCGGGCCATGCTGCGCGCTGAAACGGTCTACTGGCTGCGGAAGCGGCTCCTCCGGCATGGCCTGACCCTCAAGCCGGTCTGCCCCCGCTGCGGCTTCGAGCGCCAGCCCCGCGAGTTCGGCGACTCCGGCGCGTGCCTCTACTGTGAGCGGGCCGCCGACCTCGAAGGCCCGGACGGGCTCCCGCCCCAGCGGTTCCCGCACGACGAGATCGTGGACAACGGACACAACTTCGAGGTGGGTCATGGCTGAGTGGCGACGGAGTCCCGAGTGCCCCGAGTGCGGCGACACGCTGGACGCCGGGGACAGCAGCGGCACGAAGCACTGCGACTGTGGCCAATGGCTCTGGATCGAGGTGGACGGCGACCAGGATGAGGACGGTCCGTTCAATCTGTTCAAGGTGACCCGCGAAGATCTGCCCGACTGGCGGGAGATCGAGGGCGACCTCCGCTACCACGGCGGGCTATGACCTGCGCCCGGTGCGGCAAGGCGTGTCCGTCGTGGCGGAAGTACTGTAGCTCTGACTGCTACAACGCCACGCGGTTTAATCCGGCCACGCGCTACTTCTGCCTTAGGTGCGGCAAGGCGTTCAGCGATCCGTCGGCCCGGCCTCGGCGCTATTGCTCTATGGCCTGCCGGCGCCATAACACTCGCTATGTAGAGTGCGCCAGATGTGGCAAGCGGTTCTGGGCTAAGACTTGCCGTAAGCATTGCTCCGAGGAGTGTCGTCGTCCGGCGCGGATAATCACCTGCGCAACTTGCGGCAAACAGGTGCGCCGCTGTCCCGGCGATCCCAGCCGGTTCTGTTCCATCGCCTGCTACCGTAGGCATGGCGGCGAGAGCGGGCTTGAAATGGTCGTGCGCCAGATGCTCGCCGCGCTGGGCGCCGACTTTCGCCAAGAGTACAAGATCGGCCGGTACAGCGTGGACTTCGCCATCGTTGGCCAGAGAATCGCCATTGAGGCCGACAGCATCTACTGGCACCAGCACCCGGAGCGGGATGCCCGTAAAACTGCATACTTGAATGAGCGTGGATGGACCGTCGTGAGATTACGTGAAAAGACGACTACGCTCTCACGAGCGCGGTTGCGCAACGGCAAGCCGGATGAAGCGCCGGTCCAGCAACCTCGCCATAGGTCGGCGAGATAAACGGTTGCCCGATTCGCACGCGCTGCCCATCGAGTTCCAAGCAACTCGGACAGAGCCGGTCATCCTCCACCGCCATCCATTCGACCCACCACGCCTCCGGGCGTAGCACGCCCTCTCGGATGTTGCGGTGCCACACCTCGAGCTGCCCCCGATTGGCTGCGGTGATTGTTTCCGTCCGCGCAATCGCCAGCGCCCGCATCCGTACCTGCCGCGCGGCATACCGCGCCACCAGTCGTTCCAGCCGTGTCCCCGCCAGTCCTTCGGCCTCGAGTGCCGTCCGATAGCGCGCCAACGCCGCCGCTTGACGCCGGTTCATCCCGACCACGGCCTCGAGGAGCTTGGCCGTCCGCGCGGGACTCTGGCCGTGCAGCGTGGCACTTTCCAAGATCCCCTGAACCGCGCGCCTGGTCTCCGTGGTCAGGTCTTGGATCAGGAGCCCGCCGTACTCGTGCGCCCAGCGGCGGATCTCCTCGGTCGGCATCCCGCCCGTGAGCCGGAGGCCGATGGTGGCCTGCCGCGACACCTGGGCCAAGGTCCGCGCCAGCGTCAGGTCGGCGGTCCGGGTTGCCACGTCCTCGAGGATGCCCACTGTTGGGCTTAAACGGGCCGGGAGACCGTCGAACGGGATGGCGGCGAGGGCGGAGGTGGGGTCGTTGAGCTGGAGCGCGCGGGTGAGCACGTCCCAGCCGGTCGCGGCGGCGAGCCAGGCGATGGCGTCGAGGAACGCCTGGCGGAGCGCGGGGACGCCGGCATCGGCCTGGGCGTGGACCGCGCGCCAGTCCTCCGCCATCAGGCGGTGTGGTACTCGAGATACGAGCCGGCCCGGCGAATGGCCCCGGTATCGTTGGTCTGCGTGTTCTGCGCGAACTGGAACTTGAACGACCCCGCGTTCGCGCCGTTATGCACGATCGCGTCGAGGCTGATCCAGCCGCCCGTCGTGCCGCTCGTGCTCGTGAGCGCCACACCGGAGCTCGACGGATACGCGGTCGCTAGAGCCACGTTGGCCGGCACCGCACCCGCGGCAGTGGCAATCAGCTCGGTGCGCACCAGTGTCGGTGAGGCCGGGCCGACGAACGTGAACTTGTAGTCCGCCGCGGCCGTGGTGTCGTAGAAGATCCGGCCGCGAATCCGGTACTTGGTATTCGCCGCCATGCTGAACGTCAACGCCGCATCGTCCTGCAAGGTGGCGTTGTTGTTGACGGTCTGGTCGCTGGCCGCGCCCACGGTGACCCAGCCGGTGCCGTCCGCGCCCGCAGGTCCGGTCGCCCCCTGAATACCCTGGATACCTTGGATGCCCTGCGGTCCCGTAGCGCCGGTGTCGCCTTTGTCGCCCTTCACACCCTGAATGCCTTGCGGTCCCTGCGGACCCGTGGCGCCGTCGTTGCCGGGCTCACCCTGCGGGCCTTGCGGCCCGGTGGGGCCGGGGTCGCCTGTATCGCCCTTATCCCCCTTGTCGCCTTTCGCGCCCTGCGGACCTGCGGGGCCGGTCGCGCCATCGGCCCCCGGCGCGCCATCCTGCCCATCGGCGCCGGGCGCACCGTCTACGCCATCGCGCCCGTCCGCGCCTGGTGCGCCGTCGAGCCCGTTCGTGCCCGGTAGGCCCGGCATGCCATCGGCGCCCGGATCACCGCGGTCGCCCTTGTCGCCTTTCGGGCCGGGGAGCCCATCGGCACCGGGTGCGCCATCCGCTCCGTCGCGTCCATCGGCCCCATCCCGTCCCGGCTCGCCCTGTGGCCCACGTTCACCCGGTGGTCCCTGGTCGCCGGGATCGCCCTTGTCACCCTTGGGACCAGGCTCGCCCGGTGGTCCGGGCGGGCCGGCGCCCTCGCCCCATCCCGTCTGGCACAGTGACTCGAGCATCGGTGGGAGTTGGTCCGCGGACACCCCGGCGGGGGCGCGGAGCGAGACACCGGGCGGGACGCCGAGATCCTGGTCGCTCATGCGGCCAACCGCGGCTGGGCCGTGACCTTGGGCTCATTCGCAATCGACGCCGCGTCCTTGAGCGGCACCATCGTCGCCGGGATAAAGCCGTCGTCGCCGCCCTCCACGTCCTCGATGTCCATCTCCAGCCGCTTGAGCGCGGCATTGAGCGGCACCCCGGACATGACCATGTCCTTGAGTTGCGTCACCTTGGCGCCGAAGTCCTCGCGCAGCACCCGGACACCCGAGAGGTCATAGCAGACCCGGAGCTCGCCCGGCTTCCCGAACGCAGGGGCCAGGACCCGGTTGAACCCCGCCGCGAAGTTATCGAGCAGCGGGATCACCGTGTCTTCCCAGAACTGTTGGCGCGACGTGTCCAGGTTCGCCAGGGTCGCGTCGGCCATCACCTGCACCATCGGGAGCGGGACGCCGTAGGCCGCGCAGATCGCCTCCCGGTAATAGGCGAGCGAGGCGATGAAATCCATCTCGATCGGCTTCCAGTTGACGACGGTCGCCTGCATCCCGCCGCCGGTGACGATCGGGAGCCGTGCGTTGTCCGGCCCCGCGTAGTTGAGCGCGACCTCGTTCCTGGCGTCCTCCCACTCCTGCTGATTGAGCGGCTGGTCGGTGTGGAACGCCAGCTCGGGCATGGCGCGGTTCGAGAGCGACGACGCATTCCAGCGGATGGCCTCGACCTGCGTGTTCACCGCGCGGCTGATCGCGCGAAGCGGCGGCATCCCCCAGTAGGGATTCAGGGGATCGCCGTACATGAAATGCAGCACCTTGGTGGCGTCCAGTTCGCGCAGCACGTCGCCGTCCTGGTACTCGTAGGCGCGGATGAACTCCATGCGGGTCGGGATCGGCCGGAGCGGCCGGGTCTGGATGGGCCAGAGCTCGAGCGGCGGGTTGGCCGGCGACAACGGCGCGTCCCGGTTCGGGGCGATGATCGTGAGGAGCCCGTTGCCGTCCGTGTCCTGGTGCTGGGTCAGCCGCTCCATCACGCTCTGGCGGCTCATGTAGGCGTTGGGGTGCTCGAGCAACTGTTCGAGCGGGCTCTGGGCGTAGGGGATGCGCGCCCACTCGCCGTCCGACTGGATGCGTTCGGCGTACCAGGGGATCGAGGCCACGGCGGCGGCGCGCCGGGAGATGCAGGCGTAGACCCACTCGGACGCGCGATAGCCTTCTTTGATCGCGCGGTCGCTGTCCCAGTCCTTGTCGATGGGGCGGCCGATGCGGTAGCTGGGCAGGAGTTCGGCCGCGGTGGCGTTCTTGCGCTGGAACCAGCGGAGCATCTGGCGGAACGGGTTCATGCGGCGTCCTTGAGTTTGGCCCGGCCAATGAGGAGCGGGCCGGGGATCGACTGCTGCCCGACCTCACACAGCATCTCCGACATCCACACGTCCCGACCATTGAGGTCGATCTTGCCCTTGTCGTCGCGCCGCACCGCGAAGCAATCCCGCAACGCGCTCGCACTCGGCACGTCCGCGATCCCGTCCCGGCAGGCGTGCAGCACCGTGCGGCCGTAGTCCAGCAACAGCGTCTTGCTGCCCTCGTTCGTGTGCCAGCCGATCAGGTCCGCGCTCGCCTCGCGGTGCGCCGCATCCTGCGGGGTGCGGTGGTAAATCTTGCCCGTGGGATACTTGTACGTGTCGCGCAGCTCGCGGAGCGTCGTGATGCCGTGCGCGTTCTTCTCCACGACCCAAAAGACGCCGTTGTATTTCCGGCCCCAGGTGTTGAGGAACCCGGCCAGGTCGGTCGGGGTCACGGCCCGGTCCTCGAACTTGACCAGCAGGCGGCGTGATGGGTGGGCGCGGATCGTGAATGCACTTCGGTCCTTCTTGGTCGGCTCCCCCTTGGTGAAGCCTTCCGCCGTATCCACGCCCCCCACCGCGCGCTCGCCGGGCAGGAGATCGCCGTACACCTCGAGCGAGCCGCCCCACTCGGTTTCACGTGGAGCCTTGACCTTGCCCATCAGGTATTTCAGGAGCTCGGCGTCGTAGAACATGCCGCCGGCCGCCGCCCAGCAGCTTTGCGCGTCCTCGGCGTACTCTTGCAGGAACGCCCCGCGGCCCATCTCGCGGATCTTGGCGCGACGCCACTTGATTTGCTCATGGTCCAGCTTGTGCCGTTCAGTCAGGTCGTGCTCGTCGGGCTCGAGCGTGCCCAGTTCGTCGGGCGCGAGCAACGGGAGCCGGTAGTTCTCCACGTCGCATTCCCACCACGGGAAGAACACGGCGCGATACGAGTTGGCCCCGTCCTCGGCCTCACGCCAGAAGTTGTGCCCCTCAGAGTCGAAGCCGCTGGCCGTGGTCTCGAGCGTCACCACGCTGCCGTGCGGCACCAGGGCGGGCGTGATCGTCGCCAGCGTCTGCCGTGGCTGGTCCCAGAACGCGAACTCGGACCCGTGCACCCGCTTGAGCGTCAGTCCTCGGCCGGTGCGCTTGGCGCCTGCGGTGCCGGTCCAGAACACGGCGTCCATCTCGGGGATGCCGACCTCGCGCGTCATCGCCTGGCCGAACGGTGGCCGGAGTTGGTCCGGGTAGTTCTCGACGGCGCGCTGGGTGATGCTGAACAGCTTGTCGGTGTCCTCGCGGATGTGGGCGAGGGTCATTGCGTCGAACCCCGGCTCCGTGCAGATCTGATGGAGATTCCGGGCTTGCTGGTCGGTGCTAACACCGCCCTGACGCCCCTTGAGGACGTAGAGCCGGACCTGCCCGTTCCGTTTGAGCTCGTCGAGTTCGATATGACCAAGCGCGGACTGGACGCGGTTGAGTCGCAGTGGAACCAAGCGTCCATGCTTATCGCGGATGCGGTAGCAGGTTTCCGCCCAGAACCCGTAGTCGGCAACGAGCCGCGCGAACGGGTCAAGCGACAAGGCGGAGGCCAGTCCGCACCTCGTCGATCGCCTCGCGGTAGTGCTTCACGACCACATCGACCTTCGACTCGGGCTTGCCATACCCCCGCTCGGCCACCGCTTTCCACATCGCAGCGAAGTGCGGATGATCCGGGTTGGCGAGGATGGTCGCCACCGCTTTGCGGACCTTAGGGTCGCAGATCATCTTGGCGTTCAGATCCTTGAACCACTGCGGCGGACGGCCGGCGCCAGCGTTCGTCCCACCACGCTTGAGCTTACCGCCATTCTTCCCCGGCATCGTGGACGGGATTTCTGACGGGATTTCGTCGCTCACGCGGCCCGCTCCTGCGACTTCCAGAACTCGATCGGCTGGTGGCAGTCCGGGCATTCCAGCACGTCGGTGGGATCAACCGAGGGGACGCAGCCCTGGCGCCGCACCCGAACCGCCGTGGTCCCAGCCAACACGCGGCCCCAGCGGTGGACGCAGGGCCGGGGCTCGGTCCGCCGGTCCCCGAGCGAGGCGCGGGTCGGGCTCGAGCGCCGGTCGGTGCGGGTGCCGGGGCAGATGATGGTCTGGCTCTGGGTGTAGATCGTCCAGTCTCCTGACGCAGAACGGCGAGCCTCCCCGCTGGTCTGGGGTGACTCGCCGTGAAGGTGGCGCGGATCGGTTGTCAGAATACGCCTCCTAAATCTAGACAGGGACGGGCGCTTTGGGAATTAGGCGGCGTGCCGGTGCGGGTGGTCCGGCGATTCCCGGCCACCGCAGGTCTCGCAGCGGTGGTACACCCGCCCCGGTGGCGTGCTCACCTTCTCGCCTTGGGCATCGAGCACGAAGGGCGGGAGCGGACGCCGGGATTTGGGTCGCGCGGCGCGGATCTGGCGGGCGTAATGCGCCCAGGTCGATTGGCTGATGCCGAGCGCGCGGGCGCCGCGACCGATGCCGAGACCGGCGTCCATGAGCCGGGCGATGGTGCGCGGCAACGTGGGATCGTTGAGTCTCGTAGCCACTAGGCCGCGGGCTCCCAGGTCATCCGGTGGGACTTCGCAAACTCACGGGCTTCGGCCATCCCGCCGATCCCGTAGGGCACATGGCAGACCTGGCACGACTCGGCAAAGCTGGTTTGCGCCTCGCTCGGCCGGCCCCAGATGGCCTTGACCTCCCACCAGAAGCCGAGCCGCTTCCGGGGGCAGAACACCCAGAGGTCGGGGACGCCAGCGGCGTTGGTGGTGCGCCGGGGGGCGCCGCCCATGCGGATGACGCGGCAGCCGAGGCCGGTGAAGAACTGGGTGATCTCGCGCTGGACGTGCTTCTCGAGGTCGGTCACGCATGACCCCCAAACGGCCGAATGTCCTGCCGATGTGGCGGCCGATCCCGCTTTCCCTGGTTGCAGGCTACGCAGAGCGTCTGCAGGTTGGCGAGTTCAGCCGTGCCGCCCTTGGCAACTGGGTAGATGTGATCCACCACGAGTCGCCGCTTCGTGGAATCGCAGCCACAGCGGCGGCATAGGAAGTTGTCGCGCTCCATGACCCGCGCCCGCATGGTCGGTGAGATGTGCCGGGCGTCCTCCAGTTCATAGCCGTCCATGTCGCCTAGGCGGCGCTTGATGCGCTCCTCGCACACCTCGCTGGCAAACTCCCTGAGGCGATCAGCGGTGTGCGCCCCGAACCACGTCTTGGTCGCGAGATGCCGGATCAGGGCCGTGACATCATCGACGTACCATGACCCGCCAGTTGCATACCACCGTGTGTCATCGCACTCGGAGTGGATCGGCACCACCTCTGTCCAGATGGAGCTCTTGGGGTAGCCCATCGAGTGGCCGTCACGGAAGGCAGCAAGCGGCGTCTCCTCAATCGGTTGCCCGCAGATAGCGCAGATCACGCCGCCGACTCCCCCTTTCGGCGCCGCCGCACGTCGAGCTCTGGCCCCCGCGTCTCCGACGTCCGAGCCGCTGCCCCAAGCGACTGCCGGCCAGGCATCCCCTTTTCTGCCCGCCACACCTTGTCGAGCGCCCGTTCGGCCGCTGCCTCCAGGTCCGCGTCGTTGTCGAGCGGGCTGTCAGGCGTGTGGTAGCCGATGTCCGCGATGATCCACAGCGCCTTGAGCTCGAGCGTCGTGAAGCTGATCTGCGTGTAGTGCGCCATCAGGCCCCCTTGGCAAACTTCGTGAAGTCCAGCACTTCCGCGATTCCCGATGTGCCGCCCCGCTTCTCGTCTTTCGGTGGTGGTTGGGCCGAGGCGTGATAGGCGTTCAACCCCACCTGCATCGGGTCCACATCCGGGGTGGAGTCGTAGAGATACCGGAGCGACCATCCGGCCCCGGCCGGAATGGACGGGATTTCGCCCCGGTCCCGGCGCATCTGTGTCCCCACCACCGCGTGACCGATCTCCGCGTAGGTCCACTTCCGATCAGCCAGCCGGTCCACGATGCTGGCGTTCTTCCGCATCTCCTCGTCGGACACCTTGCCCTTTCGGGGGGCGCAGCATCTCCGAATGAGGCCGAGGAGCTGGCTGCGGTCGATCCCCGGAATGCTTTCCGAGCGGGCCTCGCCCGGTTCTGAAAGAACCGAACTCGGGGTCGGGGTACTGGTCGGGGTACTGGTACTGGTCGTAGCGAGAGGATTTCGCGAGACCCTCGCGACATTCTCGCGAGTCTCAACAGTGATCGGCGCATCTAGCGCAGCCGCAACGGCTTCCGATGGTGGCGCCGGCAAAACGTACTTGTTGGGGTGGTCCACCTTTTGGTGGCGCGCCCAGTGTACGATTTGAATGCACTTCTGCCCGTTTGGAGCGGTGTAGCGAAGGATTCGCGAGAGTCTCGCGAGGATGCCCAGCGATTCTCGAGCGCTGTCGTCGGTCTCGGGGAAGATGAACCCGTCGATCGACTTCACGTTGTCCACCAGCCGCCCGGCGTCGTCGGCCATGCTGATGAGGCCCAGGAACACGAGGCGGGGCAGGGGCGGGAGCGCCGCCAGCTTCTCATCCTGCCAGAGCTCGGGCTTGATCGTGCGAATCCGCGGCACCTAGTCGTTTCCTTTCACGGCGTCTCGCCTCCCGCCGGCCGCCCCGAGGACGCCAACGCTTCAGCCACAGCGTAGTTGTCGCAATGCTCACCACTGTGCTTGGTCCTTCGGGCTGGTAGAGGCACCCACGTCAGCGCCCACTCCAGCGCCTCGGCCAGCTGCTCGGCTCGCTGCTCGGCGGCACGCAGCGCCCGGTCGGTGCGCTCCCAGATGCCGTGCAATCGCACCACCTCGGCGTCCGCCTCGTCTCGGGCGGTCGTGAGCGCCGCCACATGAGCCAGCAGGCGGTCAAGTGCCGTCCGTGCCGGGAAGCCGGATTCGACGGATTCAAGCGGCAGCACCGCGTGGAGTGTGGCGGCGATCTCGGCCACCTGCTGGGAGGTGAGCGCGTCAGCCGACATGAAGTGCCTCGACAAGGGCAGCTTTCACCAAGCGCCGCTGGTGGTAGGTGAGGGGCTCGGATGCGGGAAGCGCGGCGTCGATGCCAGACATGAGCCGGTCAACGACATCCAGAAGGCTCTCGCACCAGTCGGCGTGCCCGAGCGTGCCCATGCCGCACCTGGTGCAGGGACCGGTCTTCACTGGCCTTTCTCCTCTCGCTCGGGGCCGCCCGCGACGGCAGCGTTGCAGACCGCCTCAGACACCGCACGTGCAATTGCCAGCGCGTCGTCACTTGAGATGGCCTTCCCTGCGTAACGCCCGTTGACCCACACTTCTCGTCCGTGCGAGTGGCTGGGCGGCAGATCGTCGTCGCTCGCGGCCCGCAGCTCCGCATCTGCCTCCAACCCGCGGTCATACCGCGCCGCCAGTTCGTCTAGGAAGCCCACAATCGTTGTGCGGTGGCAGTGTTGGCAATTCGCCTTGATCATCAGGCGCTCGCTGGGGACGGCGGCCACTATCTCGTTGTGTTGCTTGACCATCTCTATGTGATACTGCGTCAGTAGTTCCTCGGTGAACGGGCCAGCACCGGGTTCAAGCCCCCAGGAGGCGGCCATGCGGTCGAGCATCGCTTGTGCATCGCCGGGGACGGCGGCCCGCGACAGGTAGTCGCTGCACGGCTCCGCGTCGTCTACATGCGTCACCAGCACAGCCTTGCCGTGCGTCGGACAAATCGCACCTCGGGGGAGGGCGGTCCCCGACAGGGCCGCGACGATCATTGAGGCCGTGGCCCTTACGTGAACGCGTGGCCACTCGCCCGCCAAGCCCATGCGTGTCAAGACTTCCTCCACGTCGCGTAGGGCGGCGTCGGTCGGCTCGCGCCCGGCCGAAACGCGACCAGCGCCACAGATGGGGCAGCCCGATGGTGGTGTGCCGCTGATCGAAGTCCACGGACCATGCTCCGAGCATTCGTGGAAATCGTAGAGCGTATCCTTGCTCATGCGGCTTACTCCTGGTGTGGGGGTGGCGCGACGGCCTCAGACAACTTGGGCTTCTGCGACGATATGGATGCCCGTGAGCCGCCATCCCTGCACCTTGGGCGTCACTCGCTTGCCGGTGTCCTCATCTTTGTAGGGCTCGGCGTGATCCTTCTCGGCCCATTTCCGCGCCTTCTGCACCGCCTTCATGGCGTCACCGTTCGCCAGCACCGTGTAGCTATCCTCGAACCAATCCTCCACGTCCGAGGTCTTGACCTCAAAGGTCACTTTGTAGATGCGATTTTCCATGGTTCCCATCCTTGGTTAAGTGTGTTTCGGGGGTGGCGCGACGGCGGGCCGCGAGGACGACGGAGCCGGGCGGTTGGCCTTCCGCCACCACGGGTTGTCGCAGATGCAGGCACGCCCGCCGATCCGAATAACGCAGCACTCACCCGTCTTGTGGTCATGCTCATCCTCTCGGTGCTCGCACTCGCAATACCAGTCGCTCACGGTGTCGCCTCCGGCTCCGGGCGGGACGACGCCCGCTCTAACTGGTCAGCAAATTCTTCCAGCGCAATAGCCTTGAGGAAGCAGTGGAAGCCACCCTCGTAATTCTTAGCGTCGTAGGCCGATTGCCCGAAGGCCCGAAGCGCCGCCGCGTTCGCTCGCGCCAAAGCCGGGGCGTCGTCGCGGCGTCCGGCTGGCGGCTCCGCCGGGGAGGACGCACGCAACTCGGCCAGCTCACGATGCGCTCGATGCCCCGCCGGCAAGGTGTTCACCCATTCGTCCAGCGTCATTTCGCGCTGCGCTTGTCCGCTCACGGTGTCTCTCCCTCGGGTTCGGGGGTGGTCCCGCCCATCAGGCGATGCCAAGGCTGGACTGTTGCTCGTTCAGGGCTCTGGCACAGGCTGGGTTGAGCCACAGCACCTCTGTCCGGTCCCGTGCCCCGTCCGCCAGGGCTTGCCGCTGGTGGCGCGTCCAGTCGGCGTACAGCTCCACGTCGTAGAGGTCGCAGGCGTAGCCAGACAGGACTACCATCCCCTCGACGCTACGAAGCACGCCGGCGAGGCTCCGGTGTTCCTCGTCGGTCATTTCGTGGGCGTAAGCGGCATCCCCTCGCGCCATGTTTCGGGTGTGGTGCGGGTAAGGCGGATCCACGTAAAAGAGCGTGCGCGGCCCGTCGTGTTGGAGTATCACCTCCAGCGCCGAGCGATTCTCAATGCAGACGCCAGCCAGACGCTCGGTAAAGGTCCGAACGTGTGGCGGGTAGTGGGCCCAGTCGTGCGCCGGCGTGGTCCCGCTCCGGTTGCTATTGGCGCGAAATCCGGTCACGTAGTCGCCATTGGTCGCGGCCGATCCGAAGCCGGCCAGCGACCGCAGGATGGTTCGCCTCGCGTTCTCAACTGGATCATCGGTATCGGGATAGGCGGCAAGAAATTCCTCGCGGGCATAGGGCGTCAGGGCCAGCGCCTCAGCCAGCCGAGCCGCCGTGGTCGGCTCCCTCAGGACACGGAACACATTGACCACAGTGGACCACTGATCGTTGTAGACCTCCGCATAGCTCCGGGCCTTCCGCATCAGCACCGACCCCGCGCCACCGAACGGCTCGACGTAGACCCGATGGGCGGGAAAGAACCCGATGATCCACGGGGCCAGCCGCCACTTCCCGCCGTGATAGCGAAGCACCGGCCTAGTCGGACCGTTCACCGGGTTTCCTCCTCGGGGGTGGTCCCGCGGGACCGCCCGTCAGGCGACGGCACGCGACAGACCCAGGTCCGTTGCTTCCATGAAGGCCCTCACGAACGCCGCCGCGACTTGCGGGACGATCGCGTTGCCGTAGGCGCGCAGCTTCCCCACTCGGCCGGAAACCCCATGAGCCAGAGGGAAAAGCTCGGGTTGAGGCTCGCCCGCTTCGGTGGCGGGGACGCGGCGGAACTTCCCATCGGCGCAGGGGATAAGAGTGCTGCGGCTCCAGGCAGTTTCAGGAAGATGGGCCGCGTGCCGTCCGGTCGCTTCTTGCCGTAGCAGTGTGTCGATCCCAGTTCGTCGTTGCTGATCGGCGTGGGCCAGCCGGCTAAGTAGCACTGATCCTCCAGCCGGCTCTTGCGATTCATGGCGCGCTTCGGATGGCCGAGATTGCCGTTGTTCGTGACCCGCGGTATGGCCCACCCAGTAGAGCCGTTGTCGGATGTGGGGCGCGCCGACGCCCGCAGCGCACAGATCGGCTCCCGCGACGGCATACCCCATTCCTTCCAGGTCAGCGAATACTCCAGCGAGCCATCGGCGTCCAAGCTTGCTCGCAACCTGCTCTCCAACGACTGTTGGAGGGCGGCACTCGGCGATGAGGGCACGAAAGGCAGGCCAGAGGTGGCGCTCGTCGGCCTCCGCTTGCCGCTTCCCCGCCGCGCTGAACGGCTGGCAGGGACAGGAGCCGGTCCAGATGGGGCTGGACCATCCGGCGAGGTCGAGGGCGTATTCCCAGCCGCCGATGCCGGCGAAGAAGTGGCATCGCTCGTATCCCACAAGGTCGGCTGGCTGTACGTCACGAATGCTCCTTGCGTCCACCGTTGCGTCGGGCCACAGATTCCCCAGCCATTCGGCGGCATAGGGGTCGTTCTCGTTCAGGTAGCGTCCCATCTACCGTTCGGCGTCCCGGTCGGTGGGTGGGGCCGGCGCCCGAGCCGCCACGTAGCGGGCGTCGTACTCGATCGCCACTTCGCGCAGATTGACTCCCAGATTCTCCTGAAAGGTGCGGATACCCCAGACGTGCTGGATGTCGTGCATCATCGTGCAAGCCGGGTAGCAGTTCCCGCGATCGCCCCCGCCGGCGCCACGCGACTTCACGTGGCAGCACTCAACCACCCCGTCGCAGACGTGAGTTGGAATGCGGACAGCAATCAGGCACGGCAGGGACCGTATCCATGCCCGATAGGGCAGGTCTACGCCTTTCGGGAAGCGGTGGCCGTCCCGCTTGGCGTTCCGCGCCTTGAGGCGGGTCCGGCGCTTCGGGCTCGGGCCTTTGGCGAGCTCGCTCGAGCGGCGGAGCGGCGTCCGTTTGAGGGGCGCGCGCCGCTTCACGTGGAACGCCCGTGGTTACGCGGCTGGTTACGCCGGACCCGTACTTTCGGGGGTGCGCCGCCCGATTGAGCGGGCAGGGCGTGTGACGCTAAGGCGGTGGGATGCGCGATGATGCCGCAAGCGGCTGTCCCCGTGCCCAGCCTGGAGAGCGTGTATACGTCAAAAGCGTATCGCGGGTTCGAATCCCGCCCTGTCCGCTCCCACAACAACTTACGCTCATGCCCCGATCCCGCGTACCCACCAGCGGTTACGCCGTGGTTACGCTTCGGTGTCGTGATGGCGCCTCCCACTGTCATGGTGTCGCCTCCCCCCGGACCTTGGCCCGGATGCGCGCCGCCTCCTCTGCCGCGTAGACCGCCTCCTGATCCGCGTACACATCGTCCGCCACTTCGGTGCTCGACCAGCCCCCGAAGTTCTTCAAGGCTTCCCGGCTGATCCGCGCGCGCTTGGCGCCATCAACCCCGGCTCGCCGGAGGCCCCGACCTCCGCGTCCCTTCACGTGGGTGACCTCGGCCAGCGTCTCGGCCTGGGCAATCCAGCGCCGCCACTGGCTCCGGCTCACGGGCCGGGCGTCCGGGTGCATGGCCTGGCCGCCCACGAACCGCCGGCCGGGGAATAGGGCATAGTCGCGCGCGTCGTGCCGCCAGCGGAGCTCCAGGGTGCGGAGATAGCCGTCCAGGGCACCCGTCACGGCCTCCCGCTGGCCTGCCGTCAGGTGCTCGAGCGTGCCCTGTTTCCCGCCCTTGCCCTTGACCCGGAGGGTGCCGGCGTCCACGTCCAGCCACGATCGGCGCGCGCGCGCCACCTGACCCAGCCGGAGCTCGGCGCCCAAGGCGAGCAGGAACCCGAACCGGGGATCGACCTGCGGCGACACCCGGAGGAGGGCGCGGAACTCGTCACCGGAGTACCGGGGCTGGTCCGGGTGGTAGTCGCCGTCGCTCCCGGTGAGGTGCAGCCAGTCGGCCGCCATCTGCTCGTCCCAGTCCGCGAACGGCACACACGCGCCCGCCGGGATGTGCTTCCGGCGTCGGAGCCAGCCCGCCACGGCGAGCAGGCGATCCATCGTGACCTCGGCCCCGCGGAATCCCCGGTTCCCCCGCTTCACGAGTTGCCGAATCCGGGTGCGCCAGAGCGCCACCAGATCGTCGTCGGTGATGGCGACCCACGCCTTGTCCTTGAGGATCACCGCCGCCCGCTTCACTTCGCGCTCCACCTCGGCTCGGTGCTGGGTGGGCACCGGGTAGAGCCCCCGCTCGGGGTCGATCGCCAGCGCCAGCCCCCGGGTGATCGTGAGCGGCGCCGCGTCGGGGCGTTGGTCGGCCGGCACTTGGTTGAGCAACGCGGCGTACTTCTCGTTCGCGCGCCGCTGGTACTCGGCCGCGGTGAGGGTGGCGGTGGTGCCTTTGAGGCTTTCGTGGCGCCAGTTGCCCTCCGCGCGCCACCGGAGCCAGAGCGAGTCGCCCCGCCCCGATCGGGTGACGACGCCCACCTTCCAGGGAATGTCGCCCACCTCGTAGAAGGTCACGCGGCCCCCGGCAGGCGGATGCGGTAGTCGCCGTCCACGGTCTGCTCGGCCTCCACCTGGCCCGACCGACACCAGCGCCGCACCGTGGCGGGGTCTTTTCGCACCCGCCGCGCGTACTCGGCCACGGTCAGGGTCACGCCCTCTTTCTCAGCCGCACTCACCAGCTCGAGGATTTCGGCGGCGCAGTAGTCCAGGGCATCCGCCACCGGATCGACCGCCGACACCTTCCGGCGCCGCGCCACCTCCTCACGCCATGACTGGGCCGTCTGCTTGATCTGTTGTTGGAGCGTCATGCCGCTTCTCGCTTGGTAAACGTGGTCCCCCGGCACCAGCCACACTCGACGGGCTTGGCGTCCGACCGATCAGTGGACCGGACCTCGGCCAGGAGCTTGCCACAGGAGTCGCAGGTCCACCGGATCACGGTCACGCGCTCTGCCGCTGGTGGCGCGCTCGCGCCTCCGCTTCGTCCAGGCTCCACGGAATCGCGTCGTTCCGCCGCCGGCCCCGCGCCTGCAACAGCAACCCCAGCTTCCGCCGGTCGGCCCGCCGGTTCCGCCGCCGATCGACGGGGCCGACCCGCCGGAAGCCCACCCGGCGCTCCTCCAGCACCACGGCCGCGATGGCGAGCTCGCGCGGGGTCGTGATCGTGGGCGTGAGGCCGCCGATCTCGCCCCGGACCAGCACCTCGGTCGCGGCCAGGTAGCGCGCCTCGACGTGCTGCTTGGTCGCCAGGTCAATGAGATGCATGGTCGCCTCCGTTGTCCTTCCATTCGTCGCGCTCGGACAAGAATGCGCCGTCCGTGGAGTAGTAGACGGTGACGCGCCGGGCGGGGTCGTCAGTGACCCCCTTCCCGCGCAACTCGTCTACCTCGATAACTTGAATTAGCCTAGCACTCATTGTGACCGCCCATCCAATTCAGCGGCACGCCGCGCGAGTTCGGCCAAGGCTTCAATCGTCGCATCGAGCTCCTCCTTGGACGCTATCCACGTTCCGGCGGCGATGGCTTTTTCCATCCCGGCCAGCACGGCATGATACGTGTCGCGGTAGGGATTCACGGCAACTCGCCTTCCTCGTCCATGATGTCGGGCAGGTTGTGGGGGACGCAGGCCACCGCCGCCACATGGAAGTCGCCGTTGTCGGGCATGGCGAGGAGCGCCGCGTTCGCTTGCTCCTCGTCGCCGTAGAAGTGCGCTCGGCCATCTTCCGGGTCGGCAATCGGAAAGCCGTCACCGTTCACGATCCCGAACAGCCACGTCGGCAATACGCCGGTCATCGGGTGCACGCCTTGAAGATGAGGAACGCGACCCAACAAATGATCGTGGTGCAGCCGAGGTGTTCGACAGCCGAGGCGACGGCGGCGGGCCAATTCTTCGGCTTCTCGTCGTCGCTCATCGGAGCAAACCCCAAACGGCGAAGATCGCTTCCAGCGTGGCGGCCACGGCCATCAATTCCCATCCAAACATCGCCCACCACCACATATCAAAGGCGATGTATCCGAAGATCACAGCGCACACCAGCGCGAATATCGCCATTCGGGTCGGGCCTCCTGCGTGGGTCGGTGACACGGGGTGGAACCAAGGTTGGTGTAGCGCACTCCGTTCGGCTTCCTGCCCGGTTTGCCGCTTAGTGGCCCGCCCATATGTAGCGGTGCGACGCATCATCGGGCCGTAGTCGCGTTCGTCCCCGTCTCTCCGTGAGTGTTCGCGCCGGAGTTTCACCATTGCGGCCGAGTCAAGCCGCTACACCAAGCCGGTGCGCCGAATCGAACGGCGCTCGTCGCCTCATGGCCCGCCGCAGTCGGGTCGGTACTGCGGCCCCGGCGTCCTACTTCGTACAGTTCGCGTGGCCTTCCGAGCGACACACCAGGCAGACCCGGAGCCCGCAGATCGAGCAGGGGGCGAGCCACGAGGCGCGGAGCGGCAAACTGTGTTCGCAGTTGCCAGCGCAGAACACCATTTCCTCGCCATCCACCAGGATGACCCCGCGCTCCCGTGGCCGCCGTTTCTTGCTCACCAGGGCAGCCCGTCGTCCGGCGTCGGCTCCAGCGGGTTCTCCGCGAAGCTATCGAGGTCGTTGCGGATCGCGGCGGCCTGCGCGTAGGCGGTGTCTTTCTTGAGGTCGCGCATCCAGAGTGCGGTGCCGAAGCCCTTCTCGTCCAGGCAGTTTTTGTCTCGGCACTTAAAGTCGGGTGCCTTCGGGTTCTTCTTTCCCTCGCGGTTGTCCCACATCGGTCCCCCGCACTTGGGGCAATCGGGCGGCAGCTTCACCGCCGGTGCGGGGGTGGGGGCGGGCCTCGCGCTGGCCAGCGCGGACGGACGGCCCGCCTGGGGTGCGGCGGTCGAGTGCTGCGGGGACTTGCGGAGGTCTTTCAGGTGGATCAACACCGTCGCGGCGGCGGCCTGCACCACCTCGGCGGGGCCGTTGGGCCAGTATTTCTTGGCGATGGACAGGGCGTTCCCGTAGTCGGTGTACGCCTGCACGGTCGCGGCATCAGCGGGGGTGGTGCTCATCGTGTCCTCTTGAGTCGAGTGCCGGGGAATCCGCCCCAGCGCGGCTACAGAAACGACTTCGGATTGACCATGCACGCGGGGCAGACCTGATGCCCCACCGGCACGCGCAGCCGGCAAATGACGCAGAACCAGATGTGGCTCACGCGGCCGGGCGATCATCCGGCATCGCGGTGCCCTGCGAATGCTTACTGCAAGGACCACAGAGGCCACCCGTGTCGCGGATGGTCGAGCCCGGCAGCATCTCCTCCCGGCAGGCGAAGCAGCGGTGGACCAGTAGCGCCTGACCCTGCGGCTCGTGCCAGTCGGTGGGCTTGATCATCGGCCCCGAGATGCGGCGGGCCTTCGGCGCGACCGGCACCTTGGGCTGGCGACCGAGCAACGCGGCAATCCGTTCGCGGATCGTCCGGGGCCGCGCCGCGGGGCGTTGCGCCCGGTACTCGGCGGCGAGCTCGCGGAGATTCCGCTGGTAGACTTCCCGCTCGTCGTCGGTCATCGAGTACATGCCTTGAAGATGAGGAACGCGATCCAGCAAATGATCGTGGCGCAGCCGATGTGCTCGAATACCGAAGCGATGGCGTCAGGCCAGCCCTTGGGCTTCTTCCCCTCGTCGCTCATCGCAGCCCCCGCTGCTGGCGCGCCACCCATTCCCGGTTGAGCCGTCCGAACGGGCTCTCCCACGCCTCCGGGTCGGGCAGGCGGCGCCAGGCGTGCAGGACCAGGAGGGCGAGGGCCGACGCGATCAGCGCGACCGCGAACGTGGCCGCATACGCGACGTAGGGGTTCATCGGGCCGCCACATGTTCGCCCACCCATTTCGCCCACAACACCTCGACGATCGCGGCATCGTTCTGCCCGGCCACGCGCCAGCCCATCTCGAACTGTTCGTTCGGCTTCCAGCACGCCATTGGGATGATTCTCTGCGTGATCGGTCCATCCCAGGTGAGCACGGGCGGTCCCGACCGGCCCACGACGTAGCGGGCGCGCAGGTTGAGGGCGCGGTCATACGGGTCGTCGGCCACGATGTTCCGGCGGATGAACCGGCGGAGCCAGGCCCGGAGCCGGGCAATCATGACTCACCTGCGTCTTTCCGCCTCTGCTTCTCCGCGATGTAGGCCGCGAGCAGCACTTCGGAGTCGTGGATATTCTTGGCGAGCGTCTTGATGCAGTGCTCCAGCTCGTCCGACCCGCTGTTGCGGATGAAGTCGGCCTGGTAGCGGTCCTCCATCGCGTCGGAGCACTGTTCCCGGTGGATCGCATCCTCGAGCGGCGGCACCGCGCCCATGAGCGAGGCGTCAATCGTCGCCATGAGGAAGGCCACCCGGTCGCCGTGGCCATCCGCCAGGAATTCCTGGTTGGCTTCCGCCACCATGCGGTAGATGCCGCGCTCGCCGTAGATCCGGTCCTTGGCGGTCTCGGGCTTCATGCCCCACTTCCGGCCCAGGCGAACCCACACCGAACCGCGCTGGAGGCTTTTGATCTGGTTGGTGCGCTGGCGTACCGTCGCGTCCATGCGCTTCTCACTGTCGGACCGACTGCTGATGGGGGTGATGCTGGTCGTGGTCATTTGGGCCACCGCCTCCCTGGCGTGTGCTGGCTTGACCGAGTGGAACCGCGCCCTCACTGCGTCTGTCGCCGCCGCCGACCGCTAGATGGCCGCGCTCCCACCCGAACTCATCGCGTCCATCCTTGTCCGTGCTTGGCCTCCTACGCGGCCCGTTCCGACTCCTCCTCCGCGTCCGGCTTCCGCTCCCCTTCCTCCGCGATGATCCGGTCGATCTGAGGCACCACCAACTCACGCAAGAGCGCGCTGGGTGTTATGTTGGCTCTCCGCTGGCGGCTCACGATGCCGGCCGCTTCCAGGGTCCGCCGCTTCTGCTCCGCCGTGAGCCGGATGCAGAGGGTGCTCGCTTTGTTGAGGTACGACGCCATGTTCGCTACCTTGGGCCTGTGTGAGACACGGAAACGGTGATTGTGTCAGACAACGCACGACTAATGTCAGACATGAGCCTGCTTTTGTCAAGCCCTCTCGGACGTGACGGCTCTAAGCCTATGCTGAATACTGCTTTGCGGGCAATCGTGGCGGGGTGGCTGGAGGAGGGGATGGCCGCGCGGCGGTTCAGCGTGACTGACCTCGCCCGTCAGTCTGGGGTGTCCCGCGATACAATCTACGGCATTCTGGGCAAGGAACGCTCGGCCGAAGACGACACCCTGGCCAAGCTGTCGGAAGCCATAGGCCGCCCGGTGCCCGACCTCACCGTGCAATCCGAGGCCCCTAGCAGCCCCGTAGAGCCACGAAAAGAGGCCGGACGGGGAAATCCCCCATCCGACCTCGAACGGCTCGAAACCCTCCGGCGACGCCTCGGCTTCTTGCGGTCCCAAATCGAGGGCTACCGCGCCCTCGGTCAGTCGCCCGGTCCGGCCGTCTTGGCCGAGTGGTTCGAGCTGTTGGCCGATCTCAACGAAGACTAGGCGATGGCCCGGCTCCGCTGGGCCTCGGCCAACTTCGCCTCAATCCGGTGTGTCAGCCGGTCCCACTCGACGAGAATATCCGCTTCGACGCAATCCCACGGGTCGGGGCCACCCAAGACCAGGCACCCGTCCCGCACGGCCGCCGCCAGACGACGGAGCACGGCCGGGGTGCGCGGGACGACGACGCCCCCGCGCTCGAGAACCAAGTGGTCGCCGGGGACGATGGCCGGGATCGCCGGGTGGGCACCGGCGCAGGCAAGGGTTAGACTCACGATCGGCGGGCCTCCAAGTACCACGATTTTAGAAGGTGGGCTGCCCGCAGGGGAGCGGGCAATCACAAGATGGACAGATCGTCCACCGGGGTCAACGGTACGGACGTACTTTGTTCGGGGCCGTATAGACTAGACACCGGGCGACGACTCAGGCGTTGCCTTGCGCGGCTTGCGGGGCCGTCGCCGGAAGCGTTTCCGCCGCCGCTCCAAGGCCCACCGCTTGCTCACCACGGCCCCCGCGATGGCCGGGAAGGCCAGCCAGTGGGCCTCACTCCCGATCAGAATGACGCCGAGCCAGAGGATCGCCTCGAATAACCCTTCCCAGAGCGCGGCCTCGGTGCTCTTGGCTGGCGTGGCCGCGTAGGTAGACTGTCGGTCGGCCCGGCCGCCCTTGGTGGACACGTAGGTTTCCGCGGCGGTGAGCGCGAACACCACGAGGCCGAGCAGGAGGTCGCGCACTCATGCCGCCCGTTTCGCCTTCTTCATCCGGTAGCCCACCACCCGCTGGGTGCGGCCCCCCAGGTCCGCGCGCTGCACTGTCACCACCTCCAGCCGGCCCGCCGCCCGCTGGGCATGGAGCCACGCGATCACCGGTTTCTGCCCCAAGCCCGTCGCCGCCATGATCTCTTTCGTGGTGAGCCCGTCCTCGGCCTCCGGGCGGGCCATCGCCTCGCGGAGCGCGCCGAGCAGGTCGTCCGTCGTCACCCTCACGCCGCCTCCCACATCTTCGGCAACTCCGGCCGGTAGAGCTTGGCCGTCACCTCGTACCGCCCATCGGGGAACACCACCACGATGATCCCGCCGATGTCCGCGATGCTCTCGGGCGCCACCTTGTGCGCGTGCGCCGTCTTCAACTGCCAGGAGGGCGTCTGGATCACGCGGGTCGGGTGTGCATCGTAGCTGTCGGCGTATTGGTGGCGGTGCGAGCGGATGGCGAGGTGGGGATGTGGGTTGGACGTTCGGGCGTGCTCGTAGAAGATTTCCGCGGCGAGCGCCCCGACGACGCTGGTCTTGGTCCAGGGCCGCGTCCCGGTACGGCCATGATGCTGGAAATCGAACCGGACGCCGTAGACCGCGAACCGGAGGTGCCACCAGCTCCACGTCTTGGTCTCGGGATTCTTCTCGGCCTTCATCCGCCGCGCCCACGCTTCCTCGGTCGCCCCGGCTGGCCCGACGTGCGCCTCCGTGCCGCGGACCACGAACGTGCGGGCGGGCTTCAACTCGGCCGGCACGCCGAACACCCGGTCGCTCACATAGGCGGCGGGCTCGGGATTGCGGGAGATGATCTGGGAGGTGCCGTGGTGGTCGCCTTCCGCGAGGTCGCCGTTAAACTCATTCCACAGGTCGGCTTTGTAGTGGGTGCGGCGCGGCTGCACTTCTTTCAGCCAGAAGTTTTCCCAGCATTCGTAGGTCCAGAGCTGGGCCTTGCTTGGCTTGTACGCCCCGTCATCGTCGAGGCGAACCCCCTCGGGGGGACACAGCCCCAAGGTGCTGCCGGTGTGGTGGTCGGACGTGATGGCGAGCAGGACGGGCTTTTTGCTCACGGCGCCTCCCGGCGATGCGGTGCCCACCTACCCCGAGTAGGTGGGAGCGTGCGACGAACGAGAAGGGGTGCCGGGGAAGGGTTGCGATCCCTTCACTACGAGTCCGAGTGGCCGGATCGCATCCGGTTCTCTAGACCCGACCCCGGCTTAGAATCTGATGCCGCAGGCCGCGCCGATACCCACGGCCCGCTGATTGCCCGCGATGCCGGCCGCACACCCAACCGGAATGCCAAACAGCCTCGCCCCGCGCTGATGCTTGCGGAGGTCCGCGATCAGTGTGTCCCGCTGGGCGATGGCTGTGTCGCGGATGGCGACCCGACGCTCGCAGGACGCGATGACGGTATCGCAGGCCGACCGCTCGCCCGCCATCAGTTTGATGACCGTGGCGTAGGGGAGCGACGGCTCCAGTGGATGCAGCGTGTCGGCGTGGGCGAGGAGCGTCGAGTCGGTCGCGTGGCGCCGCGCCCCGAGCCGCACCGTATCCCGGTGGTACACCGTGTCGGTCGTGTGCGACCGGCCGGCCAGCGCGGCAATCGTCACCTCGCGGGCGCGAATCTTCGCGCGAAGTTCCCCCTCACTCACGGCCTGATGCCGCCACCAGGCCAGGGCCAGGAGCGCCATGGCCAGCCACGCCACCCACGACGCCTTGGGGCTCACCGCCACGTCACCGTGAGGTGGGCGAATGCGCTAGCGGAGGCAAGGCCAACCAGCCACCCGAGGATGAGGACGACGACCAGGAGCGCACAGCCCAACTTCTCCTCGTCGTTCATGCGCTCGGGTCGAGCAGCCGGGCCGCGTGCGCCAGCAACGACGCCCGCCGCCGGATCTCGGCCTCGGTCATCGGGGGCGGCGTCTCCCCGCTCGTCAACCACTTGTGGTACGCCTGCTCCAGCCCCCGGAGCTCGGCGGCGACTTCCTTACGCTGGTGCCCCTGGTTATCAGACATCGGTTGAATCCTCCCGCCTCGCGGCGAAATAGTTGCGTATGCCGTCCCGCAGCTTGATCGACCGCGGCGTGCCGGTGTCCACCAACTGCCACAAGCCCTGCGTGTCCCGCTTGAGATCCACGTTCGGGTCGAACCCGTTCTCTACCAAGATGCGCCACCGCGAGCGATACCGGCGGTCCGCCTTCTTGCCGTGCCAGTGATGCAGTAGCGTCCCCTGCACGCACCCGATGTTCCGGCGGATATGCGTCTCGGCCCGCTGCTGCCAGGCCCTCACGGCGCGACGATACCCCACACTGGCGGCAGGGTGGATGCTGCGCCGGTACTCTCCCAAGAGGGACCAGGCCATGTGGTTGTCGCCTGAACCAAGCGCGGCAAAGTCGATGAGCCCGCCACAGGCATCCAACGCACGCCGCCGCCAACCCCAGGCAAAGCCGGGATGCCAGATGTTCCAGCCGGGACGTTTGGGGTGGGCATAGTAGTAGTTCCCCTGGCCGAAACACCGCTTGGGTCGGCCTTGCATGTGGGACCAGCAGAACGCCTCGTGCTTGGCGAGCACCTGATAGTCCGGCCCCAGGTCGTGTGCCTCGCTGAAGCACTGCACCACGTCGTAATGCTGGAGCTGCTGGGTCGTCTCGTTCACGATGTCGGGCCGGACGAACGACACGTCGCCGTCGCACAGCATGACGTACTTCCAATCCGCCGGCAGTCTCGAGAGCCCGATCTGGTACAGCCCCTCTTTATGCCAAATCTCCGCGTGGCTCCGCACCTGGATATGCCGGGGATGCTCGGCATCGGTCACCGCAAAGGCCCGGCGGCCGAACGCGCCCTCGATGATCCACGGCTCGACGCCCTGCGACCGGAAATGGGCCACGGTATCGTTCAGCCGCTCGTAGCGGGACCGGAACCGCTGGGTATTGATGCAGACCAGCAGCACGTGGAACCGGCTGTGGAGGTGCGCCGCCGTGCCCGCAGGCGCGCGATGGTGGACGATGTGCCGAGCACTCATGGCCTGCTACACGCCTTCCTCGGCACCCGCGCCGCGCTGTCGGCAATCGCCTTGAATGACGCCTGATTATCTGCCTGCTGGAACCACGTGGCATAGGTTGGTTGAAACCACCACATCACCAACTCGCAGCCCGTCCACGCCACCAACGCCAACCCGCTGGCCTTGATCTGGGAGGCGAGCATCCTGCAATTCGGGCTGTACGTCCCGAGCCCGCCCGTGCCCCCGCAGTCCCACGTGCCGTCCTTGTCCTGCGTCCCGCCGTCCAGCACGTTCAAGGCGAGCGCGGGTGTCACCCCGTCCTTCGCCGCTTGTGCCAGCACCGCGGCCCGCCACTGGTCCACCGTCCCGGCCGGGTTCTGGGTCCGGTAGTGGTACTCCACGAAGTCCAGCGCCGTGAACCGCTCGGTTGCCCGCCACTGGTAGCCCGGTGGCCCCACGTTGATCCCGGTCGGCAGCGTCGGGAACAGCGTCTTGCTGTAGCGGGCCATCGAGTCGATGGTCGCCTTGGTGATAGTCCCACCCCACTTCTGGGTCTCCGGCTCGTCGATCATGCCGTAGCCGTAGACCGTCCCATCTGCCACCGCCTGCGCCACCGCCTGCTTGATGGTGCTGGTGTTGAACCCGTTCAAGACCGCTTTCCACTTGCCGAAATCGAATGACCCGTTGGTCAGGTAGTTGGTGACCGACCCGCTGGTCATCTGGATCTGGAGCCGCTGGCCCAGCGTCCGGGCCGCGTTGATCTGGCTCACGATCCCGCCGGGCGTGACCCCGTTCTTACTGCCCGTGAACGGCGCCGGGCCGATCTGCACGGTGGCCCCGCTCCAGAGCTGGGTCGGGCCGAAGGGAATCCCCCGCTGGACGACGCTGGCCGTGAGGATGACCGACGCCGTGTCGGCCTTCCCCCCGCTCGTGGCGATGACCGAGCAGGCGAACCCGCTGGTGGGGGCGGTGTAGCGGCCCGCGCTCGTCACCGTGCCGCAGGTCGCGGCATAGGCGACGACCAACTGGAGCAGCACTAGTGCGCCAGCCTCAGCGAGTCCACGCGCACCACGTCGGGGGGCCGCACCGCCGTGGGGGCCGAGCAGCCCGCAAGTAGGAGACAGAGCAGGGCGAGCCTCACAGGCCCAGTCCTCGCAGGAACGAGGCACCTGGGCTGTGCTCACGGAGAATCTTCGCGTCCGTTCGGGCACGTCGGAGTTCGGCCAGCGTCCACCGCAAATCGGCTGCGAGAGATGCCGCGCCAGCGCCCGTCATGCTCTTGCTGACGAGATCGGCGGGCAACTTCGCCAGCCGCGCCTCAATCCGCTCGATGCGAAGCCGCACGTCCAACTCTTTTGTGTCGCTCACGCCGCCTCCAGCCGGGCCAGCCGCTCATGCGCGCGGCGGAGCCGTGCCCGCTGCATGCCCAGGTATTCCTTGGCGCGGGTCACCCGCCACTCGGCGGCACCCACCGCCTGCTTGGCCGCCGCCAGTTCCTCGGTCGCGCTCAACCGCCGCGCCTCGGCCGAGGGCCGGTCCAGCGCCTCGGCCGCGTACTCCGCGATCAACTCGCCGACGTAGTCGCTCACAGCCCGACGATCGCCGCGTTCCGGGCGTCGATGCAGGCGGGGATCGCCCCCTCCGCGTTCGCGTTCACGATCGACCCGTCGCTGTAGTAGCCCAGCGTGCAGAACTGCTTCTGCTGGCCGTAGGTGCCGGTCCACGCCGTGGGCTTGACCACGATGCTGTCCAGCCGGGGGGCGACCACGATGGTGTCGGGCTCGATGTACGGCCCCCAGGTGGCTTGTGCCCCGGCCGACCGGCTGCCCTTCCAGTTCTTGGCGACGATGGTGCCCGAGATCGACGCCCCCGGTGCGGGCTTGGGATAGCTCACCGAGTCGGTCTTACTGTCGGCCGTGTACATCCGGTGGGCCGAGGGCTGGCCGGTGGCCGAGAGATCGACGACGAGCGAGTCGGACGGGGTCGCCGAGACGGTCCACTTGACCCAGATCACGGTGCCCGCGACTCGGTAGCTGCCCGACATCTTGGGGGCCTTGACCGGCGGGGCGAAGGCCGCGAGGGCGGCGATGAGCAACAGGGTTCCGATGGCGAGCGCTTTCTGTGCGGCTTCCTTCATGCGGTCCTCTAGGCAGCGGGGGGAAGGACGTCGGGTGCGTCATAGGCGTGCATCCGCGACAGGACGGCGGTGACATAGGGCTGGTTGCTGTACTCGCCCGCCGGGACATCGCGCGAGCGGATGCACTTGCCGGTGACCTGGTCGCGGGCCAGGCAGACGGTGAGCGCCTTCATGGCGGGCTTGCCGAAGCCCAGGTTGGGCCGATAGCCGCCGTTGTAGGCGGAGATCGCCCCGCCAATGTCCCCGGCCAGCCGGAGATTGGCGGCCAGCAACTTCGCGCCGAGCTCGATGTTCGTGGCCGGGTCGTACAGGCCCGACAACTTGGACGCCTCACCGACCGGCCCCCGGTAGCCGAGGCTGTCCGCCGTGCGATAGAGCAGTTGCATGAGGCCGTGCGAGCCATCGTTGATCTTGGGCTCGGCTCGGTAGGCGGAGGCGCGGAACCCGGATTCCTGCGACATGATGGCGAGCACGAGCGACACGGGCAGACCGTGCGCCGTAGCGGACTTTTCCGCGAAGGGCAAGAATGGACGGGCCGCAGCCGGGATGTTCATGCCCACCTCTGCTTGTCGCGTTCTTTCTGGAGGCTCGCTCGGATCTGCCGGGACAGGGTGGCGACCGCCACCCGCACGCTGTAGTCAGCGGCCGACTCGCCACTCATCCGCGGGCGCTCGATGAACGCCTGCGCCTCATTCCAGTTGCGCGGCTGGTCGTCGTGGCGGCGGCCCCGCGGAAAGAGCTCCACATCACTCCTCGCCTTGTTCTTTCTTCCACAGCCAATACTCGGGACCGGCCAGGTTTTCGGGCCACTCCCCTAAGTGCAGGTCGCCGCGCCACGCCTCGGTGTCGGTGGGTTCCGGCTCACCGTTGTCGTCATTCTCCCACGGCAGGTCAGGCACCGTCGTCCTCCCCGCGTTCACGCTTCCGATCCAAGCCCCGCTGCCACCAGTAGTCCGGCCCCTCCTCGTCCTCCACTGGCTCTTTCCAGTCCTCGCTGTCCCGCTCCCACGGGGCGACCGCCTCGGACTCGTCCTCGGTGTCACCGGGACCGGGGCCGTTATAGCACACGCTACTTGCCGCCCTTCTTGGGCCGCCGCTTCCGCTTGGGACGCTTCGGCGCGGGATTGTGCTCATCGCAAAACGCGCCGGCCGTTACCGGCCTGACACATTCCCGGCGAATGCACTTCACGGGCTTGGCGGGCGGTTCATCGGGCCAGCGCGTTGGCTCGCCGGGCGTCGTACACCACGGGTCGTCCTGCGGCACGTCGGGCGACGAGATGTCGAGGTCACGCGACCCGCGATAGTTGTATTCGATGGACTCAATGTCCTCAGCGTCGATCGTGGTCAGCCCCTCCAGCGGATCGGGCATGAACACCCACGCCACGAACGCCCGCACCTCACTGCGGAGCGCCAGCGCCTTGGCCGTGAGCCAGCGGTAGCCCGCCCGTAACTCTTTCTTCCAGAGCGCGCCCGCTACCGCCACCAGCGCGTAGGCAATGATTGTGATGTCCGAGATGCGTGCCATCAGTCGGCCTCCGGGGCACAGCGAGGAAATAACTCGTTGGCGAGCGGCGCCCCGTGCGCCGGGTTCAGCCCATTGTCCGCGAGGATCGCATGCAACAGCTCGTGGCGAATCAGCCGCCGTGAGCGGAGCCCGATCTGCACCACGTAGATCCGGTGGACCGACTGGAACGTGTAGCCCGCGAATGCCTGGTGGTCGTACCACTTCCCGTTGACCCAGATCCGCACCGTGAACGCGGGAGCCGCGACCGTGCGGACCTGCCACGCCTTGGGGGCGCGGAGGCCGGTGCCTTTCCAGCACAGTGGGATCCGAAGCTTGGAATTCACGTGACTTGAAGTCGCG
>JADMIO011011103.1_pt1 | contig 51713 bp, 44 predicted proteins | sample 8958161 | NCBI WGS metagenome assembly JADMIO01 (sample SAMN16585339, study PRJNA669376) | soil metagenome | isolation source: Crop rotation soil | place: USA: Cullars Rotation, Alabama | collected 2011
GAGCGCAGGCCGCGTCTACGCCGCCGACGGCAACGAGATTACGCAAGCCGATGAAGCTGAATACGATAAGAAAGTAATGCGCTTGCGTATAGGCCCGTAATTGCGCACGCCCCCATCGCGAGTGGCCACTTGCCACATTACAGAAGAAAGTTCTCGGATCAATTGCATGGCCACTTACACATACGCCGACCTGCACATTGAAGAAGCTCGTGAGCTCGCTGATCTCACCGGCATCGAAGCTGATCTGCGGCAGGCCCGAGGATACGCGGAAGCGCTGATCAACCTCATGAATTCGCCGACGCCAGATTGGAGCTTGGCGGAGCCGCTTTCGATTGCATTAGCTGTTGCATACTCGCGACCATTTGCGAGTGGGGTGCGTCTGCGACTGAACGAATCTGACCTGATGATACTGTCCGGTCCACAACGAGAGGCGCATGACCATCTGCGAGCGTACCGCGATAAGCATGTTGCGCACTCTGTGAATGCCTTTGAGCACAACCAACCACGCGCGCACTACTGGGCTGAGCGCGTTGAGACGGAAGGGATTATCGCGATTGGGTGCTCCCACGGTCGAGTTGCGTCATTGGGCACACTGACGATCCAGGTGGCCCATGAATTGACAGATGTTCTTACGACGCACGTAAACGCCCGGTTAGCCGCTGAGCGAGAGAGGCTCCTAGCGGTTGTTCGATCGAAGCCATTGTCAGAGATCCTAAACGGAGGCAAGCATGGCGCCATCCTGGACAGGGCCGCGCCGGTCGGTGAACGCCGTAGGAAATGACAAGACACCACGCCGACCGACGGCAAGGGGAGAATCCCCTTGGCTCGCGCAAGACACTACGCCCGAATTGAGAAGCCACAACCGCGTGAGCGACTGCTTTCCGAGCAATTTGCGAGCGACGGCTCATGGCCGCGCTGCGACGTAGCTCAGTCGTCGCAAGTCGACCCTCTCCGGTCGTCCAGGCTTCTCAGAAGCGGTCATCACAGCGAGCGGCTCCTTTCCGGGAAGACAGAGCTTCGGCGTAGACGGGGAGTAGCAACGGCGCAAGTCTATCCGTGAGGGTCTTCGCCTCGGTTCGTTGACCGAGTGCGGCTAACAGCGTAGCGTCCCCTCGTCCGTTCCGGACATCCGCTCGGGGGGACGAGATGCCGCGGAGAACGATGCTTGCGCTCGGCCTCACCGTACCGCGATCGCTGCTGCTGCGTGCAGACGAGGTGATTCAGTGACGAACCGGCGCGCATTCATCCGCGGTGTCGTTGGCAGTCTCATCGCGGCGCCGTTCGCTGCTCGCGCGCAGGAATCGTCGATCCCAATGATCGGATTTCTCTCCGGCCAGTCGCCTGGACCGTGGGCGCCGTACGTGGCTGCGTTTCGCAGCGGGCTGAACGAGACGGGCTACGTTGAAGGCAAGAACGTCACGATTGAATTTCGTTGGGCCGAAGGCCAATACGGCCGACTTCCCGCGCTCGCGGCGGATCTGGTTCGTCGTCAAGTTGCGATACTGGTCGCGGTTGGGGGCGGGGCACGAGAGGCCAAGGCGGCGACGGCGACGATTCCTATCGTATTTACGACAGGCAACGATCCCGTCGTGGATGGCCTTGTCGCCAGTCTTGCGCATCCGGGCGGTAATGCCACGGGCGTCAGTTTTGTTCCGGCCGAACTGGCGGCGAAGCGGCTGGAGCTGCTTCATCAGTTGGTGCCGAAGGCGGCCGTGATCGCCATGGTCGTCAATCCCGCCAACGCGTACGCCGAACTCAGGGTGCGCAAGGTGCATGAGGCGGCGCGCTCGCTGGGCCTGGAGGTGCATGTCTTGAGCGTTCGCACACGAAGTGCACAGGAAATCGACGCGGCCTTCGCGACTCTGATCAAGCTGCAAGCCGGCGCGCTCCTCGTCGACTCCGATCCGTTTTTCAATGCCAGGCGGGATCAATTCGTCGCGTTGACGGCGCGCTACGTCGTACCGGCGATCTTTGACACCCGCGAGACCGTCGTCGCCGGCGGTCTGATGAGCTATGCGGGCAGCATTCCCGAAGTCTATCGCCAGGCCGGCATCTATACCGGAAGGATCCTAAACGGCGCGAAGCCGGGCGATCTTCCCGTCCTTCAACCGACCAAGGTCGAATTGGTGATCAACCTCAAGACCGCGAACGCGCTCGGCCTCACCATTCCCCAATCGCTGCTGCTGCGCGCGGACGAAGTGATTCAGTGACGGGGCGGCGCGCATTCATCCGCAGTGTGCTCGGCCTGATTGGCGCGCCATACCTTGCGCATGCGCAAACGCCACGCCCGGCCGGCAAAATCGGCTACCTGACCCTGGACCCGATCTCGAGCGGTGGGAACTTGTTGTTGCTGAGGCCCGCGTGGCAGCGGCTGGGATATGTCGAGGGTGAGACGATGTTGTTGCGGTTTGCCGAACGTGACGCGCAACGCTTGCCGCAACTCGTGGCAGAACTGATCGCGCTCAAGGTCGGAGTGCTGATTGTGGTGGGGGGTGAGGCAGTAAGGATTGCGAGCCGAGTCACCAACGTACCGCCAATCATCGCCATCGACCAAGAGACCGATCCGATTCGCTCTGGGCTCGCGGCGAGCTTTGCCCGGCCCGGTGGCAATGTGACCGGTCTGTTTATGGACCAGCCGTCTCTGGCCGGCAAATGGATCGAGCTGTTGCGTGAGGCTGCGCCAAACATCGAGCGCGTGGCCCTGCTGTGGGACCCGGGCACGGGCCGCGATCAATTGGAGATCGGGCAGGCTGCGGCACGTGCAAAGGGGCTTGACACGGTGGTGATGGAATTCAGCGCGGTTACGGATTTCGACGATGCGCTGGGCGGTCTCGGGCGCAGGCAACGAACCGGCATCGTCGTTCTGACGTCGCCCAGATTCCCGCGAGAGATTTTCGCCGCGGCGGCACAGAAGTATCGATTGCCGAGCATTGCATTCCAAGCGAACCAGGCCCATGCCGGCGTGCTGATGTCCTACGGACTCAATCGGGAGGTTTACTTCCCGCGCGCCGTGGTCCTCGCCGACAAGATCCTAAAAGGTGAGAAGCCGGGCGACATTCCAATCGAGCAACCCAACAAATTCGAATTCGTCATCAACCTCAAGACCGCCAAGGCGCTCGGCCTCACGATTCCACAGTCGCTGCTGTCGCGTGCGGACCAGGTAATCCAATGAATCGCGCCCACATGAACGCATTCGGCGAATGACCGGTTGCAGCCATCGAACGTGAGCGTGATATTGGCTTCAGTGGCCGGTCCCGGGAATCTTGGGCGGGCTGCTGGAAAGTCCGGAGGTGGCCGGCAGCAGCAATCAACCGTACTGGGCCGGGAACCTCTTCGGGGTGGCTACTGACGATTCACCACCGCCGGCGTCGTCTTCTGTTGCCCGTCGTAGTCGTAATTCGTCATCGTGCCGTTCGCCGATCGGCCGCCACCGTCCAATTTTCCGCTAAACACGTACACGGCGCCCACGCCGACTTTGAAGAAGAGCGATCCATCCACGATCTCACCGGTTCCTCGCTGCGGGCCTCTGTTGCCATCGAGGTCGAAGTCGCTGATGTCGCCCGACGCGGCGAAGGTGATGGAGAAATCTGGACAGTCCTCGTTCACGGGATGGCAAGCGACTGACCACTTGCCTGCAATGGCAGTGTTCTGCGGAGTGACGTCTTCTCCCCAGCAGCCGCCCAAAACAACGCCCACACACGCCGCGGCAGCGCCCAGGAGGCGCATCGAATAATTGTTCGTCATTGTTCGAGTCCTCACGAGCACGACTTTGCCGTGGTCTGGAAGCCGGTAAGAATGCTGGCCCATGCAGGCTGCGCATTCAGTGTGTCGATCCGATAAACGGCGCCCGAACCGGTGGTCCCCGTCGTAAAGGCCACGGGATCGGGGAACACCCACATCCCCCACTGTCCGTTGTCGCCCTCGTATTCGAACTCGAAGATGTTACTGCCGATGAAGTATCCACTGGTGGTGCTCGTGGGATCGACGGCCCATGGGTTGGTGCACTGTAGCTGCTTCAAGACCCAAGCCGCCTGCGTCTGTGGCGTCGCCTGACCGGGTGGCGCGCTGCCGCCGATGTTCACTCCCATCTCGCTCAAGAAAAGAGGCGGAAGCTTGTTCCACGCCGCGTTCCAAGTCTGCGGCGTAGGAGATGATACCGTCACGTTGGCACCGGGAAACGCCGACTGGAAACCGCTTGCACTCGTGATGTAGGCGTTGATTGTGGGGCCGGATGTGAAGGGATTAACCGTCGCGATGTAGCGCGTCGTCCAGAAATCCGCCGGCACCGCCCCCACGGTTACGCCACCGTAGCTCGTCTTGCCGCTTGCCTGCGCATTCTGCAAGCTCACGGATACGGCAATATTCGCAAGCACGCCGGGAGGAATCGACGGATTCGCATTGGGTATGGCCTGGTACAACGCCTGCGCCGTTTGATACCACACGTAGGGCGAGTTGGCGTTCACCGCGTTGGAAATCGGCACCATGATGGGAAGCCGGTTCGCGATCGGTATGTTCGCAGCGGCCTCGAGCCCGAGGATCGTCTGGATCACGAAAGCCACGTTGACTGGATCGATGTTGTTGTAGTCGTACTCGTTGAACACGCCCCACGCGCCAATGGCTGGATGCGGGGTCGTACCGTTGTAAACTTGGTTGAAGATCGCCTGAATGTTGTTGTAGGCGTTCTGGTAGCTGCCAGCGCCCGGAGCCACCCCCTGGCATCCGCCCACGATCAGGCATTGAGTGTAGTTACTCACCGGCACCATGATCTTCATGCCATGGGCCACGACAGCATCCAGGAATGGGCCGTGGTTGCGTTGCGGATTCCAGTTATAGAGGTGCAGGAAGTTGATGCCTTGGTTCTTGAGCGTCAACAGGTCATTGCGGCCGTTGCTCGACGGTCCCTGCCCCCACAACAAGACAAAGTCGGTGTTGTAGAAGTCGGTATCGAAGTACGTCGGATTGAACTGGCCGAGCGAAATGCACGTCTGCGTCGACTTGTACTGAGTCTGAAGCTGGCAGTCGTCTGAAGGGGATGGTTGATACGAGATACCCTTGATGGGGCGCAGCGCGGTGAGGGCCGGCGAGATCTGAGCGAACGCCGGTGGGCTGGACTGAGCCACGCATGCCACCAGCAGCAGCAAGGCGAGAGCGCGAACTCCGGAACTAAGCGCACAGCAGAGGCGGGATCATCGGAGTCATCGCAGCACACCGGCGCACCGTTGAGCAAACCACGCTCTGGTCAGGATACGTAGGCTGTTGGCGCAATGCCCCGGATTCCCAAGGCTGACTACGGCGATTGCCTTTGCCAAGGACTTAGCGTAGCCCAGCGAACGATGCTGGTCAAAACTTACTGGTTGGCTGGCAACAAGATCGAGCGCCGCTTCAACATGTCGCCCAGGGGCAGCTTGTACAGGTCCTTGCCGATTGGTCAATGACACGATCAGGACTATTCCTGTATTACTCGAACCGTCGGCACCCGCAGGCGACGTTGGTTGCTTTCATCGACTGCATGCTAGATCAAGACCCTTCGGTACGCGTATGCATCCGACGTCAGCGGCACTCCGGCCGCTCGCCGAAAGCACGACATTCGATCTAGGTGCTGCATCGTTCGTTTATGGAGCGCGGTGGCGGTGGAATCGGCAATGTACCGAGTGAAACAGACGGACGCGCAGCTCTCGTTGGGCGCATCCCCCGAAGCGAACGCCCGCTATTGGCGATTCCACCGAACGGCAGCTATTGGCCGCTAATGGTCTATCACGAACAGACACGCTCCGGCCGCGTTTGCCGCGCACACAACAGCGAGCAACGAATGGCATCGAAATGCAGATCCTGTGCGGGAGCGTCATGCACCATGATGGCGGTAGCGATCACACTACCTACAGGTTGCAGGCGAACCGCAACTCGATGTGCATAGATGCTGCGCTTCGAACGATGAAATCGCACTGCCGTCAACGCCACGCGGTCCGCCACGATTGCCCGACAGCCAACCACACTTCACTGCTAGCTTCGTCGCACGCGCTCCACCCGTCGATCTTGAGCACGACGTCGGACGCTTCGCTCGCTTGAGGAGCCAGTTCCGGCAACCGGATAAGAGGCGCGTTTTCGGTCATCGTTAATACGGTCCTTACCGTTGCAAGCAGCGGTGCCAGAGGGCCGAGTCCGGTGACGGCGATGAACGTCCTACGGCTGATCAACATTGCACACCTTCACCCTTGACGTGCGCGAGCGCCGACAAGAGTTCAATGGCCCGCCGCGTCGGCCGGTTGCCTGCGTTCGTTCGCGCAAGCGCCACTGCTCGTTCCGGGTCGTTGCCACTGCTGGCGTAAAACTCCGCAGCGTGATCGGCAAAGGCGAGCTCGTATTTTGCAAGCAATACATCGAAGCGCTGTTTCGCCGCGTGGAGCTGGATGGCTGCTTCGTCGTGTCTGCCCTGCAGCCTGACGACGTCGGCCAGACACCATTCGACTTCGGGATCGCCGCTCCCGGCCGCCGGCATGAGCAAAGTTTCCGCTTCCGCTAGACGACCGTCGCCTGCGCAGATCTCCGCGAGATGCACGCGCGCCTTGACGTATCGCGGCAAGTACCCGAGCGCGTACCGGTACCAAGTCGCCGCGCGTTTTGAGTCTGAAGCCAAGGCGACCTCGCCCCACAGCAGTCCAAGCTGGAAGCAGGTCCACGCGAGCGGAAACGGCGAGACATCGTCATAGGCATCGAGCGCCTGGCGATAAGCGCGATCTGCATCTTCATATCGGCCGATGTCCGCCAGCAGCGCCCCGAGCGGCACGAGGTCTTCGAGGCGTCCGCTTGCCCCAGCGATCCTGCGGCGCGCGTCGAGCGTTGCCTCCAAGTGCGTACCGCAAGCTTGGTCGATGTTCAACGATTGGCGATCGACTTGCGCGGGCGGTGCGCCACGCAACCGCGCATGCGCAAGATGGCACCTCGCATCGGCGAAGCGATGCGCAGCCGCAGCGACTTGCGCCTGAACGAGCGCGGTGCGTCCTGATGGTTCGTCGGCGCTCGCGAGCTCCTCCGCCACCGCCGTCATGCGATCGAGCGCGTCGAGGTCGCCTAGAAACTGCGCCGCGAGCGTCTCCTGCTCGACGATCGCCTCGGCCAGCCCATCGCGGCGGGGGTCAACGAGGAAGCGTCTCCACGAAGCTTCGAGGGAGCTCTCGAAATTGATCACCGCAATCTCTCCGTCCGTGGCTACGGGGCGCACTCGGTCGACGTCCGTGACGTCATTCACGTCACGGCTCCGAATCGAGCTTTCAGGCTGTCGAGACCTGTTTTGAACAACGTGCCGACAATCGTTCTCACGACGATGTCCGGCTGGTTGTTCGCCAGGAATTGCGCGCGCCATTCGACGACGCAGCCGCTTCCTTTCGGTTTCGTCTCGAGCGTGCCGGCGTAATGCGATGCAGGTATGCCGCTGATGTTCGTGTAGCGATAGAAACGCTTTGCGTGGTCGGACGTATCAAGCCGATCGACGATCTGCTTGCCATCGAGCGTTTCAATGGTGCGCAACTGCCCGATGCCATTCCCGATGACGTCGATGCGCGCAACGAGCGGATGCCATGCACCTCCGAACTGGCCGATCAGTGCCCACACTTTTTCCGCTGACGCGGCAAGCTCGACGCTGTCGGCCACGGTCTGCAAAGCGGTATTCGGTATTGCAAAATATGGAAAGACCTTGGTGCCCGGCTTCGTAGCGCCGGTCGCGCCGCCTTGGATGAATTCGCGATCGCGGTTCACAAGCCAAGTGATCAGGATGTCGATGACGTTCGCGTCGATGGTGCGGCCGCCTCCGGTTTGATACGTTTGGCCATTGATTGTGCTTCGCTCGATCTCGAGATGGCTCGTGTCCGTGATCGGCTTGGCCACGTCGAACAGCAGGTAATCGTCCAGGAACACGTTGGCGTTGGCGGCGAGCGCTTCGGGCGTCCAATCCTGCTTGCCGTCGCGCATGTCCCAAACCTCCAGGCTTTGCTTCAGACGCTGCAGAAAGAGAGGCTGCAATTCCTTCGCCACGGCGAATGGCTTCTGCTGGTTCCAAAGATCGCGCAAGTCGTCCGCGCCCGCCATCTCCGGCGCAGGATTGTTGAGACGCATGTTGGTCTGCTCCGGGCGTCCCACCCAGTCAATGCGCGGAACGGGGTGGCCAATGAAGCTTTTCGGCTGGGGAATAGGGACCGTTTCGGCGCAGGCGCCGAATAGCGAGCCCTTGCTGGGATCGAGCACCTTCCGCGTATCGAACTCGAAGACGATGACAAGCACGTTGTCGTGCTGGAGCAGATTGGGAAACTTGCGAAACTCGGGAATGATCCACGCGAGGAAGAAAGGATCAGAGCGTAGTCCCGCGAACACGCGCACGTCGCCATCCGGAGTGACCGCACCCTTCTCGTCGTTGACGACGACTTGCAGCGTGCGTCCGTCCGGAAGCGTGCAGGTGCCGCGTTGAACCGGCTTTCCCGCCGCGTCGCGCTTCAGCACGTCGAAGCGCACGCTGAAGCGAAGCTCCTCGTCCGCGGTCTGGAACCTTGCGGCATTGCCGACGCCTGCCACGCTCGCGCGACGGACGAGGACGGAATGATCGATGACATTCGAGAACACCGCGTTCTCGCCCGCGGACGGGAACACGCACGCAGCCAGCACGGTGCGCGTCGGGTTCTCCGGACTGGTGAATGCGAAGAGGTCGGAGAGATCGGCCGAAGGATCGCCAATCGAGCGCGGGCCATCGACGTGATCGGACATGGCTGACTAAATCTCCATCGTCAACGCGATGGCGGTCCGCCGAACGGCGTGACGCGCCCGGGAGTCTCGGGGATCGACTTCAGATATTCGACGAGGGCCCAGCGTTGCTCGTCGGTCAGCAGCGGGCCGATGACGCCGTTGCCACGCGGTGCATCCTCGAACGAGTGGCCCGCGTTCGAATTGCCGCGCAACTCGGTGTCGAACAGGAACGTGCCGGGCGCGCATGTCGTATCGCGGCCGACCTTCACCGGGTCGAACTCGCGGCCGAGGCAGAACTTCTTCGAGCGTTCCTTTGCTGGAAGGAGCATGTCGTAGAGATTCGGCACCGAGCCGTTGTGCATGAACGACGGCGTGGCCCAAACGCCGTCGCGCGGAGCCGCCTTGTAGACTCGGTCCGGGGGCCGCGGCGTCGGAAGCTCGCGGTAACCCAGCAAGTCCGGCATGTCGGCCTCCGGGATCTTGGCCCGTGCGATAGCAGATTCAAGCACCGACTTCGCTGTCCCGACATACATGACGCCGGTCGGGACGAGGTCCTTGTCCTTGAAGGGACCTTGACCGTACGGGGCCAACTGTTCGGTGAGCGCATAGTCACGGAGAGTCTCGAACTGGTTCGGATCGGTACCGACGTACGACTGTGCGATCAGACCAACCAGGACGAAACGCTTACCATATTTGTTGGGCTCGCTCCAGGTGTAAGGCCAGGCGTTGTGGCAGCCGGAGCACAACGCAATGAACAGATCCTTCCCTTTCGCGGCCTTGTCGCGGTCGATCTTGCCGAACACGTCCTCCGGCCAGCTCGGTGGCGCGAGTCGATTGAGCAGATTCTCCACGTCCTGTAGATTGCGAATTGCCGCGTTAGATTCGAAGAGTCCTTGGCTCGGGCTCTTCGACACGAGGTCGATCGACATGAACACGCCCATGGTCTCGACGAGGTTGCGCTCGATGGGAACCTGCTGCGCGCCGCGCCATTGCGTCCACAACCCCTGCGGCGAATTCCACAAGAACGGCGGTTTGGTGGGCGCGGTCGGCGTCGACCAGTTTTGCGGAATCCTCGGCAGTACCGCGGTCACGCGATTGACGATCAGACCGATGGCGTCGTGTCGACCCGGTCCCCATACGACTGGCGTGACCAAAGGTTTGCGGAACGCGTGCACGCGCTCTGCATCGCTCTCGAAGCGCTTGCGCAACGCGGATTTCGCAGACGCGTCGGACACCTTGAGGCGCGTCGCCAGTCGATCGAACTTTGCCGGGTCCTTCATCGTGGCTTGCATGGCATCGTCCAGCGCGTAGACATAGGCCAGCAGGTCGAACGTGTTGTTCGTGCCGCCGTCGATGCGGATCGCCTTGCCCTTGTAGTAAAGCTGTGCGTTATGGCACGCGGCGCACGTGAATCCGACGTAGTCACCCGTATGATCCTGCGCCATCACCGCTTTCGGCATCGGCGTCCTGGAGAGACCGATCGGCAGGCCGTCCGGATTGGTCCGCGGGTTCGCGGTTTGTGGGATGAGGCCATACCGGCTGGTGTTCGCATCCGATCGGAAAAGCTCCTGCGAGTCTGCGGCTTCGAGCCCGAGAAAGATGTCGTACGAGATCGTGCTCGATCCCTGCGAGAAGTTGTAATACCACTCACGGTCGGCCTGCGACCACGCCTGGTCCAGATAGACCACCGGCTGCTGCGCAGTTTGCGCAAGAAGGCGCTCGGTCACGAACGTTGTTGCAACGCCGAGCGACGCCGTGCAAGCGACCGCAACTAAGTAACGACTTCCGCGTCGGTTCATCCGAGTCTCCCGAGGTCGAGTCGGCACCTTGGGCGCGACGTCGTATCGGTAATTTAGTCTCAACGACTGCGTCGCGCGACTCGCAAAAATACGAGGGTCTGTATCAAGGATTAGAACTTTCCCGTTCGGCGTCGATGCAAAAGTCTCGTGAAGCTCGCGGGTTTGCGTCGAGTGCATCGAGAAATGCGAACGCCCGCCTGGGTTGAGCCTTGTCGACGACCAGTACGATGCGCCGTGCTTGTCGGTCGAGAACTCCCCTGGTACGTACTCGACCGCGAGACTTGCCGGACGCAGGACAGTGACCGCTTTAGGGTGTCGCACCGAACGACCGTTTATGGCCCATCTGCGACGGCGCGACACGACCCGAAGCAGACGTCGGCGCAAACCGGTCATTGCGACTGCTCGCGACGGCGTCTACAAAAACGCGGTGGCGCCTCACTGGCTTTTCTTGACCCGGTTACGGCAACGGCGTAGCTTCATTCGCGGTCTGGAGGACATCCATAGGGGAGAAGATGCTCGACAGAGCGATCCTCGCTTTCAGCCTTGCCCCGAGCTTTACTTCAACCTGCGCACCGGTCGCTGCCGACGCCCCTCACTCGCTGCTGCTGCACGCGCATGAGGTGCTTCAGTGATGGATCGGCGGGCCTTTTGCGGCGCTGCTACTCTCGCATGCCTCGGTGCGTCGTTCGCGGTCCGGGCGCAGAAGGTCAAGGAGGTGCGACGTATCGGCATGCTCACGGCCGGAACGATTTCGACCTCTGAACCAGCCCCGCTTTATGCGGCGCTGCGCGAGCTGGGATGGACCGAAGGTGAGAACCTCATAATCGAGCGGCGCTCCGCTGCGGGCAAGTCCGACGCGGTGCCCGCCCTTGCCGAAGAGCTGGTGCGGGTTCATCCAGATCTGATCTGGACCGATGGTGCCGTCGCAGGGGTTGCCGCCAAGAATGCGACGACCACCATTCCCATCGTCGCCATCAGCGGTGATCCGGTAAGACTGGGCCTCGTCTCAAGCATGTCGCATCCCGGTGGAAACATCACGGGTCTTTCCCTCATCTCGCCCGAGCTCGCCGCCAAGCGGCTGGAGATCCTTCGCGAGCTGATTCCGAACGCTACGCGCGTCGGCGAAATCGTCGACCGTGCGAATCGGTACTGGTACGCAGTGCGGGAGGACTACGAGCGCGCCTTCGCATCCCTCAAGCTGCAACCGATCTTTGTCGAAATATCGAGCGCGGATGCGATTCCCGGCGCGATCGCGGAGATCGGGAATCGACGAGCCGACGCATTGATCGTCCGCGGCGATCCGATGTTCAACTCCAACCGCGAACAGGTCGCCCGCCTGGCATTGCAGCACGCATGGCCGACCATTGCAGAGTCCCGCCGCATGCCGGAAGCGGGTCATCTCCTGTCGTACGGTACCGACGGCCCGGCCGCTGGCCGTCGCGTCGCTTCCATCATTGACCGGATTCTCCGCGGCGCCAAGCCGGGAGACATTCCCATCGAGCAGCCAACCAAGTTCGAGCTGGTCATCAATCTCAAGACCGCCAAGGCGCTCGGCCTTGCTGTACCTCAATCGATGCTGACCCGCGCCGACGAGGTGATTCAGTAAGCGCAATGTCTGCTTTCCGCGCAATTCCGCTGCGATGCGGATGACTGGAAGTGGCCGTAACGCGCCCGAGTGGCGTCAGCAATTGCCGAACTGAACCTACGCCTGCGCTAGTATTCGCCTCCCCCGCGGCCGCGGGAGAGGTTTTCTTGTGGACTGCTAGATCCTGATGTGCGTCGCGGTCACCATAGTCGCCGCCGGCAACGCAACGATAGAGCGCAGTTCCTTCCCGTTGTCGACCACCACTGCGCGCTCCTGCAGGGTAACACCCGGAGCAGGTTGAAAGATGATATCTACCGTGCAGTCATCATTGACTTGGTAGCTGCCGGAGCCGTAACGATTGGGAACCATGCCAGTGATTGACCCTTTAATGTTGTCCCATTGCACAACACCTCCGTCGCCATCGTAAACTCGAATCACTACTCCCGTCAGCGTTTGTATCTGGCCGTTGGGTGCGATGTTGGTTCCTTGCATCTGAATGCCGTACGTACCCTTGATCATTGAATTGCCGCAGAACGTTTGGTGTGCTGGGTCCGCTAACGTAGTTGAGACAAAACCAAAGCCGAAAATGACGATAGCTAATGCTCGGATCGCAATGTTCATTTGGCGCCTCTCGTCCGCGTTGATTGAATGTGTGTCCAGCATGAGGATATCGTCCGCCCCATGCTGTGCCGCAACGGTACCCCGCCGTGAAATGCCCCGCATCGTTCATATGAATGAGGCATGAGGCGATTCACTGCGCCATCATCATGCTTGGCCATTTGCAGCGACCATGCCCCTAATTCACTTCGAGCAACTTGAGGTTGACGAGCGTCTGCAGCGGTTGACCCAGCATCTGGTTAGCCTGCCTGCCGGAATGGTGCTATCAACCGGACACGCGGCAAGTGGCAAGTTGACACTTCTCCTCGCACTGCTCACCCACACTGTCGCGCGCGGCCCCGCCACCGTGTCGCTGTTGTCGGATGAGTCGGAAATGTTCGAAGTCTTCCGACCGCTGCCGGGAACGTGGACGGTAACAACGGTAGAGCCTAGCGTCTCAGGCTGGCGGCGCGCCCTGCAATCAGTTCCCCCTAGAGCCATACCGGTAATCGCACCCCTCACACGTCTGAATGCGGCTACTGTCTTCACCCTAGCGGCACCGCGCTGGGTCTTTGCCACGCTGGAAACTGGATTTCTTGGCACGGATGTAAGTCACCCGCTACGCGAAATGGGGGTGAGCTATGACCAGTTCGTGCGCGTCGTACGCTGTGTCTGGTCACAGTTTCTGGTCGACACTCTGTGCCCTTCGTGTGGGGTGGCTGCGCATTTGTCCAAAGCCGAGCTTCAATCATTACCACTCGACCTGCAGACCATCTCCGTTCGCCGAGGCAATGGCTGCAAACGATGCAACGGTAAAGGAACGGCGGGGCGCGCTGCGGTGGTCGATGTAACGCTACTGCCGGTTGAGCGGCGCGATGCGATACTAGCCAGCATCCAAACCGGCGTCGACGCCCCATACGCACCCAAACTGCATGCGTCGGCAACCGATACTATCGACGCGCTCTTGGGCAATGGAGCGATTGGATTCGACACGTACCGCACTGCTATTGCACGGAACCCGACTCTACGTGCCAAGCGCGCGATGGAGTCAGAGCGTGAATCGAGTGCTCATGTCGTCACGTCCCTTTCCTCGGACATTGGAATCCTAACCGCATTGGCCGATAGAGGTGCAGCCGGCGTCCTCGTTGCTGATGCCTCAGGGCGAGTGCGTTTCTCAAACGCACGCGCCAGGGAAGCGCTAGGCCAAGGCGCCAGCGTGCGCCTCGATAACGCGATGTTGACGGGGGCGACTTCCAGCGTGGGTCGAGCGATCACCGACGCATTGATAAACGCCACTGCGGACAAACCGCGTGCAACGCGGCTTTCGGTGGTCCTCGCTAACAAGCGGCCCGTGCACTTGTTTGTTGCACCCCTGCCGGTCGCGCGCGACGCGTCGCCGCACGCCAGCAGGTCGGCCATGTTGGTGCTTGGCGGCACACGCTTCGATGATTCGCTTCCCAGCGCGCAAGATCTTCGCCAGTATTTCTCACTTACACCAGCCGAAAGCACCGTGGCCCATTTGCTGTGCGCGGGCTTCGTTCCAAAAGACGTCGCGCGTCAGTTGCAAGTGAGCATTCCAACCGTCCGCAGTCATTTGCGTTCACTGCTATCAAAGACTGGCACAAGACGGCAAACCGAGCTCATTGGCTTGCTCTCGTCGCTACCGGCGACAAGAGCAGGCCTCGACGCAGAATGTTGATCGCCAAATTCACAGCTACTGGGCAGAGGGCGCCGATGGGCTAATGTCACGACACGTGGGGCCCGTACACGTACCAAGGGGCACGTTCCGACGCTCTTCGCGAACAATACGGCACCAGGTTTACGCCTTCGCGTTCGGTCCTATGCCGTCGAAGGCATTCGAATGTCCGCATTCAGTGACCTTTCTTGGTGTCTGCTTGTGGCCGTTTCTCGGCATCTGCGGTGGTTTCCTGGTAGATCAGGCCTAGGCTGAGCGTTGGCAGGTGTATGCGCTCGGCCTGTGGAAGCCGGTTACTTCGACCGCCGCCCCTTCTGCGCTTTGTCATCAATTATGATGATGCCTCCCCGGCGCCTCGCTGCTAAATGTCATGTCCATGACCCCCATTGCGGAATTGCCGGAGGACGACTCTCGGCGAGCCGCCACTCGCGTTCGTTCGATCATCGCGCGAGCGAAGGAACATGCTTCGCGCGGAAATCCCGATGAAGCCATGGCTCTGGCGCGCAGCGCGGTACAAATCGCCGAAGGGCTTGCCGACGGCCACCTTCGCGCGGAGGCGTTGCAAGCAGTAGGACGGTGTCACTTCTACACGGGGGACTACAGCGCTGCCCTGGACGAGTTACGGCTCGTCGCCCAGGTCTACGACGATTGTCGCGATGTGGAAGGCTTGACGACGGTGTTGGCGGGCATCGGCACCTGCCTTCTTCGCGTGGGAGCGCACGACGAAGCGGTGGGCACGCTCATGCGCGCGTTGGCGCAGGCGCAATCGCATCGACTGCGAAGCCTCGAGTTATCCGTTTACAACTCGCTGGGGTCGGCTCTTACTCTATGCGGGCGCGACGCCGAAGCCGTACGATACCTTCGAGCCGGCATCGAGCTTGCAGAAGCTCAAGGTGACCGTCGGCTCACCGCTCACTTCCTGCTGAACTTATCCCGCGCAGCAATGAATACTGCGGATGCAGAGGCAACTTCCGGTTCCACGAATCGCGCAGACTACCGTGAAGCTCTTGGATACGTCCAGCAAGCGTACGCAGCCGCGAAGGCCGATGACAGTCTGTACGAAGAAGTCTACTGCCTCGGCCAGAAGGCGACCTTACTCCGACTCTGCGAGGAATTCGCCGAGGCGGAGTCTACTGTCGCCCTTGCCATGGAACTGGCCGAAGCGACGAAGGAAGCACATGTCAAAGCGAAGCTCACGGTCGAACTTGCTCAGCTTCACTTGGCGACTGGCAAGAATGCCTCAGGGATCGAGTTACTTCGGAACGCGATCGAGATGGCCAACCATGTCGAGGCACGCGACGCTCTGACGGCCGCGTACGAAGTGCTCGGATCGACGCTCGAGGAAAAGGGAGACTTGGCGGAAGCGCTCGAATGTCAGAAGCGATTGCGAGCCCTCCGCGAGTTTGAGTTGGCCAGCAGCAGGAAGCATGCCGCTTCAACGATGAGCCTGTGGCTGGACATCGACCTCCTGAACGCGGTCGCTGAGCGCACTGGCGCCGGTGTCATCGTCGCGGAAGGGGACCGGCACGTTCGATTCGCCAATTCCCGCGCTAGAGAGGCACTGGCAGCGACGCAAGTGTTGAGTATCGTCGATGAGCATGTCCACGCGACGACGCCACGGGCTCGCGGCAGCCTCAACGAGGCGCTGGCCAAAGCGGTCGGCACCGAGCCGTCGGCGTCGCGGCTGACGCTTCCCCGTGGAAAGGAATCGGCAGCGTTCGTATTCGTCAGCCCTTTGCCTACGGTGCGTGGCTTCGCACGGGGCCTAAAGCGATTGGCACTCATCGTGATCGGTGGCCCCTCACCGGGGAGGCTGCCAACCGGCCAAGACTTGCGAGACTACTTCGACCTGACCCCGGCGGAAAGCAGGGTAGCCCTGCTGCTCTGTGCGGGAAATGTCGCAAAGGATGTCGCGCGAGAATTGAACGTGAGCGTACCCACGGTACGCAGCCACGTTCGCGCCTTGCTCGAGAAGACCGGCACGACGAGGCAGGCCGAGCTCATCCAGCTACTCTGCTCACTGCCCCCTGGCGACAGCCCGCCGGTATAGCAATCGGGTGTTTTCTCCTTCACATTGACGATGAAATTCAGCGCGCATAGCAGCAGGATGCAACGTCACGCAGTACTCCAGACGGGGCGAACAACATGGACAGCGCGCTGCAGCACATTGGGTGGGAAAACTGCCTGATCGAGCCGAGGTCGGACCGGTCGGTGGAGTCGTATGCCCGATGGAAGCAGGGCTTTCCACAACCCATGATCGGATACTTCTCGCCCGTCCCCTGGATGGCGCGGGCACTGGTCGATACGCATTGCGAGTACGGACTGCTCATGCACCTCGACCAAACGGTCGCCGACCTGATCGTACTCGCGGTGAGCCAGGAGAACTCCTGTCGCTATTGCTACGCCGGTGTGCGCGCATTGCTGTGGCTTCAGGGCATGTCGCGTTCTCGCATACAGCGTCTGGAGCAGGACCTCACCAGGGCGCGCCTGTCCCCTCGGACGATGGCGGCCATTACGTTTGCGCGAAGCCAGTCACGAATGGGCCCCTCTGCAGCGCGGTCGGCGCGTGGCGCGCTCCAGCGCGCGGGCTATGGCATGGAGGAAATCAGGGAGGTCGCGTACGTAGCGGCGGCGACCGACTTCAGCAACCGCGCTCACACGATACCCGCTATCCCCGCGCGCTCGCTCGAGCGTATGCCCGACCAGCTGATCGCGCGATTGCTACGGCCTCTCCTGGGATGGATCGTCAAACGGCACCGCTACCGAGGCCATGCCACACCTCTCGATTTCGTTCCGCCCTGCCCCTATGGCCCTTTGGTGAATGCATATGCTGGATCACCGATCGCCGTGGCACTGACTGCAATGATGACCGACATGTGGTTGTCCAAGCATCTTTCGCGACGATGCAAGCTGCCGATCTTCGCGGTGGTCGCTCGAGGCCTCGCATGCGAGACGCGCACGGGTGCCGTCGCGAAGGCCTTGCGAGAGGAAGGATTGGACGAAGCCGCGCTCAAGCGCGTGCTGACCCATCTCGATGCGCCCGAGCTCGCGCCGATCGAGAGAGTGCTCGTTCCCTTTGTGCGTGACACTGTGTGGTACGAGCCGGTTAGCATCCAGCGGCGAGCGAAGGCCATTCGCGAGCGTCTGACGCCCGAAGTTCATCGAGGCGATTGGCGTCGCCGCGTTGGCCAACGGCATCTGCCGATTGGGCGCGGTCGTCATCGACGACTAAATGATGACAATCGCGCTGGTTGCCGGTTTGCTCCTGCTAGTGATGTTGGGTGGCGAGCTGTGCCGGCAAAGACGCAGGACCGCAAACCTCTCGGCGCAACTCGACGCTGCCGAAGCGGACCTGCAGCGCCTGCAAGACGCATGCTCGCGATTCGCTCCCGCCCAAGTGGTTCAGCAACTCCTTGCGGAGAAGGAAGTGCTGGAGAACGGACGGGCCGCTGAGCGCAAAGTTGTGACGGCGCTCTTCGCGGATCTCGTCGGGTACACATCCTTGAGCGAGCAACTGGAGCCGGCGGTGCTTGCGCGGGTGCTCAACGGCTACTTTCAAAGGATGAGTGATGCGATCCATGAACACAATGGACACGTGTCGACATTCCTTGGCGACGGAATCCTCGCGTACTTCGGCGCATTGCAACCGAATCCGTGGCAGTGCGACGACGCCGTTTCTGCCGCGCTCGCCATGCGTGAAGCGATGCGTGAATACAACGACAAGCTCGCACGCGAAGGATTGCCTTCATTGGCGCTGGGCATCGGCATTCACCGGGGAATGGGGTTGGCCGGCCTTATCGGTTCTCGCGAACGAATGGAGTACGGATTCGTGGGCCGCACAGTTAATCTGGCCGCGCGTGTGCAGGCGCTGACTCGTATCCACGAGGTCGATATTCTAGTCACCGAAGCCATTCGTACGGACCTCGACCCACGATTTGCACTGCAGGCTATGCCGCCAGAGAACGTGAAGGGAATCACCGGACCGGTTGTCACTTACACGGTCGAGCAAGCAAAACCAGCCAACCCAATTTTCCGTGTTGACGACACCGAATGACCGGTTTCGGGCCGTTAGCCCAGTGACTGCAGTTGGCCGATCACGGACGTCGACCCCGCAAGCACTAAAGCTTACCGGCCCCGCAATCGAAGTTGACTGATTACTGCAGGGCACACATCACAACGCGCTCCGGGCCGTATCCCTCGGCGACATGACCGGCCGTGAGCATTTGCGCCCTTATCGCTACGTTCGTCGTGTAGCGATGACTGCCGTCGCCGGCGTGGTTCGAAAGGCGGTACACCGGAATCGTGCCGGGAGAACAGCTGCCGGTCGTCTGATCGGGCAATTCGATCTGGAATTGGTTGTCGCCTTCCCACAGCCAAGCGAACCACCATAGTTCGGCGACCGTCATGCATTCGCCCGCTTCCGCGGAAAGGAAGTGGGAATTGGAGCCTTTGTAATATTCCGAATCGTTGATCTGCCGAATTGGAGGGCTGTAGAAGCGGCAAACCGCGTTTACCGCACTACTGGGATTGCTGCCTTTGGCGTACGCTTTGAACGATTCGCCTGTACGCATCCAGCCACCAAGAACGCCGCTGTCGAACCATCGCTTCTCTTCGTTGTCGGCGGTGATGAAGTAATGCCCCAACGCTGCGTTGTAGAACTCGTCGACTTGAACGATGACGACGGGCGGCGGCACTGGCATAAGCTTCAGCGACCCGGACGTGACCTTGGCGGATGGAAGTCCCATTCCAAATACCGCGAAGCGTAGACCCGAATCAAGATCGAGGGGAACCGTGGGACTGCTCCCATCGAGCGGAGTACGCACAAACAAGTCCACGGTGCGCGTGACGTCGAGCTCCACGCGTCCCCGCTGCGCGTACGTGGAAGTGACAAACTCCGATATGAGGATGATCGATGTCACTGGCGACCGCGCGTCGTGATGGCCTGATGCACTGGAATTGCCGGGAAGGAATGTGAACGCAGGAAAAGTAATCCCGAGCCATCTGTCGCCTACGTGCACGTTCCAGTTCGAGACCGTCTGCGTTGCATCGTCGTAGCTGAAATACCCGGTGACCGGCACTCCGCCGATCTGCACGTCGGTAAGCATCCAGAATCTTGGTGCCGCGGCGACGTGAAGGGACGATACAAGCGTCGCAAAGAACAATGCAATGCGAAGTCGTGTGAACGTCATCACAGTCTCCGTGAGTTCAATCGATGGGTCGCAAGGCGTGCCGCAGAGCGAAATGCGCGACTTTGCGACCGAGGACGACGCCGGCAACACCCGAAAAGTGATAGTGCAGCCCTCCCCACACACGGGCGTCGATGATCTCCTTGCGCAGCGCATTCGCTGTGTCGAAGTGCCTTACTGCAGCGAGATTCCCCGCAGGCCCAGCAGGATCGAATCCGTGGATGGCGAGATCGATTTGGTTCGTTGCGAGGAACGTGCTGAACACTTCAGCGATGGCCGATGTGATGTAGCCGTGGGCAGCCGGATATTCGGGGAAGTTCGGTGTGATCAGAAGCGGCCTCCAGCCCACCTGCTCGACGGTAGATGAATTGCCGTCGTCGTAGCCAGGCAGCGGCCCGAAACCGTCTGCCGCGACCGCCGTTGGATCGATCGCGGTAACTGGGCGCCAGAATTGAAAAAAGTACTTCGCATAGATGCCGGCGATTTGCGCATCGGCGCCAACGAGATTGGCCACCGCCACTAGCCGCGCCGTCTGGAGCACGTCGAGATCGCGAACGGCCGCGGTCTCGCGGACGAGCCGGTTGTACTGGCGTACGGAATTCGCTGACCAGAACCTCGCGATCGCCGTTTGCTCGTCGCTACGCATGCTGCCGGTAGCCGCGCCATAGGCCTTGACCGCATTGAAGGCCTCGGTCCATTCAACGCTCCGGAGCGATGGCGGCGGATCGGGCAGGAAATCGTGAACGCTTGTCACCACGAACGGACGCACGTGAATCAACCATGGCGTCTGCGGCGCCACGAATGGCGGTGTCAAACGCCATACTCCCGCAGCCGGCAGCAGCGTCGGGAAGGATGACGTCGCTCCAATGGGCGTCATTCGTCCGTCGCCACTGCGCAGCGCGATGATGTTGTTGGCAGCTTGCAGTCCTGCCGCCTGTCCGTCCGCCTTCGCCTGCCCGGGTGCGATGGCTGCGAGCGCCTCTGCGTACAACGCGTCAAGGCCGGGACGCACGCCCAAGCAGAATGCGTATGCCGCAGGCGGCGAACCGACGTTGCACGATGCGGGCGGAAAGTAGGCCCATAAGGTGCGATAGGCTGCTTCCACAACCGCCGCATCGACGGAAGCGCTCGTCGGGGCGTCGATTGCCGGACCATAAGGCTCGAAACCGCCCTCGATCGCGACCACAGCGTCATAAACAGCGGCCGACGCATACGCCATGTAGAGAAAGCTCTCGGGCAGGAAGGCACCCGAACCGACCACAGTGTCCTCGGCGATCTGGTTCCACTGCGACACGGTGTTCCCTGACGGCAAGGCCGCTAGTGCGAGAGGCGCGCTTGCGCCGGCAATCACGCCAAACACCATCGCGGCCGCGATCCGTGATGTGTAAGTGGAATGTTTCATAACGGCTCCTCCTTTCAACGGCGGGCCTAGGCAACGCCGCCACTGTGAGGAGCCCGCTACGGGCCGCCATCCGTGCGAATACGCAGTTGGGCTACTGATTCAGTGCGAACTCGGATGCCCGTCGCACGAGTTCGAGCCTTGAACTGACTCCGAGCTTCGAGTAGACATGCGCAAGGTGGCTCTCGACAGTTCGCCTGCTGATGAAAAGCTGATTGGCGATGTCATTCGCTGACCTGCCCTCGGCCGTGAGCCGTGCGACCTGTCGCTCGCGTCTACTGAGCGAGTCTGCGCCGAGTGTCACTTCCACTGCCCTGCGTCCCCGGGATCCGAGGCGGCGCAAGCGTCGATGCGCTCGATCGCGCCGCCATACTGCGCCGCACGCGTCGAAAGCGAGCGCCGCCTGCTGAAGCGAATCGACGCGGTCGGAAGTGGCGAGCGACTGTCCGTAGAGGTCGAGCGCACGGGCTTGGAACGCACGGCACCCCGTGCTCGAGAAAAGACCGATTGCTCGCTTCGCCGCGTGCGGGTCGCCAGACCATCCGGCGGCGAGCGCCGCCAGCCCGTCATAAAGCGCACGGTCGATGCGCCGCGCGATCTGCTCCAACTGTGCGGCTGTTGCCGTGGCTAGGCGCAGTTCACCTCGCTCGGCGGCGAGCTCAGCGAGATCTGCGCACGCAATGGCCGCGAAAGGGTAAGCGCCGATGTCGAGCGCCCGTTTGATGGTCGCCTGCAGGCCCGCGACCGCCTCGCCCAACCTTTCTTCGTGCCACGCGAGGAGGCCTTCGGCGTGCCCGCACACTTGGCTGATGCACAAGAAGTCGCTGCCATCGAGTGCGCACCGAACCTGCTTCAAATGACGCCGCGCCTGGGCAGCCTGCCCGGCTTCGATGGCCGACAACGCGGCAAAAGTCGAGCCTAACGCACGGCGTTTGCCAAGTTCGCCGACCAAGTGCGCCATCGCATGTTGGGCGCTTGCGCACGCTGTACGAAAGTCGCCCGCGAACCAGTGCACGATCGCCTCCCACTCCGGCAGCAGGCTTTCCCTCCACGCGGGAGTTTCAGCCTTCGCTTCCTGCACAAGGGCAAGAGCCTCCTGAACCCTCCCCTCGGCCGCGAGCGAGCACGCGAGCGCCGTCAGACTGATGACCGCGCGATAGGTCTTGCCCTCCGCTCGGGCGATCATCAGCGCACGGCGGTGTTCTGGCTCTGTCTCGGCAAACCGACCTTGGAAGAACGACGCTTGTGCCGTCACCGTCAACGCCTGGACAGTCGCGAAGCGGTAATCCATCGCCTCGGCTGCCTCGACCACGCGCTGCGCAGTCACGCGCATCACTGGGAAGTTGCCGCGCAGTCCGGCGATCCACGCCAGTTCGTTCTCCGCGAGCAGCGCGCTTCCGCGATCGCCTGCCCGATCGAAGAGCAATTTTGCCTCGCCACATGCGCGCTCTGCGGCGTCGAAATCGGCAATTCCCCAACCGAGAAAATTGGCGAGCCGGAACTTGACGACTGCGCGGGGAGCCGGATCCGGCCCGCCCTCGAGTACAGCGTCGATCGCATACATCGCTCTTATACCGAGCAATGCGTGCGCATCCGCCCGATGGTCGACGACCCATTCCGCCTGCCATTGCAGCGCCTTGAGTACGTCGAGCCAGCGGTTGTCACCAGCCGGAACTAGCTGGACAAGCGCACTCAGGATTGTGAGCGCTTCGCGGTACGCACCACGGTCCTCAGCCTGGCGGACTGCATCGCGGAGCACGGCGATCGCCTCGTCGTCGCCGACCTCCGCTGACCGAGCGAAATGCGCGGCCGCCTCACCCAGCCGATCTGCCGCCAGTAGTGCGCGCCCGATGCTTCGATGCAGGCCGCGCCGACGAGCAGCGCCGATGCGCTCGTAGATCGCCTCTTGTATGAGTGGATGCGCGAGCTCGTACGTGAGCTCGTGGTCTCGTTCATGCTCGGAAAGCAGTCGCGAGCGAACGAGCCTCTCGAGCACGAGCGCCAGCCGATTCGCAGGCAGGTCGGTCAACCCGATGAGATCGCGTAAGTCGATTCGGCGTCCGACCGCCGCCAGCATCTCCAGCGTTGCGGTCGCCGCCTTGTCGAAATTGCGGACCCTCACGGCCACGCGTTCCGTCAGCGCCTCGGGGAGCGACCGCAGAACTGGCGCCGATAAATCGGCGCCCTCGTCCAAGAGCGCTTGCAGCAAGCCAAGCGCGAAAAGAGGATTTCCCGCTGATCGCTTGGCGAGCCATTCGACAAGCGCGGATGATGGGATGTCCTGCAGGGCCGCTGCCGCCAGTTCGGCGAGCACGTCACAGTCCAGAGGACCGAGCTGCAACCGCCTCAGCACTCCCTCCTGTTCCAAGCGTAGGAACACTTGCTCCGCGGCATGATTCTCGATGAGCTCGGCCGGCCTCGCCGCGGCGATGACGAGCACGCGCGACGCGGTCATCGTGTTGGCGAGGTAGCCGAGCGCCTCCAATGACGACACGTCGGCCAAGTGTGCGTCGTCCAGAAAGATGACTATCGGCATGCGTTGCGAGATATTCGAGAGCACCGTAGCCAATCCTGCGAGGAGGCGCCGTCGCGAGGGCTCGCGGTCAGCGGTTCCGCGCACGGCCGCGATGCTATGAAACAACGCCGCGAGATCGTCCAAGAAGCCGCCGCACAGCTCCCTGATCTCGTTCGGTGACCGCTCGCGAAGGTAGCTCTCGAGCGCCTCGGACCAGATGCCGAATGGCGCCGTGTGTCCGAGCGCATGGGCGCGAGCGGAAAGAGCGACCACCGCAGCTCGCCTCCGCGCCATGAACTCGCGCACAACCCGCGTCTTGCCGATGCCTGCCTCGGAAAGCAACAGCACGATGCGGAACTCTGCGGCGGCCGCTTGCTGAAGCGCGCGCCCAAGCTCCGTTAGTTCGGACTTCCTGCCCACCAGCTTCGTAGCCCAAACCATGGTGGAAATCGTCCATTCGGCGGCGACCGCGAGGCTGCCGTTGCAGCAACAGCGTTAAGCGTGCCGCACGCAACCATCCGATTGGGGTTGCGCAACGGCGCCCCCTAACTGGGGACAAGCCTGGACAATTATGCGGCGACTTGGTCATTCAGTGCGAGAGGCCGCTCACGCAGCGGTTGAACTGCATGGATGATGCTTTTTGCTCGTATTTCGCTCTGATCACTTTTTTGCCCTGACCGAACCTCGGACCGGAGGCAGAGCATAAAAAAGGTCTATGCTGGGATTGCTCAGCGGCGCGCAAGCCCCCCAACTGCGGCGGCTTCGCTGACGCAATTCGGCGCACACGGTATTTCCGAAGGCAACGTTCGCTTAACGAGGAGGAACGTGATGTCGGAGCACCATGACCATACAACCGAGTCTCTCCATCACCCTCACGAGTGCGGCAACCTGTTCGGCTGCGGTGACGAGAAAGGGACCGGCGTGCTGCGGGAGGACATCAAGGACGCGGCCGTCCAACCGCGCTCTGCCGACCGCCTGTTGCACATGGACGAAATCGAGCAGGAGCGACTCGACGCCTATCTGACCGCACGCGGCCGCGCGCGCCGCGCCTTGATGCGCGCGAGCGGATTCATGAGCGTTTTGGCGGCGGTCGCGCCGGGGTTTGCCAACCTCGCCCGCGCGCAGGCACCCGCTGCCACGGGCAGCCAGCGCACTGACACGGGCCGCGTGCACGTCGTCGAGTCGACCAAGGAGACGGTGCGGCTCGGTGTATTCGACGCCACTCTGCCGCCGATCGTCACGATCGATTCAGGCGATACCGTCAGCTTCCCGAATACCTGGTCGCATTTCCTGAACGAGATGCAACCCGGCGTGCCCGTCGACAAGCTCGCGCAGCTGCGCCTCGCGAATCCTGGCAAGGGGCCGCATACTATCATCGGCCCGATCGCAGTCAGGGGCGCCGAGCCGGGCGATGTGCTCGAGATCCGCTACAAGAAGCTCGAGCCTTTCAATTGGGGCGCCGTCTTCAACAATCCCGGCACGCTCGGTACTGGCCTGCTGCCGCAAGATTTTGCGCAGGGGCAGATCAAGTACCTAGATCTCGATCTCAACGCCAAGAGCGCGAAGTTCGCGACCGACATCAACGTCCCCTTGAAGCCGTTTCAGGGCACGCTCGGCCTCGCGCCGCCCGACGGCTACTTTCCGCCGCTGAGCCCGGGTGTGACAAGCTCCGTTCCACCAGGTCCTCACGGCGGAAACATCGACTTGAGCGAGCTCTCGGAGGGATCGACGTTGTTCATCCCGGTGTGGAAGGGGGGGGCCCTCATCTTCACGGGCGATTCGCATGCGGTGCAGGGTGACGGCGAGATCTGCCTTACCGCTCTGGAGACGCGCATGAAGGATATGCGCATCCAGGTCTTGCTCCACAAGCAGAAGAAATTCGATTGGCCGATCGCAGAAACCGAGACAAACTGGATCATTCTCGGACTCGACAAGGATCTCAACGTTGCGATGGCGTCGGCGGCGAAGAACGCCATCAAGTTCCTCGCGACGCGCGCCAAGCTTACCGAGCTCGACGCCTACGCTCTGTGCAGCATCGCGTGCAGCTTCCGCGTCACGCAGGTCGTGGACATCGTTCGCGGCGTGCATGTGATGATTCCCAAGAGCCTCTTCACAGGCGCGCTGCGGCAGGAGATCACGGTCACCTGACCGCGCGCACCGATCGTGCACTGGGGCTGAGCTGGAAAGGGACTGTGTCGCCAGGGCGTGCCCCACCTACCAGAATCCGGGGACCGAGTCGCATACGAAGGCACCGATCAACTAGGCTGCCGCAGAACGCTGCTAGCTTTCGCGTTTAGTGCTAGCAGACTCTCAAGTTGACGGATAATTTCGCGAACTAGTCCGCGATGCATTTCCGAATATGAAACGCCTTTTGATCGTCGCCGCGGTTGCCTTGGCAACTACGTCAGTGGCTGGGGCCGAAGTAGGCGTGTCGATTCACGTCGGCGAACCCGGGTACTATGGTCGCATTGACATTGGCAATGTTCCACCGCCCCAACTGATCTATCCCGAGCCGGTAATCATTCAACCGGTACCGGTTGGCGTTGTGCGCCGACCGATTTACCTTCATGTCCCTCCCGGCCACGCGAAAGATTGGCGGAAGCATTGCCGCAAGTACAACGCGTGTGGTCAACCGGTCTACTTCGTGCAAGAGGATTGGTACAACGACGTCTACGTCCCGCACCACCGCGACGACCAACACAAGAAGAAGAAGGGCAAGGGCCACAAAGAGGGCTGAGTCTTCGCGAAGCGTGGGCGAAGCCCACTCCACCGCCGCTTCTAGTTGCATCGCACCAGCATCCGTAGACCCCGTGGGATATCTGTTGTGGTCGCTTTGCAGGCCCGACGAGCGCGCGGTTGAGTCGAACGGTTCGAACGTCCGCTTTAGGAACGAAACGCCGATGTCGGCTTTTGGCCGGTCAGCGACAGTCGTTCCCGTCATTGTCCCATCGTCTCTGTACGGCGCTATCGGCCAAATTAAGACATCCGACAGTCGACACTAAATTGTCCCAGAGAACGGTCACCGACTCGTAGTCGTGAAACATCGGCTTGATGAGTAACATGCTTGGCATTCCAATTTTTCGGCGAGTTGATCGCGTGATTCACCGGCGGACGTCTCTCGGCGCGATAGTTAGTCTGCTCGCTACCGCAGGGCGCCGCGTGGCGGCGCGCCAGAGGTACGTGACGCGAATCGGATGGCTCACAATACATTGGCTGGCTGCAATAGCGTGCATTGCGGGGGTGCTTTCGAGCACGCCAGCGGGCGCGGCGCCGAGCTTCATGTCCTATTACGGCCTGGGGCGGAACATTCCCGAAGCCCAGGATCACGTCAATCTCTATTGGGCAGTAAGCTGGGACTGGAACGTGAGTGAAGTTCTGAGCCAGCTTGCCGACGCCAAAGCGCGTGGTATGCGCGCGGTCGTCCACACCGAGTTCGCCCTCTTTATCGGCAGCGGTGCGTATGCCAACGGATGTCCTTACACCCTAAGGCCCGACGCTGCGGCGCGCTGGGATTCTTTCGCGCAAGCGCTCGCCGAACAGGGCGTACTCGACACGGTGGTGGCGTTCTATCCCCTGGACGAACCCGAGGCTTGCGGGCTTTCCAGTACTGACGTCCTCGCGGCGCTTAGCGTCATCCGAGGCCATCACCTCACGACCGGAAAGGCCCTTGCGGCGATCTTCGGCTGTGATATCGCACAGAAGTATGGAGGACCCTATCGAATCACAGGTGGACACAATTTTGGCGACGTCGTGCGCGCTTACGATTGGGCCGGCGTCGATTGCTACGGCAGCACGAACATGTTCACCGATCCCGCGTGGACAAGCATCGAGTTTGACGGTCATTGCCTTTGCTTCCGGAGGATCCCCGGCCCGTCCTACTACGATAATTTCAAAGCCCAGCTTAATCTGCCGAAACAGCGGCTGATCCTCGTGCCCCAAGGCTTCATCGCTCCGGACAGCGAAGGGCTCCCCGATAATCCGCAACTGTTCGCGACTCAGGCCGCTGCGGATCCGTCGGTGATCCTGATGGCCCCTTTTACCTGGTTCGACGGGCCCGGGTACCCCGGCGTGCGCAGCCAACCAATGCTCGCCCAACAATGGCGCGACATCGGCAGGTCGATCGCGTCGACCAACCCACCGAACGCCAGCCCCTCGCTTCCGCCCGCTGTTCCGCCGAGGCTCCAGGTCAACACGAGCGAGGTCCAGCATTTCTCCGTCTACGATCTGACGTGCAACACCACCGGGGGCGAGGTATGCGCGATTCAGCTTTATTGGCACCCCGTCGATAACAAACTCGGAACGCAGTTGTTCATGCGCCGGAGCGGGGGGGCGCCTGAGTTCGTTACGTGCGCACCCGCAGCCGGTTACGTCGAGCTTCCCGAAATTGCCGCAGGCATCAACTACACGTTTGACGTCTACCAGATGACTGGCTGCCCAACGACCGTCGCCAGCGGCGCGACGCCCATGGCCCGCGTGAACCTCTCGCTGGTGACCCCCGGCGCCACGAGTGCGGCGACGGTCGTTGAGTTCTACAACGCCTCCCTGGACCATTACTTCATGACTCGGGTCGCGGACGAGATTGCGAAGCTCGACGCCGGAACGGTGATCAGGGGCTGGACGCGCACCGGAGAGACGCTCAAGACCTATGCGACGGCGCAGGCCGGCACCTCGCCCGTTTGTCGTTACTACATCCCGCCGGCATTGGGCGATTCGCACTTCTTCGGCCGCAGTACGGTCGAGTGCGCTGCCACGGCGCAGAAGAACCCTGCCTTCGTGCTCGAAGACCCGGCGTTCATGCAAATGTTCCTACCGACGGCCGGCGTGTGTCCGCCGAATTCAACGGAGGTGTATCGCGTCTTTGACAATCGTCCCGACGCGAACCACCGTTATATGACCGACAAGGCGTTGCGCGACCGAATGGTGGCGAAGGGATGGGTGGCCGAAGGGGACGGCCCGAACATGGTCGTCATGTGCGCGCCGCAATAGGACGGACTTACGCTGTTAGTAGGGTTCGAGTCGCGGCACTGGGGCTGCGCCTATTTTCCTGTTGCCAGTCCCAATCCGTGGCAGGTCGCAGCTCGTTTCACGTGGGCCGGCGATCATCATAAGTGTAAACGAACGGACCGCTTCTCAGTCCCGCAAGCGTCGATGCCGAACGAACGACGGGTATCCGCCAATTTCTCGGACGACCGCTTCTGGCCGGCTCACGACGCACATACAGTTTTGCTCAGCGCATGTCAACCGCGTCGGATTGATTTGGCGTTGCCAACGCTGCGCATTCGCCGCGCACATCACGTCGACTGAATATGCGTTTTGCTCAATTCGTGGCCAACCGCAATAACCACTCCCGCGCGGATTTCTCGAACGTCTTCTTCTGGCGGTAACCCAAGTTCGAGCGGGCCCATCACCGACCTATTGCACCCGTCGTTCCAATCTTCCGTGTGAGCTGCTAGCGGTCGACTTGGCTGGCTGTAACCCTCTCCGACACTTCGTGCTCCTACCAGTGAGCGGAGACGGATTCGGTCTTAGTCTGCGGGCCAACATTGCGTTGACCGTGCGCCCGTGGCGGCGATAAAGTGCAACCGACCGCGAGGTTGCTCGCATCTTGAGCATGCACGTCCGAAGCGGTCGGCGAATTTGCTGCGAAACTTCATGAGCAACGCTTGTCATGCATCGTTCGGTGCGAATCATTTCACATGAGAGAAGGATTCAGTTGAAGAATCGTACTTTGATGTTGTGTGGGGCGCTCGCGATCTGTTGCGGAGCCGGCTCGCAAGCATTTGCTGGCGGGTCCACCGGCATCGCGCTTCCCAGCGGAAATTTTTCCTTTACAGCGCAAGGCAGCGAAGCGAACTGCGGCGGAGGTTCCTGCATCACGTTGAACATCATCGAGGCCGGCAACATGGTCCGAGATTTGACGGGCAATGCATGCGGCAGCCACACCGCGGTCGTAACCTTTACGCCGCCGGCAGCCGCCCCACCAATTGTGGTCCCGAGTGTAATGACGGTCTTGAAGTTGCTGAGCTATGATCCCGCGACGGGAACTGGCGACGCGTCTTTGTTCGAATACAGCGGAGGTTCATGCAATGGTGCAACCTTCAACGCCGCTGGCGCGACACAGATCGTCAGCGGCAGCCTCCACTTTACGGTGAGCAATGGGGAGAATGGGAACGGAGGAGACAGGATCGATAGCGTTCTCACGTCGCTCAACGTCCAAGGTTCATCGGTTCCGAATTTTTCGATTACCTTTACAGAACGTCAGCAGAAGAGCGCGGGAAATTGACCGTATCGCTTGATGCCGCGTGAACATCCTCGCCGGCCCCGTCTGTAGGGGCCGGCAGCACGATCGGCGGGAACTTTACCGCCGACGCTGATGAACGTCAGCGACAACGTAGTCGATAGCGCGGTCAAATGACCGGTTTCCATCACAGGATCGTACGGCCGGTTCTGGCCGTTGGGCGACTTCGCAAGCCGACGCTGAGCAGTCGGTGGGTCTTTGCCAAAGTAGACATTCAGTTCCACGGTTAGGCGATGGCCGGCGGAAGGCGCGCCGGCCTGGAACTTAGTATTACTGAATCACCTCGTCAGCGCGCAACAGCAAGTCCTTCGGAACCGTGAGACCGAGCGCCTTCGCGGTTTTGAGGTTTATGACCAAGTCGAACTTGGTCGCCTGATCGATGGGCAGATCGCCGGGTTTCGCGCCCTTGAGTATCTTGTCCGCGTAAGTCGCGGCCCGACGATAAGCTCCGATCATGTCCGCTCCGACTCCGATCATTCCGCCAGCTTCTGCGAACTCAGGAATCCCGGCCGAGGGAAGTCGGTGCTTGATTGTAAGGTCCGCAACCGCTTTGGCGTTGACGGTAAACATCCCGCTGCCCTGAACAATAATTGCATCGGCGCGCCTTTGCACGATCCCAGCCATTGTGCTGTCGAACTCGGCAGGGCTCCGTACTTTGTATTCTCGCAGCTCCAGCTTCAATGCTTTAGCTGCAGATTCCACTGCCCCGAGGTACGGCGGGGGATCCGCCGAGTTGACGAGGTACGCTACCTTCGCAATCGACGGAATAGCTTCCTTCAGTAGCTCCAGCCGCTTCGTCGTGAGTTCCGAGCCGAAAGCCGTCACTCCAGTGACGTTTCCGCCGGGCCGTGCGAGACTGGTAATGTCGCCCTGCTGCTCGGTAAGCTGGCTGGCTCGGACCACCACAATGGGAATCGTTGTGGTCGCACGCGCCATTGCAACATTCGCCTTCGTCCCGGAGGCAACGACCACGGCGACCTTGAGACCAACGAGCTCAGCGGCCAGCACGGGAAGCCGATCGTAATTGCCCTCGGCCCAACGAAAGTCGATGACGATGTTCTTGCCCTCAACATATCCGAGGTCACGTAGGCCTGTGCGCAGCGCCTCCACGCGCGTCGCCTGATTGGAAGGGGACTCGGAACCGAGGAATCCGATACGGTGCACTGTCCCTGTCTGCTGCGCCAATGCCGCAACCGGAGCCGCGAGAACGACCACGCCCGCCGTGCACATGAACTTCCGTCGATTCACCACGGAAATACCTCCTCCGTCCGGACCGATTACGCATACGCCCACCGCTAACGGGTGGGACTGATACTGCCGACTATCGCGCGTCGCGACTGTCGAATGTCAGGTAACGAGCGTCCGGCGCTGAGACGGCTTCTGGCCGTACGCTGCATCAACTATCGCCGTCGGTTTGGCACCGGACGGACATTGCGAGCTAATGCCGACTGAACCTACTGCGGAGCCGAGGCTTTCCGCGACGCTGGAGTCTGCTTCGCCAGCCAGTCGTCGACTACCCGCTCTAGTACCGGCAGCGGGACCTGACCCGTATCCAACACGACCTTGTGATACGCCTTGATATCGAAGCGGTCGCCGAGCGCCGCCTTGCTTCGATCGCGCAGCTCGATCAGCTTCAACTGCCCGATCATGTAAGCGAGCGCCTGTCCGGGCCACGAGTAATAGCGATCGATTTCCGCCGAAGCCAGCGCCTCGTCCAATCCGCTGTTGCTGCGCAGGTAGTCGATCGCCTGCTGGCGGTTCCAGCCGAAAGCGTGAATACCTGTATCGATCACCAGACGACACGCGCGCCACATCTGGAACTGCAGGAACCCGAAGCGATCGTAGGGATCCTTGTAGAGATCGAGATCGAGCCCCAGAGTCTCGGCGTAAAGGGCCCAGCCCTCGTTGTATGCGGTAAACCCCGCGGTCCGCCGGAATTGCGGCACATCCTGGAGCTCGATCGCGCGCGCGCGTTGCAGGTGATGGCCGGGGATCAGTTCATGCGCCGTGAGCGCTGCGACCTGCCATGTCTTGCGGTTCCTGAACGCGACGACGTTTGCGTTGAAGTATCCGGGCCGTATGCCGTCGACGGATGGCGAGTTGTACGTCTCGATTGCGCCTTCTCCCATGTAGGCTGGAAGCGGGCGAACCGCGTATTGGGCCTTTGGCAGTTCAACGAACAGTCGCGGGAGCTTGGGATCGATTCCTTTCGCCGTATCCCGCAACGCCGCCAGTAGCGCATCTCCGCTTGGGTACGCGAAACGCGGTTCGTTGTAAAGATAGGCGATGAATGCGTTGAAGTCTCCTTTGAAGCCAGTCTCGCGCATCAGCGCGTCCATTTCGGCACGCAGCCGCGCGACCTCGCGCAAACCGATGTCGTGTACCTGCTTCGGCGTGAGCGATGTCGTCGTGTGCACGCGGACCGCGAACGCGTACGCTTCCATGCCTTGCGGGTAGCGCGCGTAGGCGCCGTCCGGAGGGGCGGCCTTTAGGTAGTCGCCGGCGACGAAGTCACGCAGGCGACGTGTCGCAGGCAACACGTGCGTCGCGATCGCTTCGCTGCCCTGTTGTCGGAGCACGGCCTGCTCGGCCGCGGGGATATCGGCGCCCAATCGGTTGAAGGGCTCGAAGAAGGCCGAGCTCTCCGGCGTCGCGGCGAGCTGCCCGTCGAGCTGGCTCAGCACGCGCTCGAGGCTTGGCTTGGGCGGCACCCAGCCGCTGTCCATTCCCGCGCGCAAGCGTGCGATCTCCTGGTCCATCCTGCGCGGGTAGGTCCGCATCCGGACGAGGAGCTGCTCGACCTGGAAGCGCGTGCTCACGGGCGTCGCCTGCAGCAGCCGGGGATAGAACGTCTGGAACGCGAACGCCGTGGCGGTGACGCTCATCGAACGCTCGCCTTCGAATCGCTGGTCATCCACGGCTTCGTCGGCCTGATAGATGAGGATATCCAGGGAGATGCGATCGCTCTCCGATAGCCGACTCCGATCGATGTGCCGCGCGCGGCGCTGGATGTCGCGCCACCAAGCATCTTCCCGCTTGATGCCTTCCAACGAGGCATCCGTCCAAAGATGCCCGTAGCGGTCGTCTCCTCTGAACGTGGCGCCCTCCGGATTGAAGCGCGCCCTGTCGTCCCATCGCGCGTCGAACAGCGCCCCGGCAGCTTCGGCTTCGTCGCGGCGATCGTCGCGCGCAAGAACCTGTTGCCCAATCGCGCCACCGCAAAATGGGGCCAGGATGCCCGCGAGCGCGACTGCCGCGAGCACTCGCGCAAAGCGGCGCAGCGGTGAGCCATTGCCGGTTTTCTGCACACCCATTTGTCGTCGCTTATTCGATGGGTATACGGCTAGGTTAGAGGCTCGGAGGACGATTGGCAAATCGAAGGACGGCTGGGCTAACTGCCCTCGGAGCCCCCACTTCGCCAGTAGACCCCGCAACAGCGGTACCGCGCATTACCCGATTGAACCTGTCGAGCGTCCGCTTTGGCTGCGTTCCCCGGACGACCGCTCTTGGGCGGAATTGCCGAGGACTGGTGACGAAAGCGCGGATCGGCTACTTGCGCAACGTGTAAGCATGAAGTTGAACCTCAAAGCGGTTAGTTTCGCCCGCGCGAATGAACCCCAACTTTTGTAGTACGCGTGCGGAAGCAACATTTTCCGGAACTACCAGCGCGTTCAGATGATCAAATCCACGGTGCTCGAATGCATAGTTGATCAGGCAGCCGGCCGCTTCAGTGGCGAGACCACGGCCCCATGCCGAACGGGCAAAGGCATAGATCAGCTCTACGTCCGGCGGCTCGTTCAGTAGCAGACCGCAGTGTCCAAGCAGCTCGCCTCGTTGTTTGTCGCGAATCGACCATATGCCAAGGTTGTGGGCCTTCCAGTGTTGGTTCGCTCGCGCTAGGAGTTGTGGCATCTTCTCTAGAGGAAGGGGCTCGCGGGATGGCAGATATCGCGTAACGTCTGCGTCACACCATATTGCCTGCCACCACTCATCGGCGTCCTCGACTCGCAGCGGCTCTAAGCGCAGGCGCGTGGTTTCAAGACTCGGTGGATGGTTCACAAACCCGTACCCCGATCAGAGTCGCAAACGCGACGGCGAATCGCGTTTACCTTGGCATGACCGCTCTTTGGGCAATTCTGGTGGTCCCGTTGAAGTTCCGCAATTGTGCGGCGAGCAGCGCGATAGCAGACTGTCGCCAGAGGCTGCATTTGGCCGCAACAAGGGCCGCTGGTCGAAACAAACGTCCTCAGTCCAACTCCCGACATCCCGCATGCACCTGGCAATCAATCAGCGCATGCCCCATGCAACACAAACTACGCGCTCAAACAAAAGGTACGGATCCTACTCAACGGCCCGCCTGGGGCGCGAAAGATCGATGTCGAGGTACTCAAACGGATGTAAGTTAAATGGGTTGTACTTGTAACCGACCACTCGCGGATACACCATGACGTTCTCGATGGGGAACGCATTAAGCTTCCACGGCGCGTACGCTGCAACGATTTCCGACATCTGGCGTACAAGCTTAGTGCGCGCGGGACCGTCCGGCAGCGTCTTCGACTCCTCATACAGGCGGTCGTAGTCGGGATGCTTGAACCGCGACAGATTTGAGAGCCCCGCGTTCGGCCCGTACAGCAGACTCAGGAATTCGTAGCCTACGGTGGTCGTCGATCTGTTGCCGGTCTGCCACATCTGCAACTGTCCTCGCTGCGCCATTTTCACGAGGTCCGTCCTATTCTGGCTGATCATCTCGATCCTGATGCCAACCGCGTTCATGCTTCGTGTCCACAGCTCGTCGTACTGACGGGTAGTCGCTAACGGCGCCGTTCCCATCTTCAGCACGAGGGGCGTGCCGTCGGGAAGATCGCGCCAGCCATCCTTGTTACGGTCGACGTAGCCGAACTTGTCGAGGAGTGCCTTCGCGGCTTGCGGGTCGTACGTCGTGTTGCCAACGAACGACGGATCGTGACCGGAAACGCCCGGTGGCACGACCATGGTTGCAGGCTTGCCCTGCCGGTTGCGCAGGATAGAGATTCATCGTCCAGGTTATATGCCATGCCAATAGCCCGACGAAGCGCGATCTTCTCCTTCGTGTAGCCGCCTACGACTGGGTCCTCCATGTTGAAGAATGTGTACGAGACCCATGGAGGCACCCCGCGCTCGAGCAGCACCCCCGCCTTCGCGAATCGTGGTTTGAGCGTGTTGTCCGGATCCATGATGCTGGGGACGAGATCTCCGGGAACCTCCACGTAGTCGAGATCCCCCTTCTCGAACGCAAGCGCCCGCGTTCTGCTTTCCTCCATGATCAAGATCTCGACCCGGCCTATCAGTGGCAGCTTCTTGCCCTTCATGTGGGCGTTGATGAGCTTATCGACTGGGTCGCTGCTTTCAGCGAACGGCATGCCGCGGTAATCCTTGTTGGCTTCCAACACAATGCGCTGCCCGCGCCGCCATTCCTTCAATGTATACGGACCGGTGCCCACTGGATGAGCCATAACCCAGCCGCTCGCATCACCGTATGCCTCCACGACTTCGCGCGCGACGGCTCCGGCCGTTGAGCTCGTCAGATCGCTCGCGATGTCCCACCAAGGATCGTTGAGCTTGAGCTTCAGCGTGTACTTGTCAACGACGGTCAAACCGTCGACCGGCGCGTCGTAGTCGAACCTCCCGGTTTCCTTTGCCCTGTCGACCAACTTGTCCATGCCGGCGATGCGCCCATTGAAAAGCTCAAGTTGCGCGGAGCGCGTCCTAGGATCGACGATGCGCTTCCAGGAGTAGGCGTAATCCGCTGCGGTGAGCTCGCGCTTCTTGCCATTGAACACGGGGTCGTCAATGAAGTAGATCCCTGGCTTAATTCTGATCGTCCATTCCTTGCCGTCTTTCGACCCTTCCGGCAGGGCAACGGCAGTGTTCGGCACGACCTTGTGCGGGCGCGCGAGGAAGTCGTACCGAAACGGCGCGTCGAACAGCACGCGGTTCACGCACATGGACATTAGATCCGGGGTGACCTGCGGGTCGAAACCGGTTTCGCCAAAACGGAACGCGGCTCGCAACACCTTCGCCGGATCAGCTTGCGCGCGCGCATCGTGTGAGGCGACGCACAACAGCGCCAGGAGCAACGGATAGAGCGTCCATCTATCGTGAGCGCGCGCAGCGAATGATGAGGTAGCTGTGCAACTACCGCCGAGGCTGAAGAACTTGCGCCGTTGCATATCCCTCCCCGAGAAGTGCAACATCGGCATAGCAGATCGTACCAGAACCGCGCCAGGGGCTCACGCGACAGGCGGTTGTAGAACGCTTCCAACCTTACGCGACCGGACGTTGCAGGTGTGCGTCGACAGACTGCTTTGGGGCGCCTAGACGAATGACTGCTTCTGGCCGGCAAGCGCCAGCCGCTGTTGCCGGCTTTCACGCAGTCAGATCTCGGTTTGCTCGGCGATCTCCAGCGCGTCGTCGACTTCGATTCCGAGATACCTGACCGTACTGTCGAGCTTGGTATGTCCTAGTAAGAGCTGAACAGCTCGAAGGTTCTTCGTTCGGCGATAGATGAGGGTAGCCTTTGTCCGCCGAATCGAGTGCGTCCCATATGCGCCCGGATCCAGGCCGATCTCCTTCACCCAACCACTGACGATGCGGGCGTACTGCCGTGTACCGAGGTGAGGCGAAGCATGTAGCCGGCTAGGAAACAGGTGATCATCAGTCTTAAGTGGAGCCGACTTGATCCAGGATTCGAGAACGTCACGCGTGGAGGACCTGATCTTGAACTGGACCGGCCGATGCGTCTTTTGCTGCACGACAATGGCTCGAGGTACGCGATCGCCGTGGCAAACGTCACGGACGCGTAGCTTTACGAGATCGCATCCGCGCAGCTTGCTGTCGATGCCCAAATTGAGGAGCGCAAGCTCACGAGTACGTCTTTGCATTTGCAGGCGCACCCGAAGCGCCCAGATGTCTTTGACCTTAAGTGGCGACTTCTGGCCGACCAGCTTGCCCTTGTTCCAAGGCTGCCCGGAACGAACGATGTCGGATGCGCGCATGGTTTCCTCCTCTTGCGGTTAAATGGAGGACAATCGTGTGCGCGGCGAGTCTCCTTGCATGCGTGGTTCGAGTTAGCGCAACGGAGTTTCGCTACAACGCGTTAGGCGCTGTAGGTGGGGGCTGAATCAAGCCACCCGGGCCGGCTTGGCCCTACTGCGGACCCTGGCTGACGACTGCTCGTTGGCATGCGACTCTACATGGGCATCGAGCAACCGGCGGATCATGCGCTCGTACTGAGTGTCTGCCTTGGCAGCTTCCGACTTGAAGAACTCCACGCTCTTGTTCCTTAACATGGTCGTGATCATCTCGCGGAACTTCGAGCTCTCGCCGCCAGTCAGGTTGTTGAATAATGTGCTTGCTGTCTACAGGCTGGCTTCGAGCATCGCTTCGTAATCGGTGTCAGATGCAACGCGCGGGTTGGTCCGGTGGCTGTGGTCCTTCACGGCGCCCCGGACGATGTCGGGGAACATCGCGCGCTTCACTCCCAGTTGGGCCAAGCCCGTCGGCAAGCCGAGCCGCTCGGCCATGATGCGCACGGATGGGCCCACCTCGGCCCCGCTGGCCAGGTCCATCGCGTTGGCCATGCGGTCGAGCTTGTCCTCCTCGCGCACGGACGCGGCCGACTGGTTGAAAGCGATGACGGCCGGAAGGAAGATGGCGTTCAGCGTGCCGTGATGCAGCCGCGGATCGATGCCGCCGAGCGAGTGGCTGAGGCTGTGCACGCACCCCAACCCCTTCTGGAACGCCAGCGCGCCCTGCATCGACGCGCTCATCATGTTGAGCCGCGCGTCGCGGTCGCCGGGCTCGCGCGTCGCACGCTCGATGTGGCGCCAGGCGCGCCGCAGGCCATCGAGCGCGATGCCGTCCGCAGGCGGATTGAAGGCGGGCGACAGGAAGGTCTCGATGCAATGCGCGATGGCATCCATCCCCGTGGCTGCCGTCAGCACCGGCGGCAGGCCCAGTGTCAGTGTCGGGTCGCAGATCGCGACCTTGGGCACGACGAAGGGCGAGATCACGCCGACCTTGCGACCATCGTCGAGGATGAGGATCGCGCCTCGGCCCACTTCGCTGCCGGTGCCGGCGGTCGTCGGGACGGCGATGACGGGCGCGGTGCGGGAGGTGATGCGATCGAGGCCGCCTTCGATCACCGCAAAGCTTTGCAGCGGGCCGTCGTGTGTCGCGCAGACGGCCACGCCTTTGGCGAGATCGATGGACGAGCCGCCGCCCACGGCGACGATGCCATCGCAATGACCCTCCTTGTACGCGCGCACCGCCTCGCGCACGGCAGCCTCGTTTGGGTTCGGCGGAGTGCCGTCATAGAGGGCAACGGTGCCATCGTGTGCGAGCGCATCTAGGACGGTGTCGATGATGCCGGCCGCCTTCACGCCGCGGTCCGTCACGATCAGCGGACGGCGGATGCCGATGCGTTCGCACTCCTGCCCGATCAGGCTGACGGCGCCGAACTCGAACTGGATCTGGGTGATGTAGTTGATGAGAGCCATAACCCGGATCAGGGCTTGAACACGTAGCCCGGCTTGATCGCCACGTCCGCAGGGATGGGCGGCAGGTCGGAAAACAGCTCGGGGTGGGTTTGCATGACGGTGAGGATGTACTTGGGCTCGATGTGCTTGTTCACATCGAATGTTGACTTGATCACGCCCAGCCGCTGAAGCGTGTCCTGCGCCTTCCACAGCGCACGATAGTTGTGGGCGGAGATGCGGCGGTCCACCTGCTGGACGTTGTACTGCATCGCAGTCTCCGCGACGTCCAGCTTCAGTCCGGGAATCCAGCGTGTGCCGATTGCGGCGGCCTGCTTGGGGTTCTTGCGCATCCACTGGTCGGCCTCGGACACGCCCGCGAGGAACTTCTCGATCGTCGGGCCGTTCTTCTCCGCCCAAGACCGCAGGGCGACGTTGAAGCCGAGGTAGGAAATCACATCTCCGCCGCGGATCACCTCGATCGCGCCCGGCACCTCCTTCATGCCGATGACCGGAGCCGGGTCCCAAGCCACGAATGCATCCACACCCTTGGCAAGCAACGCCACCGTCATCTCTGGCGGCGGCGTGTTGACCAGCGTCACGTCGGCCGGCGTCAGGCCCGCCTTCTCGAGCAGGCCGAGGATGTAAAGGTGGTTGATCGTGCCGAACGAGGTCGCGATCCGCTTGCCCTTGAGGCTCTTGAGGTCACCCTTGACGATGCCGGAACCACCGTTCGCGATGAGGGCGAGCGTGGCATCGGAGCCGAGCTTGGTGGCGCTACCGCTGAAGTTGCCGAAGAACACGAGGTCCATGCCGCGCAGGATGGCGCCGATGGCGGGGACGCCGGCCTGGACCATGTCGGTTTCGCCGGCCTGCAGCGCGTTGAGTGCATCCACGCCCGTGGCATAAGGGCGCGCGATCGTCACGTCGAGCCCATATTTCTCGAAGAAGCCGCGTTCGACTGCGATCGGCAATGCGAGCATGTCGACGGCGGCCACCATGCCGACCTTGAGCTTTACGGGATTCGCGGTCTGCGCCAGCGCGAGTGACGGCAGCAGCAGAGTCAACAACAGCAGTGCGGCAAAGCGTTTCATCTTTCGTCATCCTCCTGGTTGTAGCGGCTCGACACGCCTCACCCAGTAAGGACGGGCAACGGTTGTCAGGTCCGCTCGTTTTACGCCGCGAACTTCAACGGCATTCTCTTGCGTACCGGATACCCTGCCGTAGGTCTGGAACCGCTGAACGTGAAAACGTTCCGGCGGAAACGGCAGCGTCACCAGTATGTTCACCTTCTCCGACTCGCCCTCAAGGCCGGCAATCTTGAGCGGCGCGGCGATCGTGAGCCAAACCTGCCACGAGATATAGCAAACCGCGACCGCGAGCAGGATGCGGAACCTGCGCGACTTGAGGACGTCACGCAGCACGGCTCAAGCCGACCGCACAAGTTGAAGAACGCGCCCACTCAGGGTCTTGAACCGGTCGTCCTCGTTCAGGTCGTCCCACACACGAGGCCGCGGCAGGTCGACGGCGATCTCCTCGAGCACCCGCCCCTTGGACAGCGCCACCACCCGATTGCCCAGGAAAACAGCTTCCGGAACATCGTGGGTAATGAAGATGACCGTAGGCCGCTTCTGCTCCCATATCCGGGTCAGTTCCTCCTGCAAGGTCATGCGCGTCTGCGCATCCACGCTGGCGAAGGGCTCGTCCATCAACAGCACGTCCGGATCGTTGGCCAGCGCACGCACTACGCCGACGCGCTGCTGCATGCCGCCCGACAGTTCGTTGGGATAGCGTCCCGCAGCTTCCGAAAGTTTGGCGAGCGCCAGGTACTCGTGCGCGATCTTCTCGCGTTCGACCCGCTTGACGCCGCGCATCTTGGGACCGAACGCGACGTTGTCGAGGACGGTACGCCAGGGAAAGAGCGCGAACGACTGGAACACCACGCCGCGGTCGGGGCCCGGTCCGCTTACCGGTCGGCCGCCGACGAGGATTTCCCCGCTGGTGTGGGTGAGGAAGCCAGCGATCATGTTGAGGAGCGTGGTCTTGCCGCATCCCGACGGGCCGACGATGGACACGAACTCGCCCGCCGGCACCTGCAGCGACAGGTCGCGCACCGCGGTCACGTTCGTTCCCGCGTGAACGTCGAAATAAGTCTTCGACAGATTGCGGATGGTCAGGCTTTTCACTTCGTCACCAATCCCCAGCGCTGTCCGGTGGCCCGCTCGATCGGCGCCAGGATCCAGCTGTCGACGATGTACCAGAGGCTGCCGAGGATGATCATGCCGAGCAGGATCTCGACGACCGAGCCAGCGCGGCGCGCATCGAACATGAGGAAGCCGATGCCGCTGGTGCCGACGATGATCTCCGTCGCGATGAGCGCGCGCCAACCATAGCCGAGCCCGTTGCGCAGGCCAGTCATGATGTTGGGAAGCGCACCCGGCAGCACCACTTCCCAGAGCATGCTGATGCGCGAGGCGCCGAGGCTCAGTGCAGCGCGATGCATGTTGATGGGGATCGAGCGCACCCCGAGCACCGTGTTCAGGACGACCGGGAAGATCACCGTGTAGACGATGATGACCGTCATGGTCATCAGCCCGTAGCCGAACCAGATCACCAGGATCGGCAACCAGGCGATGTCGCCGATGGCTTGGAAGAACAGCAGCACCGGCCACAACGCCTTGTGCGCGCGCTGGCTGAGGCCCACCAGTATTCCAACGGGGATGCCCAGCGCAACGCCCCAGAAGCACCCGACGGCCAGGCGTACGAGGCTGTCCTGCAGGTACTCCGGAAGGACGCCCGTATGGGCGAGCGACCCGAACGAGCGGACAACCTCCGCCGGCCCGGGCAGAAAGGCACGCGGGAATATCTGCATCTCGGTGACGATCCACCAGGCCACGATCAACGGAATGAACGGCACGATGGTGCCGATCGACGGCCATTGCGTCGTCAGGCGCAGGTAGCGGCTCCAGATCCTGAGGAGAAGCGGCGTCATACCCGTTGCACCATTCCCCAGCGCTCGCTGGTGGCGCGCTCGATCGGCGCCAGCAGCAACCGATCGAGCATCAGCCACAGCACGCCGATGACGATCATGCCGAGCACGATCACTTCGGTCTTATAGAAATCGCGCGCCACGAACAGCATGTAGCCGAGGCCCACGCTTGTCGCGATCATCTCGGCGGCGATCAGCCCGCGCCAGGCAAAACCGAGTCCAGTGCGAATCCCGGTGACGATGTTGGGAAGCGCGCCCGGCAGCAGGACCTCGGTCAGCATCGCCCATCGCCCCGCGCCTAGCGATGCGGCCGCGTTGCGTACCTGCACGGGAATGGTCGAGACGCCGAGCAGCGTGTTGTACGTCACGATGAAGAACACGGCATTGAAGATCACGAAGGTGATGGCGCCGAACCCGTAGCCGAACCACAGCGATGCCAGCGGGATCCACGCGATGCCCGCCAGTACCGAGAAAAACCTGAACGGCGGCGTGAGAAAACTGGAGACCGCGGGGCTGACGCCCATCGCGATGCCCAGCGGAATGGCGAACACGAGCGCGAGCACGGTGCCGACGGCGACGCGCAGGAGGCTCGCACCGATGTGCCTGATCAGTGTGCCGTCCTTGATTCCATCGAGCCCGGCCTGTGCCACCGCGTCGAGATGCGGAAACAAGCGTGGATTGACGTCGAAGTACGGCACCACGAACGCCCATAGGGCGAGCAGGACTGCGAAAGGAGCGCAGAACCAAAGCACCGAAGAGAGCCGATGCCGCATCACGTCTTCCTCACAGTGCGCGAACCGCTTGGCCACCCGTTCCGCCGGCCGCCGGCGGCCTTGCGACGAGACAGGCGCGAGTGGGTGAAACCAAGGACCTGCTCCATGGCATGACGGGCTTTTTCCGTGTCGCCTTCTTCGATGGCGCGGGCGACGGCGGCATGGTTGGGAATGTTGTCCGCGAACCAGCCGTCAACGCTATCGACGGCAACCACGAATACCGCGCTCAGGATCGTGTCGATCGCGCCGCGGAAGCCTTGCAGCACCGGGTTGTGCGTGGCATCCAGGATGGACAGGTGGAACGCCTTGTCCGCGGCAGTCTGGCTGGCCTGGTCGTGCGAGGCTTCCATCGCCGCCAGCGCCGCATGGATGCGCTGCCGCTCTTTCCCCGTCGCACGGGACGCGGCAAGCGCGGCGGCGGCCGGCTCGATGATCAGGCGGACTTCCTGTACGGCGAGCAGGAGCTTGCGGTCCGGCTTGTCTTCGCCGACCAGCCAGTTCAGCACGTCGCGATCGAGCAGGCTCCAATCGCGTCGCGGCAGCACGCGGGTGCCGTGGCGCGGCCTGACGCTGACAAGCCCTTTGCCCGAAAGCGTCTTGATGGCCTCGCGAACCACGCCGCGGCCGACGCCGAAATGGCTTGCAAGTTCGTGTTCGGGTGGCAGCACGGCACCGGCCGGGATGGTTTCCCGGGCAATGTCGCGACCGAGTGCTCCCAGCACGGCGCGGATGCGGCCCGGCTTCGAACGCTTTTCAGCTGATTTTGCGTGTCCGGTACGCAACGACGCGCCTCCTCCGGCTCGCCGGTCTCTGCGCCGGCTCGGACAGACCATACACGGATCGGGTGGCCGAAGCAATCATCCGATGTTAAACATCCGATGAGTCGCGATCGCATGCACCGTGCGTCTTAGACGTTCGTAGTCTCGCTCGGGGAGCCGCTTAGCTGCGGCGAACCTGCAGCCAGAGCTAGCACCAAGGGGGTCTTGAACGGCAGCTTTGTAATGCTTGAGCGAACGACTGCTTTTGGCCGGAAGGGGTAGTTTCCAGGTGTTGTGTCTCACAGTGTCGCCAATCGCGTTTGGCGACAGCGCAGCGCAAATGTGCCGAGCCACACGCCGCTCGAGCGTTTCTCACCACCGACAGGTGCTGATCCGCATGTGCACGTCGTAAACGATCGCTTTACAAGTGCATGACTCCGGCTTCCCGCAACGCTCAACAGATGCAGAGCGACGGATCGAATAGAACCCCGTTGGTGACCCTTCTTCCAATTCAACATTGAGCTCAGTGTCTTCGGCTAGGTCCAATGGACGAGTGTACGGCGCAAGAAGACGAAATGGTAGTTTGGCTAGTGAATCAGGCTGTGCGGTAATCGTAAGATCATATCGTCCGCCAGAGAGCGACAACAAATAATTCCCTTCATCATCGGTAAGCGCTACCGTTTCTGAATTGATACCAGATGCGGTGATGAGCGCTTGCGTAACAGGGACATTTGCAAACGTCACTTTTCCCTGAACACTGTACCCTTTGCCCAGAGAATATGTCCGGGTACGTGCCTGGTCGACGAGAACAGTGTTCACCTTTCGCTCAGACAGGTGCGAATCGGCCGGTGGTTCCAGCTTAACGTCATACGTCCCTGGTTCAACCAAGCACTCGAATTGACCAATCTTGCTTGTCAAACAGACAACTTCAGTGGGAGCACTTACTGTAATTTCCGATGGCACACTTGGAGTAACTGTCACTCTTACAGCCATTACCGGGTGTCCTTCGGCATTGGTGACAGCGCCTTTGAATGACACCAATTCCGGTAGCACAAGATCGTCCGAGAGGTCCTTCCACAGATCCACGGTAATCCAGGTCGGGCTCAAGAATGGCGGCGAAGACATCTTTTTCTTATCGACGACAGCACCGTGCTTGCAGCTACAGCTCAAGTAATATTTTCCTTTGGGTAGAGTTATGGAAAACCGGCCCTCATCATCTGCAGTCTCGAAGGCCTGTACCGAATGTGGCTCGATTCCTATGAACCGCATTTCGCACCCGGCGGCCACGCCACCATCCTGAAAGCGGACCGTTCCTGAATAACTGCAACCATTCTGCAAAGTGAGAGGCAGTGTCTTGTTGCTGTCTACCTTGATCGCCTCGATGTACTGTCTGGCAAAGCGAGTATCCCGATTGGGAATTAACTCAACGCAGTACAATCCTCGACGAACATCAAAACTGAACTCCCCTTTTTGACCGGTTACCGATTCAGTCAGATAATGTCTGATAACACCACTGCCGGTGCCCCAATAGTCATAGAGAACGATAGTCGTGCTGGCGACTGGAAGCCCCATGAAACGGACTGTTCCGGCCAAATTGTATGATACTTCGCGCGTTGTCAAAGTGGTCTTACCAATTACCTTCTGAAAGCATTCTACTGCTTCTTTGGCATATGAGCGAGTCCATCTTCGACGCTATTCCAGCCAAGTGCCAACATACATTCTTTGACCGTCGCAAATGAACCAGTAGATACGATCAGGTCATTATCTTTCGCATCTTGCTTTGCGCTTGCAAGTGCATCAGCGATTGATGGACAGGCAACAGAGCGCTTTACAATGAGTGAAGCCGCGAGTGCAACGGCTTCCGGTTTGCAAGTCGCTCTTGGCGAATTTGCAGCCGCAGCGTAGACAAGATCCTTTTCGCGCAACAAGGCATCTAATGCACCCTGCATATCCTTGCTTTCAAAGAAGCTCAACACGAATAGGCGACGCCCGTCAGGAAAACGTCTGTCGAGACTCTCGCGCAGAGCTTTTATGCCCCCGGAATTATGGGCACCATCTAGCACTAGTCTTTCATCCGGCAAATATTGAAAACGCCCGGGCCAATAAACTGATTTCAGCCCATCGGCAAGATGGCTGGAAATTTCTTTGCTCAAAGACTTTTCCACTAGTGCAATTAAAACGTACGCTACCTGAAGATTGGACTGTTGAAAGGCCCCTTCAAGAGCAAGCGCGTTATGCATCAGCTCCAACGGCTTCCAATCAATATTTTCGCTCACTCGTCCATGACCGACAATATAGAGCGGTGCACCACATTCGGTGGCTCTGTGCTCTATTACATCCAACGCGTCACCGCAAGCAGCTGTCACCACAGGCACGCCTCGTTTAATAATTCCGGCTTTTTCTCCGGCTATGCGCGGCAGAGTATCTCCCAAAATGTGCATATGGTCGTAATCAATCGAGGTTATTGCAGTAGCCAAGGGACGGCTGATGACGTTTGTGGCATCCCACCGTCCACCGAGCCCTACCTCAATTACTGCCACATCAACTTTCTGTTCAGCGAACCAGAAAAAAGCGATGGCAGTAAGAAATTCGAACCAGCTCAGAGAACCAAGTTCCGGATGCGCGGTGCCAAAACAGTCCGATAGCAATCTAACTTTGGTTGCCAGCGCGGCAAATGTAATGTCGTCGATGGCCTGAGAATTTATGTGAAAGCGCTCATTCCAGCGCAAAAGATGCGGTCCGGTAAATCGTCCACATTTTAGATTTGCCCGCACAAAAACGCTATCGATGATGGCAGCGGTTGACCCCTTCCCATTCGTTCCCGCAATGTGAACTGTGGCAAATCCGTTTTGCGGATCTCCATGTTCCTTCATGAATGCGGCAAACCGACGCAGATCGGGATTCAATATAGTCGGCGATAGGTTTTGAATGTAGGATATTGATTCATCGTAATTCATCAGTTCATTATGGCACCGTCATTACAGGTAAAGCACAGTGGCACTTATTTCGGTTAAAGATCGCATCAGCTCGAAACAAGTCTTTTCCGGCGAGATCTTCAATGTTCGAGTGGATACAATCCAGCAGAATGGCGGTCCCACAGCAACGAGGGAGGTAGTCGAACATGCCGGCGCTGTATCTATCGTCGCTCTCACTGACGACAACGAAGTATTGATGGTCAAACAGTACCGCTATGCCATAGACGACGATTTATTGGAGCTGCCTGCCGGCAGGATTGAATCCGGGGAAGACAGACTGGAGACAGCCAAGCGGGAGTTAATTGAAGAGACCGGTTACAGCGCGAAACATTGGCGTGTGCTACCGGCAATTCATCCAGCACCAGCATTTTCCGATGAACTCCTGAGTAATTACTTGGCAACAGGATTGGAATTCGTCGGTGCCAATCCGGATGATGACGAAGAGTTAGAACTCGTAAAAATCAAGCTTGATGATGCGTGGCAGATGGCGCTTACCGGCAAGATTCGGGATTCCAAGACGGTAGCGATGCTTGGCATCATCTGTCACAATCTTCAGCAGTTTCTCTAATTCTCTAAAAGATTTTTCAACCAGGAATCTCAAACCGGCGTAACTTCTCCATCCGCTTGGCGACGGTGAACGCTATACTAATCAGGTTCTTGTTAGCAGGCTTCGCCTGACGAACAACAGGCGTCTTAGAGGTCACAATGGCAAAAGCTACTACACAAAAAACAGGTTTAAGCACACCGATTTTAGCGATGCTGCTCATGGCAATTATCGCCGGGCTGATCGTCGGTGCATCCTTCGAAGTAATCACGCACTGGCCGCTTCCGGTATCAGTTGCGCCATACTTCGAAGACAACCTATTTGGGACAGGATTTGTCTGGGGTTTTGTTGTCGGCGGCTTAATGGGCTGGATATTTGGATTTATCACCGACGAAGAGCATTTCACGGACGTATCTTACTAGACAGTCCGACCGACCTAGCAATGGTAGAGCCGCCGCAAGCGGCTCTTTTTGTTGGTGTTCGTATTGAGCGCACTACTTAAATGGGATACTCTTCCAGCGAAAAGTGGTGGCACCCTTTTGCTGCGCCTCATCTCTTAGCTTTTTCCATTTTTCTATTGGTGTGAAAAAAGAATCGCAATGATTATCCCGACGCGTGAAGTCGCTTATTCCGACGACTTGTCCATCGACATTCAATATAGGACCTCCTGAATTTCCGGGCTCCAGATGCATTTGTGCGTGAACAACAGGAGCGGCCAACACAGCTAACCACTTACGTTTTTGCACGGCATCTTCCAGCGCAAACCGTCGAGCGACAGCGTCCTTATCAACCAGATCGTAGACCACTTGAGTTTCGGACGAAACTCCCGGTGAAATGAACGGTTGATTGCGGCTGCCACCACTTAGCTCCACTCTCGGAAAGCCGAGCGCATATATTTTTTGATCTGCCTTCAACTGCTGTTGGTCAGCAAGTGGCAAATACTTCTGTTTGCTGGCGTCAAAACCCGGAATGATGATCTCGGCAACATCAGATGTGTCGCTCAACTTTTCCACTTTAGCGTCCAACACCCGCCCGTCAGCGAGCTTGGCACTAATCTTCGCTGCATCGATTACGACATGCGCAGCAGTGGCGATGTGTCCTTGATCGTCTGCAAAGAACCCAGAACCGGCGCCCTTGTCGGTGACAATTTCCACAAGCGCCGGACGCGCCTCCATGTACATGCGCCGAGCGGCTTCATCAGCTTGCTGACTGGCATCGCACGGCGCAAGTACGGGCACATAATCGAGCGGTTTACTCATTTTGCCACCATGGAACTCCTTCGGTTGAACCAGCGGCTATCCGGCTCCCACGGACGGCCGCCGGTTCAACCAGAAGCAAGACGTGTCGCTATTTCGACTTCGCTTCGACTGCGACTGGTGCCTTGCCGGACTGTTGCTGTTTCACGTCATCAACGTTGATGAACGGAATCGGAGCATTACCGGTGTATACCGGTAATTTGCCATCCCATTGGTGTACTTTCTCCAGATCGATTACTTGCGGGTTATCGCGTAAAGCCTCGCCGCGGCGTTGGATTGCCGCTGCTTCCGCTTTGCTGCGCACCTCCGTTGCATAAGCCTCACCATCCGCTTTGGCCTTTTCGGAATCGCGCTGAGCTTCTGCTTCAGTGACCTTTTGACGCTTTTCATTTTCTGCACGAAGAGCGTCCTGTTCCGCCTTAACCTTTAACTCAATCGATTTGTTGAAATCGTCTGAAAAGTTGAAGTGCGTGATGGCGATATTGCCAATGCCGATTGCATCTGATATGCCTTTCTGTTCGAGCGTGGTGGCAATGTACTTCTTAAGCAGCTCTTCGGTTGTATCTTTCACTTCTTCTCGTTTGGTGATGATCTCTTCTGCCGTATATTTGGCAGCTACAGCCTTGACTGATTCGAGAACTCCCGGATTGATAACTACAGATTCGACTTGATCAAGATTGCCAATCTTCTGGAAGACTTCTGGTGCCGATTTGGGATTCAAGCTAAATGGAATTGTCAGTTCGATTGTCACTTGCTGAAGATCATGAGATGCTGCTTGTGCTTTGACTGTGTCTGCAATCAAGCGGGTCGACATCATTTCCACATGCGAGAGAGGATTTTTCCAGTGCCATCCAGGCTCAAGCGCATCCGGGAATACCTTCCCCAAGCGGCTGATGACGCCAACGGCTCCTGCTGGCACTTTGGCTCCAACCAGCGCATTGTAGCCACCAGGGCTAATCGATGCTCCTTGCAATGAGTCGGGACTTTCCGCCGAGACCAGCATCATCCCGGGCAAGCTTTTCGAATCGCCACTACTCATAGCGGCAAGTGCGGCAGAATGATCGGCACCGCTTACCGTGGCAAGAGGCAGGAGCGGCTCCGAGCCCGCCACTCTTTTGGTCAAGTCGGCTTCGATTGCCGAAATAAGTTGTTGTTCTGAGTTAGTCATAACTTTCACCTGTGAGTAGTGAGGAAATTTAGTCGCATCTGTCTACCGCTCAAGCGACTTGAACGTGGGCGTTGGTTGAAGACATGACCAATTAATCGGTCAGGGTAGCTAAATGCAGGTCGTGCAAACAACACCGGAAAACTGATTCAGCCTTGCGGTAATTGCTTCACGAACAGGTCTGTGCAGATTCCCTGGGGTGGATCAGCTGCACTCATCAATCACGAGAATATCTATCCGTTGAGACACGCAATTTGACACCGGCAATTCAACATTGTTCACAAATTGTTCACAAGTCGTGCAATCAATATATGACCAGACGCAGGATATGACGTGACGCAGGATTCCGATATGACGCGAGATTCCGATCAATTCAATGCAGGGTCCAGAACAATCTTGCCGAACTGTTGCCTTCCTTCCATATACTCGTGCGCAGCGCGAGCATCGTTCAAGGCAAAGACCCTGTCCACTACCGGCATCAGCTGTCCGGAAGCGAAGAAAGGCATCATGTGAGCCAACTCCGCTTTGGTGCCCATGATAGATCCCAAAATGGATTGATGTTTCATGAATAGCCGCGGAATATCAACTTCGACAGTCGGACCAGTGGTGGCACCACAAGTGACTAAACGTCCGTTATTCGCCAACGCGGCCAGGCAATCGGCAAAAACAGCTGGTCCTACGTGTTCGAAAACCACATCGACACCACGCTTATCAGTAAGCCGTTTGACCTCAGCGGCAATCTTTTGTTCGCTGTGATTGATGACTTCATCGGCGCCGAGTTCCTTGGCCAACTGCGCCTTCTCTGCATTGCCGACAGTGGCAATCACATGGCAATGCAACAATTTGCCAATTTGAATGGCAGCCGATCCCACGCCGCTGCCACCACCAACAACGAGAAGTGTTTCGCCCAGTCTTATCGCTGCGCGAGAAGTGAGCATATGCCATGCGGTAACAAATACTAGTGGTATAGCGGCAGCTTGCTGGAAGTTCAGGTTGGGTGGTATCACAAAACAATTAGCAGCTGGCACATTGACGTACTCTGCATAGCCACCATTTCGGCCGGCACCAAGAATATGATAGAAGCGACACAAATTCTCATCGCCAGCCAAACAATGCGTACAAGTACCGCAAGACAACCCGGGCGAGACCAGAACCCGATCGCCAATGGCAAGATTGCTGCCCCCAGCACCCAGTTCCACAATTTCGCCGGCAACGTCGCAGCCCAGAATAATCGGCAGCTTTACACCAGGCAGCGAACTGCGACACCAGACGTCCAAGTGGTTCAAAGCACAACCACGCACGCGGACAAGAACTTCGTTGTGAGAGGTCTTCGGAATGTTGACCGATTCAGGAACGAGAACCGATGGGTCTCCCTGGTTTCGTACAACAACCGCTCTCATCTCCCCTTCCATACGAACTCCTTTACAGCCAGAACAGCCGATTGACGCCTTGTTTTATCCTAGGCAATGTTAAGGCAAATGGAATCTGAAGTTCGCTCAATCAGGAGCAAAATACAGTTAAGATATTACGGGTATATATCTACGGCGGGCGGTTTCCAAGAATCGCGTGCGCGATCCCTGCCTACTGACCTTTTCTGCATACCGGAGGAACTTACATGAAGGTGGCCGACCAGACGAAGAAGTCCAAACAAGCTTCCACCGGAGACAAGAAGGAGCCAGCTCACAATAAGTTCCGCTCATCAGGAAGTGCCGCCAGTGTTCCGAGCAACACGAGAAAAGAGATTATCAAGAAATTCCCAGTCTCAGCCAATCTCGACAATTACGAATCGCAGTACTCGACATTTTCCTGGGACGACGCGAAAAGAGAACTAGCACACTTCGCCGGCGGCAAGATAAACGCTGCTTACAATGCTGTCGATCGGCACATGCACGATGGACGGCGCAATAAAGTCGCGCTGTATTGCGTCGATGCCGACAACGGATTGGAGCTTTTCACGTTCCAAGACATGTACTATCTATCGAACCGGTTAGGCAACGCGCTCAAGACGCTTGGCGTCGAGAAAGGTGACCGCGTATTCGTATTCCTGCCTCGAATTCCTGAGCTTTATGTCTCAACGATTGCAATTTCTAAAATCGGCGCCGTTGTCGGGCCGTTGTTCTCAGCGTTTGGTCCGGACGCCTTGCGCGATCGCTTGCAAGACAGTCAAGCAAAAGTGATTATCACTACACCGGCGCTGAAGCCGAAACTCGATCAAATTCGCGATCAGCTTCCGGATCTCGAGTACATCATCGTTGTTCGCAATGAAGGTCTGCTCAAGCCTGGTGAACTGGCTTATGAAGAGCTTATGGTCGAGGCTTCAGAACAATTGAGCCCGACGCATATGGATCCCGAAGATCCGCTCTACTTGCTCTACACCTCGGGCACTACAGGTAAACCCAAAGGCGTTGTGCACGTACACAACGATATCGTCGGGCACCACATGACCTCAAAGTGGGTGCTAGATTTGCGCGACGATGATGTGTACTGGTGCACTGCGGATCCCGGCTGGGTCACAGGCACCGTATATGGTATCTTCGGTCCTTGGTCGAATGGCACATCCATCGTTACTTATGAAGGACGATTCGACGCACGCAGCTGGTACGAGCTAATCGACCGGTTGAAAGTGACGGTTTGGTATACGGCACCAACGGCGTTGCGCATGCTGATGAAGGCAGGCGATGAAGTCGTTAGCGAATACAGCTTGGGCAGCCTGCGTCACATTTTGAGCGTTGGCGAGCCGCTGAATCCAGAAGTTGTGCGCTGGGGAATGAAGGTTTATGGATTACCGATTCACGACAATTGGTGGCAGACCGAAACTGGCATGATGCTGGTGGCGAATATTCCGGCGCTTCCGGTCAAGCCAGGATCCATGGGCAAACCGCTACCCGGCGTTTATGCCACCGTTGTCGACAACGACGGCAACGAGATGCAACCA
>JADMIO010806480.1_pt1 | contig 51707 bp, 34 predicted proteins | sample 8958161 | NCBI WGS metagenome assembly JADMIO01 (sample SAMN16585339, study PRJNA669376) | soil metagenome | isolation source: Crop rotation soil | place: USA: Cullars Rotation, Alabama | collected 2011
GACCCGTGAGCGCCGGCGTGCCACTCGGCCAGCAGGCCGCGGAGTCGGTGGGTGCCGCGCCGCCGCCACCGCCGCGCCCTCCACGTCCGCCGCGACCGCCACCGCCGGCGTCGGGCGCGTTCATTGGATCTTCGCCGGGCGCGATGCTCCGAGAGACGAGAATCCACGAGCCGTCGGGGGCGTAGTTCGGCGCGCTCGTGATGCCGGGTATGCGATACGCCTCGCCGCCGGGCTCGAGGAAATTCAAGAAGTGTAAACCGCTCTCGCTGCCGCGCGTCGTGGTGAAGTAGATACGTTTGCCGTCGGGGGTCCAGTTTGGACCAGTCGAATTGACGCCGGCCGTGCTGATGCGGCGCGCTTTGCCCGTCTGCAAATCGGAGAGCCAGATATGCGTGATGCGATCGTTCTGCTCACGCCGAACCGTTTGGACGGTGTACAGAACGTATCGGCCGTCGGGCGAGATTTTGCTGTCGCCGACGCGCTGGATCCTGTAGTAGTCGTCCGGCTCGATCGGGCGAGTCTGGGCCGGTGCGATGACCGGAGACAGCGGGAGCGCGATCAGGACGGCGAGGCGGGCAGATCGCGACAAGTGCTGCGAGAGCGGCTCGTGCATGAGAACCTCCAGCGGGTAACCAGCAGAGAGGTGAAACGAGGCACGAGGAGATCCTACCGCCGTTCGCACGCGGCGTCAAAAAAGCAAGAGAATCGGCCCGGCCTGGATTGATTGGCTATTCCTCCGTCACACTCCGTCAAATCAGTCCACGTCCGTGTTCCCCCAAAAGGTTTCCTGGCTGCGTGGCGCGTCGACTGTGGGTGCAACACCGCCCATCTCAACCACCGCTCCGGACACCCCAACCTTCTTGGGATACGGCTTTGCACGAAATGGGACTGACTTCAACGGTTAGTAGCCCGCCACTGGATCCACGACATTGCACAGCGGTTCGCCGAGCTCGAATCGTCGCAGATTCTCTGCAAAGAGCTCCACAACCTCATCCCAGTGGGTATCGCGGAATCCAGAGCTGTGAGGCGTGACCATCACGTTGGGCATCGACCACAACGGGCTGGTCGGCTCCAGTGGCTCCCGATCGAAGACGTCGAGCACGGCGCCGCCAAGCTGGCCGCTCTCCACTCCTCGACGCAGCGCAGCTTCGTCGATGATCTGGCCGCGTGCGACGTTGACGACAATCGCCCCGCGGTTCAGCCGCTCCAGCTGCCTCTCGCGAATCATCCGAAACGTCGCGGCAACCGCTGGCGCTGAGAGCACCAGTACATCACAATTGTCTAATGCGTCGTCGAGGTGGTCCGGCCCGACAATCCGATCGACGAACGGCGGCTTGTCGGATCCGTGCCTCCGGCGAACACCGGTCACGCGCATTCCAAACGCGTGCGCCCGGCGAGCGATCTCGATGCCGATCGTGCCGAGTCCGACAATCGTCATCCGTCGGCCAAACAGCGTCCACGGCGCCTCATCGCCAATCAGCTCGTTCTGAATCCACCGTCGTTCCCGTTGCGCGTCGAGCATGCGATCGAATCGCCTCGCCAGCACGAGCAGGCCGCCCATGACGTGTTCGGCCATCGGGACTGCTTGCACACCTCGCGAGTTCGTGATCAGCACGTTTCTCGCGGCGAGCTCGCGCAGCGGCAGCAGATCTTCGACCGCGGCGGCCGACGAATGCACCCACCGGAGCCGCGCCGCTTCGGCGACCATCTCGCGCGACAGCCACGGCGTGAACGCAACGTCGACGTCGTGAACCGCGGCGCGCGCGTCGCCGCGAGTTGTGACGTGAACGAAGGTCGTTTCCGGGAAACGCTCGCGGAGCGCCGACACCTTGCTCTCCGGGATACACCAGGCTTTGACTGGCCACGCGACATGCACGAGAACTTTCATCGCCAAAGATTGCGTGACACACGCGGCCCGCGACAGCCCTTCCAGTGTAGGGTCGAGGGTCGAGGGTCGAGGGTCGAGGGTTGAGGGTTGAACGTTGAACGTTGGCGGTTGAACGTTGAAGGCGACGCGTCTACCGGTGAGCGTCGTGTCGATTCGCCCTTGGCTCTCGACCCTCGACCCTCGACCCTCAACCCTCGCTAATGACAGACGCGTCGTCGTACCAATCGATGATCGAGTCGCCGGCCGAGGCCGAGCGCGACGAGTGGCTGTGGGGCTGGGATCCCACACCCGGCATCGTCTCGCTGTGGGCCGACCAGCGCGGCCGTGCAACGGTGTGGCGCCGTACGGAATCCGGTGCCCTGCTTCGCGAGGAAGAGCGCTTCCGGCCTTGGCTGCTCGTCGACCGGCTCGATGACCTCGCTCACCTTGGCGCGCGGCTCGGGCCCGACGGTGCGCTCGACGCTCTGGTCACCTATCGGGAGCTCGAGGGGCCGGGGGCGCTGCGATTCATCGTGAGCGCCGCCGATTCCAGGACGCTGACAGCAGCCATTCTCGACGGAGCGAGTCGTCGCCTGGGCCGGCGGTTGACGTATCTCCGCGAGCTCGGCAGCCAGGCGGTCCTGTCGCTGCCCGCGGAAGAACAGTACCTCGTGACGACTGGCCGCAACTACTTTCGAGATCTGTCATTCGACCGGCTGCGCCGGTTCCAGTTCGATCTGGAGACGAGCGGACTGGACTCCCGCAGGCATCGCATCTTCATGATCGCGATTCGTTATCCCGACGGTCGGAGCGACGCGCTCGAGATTCGCGGCGCTGGCGACGCCGCCGAGGCAGAGCTGATCCGCAGCCTCGTCGCGACCGTGCAAGACGTCGACCCGGACGTCATCGAAAACCACAACCTACACGGTTTCGATCTCCCCTTCTTGGACCGGCGTGCGAGGCGGCTCGGCGTTCCGCTTGCCCTTGGACGCATCGGACCGCCCGGCCTTCGACAGCGAGCGGCGCGCCGCGGCATCGTGAGCGAAAACGACGCGCGCCGCCGCGTACGCCTCGTGGCTCCCGGCCGCGAGCTGATCGACACACTCGACGGCGTTCGTCTCTACGACCAAACCACGCGCGAGCTGCCGAGCCACGGGCTCAAGGCGGTTGCACGGCATTTAGGGATCTCTGGTCCCGAGCGAGAGCTCATCCGCGGGGACTTGATCTTTCCGACATACCGCCGCGATCCGGCCCGCGTCCGCCGCTACGCGATTGCCGATGTCGACGAGGTCGCCGGATTGTCGCGGATACTCGGCGGGCCAGCCTTTGCACTCGCGCGCATGGTGCCGCGGCGGTACGAACGCCTCGCCGACGCAGGAACGGCAACCGGTGTGATCGACCCGCTGCTCGTCCGCGCCTACCTGCGCGCGGGCGCCGCCCTGCCGGCGCACGAACCCGGTGATGGGACACCACACAGCGGCGCCGCCCTGCACGTGTTCGCAACTGGCGTTGCGCATCGGGTCGTGAAAGCCGACGTTGCCAGTCTGTACCCGTCGCTCATGCGAGCCTATCGCATCGGGCCGGCGCGCGATCACCTCGGCGCGCTGCTCGCGTTGGTCGATCGGCTCGTGGACCAGAGGCTCGCGGCGAAGGCGGCCGCGCGTCTCGCACCCGTCGGATCCGCAGAGCGACACACGCACGAAGCGATGTCCTCGGCGATGAAGCTGGTGGTGAACACCGCGTACGGTTACATGGCCGCCGGTGGCGAGCTCACACGGTTCGCGGACGTCCACGCCGCGAATGCAGTGACACGGCGCGGACGGGAGACGCTCGACCTCATGTGCCGGTCCCTCGCGGCTCGCGGTGTGACGCTGCTCGAGGCGGACACCGACGGGGTCTATTTCGCCGTCCCGCCATCATGGGCCGAAAGTGATGAGCGCCGCGTGGTGACCGAGGTCGCTGCGCTGCTGCCCCCACTCGTGCAGCTGGAATTCGATGGCCGCTACTCGGCGATGCTTTCGCACGAGCCCAAGAACTATGCGTTGCTGGGGTATGATAGTTCGCTCATAGTTCGCGGCGTCGCCTTCCGATCCAGTCGGGCCGAGCCGTTCGGCGAAACTTTCCTGCGACGGGCGCTCGTACGGGCGATGACGAACGACATCCCCGGTGTCCGGGACGTTTATCTGGCGACGCTCGATGCATTGCGTCGGCGCGAGCTGTCCACGCGCGACGTGTCGTCGCGCGTTCGGCTCACGAAGTCGCCCGAACGGTATTTGCAAACTCGTGCGACGCGTCGCGAGCTACCGTACGAGGCAATGCTGGCCAGTGGACGGAAGTCCTGGAGCGTAGGCGACAAGATGCGTGTCTATCGAACACAAGCTGGGGCGGCGGCGATCGTTGAAGAATCGGACGACGAAGCGATCTCCGATCCGCGCGACTACGACGTCGAGCACTACTCGCGCCTTCTTCGTGACACGTTTGCGTCGCGCCTCGCCCGCGCGTTCACGCCCGCCGATTTCGCGGTGGTCTTCGCGGATCCCGATCAGCTGTCGCTGTTCACTCCGCCGATCGAGACGATCGCCACGATTCTGAATCAACGGCCCGAAGCGAGGACGGGACGCATTGACGTCGGGCCCGACGCCGGGTAGCGTATCCGTCCCCATGAGCGAAGAGCATCCGCGGTCGTCCCGCCAGCGCTATCGGCGGTTCGTCAAGCTGTATAAGGAAAAGCGGCTCGACGAAGAGGCCGAAGCGCAAGAAGCCGGGAAGCGCATCGCGGCAGCGTCGGATTCGACGATCGGCGCGGCGCCGAAGCCGAAACCCGATCGCGCGAAACGAAAGCAGTACGTCCGCCAATATCTCCAGTGGTTGTGGCCGCATCGATTTGGCGTCATCGCCGTCTTCGTGCTGGCGCTCATCGTTGGCGGCATGGAGATGGTCGAGCCGCTCTTCATGCGGTACATCATCGACCGCGTGCTGTTGAACACAGCGCTGGACACCGCCGCGCGGCTCAACCGCCTTCATGTCGCAGGCTTGACGTTCCTGTTCGTCATCATCGCGTCGAACCTGATCAAGGTGCTGAAAGACTACCGTCAGCGCCTGCTGAATACTCGGGTGATGTTGTCGCTCCGCGAGACGATGTTCGACCGTCTCTTGCATCTGCCGCTGCCCAAGCTCTGGGACATGAAGACGGGCGGCATCCTTTCACGTCTTTCGGGCGATGTCGAGACGACGACCGGGCTATTGCAGATGGCCGTCGTCTCACCGTCGGTGTCAGCCATCCGGCTCATCGTCGCGATCGCGGTGCTGCTCACGCTCAACTGGCGCCTCGCGCTCACGGCGCTCGCGATCATCCCCGGCATCATGCTCATGAGCTTCACGCTGTCGCGCCGCGTGCGGCCGATCTATCGCGCCATTCGCCGCGACGCCGAGGTGATCGATGGGCGTGTGGGAGAGACGTTTTCGGGCATTCGAGTCGTTCGCGCCTTCCGCCGCGAAGCCGCCGAGATTCTCGAATACATCCGCGGGCGGCACTCCGTGCTGCGCAAGGAGCTGTTTGCCAATCGCCGCGAGATGGTGCTCTGGACGTCGTGGGGCTTGCTGCTGAGCGGCGTCAACGTCGTCATCGTGTGGTATGGCGGCTATCTCAACATCGCCGGGGACGCGTCGATCGGCGACATCATGGCCTTTCAGTGGTACACGTTCCTGCTGCTGAATCCCGTGTGGAACATCGTCAACTCGTTCTCCGAGTTGCAGCGGTCGCTCGCCGCGATGGAGCGCGTGTTCGAAGTGCTGGCGATGGAGGCCGACAAGCCGGATCGTCCGGCCGCGCGTGACGCACCGAAGGTCGTCGATGAAATCCGGTTCGAGAATGTCGAATTCGAGTATCGTGAAGGGCTGCCGGTCGTGCTCGATTTCACCGTTACCGTTCCCGGTGGGTCGGTCATCGCGCTCGTTGGCCGCAGCGGCGCGGGCAAGACGACGGTGACGGATCTCGTCGCGCGCTTCCACGATCCGACAAAAGGCCGCATCGTGCTGAACGGGACGGACATCCGCGATTTCCGGCTGCGCACGTACCGCGATCTTCTCGCGCTCGTGCAGCAGGACGTCTTCCTGTTCGACGGATCGGTGCGCGACAACATCGCCTACGGGCGCCACGACGCGAGCGACGCCGACGTTCTCGACGCGGCCCGGCAGGCGAACGCGCACGAGTTCATCGAGAAGCTCCCGGACGGCTACGACACGTTCGTCGGCGAGCGAGGGGTAAAGCTGTCAGGCGGGCAACAGCAGCGGCTGGCCATCGCACGCGCCTTTCTGGCGCAGCCGCAGATTCTCATCCTCGACGAAGCGACGAGTAATCTCGACACCGAGAGCGAGCAGCTCATTCAGGCAGCGATGGCGACACTGCTTGCCGGCCGGACGACGTTCGTCATCGCGCATCGCCTGTCGACCATTCGCCGCGCCGATCTCATTCTGCTACTCGAGAATGGAAGAATCGTCGAGCGCGGCACCCACGAGGAGCTCATGGCGGCGCGCGGCCTGTATCACGACATGGTGCAGCGGCAGATGGAGTCGATGGAAGATGGGCTGAATGCCGATCTAACCCTGAACGCATAGTTCAGGGTTAAGGGTCGAGGGTTAAGGGTTAAGGGTTAAGGGTTAAGGGTTAAGAGTCGAGAGTCGAGGCGCGAGCCGCGTGCGGCGTATGATTCGGCGCTCAACCCTCGATCCTCAACCCTGGCCCCTTAACCCTTAACCCTTAACCCTTAACCCTCTAATTAACGATTCCTAGCAATTCGACCTCGAAGACGAGCGTGACATTGGGCGGTATTGTCCCGCTGCCCTGCGTTCCATACGCCAGCGCCGAGCCGATCACGAGACGACGCTTGCCGCCGACACGCATCCCCGGTATGCCCTGCTGCCAGCCGACGATGACGTTTCCGAGCGGAAACTCGGCGGGAGCGCCGCCCACATTGCTGTCGAACTTGCTGCCGTTCGTGAACCACCCCGTGTACGTCACGCGAATCGTCTTGCCGGCCGCGACCGCGGCGCCCGAACCGACAGTGAGATCCTGGATGTAGAGGTTGTCGGATAATTTCGTCATGGCCGAGAGGTTGACGCCGAGGCTCGCGGCGTATGTGTCGCTCGACGGCAACGACGGAAAGAGGCCCGCGGGGGGCGGCGGATCGGTGATCGTGTTCTCGCCGCCGCAGGCGGTCGCGACAATGAAGGGCAACACGAGGGCAACGGTCGCGCGCCGGAGGCTGAACGATGAACGCATGAGTTCCATGTACTCCAGATTGGCGGAAAAAGCAGATCCTGCGCCCTCCTCGCTACCGCTCGGAGTCGCATCAGGATGACAGCTATCACCGCAAGTTAGGCGACCGCAGACGTGCACGGTGGGCCGAATGGCTTCCGTCCGCGCGGGAAGGTAGAATCATGCCACCCCCCCGATTGGAGACCCGCCATGAAGATCGCATTGACGTTGGCCACAGTGCTCGTTGCCGCGTCGTCCCTCGCCGCTCAGCGCGGCCCGGCCGATCCGCGCGATATGGGCGGCGGCCGCTGTGCACAAAACGCCCTCAATTGCGCCGATACACCCAATCCGATCCCGACGCCGAATACCGTGTGGCTCGAGGAAATGACGTGGATGGATGTTCGCGACGCGCTGAAGGCCGGAAAAACGACGCTCATCATCGCGACGGGCGGTATCGAGCCCAACGGTCCGTGGCTCGCGACCGGCAAGCACAATTACGTGCTGCAGGCCAACTGCGAGGCGATCGCGCGCAAACTGGGGAACGCGCTGTGCGCACCGATCGTCAAGTTCGTGCCCGAGGGCAACTTCGAACCGCCGACGAGTCACATGGTGAGTCCGAACACGATCAGCGTTCGCGAAGAAGTGTTCCGCGGTCTGCTGACCGACATCGTGCACAGCGCGAAGGTCCACGGCTTCAAGAACATCATTCTGATCGGCGACAGCGGCGGCAATCAGGCCGGCCAACGCGCGGTCGCCGACTCCGTGACCGCGATCTGGAAGGGCGATCCGGTGGTCGCACACATTCAGGAGTATTACGACTATGCCGGCGTCGCCAATTACATGAAGAGCCACGGGATCGTCGATGGAGCGAGCGACAACCTGCACGACGACCCGATCATCACCCTCAACATGTTCATCACGGATCCGAGAAGCGTGCGCTACGACGAGCGGGTGAAAGCCGGTAAAGCGTCGATCAACGGCGTGTCGCTCGCCGACCGCAAGAAAGCGACGGACCTCGCGAAGCAGATCGTCGACTATCGCGCGACGACGACCGTCGACGCGATCAATAAAGCGATTGCGAACAAGGGCACGCTTCCACCGGCGCCGCGCCGCACGCCGAATCCGTGATGGCGTCGGTCGTCCCGAGCGTAGCGAAGGCTCTGCTTTCCCCCCGTCATCCCGAGCCGCGAGCGAGGGATCTGCTTTTCCGTCGCCTCGTCGCCGTGATCGTTCTATTGACCGCTGCGAACCCACTCTGCGGCGCGTCGGCGCAGACGCGCCCGCCTGTCAAGCGGCCGGCCGCGCCGCCGCAGAACGACACGGTTTGGGTGACGCCACAACGCGGATCGTGCGACGACGTCTCGAACAAGATCTCGCCGACCGCGGGCGACGAGAAGAACTATCCGACGACGGGCTACGAGGCGTCGCTCGCCCGGGCAGCGCGTCTGATCAATGGCGGCCTTGGCGCCGTATTCTATCGCGGCGCCAAAACCGTCATCACGTTGGTGGACACGTCGAAGTCCGAAGACGCGATCGACCTGATCAGCGGCTTCCCCGGAATGCCGAGCATCAGCCGGAACAGCCTGACCATCGAACCGGCGAACTGGTCGTTCCTCGATTTGCTCGACTGGTATCCGTTTGTGACGGCACAAATCGACTCGACCGTCGCCGAGTCGAATGTTGATCAAGTTGGAAATCGAATTCTCATAACGGCGACCGACAGGAAGACGCGGGATGCGCTGGTGCAGAGCCTGCGCGCGCTTTTGCTGCCGTGTCATCTCGTCGCCGTTGCGATGGCGCCGGCGCCGACGTTCCCCACACGCCGCCCGGAAACGCCCGAGCGCCGCCACGACCGGGAAAGCGCCAATTGAGTGAACGACCGTGGTAGACTGGCGAGACCGACTGCACAGCTTCGCTTCCCAAATCCGCGACGACGCCGTGCGCGCCGGAAAATGGGTCACACTCGATTCAGGCCCCGATCCGTACGAGATCGTCGCCTATCGAGGTTACGGCAACGCCAATCGCGTTCTCGTCAACGGACGCGCGCAGGAGTGTGAGAACATCGCGCGTTCGACGGACGCCGACAGCCGGTGGCGCAATCTGCTCGCGACCTACAAGCGCATCGAGAGCGATCCACTGCCCGGCGCGAAGGTGCTGGCTCGCATCGCGGGTCGCGAGTACACCATCACCGCGGATGACGAGGGATTTTTTCGGCAATGGATCGAGCTGCCCGAACCGTTGTCCACGGAGGCGCCGTGGCACGAGGTCGGCCTCGAGCTGGTCGAGCCGCTGCGTCCCGACCAGCCGCAAGTCACGGCCAAAGGCCTGATCAGACTTCTCCAAGCGTCATCGACGTTCGGCGTGATCAGCGATCTCGACGACACGGTCATCCAATCGCGGATCGCCAACTTTCTGCAAGCCGTTCGGACGGTGATGCTCGGGAACGCACGAACGCGCTTGCCCTTCCCCGGCGTTGCGGCGTTTTACCAGGCGCTCGAAAAAGGCGCCGACGGCGTGCGTCAGAATCCCGTCTTCTACGTGTCGAGCAGCCCGTGGAACATCTATGACGTGATCGCGGAGTTTCTCGACCTGCAGCGGATCCCCATGGGCCCGATCTGTCTTCGCGACTGGGACATCGAGCTCTCGGCGCTGACGTCGAATCGTTTAAAGTCTCATAAAGAGCCGCTGATCAGGGAAATCCTCGACCTCTATCCGTCGCTGCCGTTTATCCTGATTGGCGACACGAGCCAGAAGGATCCGGAGATCTATCGCGAGATCACGAAGGCATACCCCAAGCGTATTCTTGCGATCTATATCAGGAACGTCAGTCCGACGCCGGAGCGATCGGCGGCGGTTCAGTCGCTGGCCGAAGAGGTGCTGGCGGCAGGGTCGACCCTGATCCTGGCCGATGACACGGATGCCGCGGCGCACCACGCTGCCGAGCACGGGTGGATCGCGACAACCGAGGTGCCCGCCGTTCACGAGGAGAAAAAGGCGGATCAGGGCGAAACGGGAACGAAGGTCGATGCGCCTGGCGTTCCAGACGATCCGCAAGCGCCGACGGTTGTCGTCGAATAAACCAGGGTCGAGGGTCGAGGGTTGGGGGTTCACGGCGATCTTCGACCCTCGACCCTCGACCCTCGACCCTGAGATTCTTCTTGACTTTTCGGCGATAATGCTGAAAAATCAACCACGCCCCATTGACATTCTATGGGTCGCGTCCAATATTCCCAAAGACATTCTATGGGAACGACCGGTGACTGACACGTCGCTCGATCTTCTGCAGGGCACGCTCGACCTCCTCGTCCTCAAGACGCTGTCCTATGGGCCCGCCCATGGCTACGACGTCGCCCGCTGGATTCAGGACGTCACCGGCGATGTGCTTCGCGTCGAAGAGGGCTCGCTCTATCCCGCCCTCCATCGCCTTCAGAAACGCAAGCTGCTCAAGTCCTCCTGGGGTCTCTCGCGCAACAATCGCCGCGCCAAGTACTACGAGATCACCCCCAAAGGTCGCGAAGCGCTGGCGCGCGAAGCGTCCGCCTGGTCGACCTTCACTCAGGCCGTCAGCAACGTCATGACGTCGGCCGATCGACCGGCCTGGGCGAAATGACGCCGCGACTCGGCTCTGCCTGGCGCCGCTATCTCGGCTTTTTCGGCGCGCGCCCCGAGCGCGACGTCGATGACGAACTCGCTTTTCACCTCCAAGAACGCGTCGACGAGTATGTCGCGTCCGGCATGCATCCCGACGCGGCGCGCGCCGCCACCCTCGAGCGACTCGGCGACCTCGCGCGCTATCGCGGGGAAACCCTCGCCATTGAACAACAGGAAGAACGGAGACGAACCGTGTCAGACGTCACGCATTCCATCATCGGCGACATTCGGTTTGGCGCGCGGCAGCTGGGCCGCAATCTGCCGCTCACCATCGCGGCGCTTCTGTGTTTCGCGCTCGGCGTCGGCGCGAATACGTCGATCTTCTCCGTCGTGAACGCGGTGTTGTTTCGACCGCTCCCCTTCCCCGATCCGAACGAGATCGTGATGGTGAGCGAAGGGCTTTCGAAGATGGCTGCCGACATCAACGCGATTACAGCGGCTGATCTCCTCGACTTCAAAGAAACCGAAGGGCGTGCCTTCGAGTCGCTCGCGACCGCCCAAATTCGCTACAGCACCATCATGGTGAATGGCGAAGCTGAGTTGGTTCCGGGCACGGCGGTCACGCCGTCCGCGTTCCGCGTGCTGCGCGTCAATGCGGCGCTCGGCCGGACGTTGGTCGATTCTGATACGTTGGCGAGTACTCCCTTCGTTGTTGTCATCAGCGATGCGCTCTGGCGTCGCCGCTTCGGCGCCGATCCGGCAATCGTCGGCAAACCCATCACGTTCTCGAACGGTCGCACGGCCGAAGTCGTCGGCATCATGCCGGCCGGCTTTGCCTTTCCGTTGCCGGGGCTCGGAATGCCCGTCGCCGACATCTTCTTGCCATTCGGATTCGGGCCCGCCGTGATCAATCAACGCGCGGACATGTTCAACACCCTCGCCTTTGGACGGCTTCAGAAAGGAGTTTCCCCCGGGCGTGCCGAGGCGGCGTTGAGCGAGATCGCGCGGCAGTTGCCGCAGCGATATCCGGAGAGCTGGGGCAAAATGAAGAATAACGGGAACAACCTGCTCATCCACGTGAAGAGCCTGCGCGGCGCGGCTGTCGGCGCCTCACGCCGGCCACTCCTCGTGCTGCTCGGAGCGGTCGGGTTCGTCCTTCTGATCGCGTGCATCAACGTCGCGAGCCTGTTCGTTGCGCGCGCCTCGGCGCGCACGAATGAGATCGCGATTCGCAAAGCGCTCGGCGCCACGCGTGGCCGGCTCACGCAGCAGTTTCTCGCTGAGGCATTGCTGCTGCTCACGGCGGGATCGGCTCTCGGTCTCGTCGCGGCGCATTGGGCCACGCGGGCGCTCGTGGCTCTCGCGCCGGGCGACTTCTATTCGTCGTTCGATGTGTCGCTCGACGCGCGCGTGCTCGCGGTGACCGGCGGGCTCACGGTGCTGACCGCGTTGGTGTTTTCCATACTGCCCGGGTTGCGCAGCCAACGATCCGACGCCGAGCAGTCTCTGCGCGGTGACTCGCGTTCGTCCACGGCGACCCGTGTGCGACAACACGGGCGTCGTTTGCTGATCGTCAGCGAAGTTGCCTTCGCCCTCATGCTCACTGTGGGCGCGGGACTCATGCTCCGGAGCTTCGCCCGCGTGCGCGCGGTGGATCCCGGCTTCGACCCCGACAACCTGGTGACCTTCAGCGTCAGCCTGCCCGCGTCGAGATATGCGGACGTGGACCGCCTCAAGCTCACCGAGCAGCAGATCGTGCAGCGCCTGCGCGCGATGCCTGGCGTGATGGCCGCGAGCGCCACATCAAACCTGCCGATGCAGAATCTCTGGCAGATCACCTTCACGCCCGAGGGTCCACCGCCCGCGCAGACACCGGTCGCCAGCAACTCGCTCGTGCTTCCGGGCTTCTTCGAGTCGATGCGCATTCCACTCCGCACCGGCCGGCTGTTCACCGAGAGCGACGCGAAGGGCACGTCGGGCGTGGTGATCATCAATGAGACGATGGCGCGTCAGTATTATGGAAACACAAACCCCGTGGGGCGGAAATGGAAGTGGGGGATGCCGAACTCGCCCGTTCCGCCGAAGGAAATCATCGGCGTCGTGGCGGATGTGAAGCACAGCGCGCTCGACGAGCAGCCGTCTCCCGCCGTGTATCAGCCGGTGTTGCAGCAGGACACCGGGCAGATCGTCGGCATGTACCGTGGCCTGACGTATGTCGTGCGCACGCGAATGACGCCCGCGAGTCTCGCCGCGTCGGCTCGGACGGCAGTTCGCGGTGTCGACCCGCTGCTTCTCGTGCTCAACGTGCGGCCGATGGACGGCCTCGTCGGCCAGACCATCGCGGCGCGAAAGTTCAACGCCACGCTCCTCGGTCTCTTTGCTGCCTTGGCGCTCGCGCTCGCGGGAACCGGCGTGTACGGCGTGCTTCAGTACTCGGTGGTTCAGCGCAAACGCGAGATGGGAATTCGCATCGCTATCGGCGCAACGTCGTCGGACATGATCCGCCTCATCGTCGGTCAGGCGGTGGGTCTCGCCGTCATCGGCGTCACGATTGGATTGGCGGGTGCGTTTGCACTTACCCGAGTCATTCGCGCGCTGCTCTTCAATACCAATCCGCTCGACCTGATGACGTTTGCGGCGAGCACGGTGGTGCTGCTCGCGATCGCGGTGATGTCGGCGTATTTGCCGGCGAGGCGGGCGTTGCGCATCGATCCGACGATCGCGATGCGAGCTGAGTAACACCGGTTGGGGTCAGAGTCGACTCTGACCCCAGACTAATGGGGGGTCAGATCCCGGGCTCTGACCCCAATGGGAGAACGCATGCGCCTCACACGGTTACGGTCAGCACTCGCGTTGGTCACACCGCTCGCGGCGTCTGCGAGCGCTCATGCGCAAGTCGACACGACGCGCGTGCGGGCTGCCTACGCCGCCGTCACGGCGTTGCGGAACGACTATGAGCGATCCCATGGCCGATTCGTCACGGTCAACGGGATTCGGATGCATTACCTCGAGTGGGGCGACAATAAGGGCGTGCCCCTCGTGTGGGCGCACGGCAATGCCGGCAGTGCGTATGAGATCCGGGCCGTGGCGCCACGACTCGCCCAGGCTGGCTACCGAGTGCTCGCGGTCGACTGGCGCGGCCATGGCCTGACTCGAGTGACCAACTATGACTTCACCATTCACGACATCGCCGACGATCTGATCGGACTTCTTGATTCTTTGAGGATTCCCGCAGCCGTCTTCGGCGGGGCATACAAGGGCGGGTTCATCGCCGCCGCCGCGTATGACCACTACCCCAATCGAGTTCTCGGCCTTCTCATGGCCGATGGGGGTACGTGGTCGAGCCAATGGATCATCGATCGGCAGACGTCCGAGGAGGCTCGTCAGCGAATGTCGGATCCGATCCCCGAGATCGTCGGAGCCTCCGAATTCGATGTGTTTCGGCGCGTTGTAGGACCCATTGCCCCCGGCGATGTGGCGGCAGAATCCCTTCTCGAGACGCTCGAGCGAATTGGGCCGGTCGACGGACAATGGGCTTTTCTCCCGGCATTCGGTCGAATGATCGCATCAAACGAGGCGCTCGCCATGGAAATGCCGCGCCTGACCATGCTACCGCCGCTGCAGTGGAGCGAGCGAGCGCTGATCCCTCGCGCGGTGTTCCGGCGTCTTCAGGTTCCGATGATGATCCTGGATCCACAGGATGTCCGCGACGTCGTACCCGCCACCGACCAAAACGAACGGTTGGTCAAGGACCACCCGGGACTCGTCACGCTCCGCATCTATCCGGAAACCAGAAACAACCTGGTGCTATCTCGGCCGGACTGGCTCGTTCGGGATGCCATCGAGCTGCTCGATCGCGTTCGCAAACTGCCGCGTTGACCAAAGGCGATGAGTCGAGACGGCGCACGGTCGGTGTCTTTGGCCGTTGCGCCTTTCCGCAACACGCTATTCGCCCTTCAGGAGGCTCATCGGATCGGTTGCCGCGGCGCGTCGTGCCGGCAAATAGCCAGCGAGGAGCGCAATCGCGATCAGCATGGCTGCGACGGCCCCCAGCGTCCCCGGATCGCGCGGCGACAAGCCGAATAAAAACGACGAGACGAATTGTGTCGCGATTAGAGTTCCGGCAAGTCCAATGACGATCCCCCAGACGCAGACGACCAACGCTTCGCGAAGCACGCCACCTAGAACGACCGCGCTCGTCGCGCCAAACGCCACACGAATGCAAATCTCGCGCGCTCGGCGCATGACATTGTACGACATGACACCGTAAAGTCCCACGAAAGCGAGCAACAGAGCAAGGAAAGCGAACCCACCCGCCAAGCTCGCGAGCATTCGCTCTCGCACAAGCGCGGCGTCGAGCTGCTGTTCCATCGTTCGCGTGTACGTGATCGGAACATCCTTGCTCACCGAGCTCACGGCGCGCCGCGCGAGAGCAACGATGCCCGCGGGATCGACGCTCGTCTGAATCACCGCGGTCAGACGGCCGGGATATCCCATTCCGCCGTCGAACGCCTCGGTGGGCTGCGCCAACGGCGTGTATACCATCGGCGGCGGTGCTTCACGAAGGTGTTCGTGCCGAACGTCACTTACGATGCCAACGATCGTCATCGGCAGCTTGTTGCCACCGAGCGCAATCGTGCGGCCGATTGCATCCGCGCCTCGGAAGTAGCTGCGCGCCATCGTCTCCGAAACTACCGCGACGTTTGGTGTACCGACGCGATCCTGCGTCGAGAGGTAACGACCGCGAAGGAGGCGAATGCCAAAGCTCGAGAAGTAGCCCGGCGTCACTACATTCGACGACACACCCGCCACGCCGGCGGGCAGCACGCTGCCCGGGATCTCGAGCTTGCGGCGTTGCTCGCTGAAGTCAACGGGACTCCGCTCCCCATACGCCGCGGATACGACTCCCGGGATCGCGCGCAGCGCTTCGAGAATCTGTGAATACACCGCGATGCGGCGGGCGTGCGACAATTTCGATTGATACGTGTCGACGTTGAAGAGCAGCAGGCTCGTGCGGCCGAATCCGGCTTCCAATGTTCGAAGATTGTGCAACGTGCGAACGAGGAGGCCGGCCGTCGCGATCATGACCACGCAGAGGGCAACTTGCGCCGCGACAAGCGTCTTTCCGCCACCGATTCGAGTGCGGCGCGCCGTTGCCGTGCCGCCGTCCTTCAGCGTGGACGAAAGGTGGACAGCTGTAGCTGAGAGCGCAGGCGTCAGCCCGAACGCAACCGCGGTCACCACACATATCGCCGTCGTGAAGGCGAGCACGCGAGCGTTCAGAGTCACATCGAGCAGTGTCGGCCACTGGCCGCTCGCGAGAAGCGACGCAACGACGTGGGTGCTTCCGGCGGCGACCACCAGTCCCAGGACACCGCCGCACGCTGAGAGGAGGAAACTTTCAGTAATGAGTTGGCGAACGATGCGTCTCCGCCCAGCGCCAATGCTCAGCCGGACGGCAATCTCTTTCGCTCGCGCGCTGCCGCGCGCAAGCAGCAGGTTGGCGACGTTTGCGCACGCAATGAACAGCACGATACCGACGAGCGACATCAACACTGCGAGCGGTTTCGCGTATTTGTCGCGAAGCGCGGCGGATCCTTTTGCGGCGGGCTGCAACGCGGCGTGCCGGATGGTGGCGGCGTTTCGGCCGCGCGCCCACGCGTTCTCCGGTTCCATCCAGAAGCGCGTGAAGACGGCATCCGCCGCCTTTTGCGTTTGCCCGAACGCTGCGTTGGGGGTTGTGCGCGCAACCAGAGAAACCGACACCCACCCGTCGCGCGCTTCGAGAAACTCTGGTTCGTCCATCGCCCGAACGAACAAGGGCAGCGTCACGTCGATGCGCGCACCGGAATTCAGGCCATGGAACTCCGGAGCCGTCACGCCAACGATGGTGATGATGTGGCCGCCGATGGTGAGCGTCTGTCCGATGACGTCCGGACTGCGGCCGAACTTCCGCTCCCAGTACGCGTCGCTGATGACCGCGGTCGGCTCGCGTCCATCGGGACGATCGGGTTCATTCGAGAAACCGCGGCCCAACGCGATCGCCACTCCGATGACAGCGTGGTAATTGCCGCTCACGAACTGGCCGTCGACGTTTTCGAATCCGTCGGCCGTGCGAACGGAAAAACCACGTTGCTCATAGAGCGTGACGCCCGCGAAGATGTTGGCGGCGCGATACCGCTCGAGTAGCGGGTAGTTCGCGCTCACACTCGTGTCGCCGTTGCCCGTGTGGCCGAGGTACACAAGCGCTTCCGGATTCGAGACCGGAAGCGTTCGAAACATCACCGCATCGGTGATGCTGAAGATCGCAGTGCTCGCGCCGATCCCGAGTGCGAGGGACACAACTGCCGCCGTCGTGAAGCCCGGCGCCTTGACGAGCTGGCGCAATGCAAACCGCACGTCCTGCCGTGTTTCATCGAAGATGCGGAGGCCGCGCGCCTGCCGACTCTCCTCCCGCGCCGATTCGATGCTGCCGAACTCGATCCGCGCACGACGCTCCGCTTCCTGGACAGACAAGCCGCGGCGAACGAGATCCGCGGCATACGCCTGCATGTGGAATGTCATCTCGTCGGCCATGTCCCGCTCGAACCGCTGGCGGCGAAACAGAACGTTCACCAACGAATGAACACGAGGAAACATGCAAAACTCTCGTCTCCTAAGTACGCTAGGAGAGTATACCACCTTCTCCTAAACTGTCAAGGAGACGCTCTCCCGCTCGGCGCTCTGAGAATTCCCTGAAGAATCGGAGCCTTCCTCTTGCGCGATCGGTCTTGAACGCCTTGGGTGTGAGCAGGAGCGCTCGTGAGGTGACGCTTTCGCTCCGCATGCTCGACGGCGCGACTCGCTCCGCAAAAGTCGTCGCCGCCACGAACAATCCCAACATCTGGAACGTGCGTCCGCATTCGACGACCTGGATCGGATTTCCGCAGACGCTACCCGAGCCGATGCCGCCCTATCTCGAACACACGGTAACTCCGTTCTGGTTTCAGCGGCCAGCGGGATGGAAGCTCGTTTATTGTCAGATCAACTCCGTTCGAAACATGCCCATCCCGGCCAACGTGTCAGAGCTGTTCTGGCAAAGCTCGTGGCCGGGGGACCGGCGCACGTGGATTGCGCCTCTGCTCTTCGCACCGCCGACGTTTGCGGCGTTCCGCCGCAATCAGGATCCCGCGATGGAGGCAATCGCAGAGTATCGCCGGTCGACGCAAGGTGAGTTCGCGCGTCCGTAGCAAGCGCCGTTAGAGAGACGTCGTTAGAGCGTTCTTCTCACGGCTGCTTGCATGAGTTTTTGAGATCGTGATAGTCCATGTAGTACGTCCCGTCGCCGCAGCGCAGCGCCGGGCTCGCGTGTCCAAACACGCCGAGCGGATTCGAGTAGCCCGGCACCGTCCAGACATGCAGCAGGTACTGCGTCATGGCAACCCAGTTGCCAGCCCTCGTCTTGCAGTTCTCCTGCGTGATGCTGCCGTCGAAGCCGAGTGCCTCCTGCGCTCCGTTCTCGCCACGCGTGAGGCAGATGCCGGTGTGATAGTGCCAATGGTCGTTCGGGCCGGCAAAACCTTCGGGTTCTTTGTTGTTCGGGCCGACCGCGGTGGAGATGTACATGAAACCGGCGATCGGCGAGTCTTGTTTGATGCCGTCGTAGATGATGGTCGATGGATGTGTAATGTCGTCGTCGGTCATCGTGCCCGTGCGATTGCTTCTGCCACCGACGTAGTGGGTGCCGAGGCCTGGAATGAACGGGCCGGCGCGCCGATAGCCGGCCGCCTCGGCGTCCTTCACCGTCGGATATTTCTTGATCACGTCCATCGTGAGGGCGAGTTGACGGAGCAGCTCCGCGCGCGTTGCCGGCGCGAGATTCACCAGTGGAACTTCGGGCGCCATGTTGTGCTGGCTGCCGTTCTCCACTTTCGACCAACCCTTGTCGTCGCCGTCGGGAAAGAGGAACGCGGTCTCAACTTTCGCCTGCGACGCCATGGCAGACATGTCGTGGCCCGCATGTTGGTCAGCCGCGGGCGCCGGCTGCGGAAGCTGCGCACCCTGTTGTGCCGCAACGGATGTCGTTCCTTGATGCGATGCACAACCCGTTACGATGACAGCAAACAGGACAACCAGTGATGTCTTCATGACCGTCCTCGTGTGTGGGGAGCGTCGCCCTTCCGACATTATCTCGAGCGGAGTGTTCAGGTCAACGACCGCAGCACAGCATCGGCCTCGCGAACGATTCGCGCAATAGTCTCAGCGGCCGGCTCTCGGCGAACCAACGGAACTCCCTGTCCCGCGTAGAGCGATAAGAGCTCCGGCCGCCCTTGCTTGGCCGCCTCGCGACGCAGCGGCCGCGTGAGTGTATTCTGCATCGGGTACGGGAGCGGTGCGTCGCCACTCGCTTCGAGTTCACTCATCAGACGGTTGACGATGCCGCGCGCAGGGCGTCCTGAGTACACGCGGGTGACGCGAGTTTGATCCTCGCGCGCCTTGAACAGCGCGTCCTTGTAGGGCGGCGACGCGGCCGACTCGTTCGTCGCAAGAAACGCCGTCCCCAGCTGCACCGCCTGCGCACCTAACGCCAGCGCGGCGACCAACCCCCGTCCGTCCATGATACCGCCAGACGCAATCACTGGAATGTGCACGACGTCGCACATCTGCGGCACGAGTGCCATCGTGCCGATCATCGACGATTCGAAATCCCGAACGAACGTCCCGCGGTGCGCACCCGCTTCGCTTCCCTGCGCCACGACCGCATCGACGTGCAGCTCCGCGAGCTTCATCGCCTCGACGACGGTTGTCGCCGTCCCCGCAACCAGCATCCCGCGCTGATGCGCGGCGGCCACGGCACTCGGCGGAATCAAACCAAACGTGAAGCTGAACAACGTCGCGCCGCTCTCGAGGACCACTGCCATTTGGCCCTCGAAGTCGTCGCCACCCGTCGTTGGCCGCTGTGGAGGGGTGATCCCGAGCTCGGCATGATATAGCGAGATACGCGATACCATCTCGAAAGCGCGCGCTACGAATGTCTCGAACGCGGCTCGATTCCCCGGTTCGATCGGCGGCGGCAATGGCGCGAAAATATTGATTCCGAACGGCCGAGAGGTTCGTGCTCGCACGGCCCGCACCACGTCGCGTAACTCGTCGGGCGACAGATAGCCGCCCGCGATGCAGCCGAGTCCACCGGCGTTGGACACGGCGGCGACGAGGTCGGGCGACGTCGGACCGCCGGCCATCGGCGCCTGGATGATCGCGTGCTCGATCGACAGCCGTTTCGCGAACTCGGTGTGTAGAGGCATGGACGAAATATCGATGCCTCTACGAATGGCCGCCGGGCCTCGGTCAGCGCTGCTTCGGCAGCATGTATCCGGCGTGGTCGAAGTGAGCGCTGTTATCGAGATGGCGCGCAAACACGGCCGGCGAGACGAGTGTATCCTGCAGCGGCAACACCGTGCTCGCGGCAACTCCGATCTGCTCCGCGGCGAACTGATAGGTGAGCGTCACGAACTGCGAGCAGAAGAATGGGTGGCCGACGCCGGTGAATACACGATCCGCGAAGTCATCCATCTGCGTGCGCGACCGCGGCGTATTGCCCGTCCCGCCGACCGACGCGAGTGCGCCCGTATAGCTATACGCGAGATTCTTGCTGGTGGTGTGCGCGTCCAATAACAGACTCGCCACGTTCGACGCGGCGGTGCCAAGCGTCGCGTTGCGCGGGCGATACACCTGGAATCCGTAGTTGAGGCTTTGAACGCGCAAATCGGCGCCGCCGATTCCATGTTTCGTCGACTCGATGATGTAGCTCATGCCGCGCAGGATCGCGGCGTGAATGATCTCGGATCGTTGCTGCCCACCGAGCCATTGGCCGAACGAGATGATCTTGTGCGAAAAGCTGCCGTCGTTCAGTTCGAGCAGGATGTCTCCGGCGCGAAGGTCGCGGCAGTAGAGCTGCTTGGGAGCCATGAGCAGATTCCCCCGATGAAACGTTGATTAGCAGATTGGAGGATACGACTCGCGGTGGGATAATCGAATCGACCGTTCGCGAGAATGTCACCGGATGACACGGCTGTCAACGGCCTGGTGCCGCCGGTCGCTGAATCGATAGGCAGTCGGGGACCGGTCGAGCCGGACTCGGTCGCCTCGAAGCGTTTCGACCGTCAGAAAGGAATGACGATCGTCGTCTTGGCCGCGGTCGACCTGTTCCCCGCCTCGTCGATCGCGATGACGGAAATGACGTTCTCTCCGGCCTGGCCGTATCCGCTGCTCCACGTCTTGCCAATGGCGGAGTTTTCGAGCACGCCGTTGACGTAGATCTCGTAGATGATGACGGGCGCCGGCGTCACGTCGTCCGTCGACCCGGCCCACGAGAATTCCATTTCTCTGCTGCCATCGCCGTAGAGGTTCGCCCCGACCAGCGATGGCGCAGTCGGCGGCGTTACGTCGCTCCCATCGAGCGCTTTCGTCGTGACGCTGAAGGTCCCGCTGGCGCTCGACGTATTGGACAGGTAGTCACGCGCTTGGGCCGTAAACGTGTACGTGGTTGCCGGCTCGAGTAGCGTGAATGTCCTTGTCGAGTCGGATGTCCACGCATAGGGAATCGTCGCGCCGTCCTTTGTCACCGTATAGAAAATCCATGGCGATGCGTCCGTCGACGTCCAGGCAAGTGTGATGTGCCGTGTGCCGAGGCTTTTTACGGAGAACACGGGCACGGACGGCGACTGAGTGTCAGCCGGCAGTGTCTCCGTCACGGGGTTGCTGGTCGCCGACTTATTGCCAGCCGCGTCGACCGCGTACACCGAAAACGAATAGGTCGTACCTGGGTTGAGATACGGAGAGAGGCCACCCGTCCACGTGACGCTCGTCTGGATGCCGGGCACGGTGATCTCGCGGCCCCAATTGTCCCGCACACGATATGAAAAGCTGGAGTTGTCGGTCGACGCGTCCCATGCCAACGAAACAGAATACGACGTCTTCCCCGTCGAACGAAGATTCGACGGCTTCGTTGGCGCCTTCCTGTCGGCCGACAACGCAAAGGCCCCCCTGCCTGACAGCACCGTCGATGGCTCGGGTGCAATGGACTCTCGGCACGCGCCTGCTGCGACGACCAGCGATCCTGCGATGGCCAGCGACACTGCCTGCGGCAAGGGCGACATAACACGCCTCTGGACGAGCAATCGGGATGGTCGGCGCTTCACCTCGTCCTTCAATTCGCAGAAGGTCGTTAAGGTTCCCGTCCGTCAACCACAGCCCGGCGTCGAGTAGACCGGCGCGCCGGGGATCGCGGCGAATGTGCAGTTGCCCGAGCTGCTCACGACCGATCCGCTGCCGTCGCGCCAGTGGTACTCGCCCGAGCCATTCACGCCTGATCGCCGAATTGCGTCTACGAGATTTGCGAGCGGTATCGGGTTCCCGACAGCGCCCAAATAGCCCGTCCTGCCGTCGAGCCAGAAATAGCCGCGATACACCACGCCGAAGACGCGGTGGAAAAATGCCGCCTCGGTCAGGTTGATCTCGCGCCCGTTGAGGAAGACCCCGGTGTGTCCGTTCGACGCGCGCGACGAGAGCGCGCCAAAATTGTGGCCGGGCCGAATATATCCGGCAGCCTCGCGGCCCCAATATCCGTACAAGCCGCTGCGCGAGTCGTACCAGTAATGGCCCCTCGGAGGCGCGGCTCGGTACAGGGCGACGAGCCCGCCGAGCTGCGCCTGCGAGATCTCGCGTTCGTTGATGTAGACACCGGTGCCGGCCGGTGCGCTCGCGCGCGGCTGAGCGGCTCCCTCGCCTGCGGCGAATAGCGAGGCAGCGAGAGTGATATAGCCGGTCGATACCAGAACTCTAGTACGGGTCCAATGCGGGCGGGACATGACATCCTCCAACAATCGTCTGAGATTGAGCTGAGACTCTCTCAAACGAGTGGCGATGTGGCCACGCGTTTCGGCTCATTTCAGTCAGCCGGTCGATCCAAGCATCGCCCTTCGGCGATTGGGTTCCCTTTGTAGCGTCGCCCGATACTCGGCTCTGGCCTCCCCAACGCGTCCGAGCGCCATCAGCATGTCACCGAGCTGCTCATGGGCTGGGGCCAGCGGCCCCGGAGTGACCGCGCTCTTTTCAGTAGCGTCCTCGCGCGCAACAGCCTCGCGCATGCGCGCGACGGCGCCGGCGTCTCGATGTTCGGCGAGGTCAATCCACGCGCGTGCCTCGAGCTGTTGAATCGCCACCTGTTCGGCCCAGTAGCTCTCGCCTTTTTCCCGCAGGCGCTGCTGAATGGACCCGAGCGCATCGACCGCCGCTCTCGATCTCGCGAGATCGCCTGTGTGCGACGCCCCGACTGCCCGCGCGAACCAGGTCATCGCTTCGGCGTAGGGATAGTCGGTCGACTTCGGCGTGAGTGCGGCGGCTTCGGCCCATGCTCTGCGCTCGAGCACCCACCGAGCCGGAATTGCCGCGAGCGCAAAGACGCCGGCGGACCCCGGCGCGGCGCCAGTGACGGCGTTGGGGTCGAAGCGTGCCGCGAGCGCGGGAAGTGTGTCGAGAATGGCTTTGGCCTCGGCTTCTTTGCCAAGCTGCAGGTAGGCGTACATCGCGTAGTCCGCGGCGTGCAGCGCTTCGCCAATGGAGCCGGTGCGCAGCGCCACTTGCATCGAGCGTTTGTTCGTCGCCACCGACTGCTCCCACATGCCAACGCGCGTGAAGGTATGCGACGGCATGTGCAGCGCGTGCGCCGCCGACGGCGCGATGCCGGCGTAGCGAGCCGCGGCGGCTCGCGCTTTGTCGGCGAGCGATGGGTAGTCGTATGTGTGAATGATGTAATGCGCGAGGCCAGGATGATTGGGTTGTTTTTCCCAAAGCGGCTCGAGAATGCCGCCCGCCTTCAGCTGATTCGCGTATGTCTTATCCGTTGGCGGCGCCGACGCGACGAGAGCGATCGCATAGAAGATCTTTGCTTCGGTGTCCGCGGGCTGCGCGGTGACGAGATCCCGCATCGCGCGCTCGTATGCGACGACACGACTCTGCTGATCCTTGTGCTCGTAATCATCGTATAGGCGGCTCACCGCATAGATGTAGCCGCGCTCACGCTTGGTCGACGCGGCGGACAGCCGAGTCGCCGCGCCCGCCTCTTGGCGGCCCTGGGCGAGCACCGTGGCCGAACGGTTTCCCGGCGCCATCGGGTTGGACCAGCGACTGAGGGCGATGCCCCACCGAGCCATGGCACAGCCGGAGTCGGCCGCGATCACATCGTTGAACGCGCGGATCGACGCACCGAACTCGAACGAGTGTAATAACGCGACCGCGCGATCGAAGACCGGCGCAGCCTTCGGGCTGCAGGAGGTCGCGAAGTGCACGGCGCCGAGTCGCTCCTGTGCCGCCAGGTTGAGGGGCAAACACACAATCCCGGCCGCCAGCCATGCGTGTTTCATGATCGCTCCGTGAGAGCTCGGAGCGCGATGGGTAGCCCGTCGCGTACACTCCGAAGTCGCGGCGCCCATTTGGCTGCCGCTTTGAGCTTTGCATTCGATAATCGTTCCGAGCGCCTCAACAGCTCGCCGATCGAGCCCATGAGGCGCGTCGTCCATCCAGGCATCGGCTTGGGTTGCTCGACCCGCAGGGTGTCGGCGATGATCGCGACGTAGTCGCGTTTCCGCACCGGCTCGTCGTCGGCGACGTTGTAGGCCCCGGCCGGCAACGCAAGCGAGGCGACGACGGCGGCCGCGGCGTCGTCATGCGAGATCGACGAGATGAATCCGTCGAGCGGCGCAGCCAGTGGCGACCATCCGCGACGCACCATCTCACTCATGTCCTTCAGCGTAAATGCGTCGGGACCGTAGAACGCGGCAAACCGCAGCACGACGCCGGTGCGGCCGGCCCGGGTAAACCGCTCTGCAGATCGCTCGGCGTCGAGGATGGTCTTGTTGTAGCTCACAGGGGCAAGCGGGATCGTTTCGTCGGTCCATGCCTCGCCGCGATCCGGATAAACCGGAGCAAATGACTCCTGCACGAACCGCTGCACGCCCTCGGCGATGGCGGCATCGACAAGGATTGCCGAAGCGTCGCGGCGGATGCGGTCGTTTTCTTTCCAGGCCCAGGGCAACGTCATGCGAAAGGTCGACGACGGCATGTGTGTGGCCAGATTGATGATCGCATCGTGGCCGGCGAGGCACCGACGCAGGCTGCGCGAGTCAAACAAGTCGAGATCGACCGCGGTCGCACCCTGCTGACGCAATGCCGCGCGCTTGACCTCGCTGCGGCCGACCGCGGTGACCTGATGACCGGCCTCGACGAGCAGGGGCACCGCGCGCCGTCCGACGACGCCCGACGCGCCGGTTACGAAGATTCGCATGGCTCTCACGAAGCAATTCGAACGATCCCGTCATCGAACCGGAAACGACACGTTCCCTGGAGGGATCAATGCTGCGACGCACCGTTTCAATTCTACTCCTTGCGACAACCGGCGCGCTGGGTGTCATCAGTATCGCCGCCGCCCATTCGAGGTCGCCCCATCCCGACGCATCGATCGTTCACGAGTGGGGGACGTTCACGACCGTTGCCGGGCTCGACGGCCGAGCGATCGACTGGGTGCCGTTCGGTGGACCTACGGACCTGCCGTGTTTCGTCGAACATTTGGGACGCGACCCGGTCACGAAGTACGTCGCCAGCAACGGGCAGGTGCAGGTATACGACGGTCGCTCGTCGCTGCGCGCCAAGGTCCGGATGGAGACGCCCGTGTTGTACTTCTACGGCCCTCGCAGCTCGGTGAATGTGCGGGTTCGTTTTCCGCATGGCGTGATGACGGAGTGGTACCCGACCGCGCGGCTGACGAATCCCGCGGGCGTCCTGGGAACCTTGGCGGATGCCAAGCAATCCAGCGTGATCGAGTGGAACAACGTGTCAGTGGGCGAGCCCGAGAGCACACGCCTTCCCGGTGGCGAAGGCGAGAGCCACTACTATGCCGCTCGGAAGACCGACGCATCCGTCGTGCGCGTTGGCGATCAGGCCGAAAAATTCCTCTTCTATCGCGGGATCGCGAATTTCGACGTCCCGATCGCGACGACCCCGCAGGCCAACGGGCATATTCTCGTTAGCAATCTCTCATCGCAGGTCATCCCCGCCGTCGTCCTGCTCGACGTACGCGGGAACACGCTCGGCTATCGCGTGGTGCGCGATGTGCGGGGCGAGGTCTCGCTGCCGGCGCCGGAGCTCACCGCGTCATTGGCGGACCTGCGCTCCGAGCTGGAGAAGACACTGGTCGGCGCCGGGTTGTATGCCAAGGAGGCGTCGGCCATGGTGGATACGTGGAGCGACTCGTGGTTCGAGGATGGAACGCGTGTCTTTTACATCGTTCCACCGCATGTCGTGGACGCCACTCTCCCGCTCGACATTCGTCCGACTCCCGCGAGCGTCAGCCGTGTGTTTGTCGGCCGCATGGAGATTCTCACGGCTCGAATGGAGCGCGACGTCCAGGCTGCGATCTCCCGCAACGATGCAGCGGCGCTCGAGCGCTATGGCCGGTTCCTCGGGCCGATCACGGAGCGATTGTTGGCGAAGGAGACCGACGCCGCGGCCAAGACGCGCATTCAGTCGACGGCAGGCCAGACGTTCAACGCGTTCATCGCACGCGTCGGCTCCTGCAAATGATCCAGCTATCAGCTATCAGCTATCAGCTATAGCTATCAGCCGCAGCTATCAGCTCAGCCGAGCTAAGCTGATAGCTGCGGCTGATAGCTATAGCTGATAGCTGATAGCTGATGGCTGATAGCTGATAGCTGATAGGTGTATTTCAAATGAGTTCGGGCTCCATGAGCTTTTCGACCGCCGTAGCGCCGGAGCGAGTGACGTGATACACCTTCGCTCCGGCGCGCGTGCAGACGACCCGCTTCACCTCGTTGTCCTCGAAGTAGATCCCCGCGTCGTTGTCGCACGCGTAGCCGGGCTTCATCTCCCCCGACGCGATCAGCTTCTTATAAAGCGGCCGGCGTGCGGGTTCGCGATCGTAGTGCGGCGAGTGGCTGCCTTTGAGAAAGCCGAGACACTGCACCGTCGACAGTTCCTTCGGACGCGAATCGGTGGTGCCTTCCTCGAACCAGCACAGCGACCCGGCGCTCGCTCCGCCCAACACGATACCCTGGTCCCATGCCTTTCGCAGAATGACGTCGATCCCCTGGGCCTTCCAGATCGCCTGCTGATTCAGCGTGTTCCCCCCCGACGCCACGATGCCGTCGACGGACAACAACACGTCCTCCCAACTCCGCGCCTGGCGCGTGCTCGCGATGAAGCTCTCCTGCGCCGAGGGCTCGACGTCGAGCTTCGAGCAATCTCTAAACCACGTGATGATGCCGGTAGGGCTGTCGGCCGATGCCGTCGGTAGATAGAGAAGCTTCGGGCGTCTCTTCCCCGTGAGTTGCGCCATGTAGCGGATGAACCCCTCGCCGAATCCACCGCCAGCGATGAGAATCTTTCGCGTCGCCGCCCGGGCGGCTCGGCGCTCGAGATCCGCGACGGAGTTTGGAAGAAACCCGTCCAACGGAAAGTTCACGGCGCCAAAGGCGGCCGCACCGGCCGTCGAGGTGAGGAAATCGCGTCGTTTCATGATGGCTTCCGGAAGGTGGTTTTCATGAACCTGCGGTCGGCGGCGAGCGGGCTCAAGGCTCGCAATCGCCTACGCCGGTCGCAGACGGGAGGTCACGTCCAACACCGTGTCGACATCGGCCGGGCTCATATAGATGTGCGCCGACAAACGCACGCCGCGCGCGTCGTTCTGTGCGCGGACGCGAACGCGGCGCTCCCACAGGGCGTCCTGCAGTGCCCTCGCCTTCACGCCCTCGACACGAAACGTCGTGATCGCCGATGCCAGGCCTGGATCAGGTGGCGACGACAGGCGGACGGTTGGAATTCTGGCCAACCCGTCCCGCAGCCGCTTGGTCAGCATCGCATCCCACCGCTCGATACGCGCCATTCCAATTTTCTCAATGAAGCCGAGCGCGGCGACGAGACCCTCGTGCACCGGCACCGCGCCGGTGCCGTACTGCATGAAGCGAAACGCCCCGTTCTCGTGGTCGTCCCAGTGCGAGCTCGCGAGCGTGGTCCAGATGCGATCTTGAATGTCGCGCCGAATGTAGAGGAAGCCCGTGCCCTTCGGCGCCATCATCCATTTGTGCGGGCTGGCGACATACGCGTCGCACCCGAGCTCCTTGACATCGACGGGGATCTGGCCGACGGCCTGTGCTCCGTCGACGAGTGCCAGCGCCCCACGGTCGCGAATCATGGCACACAGCGCTCGCGCCGGCAGACGCGTTCCCAGTCCCGACACGACGTGACTGAACATCACCGCCTTCGTCTTCGGCGTCATCGCGTCCGCGAACAGTCTGGCCACACCCTCCGGCCCGTCCTTCGTGCCGTCGTCGAGGCGCAGCTCTTTCACGACGATGCCGAAACGCTTGGCCTTGAGTCGCCATGGCGAGATGCAGCCGCCGTGCTCCTGGTCCGTGCTGATCACTTCGTCCCCGGCGGCGAGATCCAGCCCGTTCGCGAGGAAGTTCATCGCCATCGTCGCGTTCTGGGTGATCGCGATCTCGTCCGGCTTCGCGTTGACGAACGTGCCGACGGCCGTCCGGAGCTCGAGCGACGGCTGATACCCTGTCAGCGGCTCGCCCTCCGGCTGCAGGTATGCCCAATCCGCCAAGTGCGTCTCCAGCGCTCTCGTCCCGTCGATGAGCGCGTCGACGACCTCGCGCGGCGACGCGCCGAGCGTCCCCGTGTTGCAGTACGTTACGCCTTTTGGAATGAGAAAATGCTTACGCGCCTCCGCGAATACGGCGGCGTCGGTGTCCTGGGCGGCCGGATGAAAGACAGACCCCGCCGTCGCGGCCTCGCTCGGAAAGTCGGCAAGCTGAGCGAGGACCGGCGACGCCGTGCCTGCGACCAAGGCGGACCCGGCAAGACGCGTGAGAAACCCGCGACGATCGAGATCTTTGGACATGGCGTCATCCCCATCGAGAAGGCCATTATAGCATACGCCACCCATGTGGGGCTCGACCAGCCAGAATCCTCGACAGCCATGCGAATCGCCACCCAGTATGTCGCCGCGATTGTCCTCGCCGGCCGCGTGCTCTCAGCCCAGCGACCCGAGTTGCACCACGTCGGCCTCAACTCCGTCGACCCGGATCGCGCGATCGGGTGGTATCTGCGCGTGTGGCCCACCGCGCAACGGACGACCTTCGCCGGATACCCCGCGGTCCAAGCCGAGATGCTCGTACTGTTCAACAAGGTCGATCGGCCCCCGAGCGGCGCGTGGCGAGATGATCTGCACCGCTCCGATCCGCAAAGCGCATTCTGGCACATCGGTGCAAACACAAACACCACGAATCTCGCGGCTCGCCTTGACAGCGTCGGCATCAAACACCTGCCGTTGTTCGTCGCGCCGCGCGACACGCCAACGGTCTGGCGGTCCGGGCTCTCGCCATTCGCCGGCACGTTGACCGTCGCCCAGCTCGATACGGCGAAGACATCGCCTCCGCGCGAGGGCGGTTTCAGCTATGTCGTCGCACCCGATGGAGTGCTGTTCGAGCTGACGGGCGGACCGGGGACGCGCGATGCTTTCTCCCACATTCACTTCTTTCACGAACAGCCGCTCTGCGTCGCCAACTGGTACGTCGAACACCTCGGCATGGAGCTCCCGCCGCTGCGCGGCGCGAGCGGCGCCGAGTCGGCGCGGCCACCGTGGAAGCCGTGCGAGCAGTCGTACGGCGAGGCAGGATGGCCATCGCTCGAGAAGATCGGAACGATCCGGCAGCCTTCGGGGAGCGTGCGTTACGCGAACGGGACGATGTCATGGTATCCGCGGCAGTGTGTGGCTGCGCGCTGTGGGACGGATCAGCATCTCGTGCGCTCGAGGGGGCAAGCGCTGGATCACGTCGCGTTTGCCGTCGACAGTCTCGACGCGCTGCACGCACGATTGCGGCGAGCGGGCGTGCGCATCATCGAAGACATTCACCCATTCGGCGATGCCCGCGCATTCATGATCGAGGATCCGGATGGCCTCGCGATCGAGCTCGTTGAACGGCGTCGTTGAAACGCCAGAGTGAAGCATTGGCCCTTTGAGTGATCGGGCTCGATGGCGCTGTACGCGGGGCCGCGAAACCTGTCCCGATTCGCCGTAACTTCGTCCCTTGCTCTCTGGTCCTGGGGTCCGCCGAAGGGCATCCATCGGCATGCATCCTCTGACCGACATTCGAGACGACCTGCGGTACGCGCTGCGTACCCTGCGGCGTGAGCCCACGTTCGTCGCGGGCGTGGTGCTGACGTTCGCGCTCGCGATCGGCACCAATGCGGCGATGTTCGGCCTCGTGAAGCGCCTCATGCTCGCGCCACCACCCGGGATACACGACGCTGCTCGCGTCGTCCGCGTACAGGTCGGGTTCGCGCGCGAAGGCGAAGAACCGTTCTCCATGGCGACGATGTCGTATCCGGTCTTTCGCGCGATCGCGACGCAGGACAAAGCGTTCATGGGCGTTGCCGCGGTGCGCCCCGACACCATGCGCGTCGGCCGCGGCGCGGACGTCGCGCAGGTGTCGTCCGTGAAAGCCTCCGGAAACTACTTCACAGTTCTCGAAACGCGTCCCGCGATCGGCCGCTTCTTCGGACCGGCCGACGATGAGTTGCCCGACGGCAATCCGGTCGTCGTGCTGAGCCACGCCTATTGGCGCACGCACTTTGGCGCCGCCGTCAGCGCCATCGGCCGGCAGATGGTGCTCGACGACCAGCGCTACACGATCATCGGCGTGGCGCCACGCGACTTCAATGGCGATCAACTCTCGGCAGTCGATGTCTTCGTGCCTCTGACCGCGGCATCGCGCGGCCAGGGCAGCGGCTGGTGGAACAGACCTGGCGTTCTGTTCGCTTCCGTCGTCGCTCGGCTCCGCGACGCGGTCGATCCGAAAGTTGCGGCGGCAATCGCCACGTCCGGCATTCGCGGCGATGCGACCGAACACGTCAGTTCGATTGCGCTCGAACCGGTCGTGCCTGGACAGGCAGCGCGGCAATCGCCCCAAGCAAAGATTGCGCTGTGGTTGTCCGGGGTTTCGATCGTCGTCTTGCTGATCGCAACGGCGAACGTCGGCACGCTGTTGCTGCTGCGCACCGCAAAGCGCCGCCGAGATGTCGTCGTCCGAATAGCGCTCGGCGCAAGCCAAGGCCGGCTGACGCGTCAGCTTCTCGTCGAAAGTGTGTTGCTCGCGTTGCTCGGCGCGGCGGTTGGTCTCGTACTGGCCCGATGGTTCTCGGGCCTCGTGCGGTTGACCCTCTTGCCGAACCTTGCGTCGACGGACGCATTCGTCGACAGGTCGGTGCTGATGGTGTCGATCGCGGCGGCGACAACAGCGGGATTGCTGGCCGGCCTCACGCCGTTGGCGCAGCTTGCGCGCCGCAACCTCGCTTCCGACCTGCGCACCGGCGGAGGAGGGGCATCGAGCCGATTCGTGTTTCAGAATGTGCTCGTCGCGATTCAGGTCGCGCTCTGCACCGTGTTGATCGTCGGCGCCAGCCTGTTCGTTCACAGTCTCCAGCGCGTGCAGTCGCAGGACCTCGGGTTCTCGACGGCCCATCTGCTCTACGCGACGCTCGATTTTCGTGGCCGCGTTCCCGGCGCCGATCGGGATCTGGCACACGCTGAAGCGGCACGACGCCTCGAGCACGTGGCCGGCATCGACGCCGTGACGCTCGTCGAGGGTATGCCGTTCTCATCACATCACATTCCACCGATCAGTATTCCAGGCGTGCCGAGCTTCCTCGCGAGCGGCGTTCAACCGCCGATCATGTATGCGGCAACCCCGGCGTACCTGTCGATGATGAATGTTCAATTGCGCGCCGGCCGGCTCTTCGACGCGCGCGATGGCCGCGGTACGCCATTGGTTGCGCTGGTCAATGAGTCGATGGCCCGCGCGGTGTGGCCAAATGGCAGCGCCATTGGAAAGTGTATTCGGATCAACTACCCAGCGTCGTTCGACGACGACCCCGACGCGGCTGCTGCCCAGGGACCCTGTCGTCAGGTCGTCGGCGTGGTAAAGGATTCGCGCGCGCGATCGCTGCGGCTCGAGGGCAACGAAGGGAAGATCATGCAGTATTATCTGCCGCTCGAGCAGTCGCCGGCGCCGCCGGCGCCGAACTATGCCGCCATTCATGGAATCCTCATTCAAACATCCGATCCATCGCGGTTGGCGCCGACCGTGCAGCGTGCCATCCAGAGCACGAGCACGCTGCCCGTGTTCGCGCGCGTGCACCCATACCAGGAGTTGATTGACCCACAGCTTCGCTCGTGGCGGCTCGGAGCCACGTTGTTCACGGCGTTCGGTGCGCTCGCGCTCGGCATTGCGGCCGTCGGTCTCTTTGGCGTGGTGTCTTACCTGGTCACGCAACGCACGCAGGAGATCGGCGTTCGTCTCGCGCTTGGCGGCACGCGATTGACAGTCAGCCGGCTCGTCGTCGGCGATGCCGTGCGGATGGCAGCGATGGGTGCCGTCGCGGGACTGGTTGTTGCGATGACGGCTGCGCCACTCATGCAATCGCTGCTGTTCCAGACGTCGGCTCGCGAACCGCTGAGCGCACTCGCCGCGGCGATCATCTTGCTCGGCGTGGCTGTGGCTGCCGCGGCATTGCCCGCGTGGCGCGCAAGCCAGGTGAATCCAATCGTTGCGCTTCGTATCGATTGTTAAGTCGGGGTCAGATCGGGGTCAGATCCGACTCTGACCCCACGCATGGGGGACGAAGCGTCTGTCTAGTTCCTGTAAGAATCAGCGATCGTTGCTGGCGACGGAATCGCGCGTCGAATCTCTTTTGCGCTGTCTCTGGAGCGAGCGGCTCGCATATGATGACGCGGCGTGAAGCGATTGGTGTCCTCGGCTCCATGGCTGTTGCTCCGTTGCTCGACGCGAGTGTGCTGACGGGGGCGACGCCTGCCGAGCGGCAACAGCAGACCGACGGCGCGCCGCAACTCGCTCCCGGTCTTCCGACGTCGCCAGAGCGCCTCGCGCTCATCGAGTCCTTCAGGCAAAGATCGGAAGGATTGGATCGGAAGTTCGAAGCGAGAACGCACAAGAGCGACTTCGTGATGCCGTTCCGTCTATTCCGTCCCGAAGGGTCAGGCAAACGGCCGCTTGTTGTGTATCTGCACGGCAGCGGCGGTTTGGGCGACGACAACACCAAGCAGATGGGCCTCGGCAATATTTTCGGGACGCGCCTCTGGGCACTTTCGGAAAATCAAAAGAGGCTTCCCTGTTACGTCGTCGCTCCACAGACGGACCGCGGATGGATTCGATATGCACCGCCAAGCCCGGGCGATAGCATTGCAAAACCGATCGCCGGCTTGGGGGATGGCGCGCGTTTGGTGTTCGAGATCGTCGATCGTTTATGCCGCGAGCTTCCGATCGATGAAGGCCGCATTTACATCACGGGACAATCGATGGGCGGCGGCGGTGTGTGGCATATGACGGCGCAGCGTCCGCGGTTCTTCGCGGCGGCCGTGATCTGCTGCGGCAATGCGACCCTCGAGCGGCCTGTCGATTCGCTGACGACGCCGATCTGGAGCTTCCATGGCGACTCGGATGGCACGGTTCCCGTGTCGATGTCGCGCGACCGCATCGCGGCGATTCGGAAAGCCGGTGGGCACCCGTTGTACACGGAGTACCGTGGTGTTGAGCACAACGTTTGGCAGTGGGCGTATACCGAACCCGCGTTGCTGCCTTGGGTATTCTCTAAACATCGATCGTAGGCGTCCACGTGCGTTCCGATCCGGTGGAGCGCGTCGGAGCGCCGCCGCCATCGTATTGAATGGTTCTTGACAGAATACCGAAACGATTCTATCCTAGTCGCAAATCTTAAAGACTTGCGACATGGCCGTCACGTTTACGGACCGCGAGCTCGATATCATGGCCGTGCTCTGGCAGCACGGGCCCTCCACCGTGGCGGAAGTCCACGAACGCCTGGGCGAAGACATCGCGTACAAGACGGTCCTTACCATGCTCCGACTGCTCGAGCAGAAGGGACATGTCCAACACACCGAGGAAGGACGCGCGCATCGGTTCCACGCCGTCGTGGGGCGCGATGAGGCGGGCGTGAGCGCGATCGACCGCATTCTCGACAAGATCTTCGGCGGATCAAAGGAGTTGCTGATCGCGCACCTCGTTCGCGACCGCAAGCTGAGCCCCGACGAAATCCGGCGACTGCGCCGGATGCTCGGCGACAAGTTGAAGGAGGACGACAAATGATCGCGGCGTTCATGATCTATAACATTGCCGTAGCTACCCTCCTCGGGGCAGCGGCGGCTGCCTGTGAGCGTGCGTTACGACTGGCACACCGCCCGGCGCGTTTCGCCTGGCTGACGGCGATGCTGCTGGCATTCGGCATCACCGCGGCACGCTTCACGACAAGCCTGTCGGCGACCGCCACGAGTGCGAGTCCTGCGGCAATCGCACCGCCGGCCGATTCGGCGGTCAGCGACGCGCTCGGAACCGTCGACACGTCGCGCCTGCGCACCCCGTTGGCGCTCGCAGCGACATCGTCTCCGCGCACCGTCGTTGCACGCCTCGAGGCCATTCGCATTGCCGTCGCTCCGGGCTCTCCGATCACGCGGATGGATGAGCCTTTACTCATTGGTTGGCTGGCGCTTACGGTGATCGGCTTCATCCTCATCGGACTGTCCGCCCTGCAGTTGGCGCGGCCGCGCCCACCGTGGCCGTTGAAAATCGTCGACGGGTTCCCCGTCCTTTTGTCCCACGATCTCGGCCCGGCAGTGATCGGTCTGTTTCGGTATCGGATCGTCTTGCCGGCCTGGGTCCTCGACCTCGCGCCAGGGGAACGAGACTTGGTGCTGGCGCACGAACGCGAGCACGTCGCGGCGGGCGACTCCACGCTCCTGTTCGCGACGACGGCGTTCGTCGCGCTATGCCCGTGGAACGTTGCGCTCTGGTGGATGGCGCGGCGTCTTCGCTTCGCGATTGAGCTCGATTGCGACGCGCGGGTACTGCGCATCCGGCCAGACGGATCGGCGTACGGCGCGCTGTTGCTCGCAGTGAACGAGCGCACCCATGGCGGCGCAATGCCGATCGTCGCATTGGCCGAGCCGGTCTCGCTGACTGAGCGACGCATTGCGGCAATCATCACTCGTCGGCCGCGGCTCGCGTGGCTTCGCGCGATCGCCGCAGCATTGGCGAGCGTCGGGCTCGTTGGGGTGTCGTGTGCAGCGCCGGGTCCAACGCGAGGGCAAGCGCTGATCACCGCCACTGTGCCGCAGGCGCCCGTTGCCTCGAACATTCCACTTTCCTCATTGTCCCCGAGGGATTCGGCATCGACAGCACCTGTGGCGAAGGCGCCGTCGGCACCGAAGGACAATCGACGGGACACCGTTCGTCAGACACCGCGCTCGCGCGGCGATACGGCAACACCGAGCGCTCTCGCGCCAACCAGCCCCATTTCAACTTCCTCGGTCCCTCGACCCGACAGCCTCGTTCCGACGGGCGGACGCGGGCTCGGGCGTGGTAATGGACCGAGCATCGAGCAAGCCGTCGAATTGATGTTTCGCCGGCTATTCGACGGGATCACGCTGACGGCGGACCAAGAGTCGCGGGCGAGAGAGTTGCTGACTCGTTTGGAGACGGACCAACGCGCGCAGACCGCGGCAGCGGTGCAGGCGATAACGGCAACGGCGCCTCGTCGCGCGGGGCTACAGGCCCAACGCGACTCTGCACTGCGTGCTTTGCTCAAGGACGCTGCACGCGATCTGTTCGACGCGCGAGTCCGAAACGGTGGCCGATCCGGCGGTCCTCCCACATTGCCGCCCGGCGGTGGTGGTCGAGGCGGTGGCAGCCCGCCAACTGGCGGTGGCCGAGGTGGGCGGGGCGGTGCCGATCCCCAGTCGATCGCCGACCTCACGTTCCGTCGTTTGTTCGACGGCATCACCCTCTCGCCGGACGATAGCGCCACCGCTCGATCGATCATCGCGCAGACGCAGACCGAGTTGCAAGCGCTGCTCCCGCGAGCGGGCGCCCTTCACGTCCTGGCGCCCGCCAACTCGAGCGCGGTAATCATGCAGGCGAAGAGCGATTCGGTTTTGGTGTCTCTTCTGACCAACGAGGCGGATCGCGCGACACTGCATTCGCGAATCGTCGTGGCAGTTCCACCGCCGTCGACGCAGCCGTGATCCGGGCTCGCCGTTCGGTTGTCGTCGCCGCGCTTGCGGTGATCGCCTCGGCCTCATCGCTCGCGGCGCAGGCGGACGTGATTCGCGGTCGCGTGACGAGCGCGTCGATCGACAACGCGCCCGTCGAGAACGTGCAGGTGACGGCGACATCGCTTTCGGGAAACGTGAATCGGTCGGCAAAAACGGACAGGAACGGCCGCTACACAATCACCTTCCCGGGCGCCGAGGGCGACTACGTCGTGACGTTTACGGCGATTGGCTACGCCCCGCGCCGCTTCGAGGTGAAGCGAACGGCCGATCAGGATATTCTCATCCTCGATGCGCGACTGAGTCCGACCGCGCTCCTGGACACCGTCGTGACCGTTGGGCAACGAAACCGCGCGCGGCCCGCGCGGGGCGACGTGACACCCGACGTCAGCGGAACCGAGCGTTCGATCACGAACAACCTGCTGCCCATCGACCAGGTTGGTGATCTGGCCGCGATGGCCGCGACGCTGCCGGGCGTCCTGTTCATTCAGGGTGTCAATGGCGATCCGGCGGGATTCTCTGTGCTCGGTCTCGACGCGGAGCAGAACAACACGACGCTGAACGGCATGCTGAGTGGAGCGAGCGAGTTGCCCCGCGACGCGGCAATCTCCGTGACATTGGCGACGTCGCCCTACGACGTGTCGCAGGGCCAGTTCAGCGGTGGCCGACTCAATCTTCGGACGGCGCCCGGGTCGAACTACGTGACACGCTCCGGCAGCCTGCTCTTCAACGCGCCTCAGCTTCAATGGACGGACCCGCGCGGCCGAGCGTTGGGCCAGGAATACACGAATGCCAATGTCGGCGGCGCCATCTCGGGGCCGTTCGTCTACGACAAGGCGTTTTACAACGTATCCTATCAAGTGGGGCGCCGTGCCAACGACCTTCATACTTTGCTCAATACCGATCCGGTTGGGCTGGAGACGCTCGGCGTCGCCGCCGATTCCCTGCGTCGCCTGTTGAGCATCCTGCAAGGCGCCCACATTCCGCCGACGACGCCCGGCTTTCCCGGCACTCGGCACACAGATCAGGGATTGGCGCTCGGCAGCCTCGACCTGACACCGCCGTCGTCGGCCACGGGTCAGACGTTCAACGTCACGTTCAACGGCAGCTGGGTCCGTTCGTCGCCGGCGTCGGCACTGTCGACGGCGCTGCCGGCATCGAGCTTCAACGCGACGAACTGGAACGGCGCCATCCAGTTCCATCACACGAGCTATTTCAGCTTTGGCATCCTGAGCGAGACGGCGGTCTCGCGCGGCGAATCGCATCGTGATGCGACGCCGTATCTCGAGCTGCCGAGCGGCAGTGTCCTGGTTCACTCCGACTTTGCCGATGGCGTCAGCAGCATTCAGCCGATCCTGTTTGGCGGATCGTCGTCGCGCTCGGCCTCGTCGTCGAGCTCTCTCGACCTGACCAACCAGCTGTCCTGGTTCAGCGCGAACAACAAACATCGCGTGAAACTGACGAGTGAGCTTCGGCGCGACAGCTATTCAGTCGACCAGGCAAACAACGAGCTGGGCGCGTTCGTCTTCAACTCGTTGAGCGATGTACAGCTCGGCCGCGCCGTGTCGTTCACGCGGGAGCTGACGCCAATTCGCTCGAGCGGCACCCAGCTCGTTGCGGGCCTCTCGCTTGGTGATTCGTATCGGCGAACGCGCGATCTCCAGATCGTGTATGGCGTTCGGCTGGACGCGAATCGTTTTCAACGCCGGCCGTTACAGAACACTGAACTGGAGCGCGCGTTTGACGTTCGCAACGATCGCGTGCCGAACGCCGTGTACGCGAGTCCGCGCATCGGCTTCTCGTGGACGTATGGTACGTTGCCGCAGGCGTCGCCGTTCAGCGGAGCGGCGGCGCTCCCGCGCGCGGTCGTCCGCGGTGGAGTTGGCGTCTTTCAGAATTCACTCAATGTGTCGCTGCCGAGCCAGGCGATATCGCATACTGGCCTCGCCGATCAGGGCCGGCAGGTGACCTGCGCGGGTACGGCGACGCCGATTCCCGACTGGGCGGCCTACGCATCGGATCCGCTGTCGATCCCGAGCCAGTGTACCGACGGGTCGACGCGAAGCTTGTTCGCCAACGCCGCGCCCGATGCAACGCTTTTCGCCCGTGATTACGTGTCGCAGCGGAGCATCCGATCGAATCTGCAGTGGTCCGGAGCGATCTTCGACAACCGATTCGTCGCGACGATCGGCGGCGTCTATTCGCGCAATCTGAACCAGCCGGGGTTCGTCGATCGGAACTTCGATCACACGATGCGATTCACGGTAGGCAGTGAAGCGAATCGTCCTGTCTTCGTCGCGGCCACGAGCATCGTTCCCGCAACAGGCGCGATCGCGTCTCACGACGGGCGCATTTCGACCGCGTTCAATCGCGTGACCGAACTGCGATCGGATCTCACGTCGGTGAGCCGACAGATCACGCTGCAGGTGTCGCCGCTCTCGCTCAACTCGCAATACACCTGGGGACTGGCCTATACGCTCGGCAGCGTGCGTGAGGAGGTGAGCGGGTTCACGAGCACTGCGGGAAATCCGTTCGACGCCGCCGCTGGGCGCTCGTCGCGCGACGCCCGACATCAGATTCTCGCGAGCCTCGGAACGAATCTCTTCGACATCATCCGGGTGACGTGGTTGCAGCGACTGATTTCGGGGTTGCCGTTCACGCCGGTGGTCGCCGGCGACGTCAATGGCGACGGCTATGTGAACGACCGTGCGTTCATTGCGGGCGCGGACAGTCCCGACAGCGCGTTGGCTGGACAAATGCAAGCCCTGCTCGCTCGATCCCCTGCCTCGGTTCGCAAATGTCTCCGACGGCAATCGGGCCAACTCGCCGCTCGCAACAGCTGCGACGGCCCGTGGACATCGATGGCCTCGATGAGCGTCGCGTTCAATCCGGTGCGCGTTCGTCTACCGCAGCGCGCCACGGTGTCATTTGTCATTGGAAATCCGCTGGCCGCCGCTGATCTGTTGGTGCACGGCGAGAACCGCACGCACGGCTGGGGGCAGTTAAAGAATCCTGATCCGCGACTGCTGTTTGTCCGTGGATTCGATCCGCAAACGTTGCGGTATCGCTACGAGGTCAACCAACGTTTTGGCAGCACGAGCCAGGCGGTGAGCACGCTCCGAGCGCCGGTCACCCTCACCGCATCACTGAAGGTCGATGTGGGCCCAACGCGCGAACGCCAGGGCCTCACGCAGACGCTCGACCGCGGACGTACCACGGGCGGACAGAAGTTCTCCGAGGCGACGCTCAAGATCGTCTACGGGTCGGCTGGCATCGTCAACCCGATGGCCGCAATCCTGCGCGACGCCGACACGCTGCGACTGACGGCGCCACAGGCCGACAGCGTCGCCACGCTCAATCGCTGGTACATCATCCATCTCGACTCGATCTGGACGCCGGTGACGCAGTACTACGCATCGCTGCCGGATCGGTATAACCAGGACGAGGTCTACGATCGTTACCGCCGCGCACGCGAGGCTTCGGTCGATCTACTCGTCCGCGTCGCGCCCGATATCAAAGCGTTGTTGACGGCAGAACAGCGCCGGCGTCTTCCGGATCTCATCGCCGCCTATCTCGATCTTCGCTACCTCGCGGCAATTCGGTCCGGCACGTCGGGCACCCCAGGAGGCGTCTTTGCGCCCGGCGCCGGAGTTCCCGGCGCGCCGGGCGGCGGCAGGTCCGGCTGACGTGAACTCACTGCTGTAGGAGAACTCTCATGAACATTCGTACAGGAATCGCGAGCGTCGGGCTCGCGGTGGCGACGCTCGCCCTCCACGCGCAAAAGCCGCCCGCCGTTCGGCCGATCGGCAAGATCGAACGTGTGTCCGTTCAGCCGCTCGCCAGCGTGTTCACGGTTGTCGCGCTGCCGGACGGTCGTGTCTTCGCGAACGACGTCGTTGCCCGGCGCGTGGTGTTGCTGGACTCGACCTTGAACAATGGTCGTGTCGTCGCCGATTCGACGGGCGCAACGGCAAACGCGTACGGTGCGCGTCCCGGAGTGCTCGTGAAGTATCACGCTGACACCGCCCTCTTCATGGACCCCGCGTCGGGGTCGCTGCTCGTGCTGAGTCCCGCGGGAAAGATCGAACGTGTGATGGCGGCGCCGCGTCCCGGCGGGCTGCCGTTCGCGCCCAACCTCGGGAGTCTCCCGGGCCTCGATGCGCATGGGCGGCTCGTCTACTTCATCCCGATCATGGGCCCGCCACCCGGTCAATCGATGAAGCCCGGCAAGTTCACCTCGACGCTGCCCGAATCGGCATACGTCGTGCGCTTCGATTTCGCGGCGCGCACACTCGACACGCTGAGCAAAGTGAAAACGCCGATGGGGCGGACGACAACGGTTCGCGACGACGATCTCCGACTGACGTCGCTGGAGATCACGCCGGACCTTCTGCCGTTGATCGACGAGTGGACGGTCGCGCCGGACGGCGCCGTGGCGATCGTCCGCGGACGCGACTATCACGTGGATTGGTTGAACGCCGATGGACGCTGGACGTCGACGGCGAAGATGGCGTTCGATTGGCAGCACCTGGACGACGGCCAGAAGACGGCGGTGATCGATTCCGCCATGGCCGCAACGAAAGCCCGCCGAGACTCGATGGACGCCGCGTTCGCCGCTCGTGGACCTGCGCCGCCACCCGGAGGGGGTGGAGACGGTGCTCGCGGCGGCGGGCGTGGTGGCGGCGGCGGCGGGGGCCCGTCCGGTCCGCCGCCCACGCTGGTCGACGGCCGACCGACACTCGGCGACCTCCCCGACTATCGTCCGCCCTTCACCCGCGGCGCCCTCAAGGCGGACGCGGACGGCAACCTCTGGATCCGGACGACGATTCTCGAGAAGGGACAGCCTGTTTATGATATTGTGAATCGGCGCGGCGACGTGACCGACCGCGTGGTGCTGCCGCCGTTCCGCACGATCGCTGGCTTTGGCCCCTCGGTCGTGTACATGGCGGTGAAAGACGCCGCGGGGGTCGTCCACCTCGAGCGGGCTCGCGTGCGTTAACAGCTATCAGCCATCAGCTATCAGCTATAGCCATCAGCTGCAGCTATCAGCTCAGCTGAGCTCAGCTGATAGCTGTGGCTGATAGCTATAGCTGATAGCTGATGGCTGATGGCTGTCATGAATACATGATCGATGTCTTGCCCGACACGCCGGGATAATACAGTCGAAGTCGCACGATGTAGCTGCGGCCCTTGAACAGCTTGTAGCTGATGCTCGCGTTGCGCTCCTCGCCGCTGTCATCGTCGCCGGCGAGGAACCGCGGCTCGGTGTTGATGTTCTCGAAGAGCACGAGGAGCGTGTCGGCGGCGCCCTTCGTTTCGATCTTGTACGTCCGCGACTCGGTCGGCTTGATCGCGAAGTCCAACTGCTGTCCGGCTGCGATGGTGGTCGCCACGGATTGAAATGGCTGGAGAACCCGCAGCGTCGGCTTGAGCGGCGGATACCACTTCGCGGCCCAGGCCTTATCCGCCGCCGACAGCGTCCCAGGCGGCGTCAACCCGTTGATGTCGTACTGCTCCGGCTCGTCGATGAGGCCCGGCTCGAATTCGTATTCCATGATCGAATCCGGATCCCAGGTCGAACCCTGCACCTGCTGCGGTGTGAGCTTCTCGAGAATATTGTGGAACGTGGTATCGTGGTCCCAATTGTTGGGCGGCGCCGCGAGCGCGTCGTAGACGGCCTGTTCATGCCACTTGATGCCGGCGAATGGATTCTGATGCTCGTGCTCCATGCCGAGCACGTGGCCGAGCTCGTGGAGCGCGGTGCCGCGGCCATACGGCGTCGTCAGATTCCAGCCATACACCGTCGTCGGCTGGTTCAGCGGCACGGTCAGCACGTCCCGCCCTACGTTCGACGCCGAGCTGCCATCGGCCGTCGAGTAGCCGATGCGCACCTCGGCCTCGCTCAACTGCGTGACCTCGACGAACTCGAGGCCGATGCCGACGGCTTTCCACTTTGCGAATGCGTCGCGCACCGCATCGGCCTGCGTCTTCGGGACGGAGAAGTGGCCGCTCTTGAAGAAACAATAGTGCAGAACGGTCCCGTTCACCCATTTCGATTGCGTCGCTAATATCGCCCGAGCGCGCAGCGGATCGGCCATGACGTGCGCGGGCAGTGTGGGGAGCGTGCGTGGGAGGTTGCTGCAGAGTGGCTTGGTGCCTGACGGCGCTGCTGCAGTCTTCTTTGATGTCGCCTTCCGTGATGCGGTCTGCTTTGATGCGGGTTTCGATCGGCGGCGGCGTGCGGTTGCCATAGTCGTACTCTCGCTCGGTTACTGTTCTCGCGATGCGTGGAGGATGTCGCGCGGAGAGGCGACCCAGTATACGGCCACCTGGCGCCGCCAGCGAGACAAACAACTGTATAGCGACGACCGCAAGAAAACTTGATCGACGCGTTAGTCCGCCTGCAGTGCGGTCACCGGATTGATTTTCGTGGCTCGCAGGGCGGGCACGAAGCCGGCGATTCCCGCGACGACTCCCAGCGCGGCCCCGGTGAGTATCAACACCGCAGGATCCGATGCCGACGTTTCGAACAACAGCGAGGCCATCACACGCCCCGAGGCAAGCGCGAGACCGATCCCGGCGATGATGCCGACGACAATGACCCGCAGCGACGGCCGTAATACATCTCTAATGACGCGGCTTGCCGTGGCCCCGAGCGCCGAGCGAACGCCGATCTCACGCGTCCGTCGGCCGACGTCGTACGAGACGAGGCCGAATACGGCCGCGGCGGCCGATGCCAGTCCGACCGCGGCGAAATCGACAGCAGTGCCGCGGCGATTCGCCACGGCCGAAGTTGTCGATCGATGCGTGCGCCGACGCGGATGGATCGCAGAAACGCGCGCGTCGGTCCGACGGCGGCGACAACCGCGGCACGAACACGAACGACGTCGTCATCGGTGACCGGGCGCGTGTATCTCAGCAAGAATTGCGGTTGCCCGCCGCCGCGAAACGGCGGCAGGGGCAACACATAGTACGGCTCGGGCGCCGCCGCGATGTCATATCGAATATTCTCGAATACGCCCACGACCCGATAACACGCCCGCCACGACGTGCCGAGACACTGCCCCACCGCGGATTGGCCGGGCCAAAACTTCTCCGCCATGGCGCGATTGATCATTGCTACCGGGGCATTCGACGCGGCCTCGTCCTCGGTCATCAAACGCCCAGCGCGAATTCGAAGCCCCATGACGTCGCCCCATCGTCCATCGACGAAGTTGTATTGCGGCGCCTGGTCCATCGGAATGGTGTCGCGTCCTTCCAATTTCAGCGGCCCCACGGTTCCACCACCGCCGATCCCCGACTTGGCAACAGCTTCGACGCCCGGGCTCGTCACGAGCCGCGTGGCCAGCGCAGCAAACTGCGCGAGCGGTGAGGCGCTGCCGTAGCCCGATGCATCGGCCAGCAGCAAACGATCCGGGTTGTATCCGAGATCGACCGTCACCGCGCGATGCAAGCTCTGAATGAACAGTCCCGCGGCCGCGAGGAGCGCCATGCAGATCGCGGTTTGAGACGCGAGGAACGTCGACCGAAGTCGGGACGCCGGATTCCCAACACCGAGGCCGCCCGCCTTGAGCAGCGACATGACGTCTCGACGCGCCGCGAGGATGAGCGGTGCGATGGAGCTGACGATCGTCGCGAGCATGGTCATGAGCACGACCAACGCGATCACTCGTGTGTCGACGAGCGGGTGCAGCCACTGTACGGAGGAAAAGAGCACCGGCCGCAAAATGCCGCCCGTCCAATGTGCGAGCAACGTGGCCACGGACGCCGCCGCGACCGTGACGACGAACCCTTCGACGGCCAGACGAGTCGCGACGCGCCATCGAGTCACCCCGAGGGCAACGCGCACCGCCATCTCGCGCTGGCGCGCCAGCGAGCGCATGAGCAACAGTCCGGATGCATTGGCGATCGCTAATATGAGAACGACCAACGACATCCCCGCCAACCGCGTCGCGAGCGTCAGCTCGCGAGCGCTGCCGGCCGAGAATCGTGGCCCGCGGGCCTCGACCAACGGCGCCACCGTCATTCGAGTACTTGGATCGAACCAGCGTCCCGCGCCGGCATTCACTCGCCGCACCGCTGTGGTCAGCCGAGCTTCGACCGAGCGAACGTCCGTCGTCGCAGGCACCCGCGCGATCAACGACACGATCCAGACGCCGCGCTGCGTCCACCACCCTCCGCGCCCCTCGGTCGCCGCTCCGCGCGCGGTGAACGGAATCCAAAAGCCGTCGGCTTCAACGCCGATGCCGCTGAACCCCGGCGCCGCAACTCCGATGATCGTATAACTCGTGGTATCGCGAAACTCGCTGGCGCGGATCCTCCGGCCGAGGATAGCCGAATCGGCGCCGAACCGACGGCGCCACAGGCCGTCGCTGAGAACAGCCACGTATCGCGGGTCGCCGTAGCGCATCTCGTCGGGGGCAAAGAACCGCCCGCGCTGCGGGACGACGCCGAGGAGATCGAAATAGTCGGAAGTGACGCGCGTCAGCCCGACGCGCGTCGTGTCGTCATCCACGCCGATGAGTTGAACATCATACGCGTATACACCGGCGATCCGGGCAGCACCGCTCGTGGCCTCGCGCAGACCATCCAGCTCGGGGGCGCTGAACCAATCGGAGTACGTGACCCCGCGCGATCCCTCGCGGCCGACCTTGTACAGGCGGTGGACGTCGCCAGCATCGCGAACGCCGTCCGGCTGACGGAACAAGACGCGGTCGAGCACCGTGAACATGGCCGCATTGACGCCGACGCCAAGCGCCAACGTCGCGACGATCGCCAGCGTGAGGCCGGGCGCTCGTCGCAGATCTCGCATCGTCTGCCGCAGATCGGCCGCAAGAACGTCAATGAGCATTTTCCGACACGCGGGTTAGAGGAAAGCCACGTCAGCACGGAATTGGTTGCTTCCGTTGGCGTTTTCGCGGCGTGCTCTTCGTGGTCTCTGGATCATGTGTGACCAAACCGCGGCGGCAAGGGTGAGCGATTAACAAGCTCGCGATCATCGCCTATCATTACAGTGGCACGATCCAACTCGTCACCCGAAGCAGCAGAGTCCCAGTGAGATACCGATTCAGCACAATCCTCGTCGTCCTCGCCGGCACGTCCGCCGCGGCCGGCGCGCAGCGGCAAACCTGCCCCGCAACGACAGCGGGCGCAACAATGCCACTGACGTACAAGGGAGGACCAACGGTCCCCGCCATCACGGCGTGCGACCTCATGACTCGCCTGTACATTTACGCCGCCGACTCGATGCGCGGCCGCGACGCCGGCTCGGCCGACGCTCTGCGCGCGACCGTCTACATCGAGGAGCAGGTGCGCCAGCTCGGCCTCGTCCCCGCGGGCGATAACGGCACCTTCTTCCAGAACATGCCCGTCACGACGCGCGCGCTTGGCCCGGGCTCGATGATCATGGTCGGCTCGAAGATGTTCAACCCGATCACCGATTTCGTCGCACCCGCGACCGCGGATCGGCACGTCGCCGGTGACGTCGTGTTCAGCGGTTCGCTCTCGGATACGACGAACGCGCTGACCGCCGATGCCGTGCGCGGCAAGATCGTGATCGTGTTGCCCGGCGCCGCGGGCAGCGGTCGAGGCGGCTTCGGCGGGCGCGGGCGAGGCGGCGCGGGCGCGGCAAACAATCCGCTGGCGGAAGCCGCCGCGATCGTCACCGTCACACCAAGCCTCACGCCACCCCGCGCACAGCCTCAGTTGAACGACACGGTCCAGACGCAGGGACGCGCCGCATTCGCTGCCGAGAATCCAAACGAAAACGCCGGCGGCCGGCGCGGCGGTGGTCGTGGCGGCGTTGGCAACACCGCGCCGCTCACCCTGACCGTCACACCCGCAGTTGCCGCCGCGATGCTCGGCAAGCCGGTGGCGCAAGCGGTGCGCGGCGACAGGGGCGCCAACGCATCCATCGACATCAAGGTCGCAACCGTTCCTGCGCCGACGCGCAACGTCGTCGCAATATTGCCCGGCAGCGACCCCAGGCTGAAGAATCAGTACATCGTGATCGGCGCACATTCCGATCACGTTGGCTACAACAATACACCCGTCGAACACGACTCCTTGAAGGCGTACAACATCGTTGCGCGCGTCGAGGGCGCGGACTCCCGCGGCGGCGGCCCACCGACGGCCGAACAGTGGACGCGGATCAATGCAATTAAAGATTCCTTACGGAAGATCTATCCCGCGCGCCCCGACTCGATCTTCAACGGTGCCGACGACGACGGCTCCGGTTCCGTTTCGATTCTCGAGATCGCCGAGGCGTTCGCAAGGGGGCCGGTGAAGCCGAAGCGGTCAGTGATCTTCATCTGGCAGATGGGTGAGGAGAAAGGGCTCTGGGGCTCGCAGTGGTTCACGAATCATCCAACCGTTCCGCGCGACTCGATCGTCGCCGACCTCAACCTCGACATGGTAGGACGCGGCGCGGCGACGGACGTGACAGGACGCTCGAAGGACAACGAAGAGCTGGTCGGCGCGGAGAACTATCTTCAGCTCGTGGGCTCGCGGCGTCTGTCGACGGAACTCGGCGACATCGCAGAACAGGCCGGCAAGAGCGAGCCGCTGCCATTCAAGTTCGATTATTCAATGGATGCAAACGGGCATCCGCAGAACATCTATTGCCGCAGCGACCACGCGAACTACGCGCGCTACGGCATTCCGGTGATCTTCTTCACGACCGGCGGCCACGCAGACTACCATCAAGTCACGGACGAGCCGGAGTACATCCAGTACCAGCACATGGCTCGCGTCGACAAGCTGGTGTACGACATCGCGCTCAAGGTTGGAGCACTCGACCACCGCGTGCTGGTCGACAGGGAGAAGCCGACGAGCCCATTCGGGCGGTGTCAGCAATAGGAGCGGCGCCAACGCATCCGCTTTCGTCCCAGCCGCGCGTCACGCTTGGGACGTTTCCGACGCCGCTCGTCGAGGCCACGCGCCTCCGGGCGGCGCTCGGAGGACCGGACCGTTGCCCTCGGATCGTCATCAAGCGCGACGATCTGACCGGCCTTGCGCTCGGTGGCAACAAGGTCCGCAAGCTGGAGTTCCTCGTCGCCGACGCACTGCGTCGGCAGGCCGACGTCATCATCACGAGCGGCGCGACGCAATCGAATCACGCGAGACTTACCGCCGCTGCGGCGCGCGCCGCTGGCCTCGACTGCGTGCTCGTGCTGTCCGCGCGATCCGAAAAGCCGCCAATCCAGGGCAACCTTCTGCTCGACCACCTGCTGGGCGCGACAATTCACTTCATTCCGACGAATCCGGACCCGCATTTCGCCGTTGCTGACGACGAAGCCGTGAAAGTCGCGGAGATCGCCGACGACCTGACGCGGCGTGGCCGGCGGCCATACGTAATCCCAATCGGCGGATCGAGCCCGGTGGGTGCACTTGGCTACGTCGCGGGAACGGGCGAATTGCGCAGCCAACTTCTCGACGCGGGAATCACGGCGCATCGCGTGTACTATGCCAGCGGCTCACGCGGGACGCAGGCCGGCCTCGAGCTTGGCGCGCGCCTATTCGAATGTTCTTATCTCCTGCACGGCATTGCGGTCAGCGCGGGTGAGGCCGACAAGAAACTCCGAGCGGCGCGGCTGATCAACGAGGCGGCCTCGCTCCTCGGGTCGCCCCTTCGCGTCGACGCGTCGGAGCTCATCACCGATCAGCGGTTCATCGGCCAAGGATATGGCGTCGCGAGCCCCGAGTGCGTCGAAGCCATCAAGCTGCTGGCGCGCGAAGAGGCAATACTTCTCGATCCGGCGTACACTGGAAAAGCGATGGCCGGATTAATCGACGATGTGCGGCGGGGCGCCATCGATCCGTCCGAGACGGTGGTGTTTCTTCACACCGGTGGCGCTCCAGCCCTCTTTGCGCATGGGGAAGCGCTCGGGCTGACCGGCTGAAGGGCGAAGAGCGCCGACAGCCGAAGAGCGCGGACAGCCGAACGGCGCCACACCGCTCGGAACCAAGGACGTGTTCGTTCGCGTGGTTTGCTGCTGCGCTCTTCGGCTGTCTGCGCTCTTCGGCTGTCTGCGCTCTTCGGCTGTCTGCGCTCTTCGGCTGTCCGCGCTCTTCGGCTGTCCGTGCTCTTCGGCTGTCCGTGCTCTTCGGCTGTCCGTGCTCTTCGGCTGTCCGTGCTCTTCGGCTGTCCGTGCTCTTCGGCTGTCCGTGCTCTTCGGCTGTCCGTGCTCTTCGGCTGTCCGCGCTCTTCGGCTGTCCGCGCTCTTCGCACGTTCAACGCGACGAACTTCGCATGGCGCCGCCCCCCGGGATTTCGAGTAGCCCAATCACAAAACGCTCGGCGGCCGACGGCCGTGCTTCGATCACGAGCGCGGCAAACGGTGCTCGGTCCGGCGGCAACGACGCGCTCCAGACGTTCGTCCTTACCCTCCACGGCGCGTTTTCGGGATGTTTCGCCGGTTGATCGGTCGCCGCCACCATCCCGAACGACTGATTGAACACAACGTCGACGTAATCGTACGACGTGCTTCCGCTCGGCACCGAGGCCGCATCGACCACAACCTTCCATTTGCCGGCGGCCGGGTTCTGCACGGTGATCGTCTCGTCGCCGATCGGATCCGCATCGAGCGCCGCGGCGCGGCACTCCTTGCCGGTACAGTCGTAGACATAGACGTCCAGATCGGCCTTCACGTCCGTCGGCTTCGCCGCGCGAATGGTCAGCATCGCGGACCCCGCCGGAACATCCACATCATAGAACTGTTGTTCGTGATCTCGAATCGTTGGATGTAGGCGACGGGCGGCGCCGAGGGGCTGGCTGACTGCGGCGCCAGAAAACTCCGCGAACCGGTTGGTGAACGAGACATCGTGCGACGGGCCGTTTGCGTTCCCAGCGAGCGTGACACCACCGCCTTCTTCGCCAAGAGAAACGCCAAGTGCCTGGATGGTGATCGTCGCCGCAGTCGGTGGCGCGGGAGTTCCCTTCTCCGATTGCTGCCAATCGAAGGAACGTGTGTCTTCGATGTCCGTCAGACGCACCTCCCATACGCCGCCCGCCGGCTCGGCGACGACGTAGGTCTCCTTCGGCAGCGTCGCGGCGGCGCCTCCGCCACCGCCTCCGCGTCCGGTGGTAGCCGCGACGACGCGCTGCAGCGTCGCGGCCCGTGTGTCGGGCCTCATAGCCGCGACCTGCACGGCCCGTTTCGGCGCGTCGATTTCGATCTTCAGCGCCGCAACGCCCGCCGGAACGCGGTAGAAGAAGCTGCGCATCTCGGGGCGCGGCACCGTGGTCTTGGTCACGACGGTGAAGTGATTCCCCGCATCGAGCGGCTCAGCGGCAACGATCGTCGCAAGCGTGCGGTAGGCATGCCCGGGAATCGACGGATGGTCCAGCGTGATGAGGGCACTGTGAACGCCCGCGCTCTTCGGTGACACACCGATCGACACCGGCACCGGTTGGTTGAGTGGCAACACCAGCGACGACGGCGCCGAGAATGTGCTCGTGTCGCCCGTGAATCGGAGCGCGAACGTCATCGGTGCATTCGGACCCGACGTCCGCGTGAACGTCATCGTGCGATCGCTCTTGTCGCCGACCGACCAGCCCTCCCGCTCGAATAACCCGACGCCGAGGTTCGGCTCCGGTAGCATTGCAGAATACGCATGAAGCACCGGTGCCTGGCTCGTAATCGTCACGGGCGTCCGGCCGCCGCCCATCGCTTTCAAGATCTCCCATGCCGCGGCGACGTTGATCACGCCGTTGCCTTGTTTGTACGCCGGAAGATGCGGCACGTAGCGCGCGGACATGGTGATCGCCTGCTTCAAGCTGCAGGCGTCGTACCTCACGCCACTCTGCTTCGCCGCGCTGATGAGCAATGCAACCGCTCCCGTCGCCACCGGCGTCGCGGTCGATGTTCCGCCGGCGATGCGGTATCCCGGGGGCAGCCGATAAATGCCGGAGAAGTACCCGGCTGCGTTGTCCTCCCAACCGCGGCTCGTGCTGAGAATGTTCGACGGTGAAATTACCGCAGGGCCGAAGCCCCCGTTCCCCATCGGGGCGTAGCCGCCGGTGATGAGCAAATTGTCATCGTGCTCGACGCGCACGCCGTGGTTCGTGAGGAAGTTCGCCTTGCTCTCGTGGCCGCCGATGCCGATACCGCATTCGGCGGCGACGAAGTCGTCACTCCCGCCGAGAATCGGGAAGTTGTGCGTCGGGATCATGATCGGCTTCTTGTATTTCGCCATCAGACGGCTGTAAATCACCGTCGGTACCAGGCGACCGTCGCGCGGCAAATACGAGTGAGTGATGTTCGAGCTTTGCTCGAGCCATGCGGCGTCGACGAGCGGATTCTCGAGGGCACGGATGACCGCTTCGGTCTGTCCGTATGCCGCGCCGCCCTCGGCGACGTTGGCCAAACGCGCGCCGGGGGCGACGCCGTCGAACTTGCCCGACGTTCCGCGACTCGCTACCGCGGCGCCCACGATGAGCGACGCGTGTGACGCAACTCCGGCATTGATCGCGATCAGCCTTTTCGCTTTGTCGATCTGAATGCCGAAGGACACGCTCTCTCGCACCGACGTTTTCGGATTGTCCTTTCCGAAGACGCCGAACGTCGGTCGCACATTGTAGTCCGTCAGCGGCTTCTCGTCGATGAAACTGAAGTTTTGATTGGCATCGACCCAGACGTCGTTCGTCGCTTCGTCCCATAACACGGCGAAGTGCCGGCTCGATCCCGGCGGATTGCCGTCGCGATTCAGATCTTTGTCCAGACCCGAGCGCGACAGGGAGTCGTATTTGGCCTCGTCGAGCAGCGCGATTCGGAAGGCTCCGTCTCTTGGCGCTTTATATGTCGTTGCGAGATATGTGAACGTCCCGCTCGCCGCAGTGACGGTGTCGGTCATGCGTAGCCAGCGGCCGTCGTCCTCGTCGTCCGGATCGATTGCCGTCTCGTAGACGACGATCTTGCGCGTCGGTTTACCGTCGATCGTCCTCGCGACCTGTAGCTCGGGCAGCAGGCCATCCAAACTGAGGTCGATGAGCGCGAGCGTCACGCCGCGCCCATCGAAGGTTGGGTGCAGCTTGCGGAACTCGGCGGCGCCGATGTCGGGCAGCGGATCGTAGCGATGCGAGATCGGATAGTCGGGCGGGATCGGGGGCCAGCCGCGTTTTGTTGTATCGCCGAAGGACGGGAGACCATTTGTCGGTTCGGACGCCGGCTCGGATTCGCTCGCGACGAAGCTCCGGCCCGTCTGGCTGATCGTGACGTCGAGGCTGTGGATCGACGGATCCGCGGCGAGACGTTCGACACTGTCGACCGAAACGCGGGCGCGAATGTAGTCGACGTTGTCGTCGCGAAAGCGGATCTTGCCGCCCAGGGCGGTGATGACGCGCGCCAGCTGCGCGGTCGCACCGGGCATGGCGGCGATGACCAGTGTCACTTCCCGGTCGCCTCGCGCGCGCGCCGCGGCGATCTCGCCGCGTCCATCCTTGAAGAGAAAGGGTCGCCTCGCGACCTGCGCAGAGGAATGGAACGAAACTGCGAGAAGGAGAGCGGCCGAGAGACACACAGGAGCGCGACACATACAACACCTCGCCGGTTGAGTGTCGGCAACGTCGCCACCCCAAGAGATACATCGAATTGGGGGAACTGCAAACGGCGCAACCGCTAAAGAGCGCGGACAGCCGAACGGCGCGGACAGCCGAACGGCGCGAACAGCCGAACGGCGCGAACAGCCGAACGGCGCGAACAGCCGAACGGCGCGAATAACTGACGGCGCCGCGTGGCTCGCGCTCTTCGGCTGTCCGCGCTCTTCGGCTGTCCGCGCTCTTCGGCTGTCCGCGC
>JADMIO010703219.1_pt1 | contig 51706 bp, 45 predicted proteins | sample 8958161 | NCBI WGS metagenome assembly JADMIO01 (sample SAMN16585339, study PRJNA669376) | soil metagenome | isolation source: Crop rotation soil | place: USA: Cullars Rotation, Alabama | collected 2011
GCCGCGACTTCAAGTCACGTGAATTCCAAGCTTCGGATCCCACTGTGCTGGAAAGAGCTCAGCTATAACAACATTTTGGACATCACGGCGGCGACGTTCCTCATCGGGGAATTCGAGAAGCCGACGGTCGCGATCCTGAAGCACACGAATCCCTGCGGCGTCGCCAGCGCGGACACGCTCGAAGCAGCCTGGGAGAAGGCGTATGCCACGGACAAGCAGGCGCCATTTGGCGGTATCATCGTGGTCAATCGCACGCTCGAGGCGGCCCTCGCGCAGACCATTGCGGAGATTTTCACCGAAGTGATCATTGCGCCGCGCTTCAGCGACGAGGCCCTGGCGATCCTCGGCAAAAAGAAAAATCTGCGGCTGATGATTGCCAAAGCCGGCCCGGGCGCGGATTCGCTGCGCGAAGTGCGGTCGGTGATCGGCGGCGTGCTGGTGCAGGACCGCGACAAGACGCTTGGCAACGTGGCGGAATTCAAAGTCGTGACCAAGCGCCAGCCGACGCCCGAGGAGTGGGCGGGCATGATGTTCGGCTGGAAGATCGGCAAGCACGTGAAGTCGAACTCCATCGTCTATTGCCGCGGCGAGCAGACGCTGGGGGTGGGCGCCGGCCAGATGGCCCGGGTGGACAGCTCGCGGATCGCGGTCTGGAAGGCCGGGGAGGCCGGGCTGAGCCTGAAGGGCTCGGTGGTCGCCAGCGAGGCGCTGTTTCCCTTCGCCGATGGGCTCATCGCTGCGGCTGAAGCGGGGGCGACGGCGGCGATCCAGCCGGGTGGCTCGGTTCGCGACGAGGAAGTAATCAAGGCCGCCGATGAGCGCGGGATGACCATGGTTTTCACGGGGATCCGCCACTTCAAACACTGAACCCTACCGAATTCACCGGGCCGGCCGGAGACCGCGGGATACGCGAAGGCCGCACTTGAAGTGAGGCACAATCTGGCTGCAACTCCTTCCACCGCATGTTCGAAAGCCTGCTCGAGTACTTCCAAGGCACGCCGCTTTCCCTCTGGGGACCGTTCGGCCTGTTGCTACTTTGTGGCCTGGGGCTGCCGATACCCGAAGATATCATCCTGATCATTGCGGGAGCGCTCGGCGAGATGGACGGGCGTTCCTGGATGCGCGTCGGCATGGTCATGTACGTGGGCGTGGTGGGGGGAGACTCCATGATCTTCTTTGCCGGACGCCATCTGGGCACGCGGATGCTGGCCTCGAGCTGGGTGCAGCGAATCCTGCCGCCCCGAAAGCAAATCAAAGTGGAGGCGATGCTGGCCCGTTACGGGTGGTGGGCGCTCTTTCTCGCCCGCTTTCTGCCCGGCCTGCGGGCTCCGCTCTTCTTTACGGCAGGCTCGATGAAAGTTTCCTATCTCAAATTCCTGTGTCTCGACGGCCTCGCGGCACTGATCAGCGTGCCGTTCTTCGTCTGGCTCGGCCGCTGGTTGTGGATCAAGTTCCAGGACAATATCGAGGAGTTCAACGACGCGCTGGCCCGCACCCATTCCTATTCGCTGTGGTTCGCGGCGATGCTGGCGGTGGTGATCCTGTCCGGCATCCTGTACTGGGTGCGCCGGGCCCGCCGGACGGCCTGAAGCCCGGGGTGGACAAGCGGGTCCGGAGCCCGGGTGTTTTGCGGTTGGCGCGCGGACGGATTTTGCGCCACGGTGACGGCATGTTTGACCATGTCGAAAAACTGAAGGAATTCATCCGCCACCAAAGCGTCTCGGCCGACTCGAAGTTCAAGGACGGCATGCGGGGCGCGCAGGAGTTCGTGTCCGGACTCCTCGGCTCCATGGGTTTTTCCGTCGAGGTCGTGAAGACCGACCTGCACCCGATCATCCTGGCGCACCGCGGCGGCGACGCCTCCTGGCCGCATGTGATCATCTACGGGCACTACGACGTGCAGCCGGCGGATCCCCTCAATCTGTGGACCTCGCCGGCGTTCGAGCCGACGATTCGCGGCAACCGGATTTACGGGCGCGGGGCGGCGGACAACAAGGGACCCCTGCTGGTGCATATCACGGCGGTGGGCCAGTTGTTGGAGGAAAATCCGAAGCTCCCGCTGCGGATCACTTTTCTGGTGGAGGGCGAGGAGGAGATGGGCAGCCCGAGCTTCCTGCCGTTCCTCGAGCGCTACAAAAACACGCTGAAGAAGGCGGACTTCGTTTTTCTCTCGGACACGGGCATCCCGAACGAATCACAAATGGTCATCACCGCCGGGTTGCGCGGCCTGGTGACATTCGAGGTCGAGGCCGTGGGCCCGAAGAGCGACCTGCACTCGGGCCTGCATGGCGGAGTGCTGTTGAACCCGATCCAGGCGCTGGTGGACCTGTGCGCTTCGCTGCACTCGCCGGACGGCAAGGTGAATATCCCCGGTTACTACGACGATGTGCTCGAGGTGGAGCCATGGGAGCGCGAGGAACTGAAGAAGCTCGGCGCGAAGGAATCCGAGTATTTGAAGTTCCTCGGCATCGATACGTTTCACACGCCGCCGGGCATCACGCCGTTTGAAGCCCTCCGGTTTTTTCCCACGCTTGAGTTTAATGGTTTCGGGGGCGGCTACCAAGGGGAGGGTGGCAAGACGGTGATTCCCAGCCGCGCCTTTGTGAAGATCAGCTGCCGACTCGTGGCGAACCAGAACCCGGAAGAGATCAAAGCGCTGGTGTACAAAACCATCAAGGCGCGCGCGCCGAAGGGCGTGACGCTCAAGATCACCGATGGCCACACGGGCCTGCCCTATGTGGTGGTGCCGCCGGATCGGACCAACACGCCGAAGAACCAGTCGCCGGTGTTGGCGCGCGCGTTTCGCGCGACGGACGCGGCGGTGACAGAAATCTGGGGCAAGGCGCCGCTCTATCTGCGCGAGGGCGGCAGCGTTCCGATTATCGGCGAGATCAAGCGCGTGCTCGGCCTCGACTCGGTGATGCTGGGCCTGTTCCTGCCCGACGATAACCTGCATGCGCCGAACGAGAGCTTTAATCTCGATGTCATGAAGAAGGGCATCGAAACCTCGAAGCGGATCCTGTCGGCGCTGGCGAGCCGTGATGTAGGGCGGGATCGCTGATCCCGCCGAGCCGCTCTGATCTGCGAATTTGATATCGCCGCAGGTGCTAACCAGGCGGGATCAGCGATCCCGCCCTACAAACAAAAAAGCCCCGGCTTGCACCGGGGCTTTTTGCTGAAGGGGATCGATTATTTCTTGAGGACGATGATCTCCGCGCGACGGTCTTTCGCCATCTGGGCGTCGTCGGCGTTCTTCGGGGCCTCGAGGCTGCCCTTGGAAAGAGACTCGACCTTGTCAGCGGGAACGCCGAGCGAGATCAGGTACTTCTTGGCCGAATTGGCCCGGCGATCGCCGAGGCTCATATTGTACTCGTCGGTCCCGCGCCAGTCGCAGTGACCCTCGAAGAGGATGCGATAGGTGGGATTTTTATCGAGGTAGTCCTTGGCGGCCTGAATTTTGGCACGCTCGGATTCCTTGATGAAATCCTTGTCGAAATCGAAATACACCGCACCAAGGAGGCCCTTGATGACGTTTTCGTCCTCAAATGTGATGTTCGGATCGCGCGCCGAAAGGGCGGACGCGTTCGGATCGACCAAGGGATTAAGCGATTCCGGGTTGAGGGTGCCGCCGGTATTGGGTCCGAGAACCGTGGAGCTCGGATCGGGGCGTTTTGGCTTTTTGGCGCAGCCGGCGAAAACAAAGGCGGCGCTGACGATGAGGAGACAAAGTTTCTTCGAAGCGGTGTTCATGGAATGGGTCAGGATGGGTCGGAGGGAAAATTTTGTGGGGCAAGCAATTTGCGCTCGCAAGGTTTTACTGAGCTTTTTTCTGCTCGATGAGGCCAACCTCCAAGGCGTAGCGCGTCAGGCTGGCGACATCGTGGAGGTTGAGCTTGCGCATGAGATTGGTGCGATGGTTGTCCACCGTTTTGATGCTGATGCCGAGTTTAGCAGCAATTTCACGCGTACTGTGGCTCTCGGCGACGAGCTGGAGAATCTCCCGCTCCCGGTCGGTGAGGAAGTCGGAGGCGCTGCTGGCATCGGGGTTGGCGACGACATCGCGGAGCAGCGCGGCGACCGCGGGGCCAAAATACGTGCCGCCATTGGCCACGGTTTCGAGGCCCTTTTTGAACTCAAAGAGACCGGCGGTTTTTTCGACGAAGCCATGAGCGCCCGCCTCCAGCATTTCACGGACCAGGACGGGGTTCTCATGGCCGGAAAAGACCAACACCCGCATATGCGGCAACTTCTTGCTGATGCGACGGAGGATATCGACGCCGTTCAAACCGGGCAGCTTGGCATCGAGAACGAGCAGGTCGGGCTTCACTTCCAGGCAGAGGGTGAGGGCGTTTTGGCCGTCGCCGCTTTCCCCGACCAGCTGGTAATTGGAGTCCAGCCGAAGTATCTCGACCAGCATCTCGCGGATCGCGGTCTGATCTTCAATAATGACAAGCCGCTTCATGGATTAAGCAGCGTGGGATGAATGGGTAAGTGAATCAATCAAAAGAGTGGTGGGCTGGCTGGGATTCGAACCCAGAACCAACAACTTAAAAGGATGCTGCTCTACCATTGAGCTACCAGCCCCCAGGTTATGTAAAAGCGAGAAATAGGTTCCGGCGTCAAACATTGGCAAGTAATTTCGCCCGGGCGGGTTGCGGACCCGGCATTGACCGGGAACATTCCAAGGCCTAAGCCACCCCTTCACTCTTACGATTTTGGGAACAATTCAAAAATATACCCATCAGAGCGAGGCAGAACGCATGTCTACCAAAGCTCAGGAAGTGGCTTTCGATCAGGAACTCGTGAACCGCTTCAAAGGCGGCGACCAGGCGGCTTTTGATGAGATGGTGTCGCGCTACTGGGACCGGATCTACGGGATGGTCAACCAGCTGCTGCGCAACTCCCAGGACGCCGAGGAGGTCACCCAGGATGCCTTCATCCGCGCCCACCGCGGCCTGGCCAATTTCCGCGGCGACTCCGCCTTTTCGACCTGGCTTTACCAGATTGCCACCAATCTCGCCCGCAACCGCTACTGGTACTGGTGGCGCCGGAAGCGGGACAAGTCCGTCTCCTTCGACGCCCCCGTGAGCGCCGACAACGCGACCACGCTGGCCGATTTGATCCCCGCCGAATTGGAAACCCCCGATGACATCACCGTAACGCAGGAGTTTATCGACCGGATCGCGCACGGCATGGAAAAGCTCAGCGCGAAGCACCGCGAGATCCTCACCCTGCGCAACATCAAGAACCTGTCCTACGAGGAAATCGCCGCCATCCTCGACATTTCCGTGGGCACCGTGAAAAGCCGCATCGCCCGCGCCCGCGAGAGCCTGCGCTCCAAGCTGGGCGAAGATTTCCGAAACAAACTCTGACCACAGGCTACTCAGACTACTGACCACCGACCCGCAGCTTGACCCTGCGCACAACCCTGACCCAACACCGCCATGAAAGAGTCCAAATTCATCGAACTGCTGAATCTCTACCTTGACCACCAGATCAGCCCGGCTGAGGCCGAGCTGCTGGAGGCCGAGGTGAAGTCCAACCCGGAACGTCGCCGCGTGTATCGGGAATATTGTGAAATGCAGAAGGGCTGTTCCTTGCTGGCCGAGAATTTCCGCACCCAGGCGCCCGCCAGCGACCCGAAGTTGGTGGAGTTTCCGCGGCGCCCTTCATCCGGGGGCAAACTAGCGTATGTTGCGAGCTTCGCGGCGATTGCCGCCTGCGTGGCCGCGGTATTCATCTCACGTTCCCGACCCGTGGGACCTGCGAGCGTTTCTGCACCGGTGGCGATGCAGTCGGTGGCTCCCGCGCCCGCCTTGGCCGCCGCCCCGGTGGCGCGCCCCCCGCTGCAGCCCGCGTTTGGCCCGAAAGTGCTCACCCTCCGCGCGCAAAATGCCGAGCTCGCGGACGCCACCACCGACCAGGCGGCGATGGCCGAGTGGATGAACAACATCCAACTCTCTTCCATTCCCGGCGCCTCCGCGGATGAACTTCGCTTCGATGCGCATGCGACGTTGCAGCCGGATACGCGGACTTATCGTTCCAACCGGCCGATCCAAGGGAAGGTCGAGTGGACCGCGTTCACCTTCCAGAAGTGATTCGGACGCGCCGGTATCAGGCCAAGGCCAATCAGGGCACAACGTAGGGGCGCAGTCTTGCTGCGCCCTTGCCTTGCTCCCCGGAGGGCGCAGCAAGACTGCGCCCCTACACAACGAATCCCTCGTTAACTGAGGGCCTTCTTGACCAGGGCCTCGGTCGTGGCCTTGGGCCCGAGCGCGAGGACGGCATGACGGACTGCTTGGTCAGCATCCGCGGCCTTGTAACCCAAGGCAATGAGCGCGGCGACGGCGTCCCGATGCGGACCGCCGGCCGGAGCCTCGCCTGCATCCTCACCGCCCGCAGCAAGGCCGGCGGAGTGGGTGGCACCTACCTTGGACTTCAATTCGACGACCAGTCGCTCGGCGGTCTTCTTGCCGATGCCGGGGACCTTCGCGAGCGTCGCGATATCACCGATGCGAATGGCATTTTCCAAGAGCGGCAGCGAAAGCCGGCTCATGATGCTGAGCGCCATTTTCGGACCGACGCCGGTGACCTTCTCGATCATCAGCCGGAAAAAATCCCGTTCGGCCGTAGTGGCGAAACCGTAGAGCGTTTGGGCGTCCTCGCGGTAAATCACGAGCGTATGCAGCTTCACCGTCGCGCCGGTGGCAGGAAGTTTTTCCGCGGTCGTGACCGGGATGTTGATCTCATAGCCAAAGCCATTGAGTTCAACGATGGCGTGCAGGGGCGTCGCGGAGGTGAGCGTGCCCTGGATCGAGGTGATCATGTCACTTCAACCCGAGCACATCCTGCATGTCGTACACGCCGGGCTTCTGGGTCGCGACCCATTGCGCGGCGCGCAGGGCACCACGGGCGAAAATCGCGCGGTCGCTGGCCTTGTGTGTGAGCTCGAGGCGCTCGCCGAGCCCGGCAAAGATCACGGTGTGATCACCGACGACGTCGCCGCCACGGATCGCATGGACGCCGACCTCGGAGGAAGTCCGGGCGCCGGGGATGCCGCTGCGACCATGCCGCAGGGCCGCGGCGGAGAGCTTCCGCTCCTCGAGGATGATCTCGAGCAGGCGCGCGGCGGTGCCGCTGGGCGCATCGACCTTGAAGCGATGATGCATCTCGAGGACCTCGGCATCGTAATCCGAGCCGAGGATGCTGGCGGCCCGCCGCACGAGAGCGAAGAGGGTGTTCACGCCGACGGAGAAATTACCCGCCCACACGCACGGCACCTGGGCCGCGAGGACGAGAAGCTTCCTTTTGGTCTCGGCAGAGTGTCCCGTGGTACCGATCACGACCGGTTTGCGCTGGGCAATGGCCAGCTTGAGCACGGTCTGCGTCGCGCTGTGCGAACTGAAATCGACGATGACGTCCGAGTTTTTCAGCCCGGCGGCGAGATCATCACCCGCATCGACAGCGGCGCCGATGCTGAGACCGAGTTCCTTGGCGGCCGCGTCGAGTGCATGCCCCATGCGGCCCTTGGACCCATTGATGAGAAGGCGGAGCGGCATGGGGATCAGCGGCGCAGCGGCGCCAGCGTCTTGATCAACACCGCCAGGTTCGCGGGGGTCATTTCGCACAAGGGCAGGCGGACGGCAGCGGAACTGATGATGCCGGCGCGGGCCAGGGCGGTCTTGATCGGCACGGGATTGGGCTCGATGAAGAGGGCCTTGAAGAGGGGATACAGCTGACGGTGGAGCTTGCCGGCCTTCACAAAATCGTTGGCGAGGGCATGGCGCACCATCTGGCCGACCTCGCGGACGAACAGGTTGGACGCGACGCTGATGACACCCTCGGCGCCGTTGGCCATGAAGGGAACGGTCAGCGCATCGTCACCGCAGAGCACGGTGAGATCGGAACCCAAGGCCGTCTTGAGCTGGTCCACGCGGTCAACATTGCCGCCGGCTTCCTTGATCCAGCGCACATGGTCGTACTTCGCCCGCAGGCGTTCGACGACCGGCACGCTGATTTCGATGCCGCAACGGCTGGGCACTGAGTAGAGGATGATGGGCCGGTCGGTGGCGTCGGCGACGGCGGAATAATGCCGGAAAAGACCCTCCTGGCTCGGCTTGTTGTAGTAGGGGGTGACCACCAGCATGCCGTCTGCGCCGGCCGCATGCGCAGCCTGGGTGAGTTCGACAGCCTCGTGGGTGGAATTGGAGCCGGTGCCGGCGATGACCGGCACACGGCCCCGGACGGAGGCGATGACCGCCCGGATGACGTCCATGTGTTCCTCGTGGCTGAGCGTGGGGGACTCGCCAGTCGTGCCGACGGGAACCAGACCGTTGATTCCGCCCTTGATCTGGTGCTCAACGAGTTTCGCAAGGTCGCGGTAGGCGACCTCGTGATTCTTGAAGGGCGTGACAAGCGCCGTGAGCGTACCGGTGAGCGGGCGGAGTTTCATGGAGACAGGCAATGTAGCCTTGCGGTACAGGGCATGGTGAAATAGAGAATCCGCAACGCTTTTTTACCCATGGCCATTCCAATCACTCCGCACACGGAAATGCTCAACGACTTGCTCAAACTCGCCGTCGAAAGCGGTGCGAGCGATATCGTTGTGAAATCGAACAAACCGGGCTACGTGCGCCTGTCGGGGCGCCTCAAGCCGGTGGAGATGGACCCGATTTCCTGCCCGGAGGCCCAGGCGTTTGTGGATGAGCATGTGCCGAAGATCTTCAAGACCAAGTGGGAGGAGGAGGGCCAGATCGACTTTGCGTATTCAGCGGAGGGCGTGGGCCGTTTCCGGGTGAATGCCTTTCACCAGCGCGGGCTCGTGAGCATCGTGCTCCGGCACATCAAGAGCCGCGTGCCGACGTTTGCGGACCTGAACCTTACGCCCGAGCCCATGCTCAAGCTGGCGCAGGTAAAGGACGGCATCCTCCTGATTTGCGGTGCCACCGGCTCCGGCAAGAGCTCCACGATGGCCGCCATGCTGAACTGGATCAACCAGAACATGGACAAGCACATCGTCACCATCGAGGACCCGATCGAGTACACGTTCCAGGACGAGAAGTCCCTCTTCCAGCAGCGGGAAATCGGCCTCGACGTGGCCAGCTTCCAACTGGCGATCCGCGCCGTGCTGCGGCAAAACCCCGACATCATCCTCATCGGTGAAATGCGTGACCGGGAGACGTTCGAGACCGCCATCTCCGCGGCTGAGACGGGTCACCTGGTGTTTTCGACGATGCACGCCGCCACTGTGGCGCAGTCGCTCACGCGTCTCTTTGAATTCTTCCCGCCCGAGGAACAGCTGCAAGCCCGCCGCGCGATCTCCGGTTCGCTGCGCGGTTTCATCTGCCAGAAGCTCATCCCCGCGCTCGAGGGCGGCGGCCGCGTGCCGACGAATGAGATCCTCAACGCCGACACGGTGGTCCGCAACCTGATCCTGGAGGGCCAGTTCGAGAAGATCCAAGGCATCCTCGAGGGCACGGGCGATTCCAGCAGCTTTTCCTTCAACAAGGATATCTACCGCCTGATCAAGGCGGGAAAGATCAGCAAGGCCGAGGGGCTCCGCTTTTCGCCGAATCCGCAGGCCCTGGAGATGAACCTCAAGGGCATCTTCATGAAGTCCTGACGCCGTGCGACGGCTGGGATCTGCCCGGGGAAGGTTTTCGCCCCGCGAAAACGCTTTTAGGGCTTGGTTTTTACGGGGGCGGGCGATTTTCTAGCCGGTTCAACCATGGCATTGGCATTAATATTTTCCGGACAGGGTGCCCAAAAAGTCGGCATGGGGAAGTCCCTCGCCGAGCAGTCGACGGCCGCGCGCGCCCTCTACACCGAGGCGAACGCCGTGCTGGGCTGGGACCTGGCCAAGGTGTGCTTTGAGGGACCCGAGGCTGAGCTGACGCAGACCAAGGTCTGCCAGCCTGCGCTGTTTGTGCACGGTCTGGCGCTGCTGGCGGCGCTGCGTGAGCAGGGGAAAGTGCCGGCCGGCGAGCCGCAGTTTGCGTTGGGGCTGAGCTTGGGCGAAGTCACGGCGTACTGCGCCGCGGGCGTGTTCGATTTTGCCACGGGCCTGCGCGTCGTCGCGGAGCGCGGCCGGCTGATGCAGCAGGCTTGCGAGCAGACGACCGGTGGCATGGCGGCCATCATGGGCGAGGAGCGCGCGAAGGTGCAGGAGCTCTGCCGCGAATTCGACATTGAGGCGGCGAATTTCAACGCCCCTGGGCAGATCATCGTTTCCGGCGAGAAAACGAAGATCGAGGCCGCGGTGGCGGCCGGGAAGGAACGCGGCATTAAAAAGATCATCCCGCTCAACGTCGCGGGCGCGTATCACTCGCGGCTGATGGAGCCGGCGCGCGCGGCGTTTGCGGCGTTTCTTGAGGGCGTGCCGTTTGCCGCGCCGAAGTTCACGGTCTTTACCAACACCACGGGCCAGACCGTCGCCACGCCGGAGGCAATCAAGGCCGCGCTGGTGAAGCAGGTGGTGTCATCGGTGCTTTGGGAGGATTGCATGCGCAGCGCCGCAGCGGCGGGCGCGACGGAATTCTGGGAGCTCGGGCCGGGCGGGGTGCTCGCGGGCCTCGCGCGGCGCACGGAAAAGACCTGGGTGGTGAAAAGCTTTGCGGAGTGCTCCGACGTGACCGCCTGACGATGCCCCTGACCAAATACACCCGCAATTTTTGCATCATCGCCCACGTCGATCACGGCAAGACCACGCTTTCCGACCGCATCCTGGAGCACACCAATACCGTCGCGATGCGGGTCATGACGGACCAGCACCTCGACTCGATGGATCTCGAGAAGGAGCGCGGCATCACGATCAAGTCGCACCCGGTCACGATGACGTACCGCGCGAAGGATGGGCACGACTACAAGCTCAACCTGATGGACACGCCCGGCCACGTGGACTTCTCCTACGAGGTCTCGCGCAGCCTGGCGGCCTGCGAGGGCGCGGTGCTGCTGATTGACGCGGCGCAAGGTGTCGAGGCGCAGACAGTGGCGAATGCCCACCTGGCGTTCGGCCAGAAGCTCAAGGTTATCCCGGTCATCAACAAGATCGATCTGCCGAGCGCGAACCTCGAGCTCTGCATCCGCCAGTTGGAGGACATCCTGTCGATTCCCGCCGAGGAGGCGATCCTGGCGAGCGGCAAGTCGGGCATCGGCATCGAGGACATCCTCGAGGCTGTGGTGAGCCGCGTGCCGCCGCCGCGCTGGGCGACGTATCCGCAGCTCCGCGCGCTGGTGTTTGATTCCCTGTACGATTCCTACCGCGGCTGCATCGCGTACGTCCGCGTGTTTTCCGGCACGATCAAGGCCAACGACACGATGATGCTGATGAGCAACGGCCAGAAGGCCGAGGTGAAGGAAGTGGGCGTGTTCATGCCGAAGATGACGAAGATCGCTTCGCTCGGCGCCGGAGACGTGGGTTATATTGTCTCGAGCATCAAGAACACCTCCGACGTCAAGACGGGCGATACGATCACGCTGGCGGCCCGGCCCGCGACCGAGATGCTGCCGGGCTACAAAGAGGTGCGCCCAATGGTGTTCTGCGGACTGTATCCGCTGGAAAGTGACGACTACGAAAAACTCAAGGCGGCGCTCGGCCGGCTGCGGCTGAATGATGCGGCTTTCGTGTATTCCTCGGAGAGCTCGCTCGCGCTGGGATTCGGCTTCCGCTGCGGCTTCCTTGGGCTGCTGCACATGGAGATCATCCAGGAACGAATCCGTCGGGAGCATGACGTGGACATCATCTCGACATACCCGAGCGTGATCTACCACATCATCAAGCACGGCGGCGACGCGGTCGACGTGGACAATCCCGTGAACATGCCGGATCCGGGGACCATCCTCGAGATCCAGGAACCGACCATCAAGGCGTCGATCATCCTGCCCAACGACTCGATGGGTGACATCCTCGCGCTGATCATGGAAAAGCGCGGTTCGGTGGAGCACACGGACACGCTCGACATGAACCGCGTGATGCTCCGCGCCATTTTGCCGCTCAACGAAATCCTCGTCGATTTCAACGACCGCCTGAAGAGCATCACCCATGGCTACGGCTCGATGGACTACGAGCTGGGCGACTATGTGGCGTCCGACCTCGTGAAGATGGACATCATGATCAACGGCGACCCGGTGGACGCGTTTTCGTGCATCGTGCACCGCGAGAAGGCCGACGCCAAGGGGCGCCAGCTCTGCGAAAAACTCGCCAAGATCATCCCGCCGCAGATGTTCAAGGTCGCGATCCAGGCCGCCATCGGTGGCAAGATCATCGCCCGCGACAACGTGCGCGAGATGCGCAAGGATGTGACCTCGAAGTGCTATGGCGGCGACATCAGCCGCAAGCGGAAGCTCCTCGACAAGCAGAAGGAGGGCAAAAAGAAGATGAAACAAATTGGCAAGGTATCCATCCCACCTGATGCCTTCATCAAGGTGCTCCAAAACGACTGACCCCGCCTTACCCGTCCCATGCCGACCGAAATCCCTTTCCTGAAACGTGTCGGCCGGAAGCTGCTCGAGTGGATCGGCCTCGGTGGCGCCGAGGGCAAGATGCGGGCCCATGCGGAAAACTGGCTCGAGCTGGCGGACAAAGTCTGGGCGTTCCGGCGGGACGTGCTGAGCGAACGGGATGCGGCCGAACTGAAGTTGCGGACGGAGGAATTGCGCCAGCGCTACGAGACCCGCGCGGACACCGCCCAGCTCAAGCAAAGCCTGGACGCCCTGGAGCCCGTGTTGAAGCGCGCCGGCGGCGCGCTTTATCCCAAGACCGCGCTGGTGGAGAACGTGGAATTCGCCCTGGTCGCAGCAATTGTGATCATCGGCGTTCGCACATATTTCGTCCAGCCGTTCAAGATTCCCACGAACTCAATGTGGCCGAGTTATTTCGGCATGACGGCCGATCTTTACACCAACCGGGCGGACGAGCCCGGACCGCTGGCGGTGGCAGCGCGGACGGTGATCTTTGGAGCCTGGCCGCATCGGCTGGATGCTCCAGTCGACGGTGAAATCCTGATACCCATCGGCGGCAGGTACAATCGAGGAATTGTCCACAACCGGATTGTCCCGGGCCGTTCGTGGCTGATTTTCCCGACGCAATTGAAGGAATACACGCTTTTGGTGAACGACCGCCCGGTCAAAGTGAGGGTCCCGCTCGACTTTGATTTCGACTGGGTGATCGGTGACGCCTTTTTCCCCACGGGCCAGGTGTACAGCCCGGCCGGATTTGGCGGACAGTTGCAGGCGCTGGATGCGGCCGGCCAAACGGAGGTGCGCGTGGTGGACGGCGAGCAGGTCCGGTGCGTTCGCACCGGCCGCAAGGTACGGAGCGGCGACCGGGTGCTGGCTTTCGACGAGGTCACGGGTGACCAGCTCTTCGTGGACCGGATAAGTTACCATTTCGTTCAGCCGAGGGTGGGGCAGGGATTCGTGTTCTACACCGGCAACATCGACAGCCCCCATATGCGGGATGCCGCCGGCAACCAAACGGTCGCTTATTACATCAAGCGGCTGATTGGCACCCCGGGGGATGTGATCCAGATCAAGGAACCCGTGCTCTACCGCAATGGCCAGCCGATCACCGGTGCAGAGGCTTTTTCGAAGAATGCCCGCCGGGAAGGGAAATATCGGGGATATTTTTACGGACCCGTGAATCTGACATCGGCCGACGATAAACTGACAGTCCCGCCCAGGTCGTATTTTGCGATGGGCGACAATTCGGGTAACAGTGCCGACGGCCGTTTTTGGGGCTTTGTTTCGGACAAAGATGTGGTTGGGCGGCCCTTGTTCATCTATTTCCCAATCAGCAAACGATGGGGTCCATCGCGGTAGTTCTCTCATAGGTAATACACGCACAATAGATATTATGTTAACTAACATTGTGCATGAATGAGCCGCTGTTTAACTGGCTGAAAGACCGCAGCGCGGGTGTCCTGCTTCATCCGACCTCCCTGCCCGGCTCCCATGGCATTGGTTCGTTGGATGAACACGCCGTCGCCTTTCTCGAGTTCCTCGCCACCGTGGGCTTTAAATCCTGGCAGATCTGCCCGCTCGGCCCCACCGGATTTGGCGATTCGCCCTATCAGTGCTTCTCGGCCTTTGCCGGGAATCCCTACCTGATCGATGTCGCCGCACTCGTGCGCGCGGGATTGCTCACTGCCGATGATATCCGACCCTTGGAGAAACTCAGCGCCGACCGCGTGGATTTCGGCGAGCTGTACAAAACGAAATGGCCAATCCTGTTTCGGGCCCACGCTGAATTTGTCCGCGGCAAACGGAAAACGCAGCCGTACGGCGACTTTGAATCCTTCCGTCGCGAGCACGCGACCTGGCTCTCCGACTACGCGCGCTTCTCGGCCCTCAAGGAGCAGTTCCATGGCCGTCCTTGGTGGGAATGGCCCGCCGAATCCCGCACCGCCACAGGCTCCCGCAAAGCCAAGTCCACACCCCAGCTCGCCGCGCGCATCGAGGCCTTCGAGTTCATCCAGTACCTGTTTTTCGGCCAATGGACCCTACTGCGCACCCATGCAACGAAGCTGGGCATCACGATCATCGGTGACACCCCGATTTTCGCCGCGCTCGACAGTGCGGACGCGTGGGCGAATCCGCAGTATTTCCAACTCGATCCCAAGACCTCCCGCCCGGTGGCCGTGGCCGGTTGCCCGCCCGATTATTTCTCGGCCGACGGACAGCTCTGGGGCAATCCGCTCTACGACTGGCCCGCGCATGCCGCGGATGGTTACGCCTGGTGGATCGCCCGCCTGCGTGCGAATTTCACCCTGTTTGACGTCGTGCGGATCGACCACTTCCGCGGTTTTGAGTCCTATTGGTCGATCCCCGCAGGTTCGGCGACGGCCAAGCCCGGCCGCTGGGTGCCCGGCCCGGGCTTGGACTTCTTCCGCGCCGTCCGCGCCGCCCTGCCGGACGCCAAGCTGATTGCCGAGAACCTCGGCACGCTCACGCCCGAGGTCATCGCGTTGCGCGAGTCCACCGGCCTGCCCGGCATGGCGGTGCTGCAATTCGCCTTCGGCGGCGGCGCGGATAATTTTTATCTGCCCCACAATCACCGCGCGAACTGCGTCGTCTACCCCGGCACGCATGACAACGACACCACGGTCGGCTGGTATGCAACGGCGGATGAGAAAACCCGCGACCATGTGCGCCGTTACCTGCGCGTGGACGGCCGGGAGATTTCCGGGGACTTCCTCCGCTCGGCCTATTCGTCGGTCTGCGCGCTCGCGATCATTCCCCTGCAGGATCTGCTCGGATTGGGCACCGCCGCCCGTTTCAACAGTCCCGGCCAGCCCGAGGGCAACTGGTCCTGGCGTTACCGCTCCGAGCAGCTGACCGCCCTGCTCGCCCGTTCCGGTCCGTATTTGCGCGAACTGGCGGCGTTGTACGGGCGGTGATCAGGTAGAGCGGGTCTTCGACCCGCTTTAGATTAGGCCCGAGGATTCGCATCGAGTGCATTTTACGCCTGCGACGCCGGCGCGAGACACGATGCATTTTTCCGGATAAGGCGGGTCGAAGACCCGCCCTACACCTCAGGCCTTCAACAAATGCGCCTTGATCAGCGGGATCGCCTGTGGCCCGGCGTCCTCCAACACGTAATGCCCGGCATCCGGGATGCGCACGCACTGCAGGTCCGCCAGCATGCCCTGCCAGCGGGCCAGGAACTGGTCATCGAAGCAGAAATCCTTTCCTCCCCACACGATCAGCGCCGGATGATTGCGGAACTGCCCAATGCCCTGTTCGATCGCCGCCAGCGTGTTCCAGCTGGGATGCGTATCGCTTTCCGGGATGTCGCGCACGAATGCGTTCACTGCGACGCGGTTGGCCCAGGTGTCGTAGGGAAACAGATAACCGCGCTTTTCCTCGGGCGATAGTTTCCGCCGGTTCATGGCCATGGAGGTCGCCGGCCGCGCGAATCCATTGCATGCGCGCACCAGCAGCGGGCCGAGACCCGGCGCGCGGCAGAGCGAGATGCGGAATGGCATGAGATGGGACGTGAAGGCTGCGGTGTTGAGGATGACGAGCTTGCCGATCATCTCCGGATGCCGCACCGCGAAGCCGAAGCCGATCGCCCCGCCCCAGTCGTGCACCACGAGATGGACGCGCGTGAGGCCCAGGGATGCGACCAGCGCCTCAATGTCGGCGATGCGGGTGGCCAGGTTATACGGATAATCCTCCGGTTTCTCGGACAGCCCCATTCCGACATGATCGGGGGCGATACAACGCAGGCCGGCGGCGCTGAGTTCGCGAATGAGGTCCCGGTAATAAAATGACCAGGTCGGATTGCCGTGCAACAACAGCACCGCTTCCCCGCCGCGCGGCCCCTCGTCGACATAACTCAGGCGCGCGCCGCGCACGGTGATGAATGACTCAGGCCTGAAGGGATACTGGCGGGCGAGCCAGCTGGGAAGCTGCGGGGCGGTTACCATTCGAGGGCGAGCATCAGACAGTTGAGGCCACTTCCGATGCCGAGCAACCCTACTCTCTGGCCCTCGCGAATGGCCCCGGCCTCGAGCGCCGCGGCCAGCGTTGCAGGCAGCGCCACCGAGCCGGTGTTGCCGAGGGTCTCGAAGGTCGAGAAATCCTTTGTGAGATCGAGCCCGAGTTTTTCGTAGAGCAGCCGGCGATGCGTGCTGCCGACTTGGTGGCAGATGAAACGGTCGAAGGACTCCCCTCCCCAGCCGCCGGCGCCGGTAAACTCAGTCCACGTTTCCTGCGCCAGGGCCACGCCGGCGATGAGCAGTTGCTCCGAGTCGGTCTGCATCGCGAGCGCATCCGCGCCATGCGTGTCGCCTTGGCAAAGGTCGCTGTGCTGCGTCGCTGCGCGCCCCACGCCGCCGAGCAGCCGGTGGGCCCTGCCCTTCACGAGCGAGCGGTGGCAGACGACCGCGGCGACCGCGCCCGAGCCGATGGTCAGGTTGGCGAAATAGGGTTTGATCTCGTTCCGGTTGAGCCCGCGCTCCAGCAGCGTGCTGAGGGTCTGCTCGACGAGCGGCCGGCCGTTCTCGCCCGCAACCACGAGTGCGCACTTGATCTGGCCCGATTCAATCAGCCCCGCCGCCACGGTGAGCGAGTTCAGGAAACCGAGGCAGGCGTTGGAGACGTCGAAGATCTGCGCCGTGCCCGGCAGGCCGATCTTGCGGTGCGCGAAGGACGCGGTGGCTGGCTCCAGCATGTCGCGGCTGACGGCGGCGTGAATGAAGAGCTCCACCTGCGCGGCGGAGAGCTTGGACTTGGCGAGGACCGCCTTGCCCGCGGCGGCGCTGGCGTCGGACGGACGCGTCCCGGCCGGCCACATCCGGCGCTCGCGGATCCCCGTCATCAGCTCGAGCCGGCCCGCGGGCAGCTTGAGACGCTCGTACAGCGGGCGGAGACGTTCCTCGATTTGCGCAGAGGTCCAGATTTCCCCGGGCAGCGCCACCGCGAGTGACTCGATGCAGACGTTTTCGAACCTCATGCGCGCCTCATTTCTCCGGCCGCATGGCGAGCCGGATGATTTCCTGGTCAAAATAGTTCGAGCCGAGGCCGGCGTCGACGACCAGCGTCGTGCCGTTCACGCCGCTGCTGCGCTCGCTGAGGAGGAACAGCACGGTGTTGGCGACCTCCTGGGTCTCGAGGTTCTTTTTCCGGAACGTGAGCTTCGCGGCGTAAAGGTAGCTCTCGACGTAACCCGGAATCCCTGCGGAAGCGCTGGTCTTCAGGGGACCGGCGCCGACGGCGTTGAAGCGCACGGCGCTGTCGGCACTGAACGATTTGGCGAGAAACCGCACCCCGGACTCGAGCGCCGCCTTGATGGGGCCCATGTAGCCGTAATTGTCGGGGGTCACGAGCAGCGAGGAGATGCCGATGGTCACGACCGAGGCGTTTTTCGCGAGCAGGGGCTTGAGCGCGCGGGCGATCTCCACGAGGGAAAATGCCGACACGGCCATGGCCTGCAGGAAGTCGGTGCGCTTGGTCTCATGGAAGGGCTTGAAGCCCTCGCTGTAGTTCGCGAATGCGATGGAATGCACCACGCCATGCAGCACCGGATGGCCTGCGGCGGTGATTTCCGTAGCGAGCCGGGCAGGTGCGCCTTCTTGTTCGACGTCGCAGAGAAATACCGGCTTGCCGGCGAGCTGCGTCTCCAGGGACTTCTTGCGCGCTTCCGAGCGCACGCTGTAGAGCACCTTCGCGCCCGCTTCCTCGAGTGATTGCGCCACAAACCACGCGACGCTCTTGCGGTTGGCCACGCCGAAGACGAGGACGGTCTTGCCGGAGAGTTGGAGGAAGTCGGTCATCACGCGGGGGCGGCGCCGGGAACTTTCCAAGCCACGGAAAAGTCCGCCGAGAGCACGCGCTTGTCGCCGCTCTTGATGCTGCCGCTCATCATCGTAAAGCCGCCGAGCGATTCCTTTTTCTTCACTTCGATCGTGATGGTCTCGCCGGGATAGACCGGATTGCGGAAGCGGACGTCATTGATCTTGGCGAGCAGTGGCACCCCGCCGGACGGTGCCCCCTGCCCGGCCATGCTGCGCGCCATGTAGAGCGCGCCGGTCTGGAACACGGCTTCGCACAGCAACACGCCGGGGGTGATCGGCGCCCCGGGATAGTGTCCGCGGTAAAAATCCTCATCGGCCCGGAGCGTCCGCTTGGCCACAAGGCCGTCCGCGCTCTCGGAGACAATCTCATCCACGAACAGAAACGGCGGCCGGTGCGGGATGAGGGCAAGGATGGCGGGGCTGGCACTCATGCGGTGGCGGAGGTGGTGGCGGGTTGGCGTTGGCGGAAGAGAGCTTGGTCGATCTTGTTCGCGACGATGACACCATAATTAATGGTGCCGAGCCAGCCCGACATGATGATGCCGACGGACCCGGCGTGATAGAGGCCGGACAGCTTTTCGGGCAGGTCCATGGAAACCTTCAGGCCCTCGAACTTGGTGCCAAAAGCCGTGCCGCCCACATGCGTGGTGTAGCGTTCGATCGTGCGCGGGGTGGCGGCTTCCTTCCAATCAATCTTCTCTCGCACGCCAGGGATGAATTTCTCGAGGGTGAGGATCGCCTCTTCGATGAGCCGGTTCTTCTCCCGTTCATAATCTTCCTCGGTCAATTGCTTCCAGTCGCCGTAGCGGCCGTTCAGCGAAACAACCACCGTGTAGCGGTCCGAGCCGGGCCGGGTGTCGGGGTAATACATCGAGAAGGTGCGGCTCGTGGTATTGAAATCCGTCAGTTCCTCGCTGCTGAACTTCGGGTTGCCCGAGGTGAAGACGAGGTCGCCGATGTGTGGGATGGTTTCACCCTTCCGGATGCCGAGGTAGACCTGGCAGGAGCTGGAGTTGATGCGCACCGCCGACGCGGCCTCCACATACTCCGCCGGGAAACTGTCCTTCCCTGCGAGGCCGAAGATGGTGTTCTTGATGCTTGCGTTGGAGAGGACGGCCTTGGCGCGGATCACGCGACCGCTGCTCGCGACGATGCCGCAGGCGACCTTCCGGCCGTCGCGCTCCTCGACCAGGATTTTCTGGACGAGCACTTTTTTCCGCACCTCGACGCCGTTGGTCTTCAGCTCGGCGACCATTTTCTCGATCAGCAGGTCGGACCCGCCGCGAAACGTGTAGACGCCCGAGCCCATGAAATTGGAAAATACGATGCCATAGGTGATCGCGGGGTCGTCGAGCGTGGAGCCGTTGGCGTACGCGATCGGCTCCATCAACAGGCGTTTCACGTCATCCCGGCCGGGGAAAAAGCGCTCCAACATCTGGCCGGTGGTCTCGGGATTATTGTCGTAGTAATTCATCCCGCGCAGGTAGTCGTAGAACTTCTCCACGTGCGCCGGCTCGAGTTTGAACTGTTCCACCAGCACCCGGGTGTAGTCCTCGCGCGTAAACGTCGTCCAGACATCCATCTGGGGGTTGACGAAGCGGATGTCCTTCAGCTGTACGATCGAGGCGGCGATCTCCTTGGTCCAGTACTTACGGCAGGACTTGATCATGCCGACCGGGAACCCATGCAGGGAAATGTCGAAGATATGGCCGCCCTTCCGGGTGAACCACGTCGCCAGGCCGCCGAACTGATAATGGTGCTCGAGGAGCAGCACCTTGTGCCCGGCCTTCGCCAGCACATTTGCGCCGGTGAGGCCGCCGAGACCGCTGCCGATAACGATCACATCATACTCGTCGGCCACCCCTTTGAGCCAGTCGTAAGCCATTGGAAGGGACCAGTGAACGCGCCGCCGAAGCGAGGGCAAGGGGTTTGTGCCCCGGCCCCGGCGCTGCTCCGGACCTTTACCGCTGCCGCTCAGCGTTGGACATCGGGCTTGTCGTCGCGCGGGTTGTCCCTGGGGGGCGACTTAATGGGCGGCGGAGCGACCGGTTTGGCCTGCGGGGGCGGCGGAGGTTGGACCGACTGCGTTCCGGGCGACTGAGGCAGAGGGGGCGGACGCATGCCGGGCGCCTGCGGCGAGGCTTGCCGCGATTGGGGATTCGGCGTCGCTGCCGGCGGCAGGGGCATGGGCACAGCCGGCAGCGGCCGGGTGCTGGGGGGAATCGGTTGGGGGCCGGGTGAAGGATTGGTGCGGCCAGGCGAATGTGACCGAGGTTGCCGGGGTTGGGGATCCGACGTGGCTGCCGCAGCTGGAGGCGCAGGCACAAGCGGCTGTTGGGGATTGGCGGAACTTGGCTGGGGGCCGGCTGAAGGATTGGTGCGCTTGGACGTGCGCATTCCGCCGCTGGTTTGGGGACGGCTATCGGGCCGCGAACCGGAGTTGGAGGGCGGACGGTGGTCGGGACTGGGTTGGGTCCAACCAGAATTGCCGGAGGACGTCGGCGCGCGGTTGTGATCGTTGGAGCGGCCGTTGTTATCCCCCCGCTGGCTGGAACCATCCGGCCGCCGGTCGCGCGATGCGTCGTTCGGGCCGCGCGCGAGAGGTCGCGGGCGCACGACCCCGCCGGGATACGAACGGTAGGTATCGGAGCGCGTGTAGGGCGTCCGGTTGGCAGGTGGCGTCCACGGGCGCCAGTTCTTGCCGTAATTCGGCCTCCCGGCCGGTGCGGGGTGATGTTTCCAATCGTGGTTCGTGTGCCAGTTGTGATGGCGGTCGCCGACGACGATCACGTGTTTGTGCCAATTGCAATCGTAGCTCAGCCAATAACCGACGGAAAAGCCCACGCCGAAGGTAACATACGGCGGGGCGCCATAATAAACCGGCCCGCCGTACACCAGGGTGGGATCGTAGTACGGCACGTAGATGACGTCAGGCTGGGCCGGGACGATCTCGATGACATCACCGTCCAGGACGAGTTTCTGTTGGGGCGTGCTGGTGAGCGTGCCGTTGGCCTTGGCTCGGGCGCGCAGGCGCTGCACAGAATTCATCAAATCGTCCGGCTGGTTGACGAAGGCACTGCCGAGCTGACGGGTCCATGTCAGGTTCTCATCGAGCCACTGGATGAGCATCGGGTAACGTGCGAGGCCCTTCACGCTTTCGTTCCATGGCTGGTAATCGATCTGCTCGGGGTCACCGCCAGAACTCAGATAGCGTTGGGCCAGCACGATGTCGGCCGGGATGGTGGAGGCCGGCAAGATCAGCGCGACGAGCGCGTCGGGATAGAGGGCGATCGGGCCCATCAGCTCGTCCACCTGTTGTGGAGTCAGCAGCACGGTCTCCTCGGCGTGAGCCGGCCGCAGGGCGCCGGCAAACGCGACGGCCAGGCCGAGCAGGAAACGGACGCTCGGGGCGGAGACAAAGGGGGTTTTCATGGGTAACCAAACGCCCGGGTGGGCTGCGCGATGGGACAACTTCAACGCATCATTGTGCCGGATTAAGCTAGGCTTTCGCGAGGATGTGGTAATTGGCCATGGAAATGCCGCTGAGCATGGCGCCGACAATGCCGAGAAAACCCTGGTCGGTGCCGCAGAGGTAGAGATTGGCGAGGTCGGTGCGGCCCTGCCGGTTTTTCTCAGCCGCACCATAGATGGCGCCACCGAGGTGACCGGTAAACTTCGTGATGGTGCGGGGCGTAAACATGTCGGTGCTCACCGTGGCCCGGACGAGCGCATCAGGCGTGGCCAGCTTGGGCAGAAAACGCTGGGCGCTCTGCTGCAGCGCGGCATACCAGCGCTGCTTGTCCGCGCGGTACGTTTCCTCAGGCAGGTGGGCCCACTGTTCGTAGTTGGCGAGGCAGGTGCAGCGAAAAATCCCCTCGGTCAGCTGCAGATCGGGACCGTAGTCGAAATTGTTCGGGATGCAGATCACGCCGCTGCGCGGGTCGACCTGGGCCTCCGGACAGGCGTAGTCGAACTTCGCGGAGTCGTTGAAAAACACGATGGTGTCACTCCCCCACCCGAGGTCCGCCGGCTGCCGGTCCAGGATTGTGATTGTTTCCACAAATGACAGACGCCCGGGAGCCGGTGCAAGTTGCACGCGGTGGCCCGATTGTATGAGGCGGGCCGTTTCGGGCGCGCCGATGGACGAGATGACGTGGTCGGCGGTGATTTCCTCGCCGTTGTCGAGCAGCAGCGCGGCCGCCCGGCCGTCGCGGGCCACGATGTGTTTCACGCCACATTTCATCCGGCGCTCGCCGCCGGCCGCGCGGTATTTGTCGAGCAGCACCCGGAGAATGACGCGTACCCCGTCGAAGGGCCGCGCGAAGCCCTCGAGATAGAGAGCCTTGAACATGATCACGAACTGACCGAACTCCATGTCGTGCTCCGAGGAGCTGCCGTAGTACATCACCGGGCAGAAGAGCATCTGTTCGAGGAGCGGGTCGGTGATGTGCTGGCGGACGAGGGTCCGCGCGGAGACGGGCTGCGCGTCGAGGGAGACATCGTCGTACGCTTTGACGAGGGCGGTGAGCCGGCGGAAGCCGTCGATCTGCGCGGGAAATTTTTCCGCCACCTCCCCCTCTAGCACCGCAAAGTCATTCGTGAACCGCAGCGAGGTTTCCCCATGCCGGCCGAAGGCGATACGCGACTGCTTCTGTTCGCAGAGCGCAAACTCCTCGCGCGTGATACGCAGCTGTCGGAGCAGTTTGCCCAGCGGCGTGCCCTTGACGCCGGGGCGCACGAAATTGGTCATCGCATGGAGACCGACGTCGAACTTGCGCCCTCCGATGCTGTAAAAACTGTTCAGTCCGCCGACGGTGTTGTGTCGTTCGAAGATGCAGACGCGTTTCCCGAAGTGCGCCAGCCGGATCCCCGCCGCCAGACCGGACATGCCGGCGCCGATGATGGCGACATCGTAATGCGAGCGGGAATTCATGGGGCCGGGAATGTAGGGGGGCAGACTTGCTGCGCCCGGCAGGTCATTCCGCGTTGATATTCAGACCACGCGAACGGGCGCAGCAAGTCTGCGCCCCTGACGTCAGCTCTTCGCGCTCAGCGCGTTGAACTTCGGCGTCAGGTATTCCGCCGAGCTGTCGAGCGATGCGAGCTGGATGTAATCCGCTTCCGGGACCTCGATGCCGTGGCGCTTGCGCAGCTCCATGACGATATCGAGGAAATCCATCGAATCGAGCTGGAGCTGGTCGCGCAGGCGAACGTCGGGCTTAACGTTGGTCAAGTCCTCGTCGGGCGCGATGTCGGCAATGATGTCGAGCACCACCTTCTTGCATTCGTCTTTGGTCATATATGGGCTGTAGCGCGGGACTTAGGGGGCAAAGCGTTTAACAATCAACGTGGAATTTATCCCCAGCATCCCGAAGGAGTTATTGAGGATCGTGTCCACTTTCGCAACTTTCCGGGGCTGATTTAAAACGAGCCCTGGCAGAGCGCAGGCCGGGTCAAGATCGTCCACATTGATGGTCGGATGCACTGTTAGGTCGTCGAACGACGGCAGATTCCCCGCCAGCTCGAGGGCCCCCGCTGCACCCATGCAGTGACCGATGTAGCTCTTGGTGTTGTTGATATGGGTGTCCGGGCAGCCCTCGCCGAACACGGCGCGGATCGCCTCACACTCCTGGATATCCCCGAGCGGCGTCGCCGTGGCGTGCGTGTTGACAATGTGAATGTCCTTCGGCGTCAACCCGGCGCGACTAATTGAAGCGCGCACGCACTCAGCCTGGCGCACGGGATTGGGCAGCACGTAGTCGCTGGCGTCGGAGTTGACGTGGTAGCCGGCAATTTCGGCGTAAATCTTCGCGCCGCGCGCCTGGGCGTCCTCGAGCCGCTCGAGTGTGTAGAGGCAGCCCCCCTCGGATACGACAATGCCATTGCGGGCCTTGTCGAACGGCCGGCTGGCCTTCGCGGGGTCGGCGTTGGTGGCGAGGGCGTTCTGGCTCTTGAAGCCGGCGAAGATGCCGAAGGTGTGGATGCTCTCGCTCACGCCCCCGCAGATGGCCAGGTCGACCTCCCCGAGGCGCAGCATCTGTGCGGCGTGGATCAGGCCGAGGTTGCCGGCGGCGCAGGCGGCGCCGATGGTGTAGGCGGGGCCGGTGACGCCGAGGTTGAGTGAGGCCTCGCCCGCCGGGTTGTTCGCGACGGTGCGGGGATTGTGGTAATGCGACCAGAACTTCGTGTCGTAGTTAAACTTCGAGATGTTGTAGATTTCGTTCTCCGTCTCGACGTTGCCGTGCTCGGTGCAGCCGATGTAGATGCCGACGCGGTCCTTCGCTTGGGCAGCCCAGTCAATCTTGCTGTCGGCCAGGGCCTCGCGGGCGCAGTACACGCTGATGCTGCCGGCGCGCGTACCCACGCGGACCTCCTTCTTCGTCTGGTGGCGGAGTGCGTCGTAGTGGCAAACGCCAGCCAGCTGGGAGCCCATGTAACGAATTTCCATCCGCTCGATGCCCGCGACCCCCTTGAGCAGGTTTGCGCGGAATTCGGTCAGGGAATTGCCGTTAGGGGCAGTCAAACCGACTCCGGTGATGACGATGCGGGAAGGCTTCATTCGTTGGGAAAGGAAATCGCTAGCCAACCCCCGGCCGAAAGCAATACAAGCCTCACCGATGAACGTACTTGTCGTTGGGGGCGCCGGTTACATCGGCAGCCATTGTGTCCGCCAGCTCATCGCCGCCGGGCACCGCCCGGTGGTGCTGGACAACCTGGTCTACGGCCACCGTGCCGCGGTGGCGCCGGGCGTGCCTTTTCATCAGCTCAATCTGGGCGATGAGGCCGCCGTCGAGAAGGTGCTCGGGGCCGAGAAAATCGAGCTGGTCATGCACTTTGCAGCTTATTGCTACGTCGGCGAGTCGGTCACCGACCCGCTCAAGTACTATTTCAACAACGAGGTCGGAACCCTGCAGCTGCTGCGCGCGATGCTCGCAGCCGGGGTGAAGAAATTCGTGTTCTCCTCCACCTGCGCCACTTACGGCACTCCGGCGACTCTCCCCATCGTCGAGACGATGCCGCAGGCGCCGATCAATCCCTACGGCCAGACCAAGCTGGACGTGGAGAACGCCTTGAAGGCTCTGGCAGTGGCCCACGGGTTGAGTTTCGCCGCCTTCCGGTATTTCAACGCGGCCGGAGCTTCGGAAGATGGTACGATTGGCGAGGACCACACGCCCGAGACGCATCTCATCCCGCTCGCCTTCGACGCCGCCACCGGCCGGCGGCCGCAGATCGAGATCTTTGGCACCGACTATCCCACGCCCGACGGCACCTGCCTGCGCGACTACGTGCACGTGGATGATCTCAGCCGCGCGCACATCGCGGTGTTCGACCAACTCGCACTGCCCGGAATGGCGCGGTTCTATAATCTCGGTACCGGCCGGCCAACCTCGAACCGCGAGGTGATCCGCGCCGTCGAGAAAGTCACCGGCAAGAAAATCAAGGTCGTCGAGGGCCCGCGCCGTGCAGGTGACCCGGCCGCTCTCTACGCCGATTCCTCCAAGGCCCAACGGGAGCTGGGCTGGAAGCCCAAGTTTCCGGACATCGATTCCATCGTGGCGACTGCGTGGAAGTGGCATTCGACGCATCCGGGCGGGTATGTAGGCCGGGATCGCTGATCCCGCCAAACCGCTGTCTGCGTATCGGCCCGCAAGCCAACTCAACGTTCGGCGGGAACAGCGATCCCGCCCTACATCAACCCTTCAGCTTCTTCTTCAATGCCGCCAAAGTAAGCCCCAGCTCGGCCGCTGCGGCTTTGAGGTCGCCGTTGGAGGCCGCGACGCTGCGCTGGATCATTTCTGCCTCCAGCTGCGCCAGCAGGGACTTATCACCCCGCGGCAAATGGGCGTGAAGAAAATCGAGCGCGCGCTCCGCGGTCAGCGCGGGTTGGCCGGACGAGATGCTTTCCGCCGCGATCCTCGCGCTGGCGAGGGCGACGCTCTCGGCGTTGGCCGTGCGGACATGGTCAAAGGGTGAAATGCTCGCATCCACTTCGCCGCCGAGCACCTCCTCCGGGCTCGTGGCGCTGCGGATCTCCGCCGGCAGGTCGTTGACGAGGATCGCGTCGCCCTGCGCGATGATCGCGCTGCGGTAGATTACGTTTTCCAGCTCGCGGACGTTGCCCGGCCACGGGTAGCGCCCGAGCACGGCGAGCGCCTCGGCGGAAACGCGGGTCACGCGGGTCTTGCGCTGCTTGGCCAGATTCTGCAGGAAGAAATCGATGATCGGCGTGATATCCAGGGCCCGCTCCCGCAGGGCCGGCATCTTGATCCGTACGACATTGAGGCGGTAATAGAGATCCTCGCGGAAAGTCTTCGCCTTCACCATCGCCTCGAGGTCCTTGTTGGTGGCGGCGATGACGCGGACGTCGACCTTGATCGTGTCGGTGCCGCCAACGCGCTGGATCTCGCCCGCCTGCAGCACGCGCAGGATCTTGGTCTGCGTCGCCGGCGCCATGTCGCCGATCTCATCGAGGAAAATCGTGCCGCCGTCGCACAGCTCGAACTTGCCGAGCCGCTGGCCGGTCGCGCCGGTGAACGAGCCGCGCTCATGGCCGAAGAGCTCGCTTTCGATCAGATTCTCGGGAATCGCCGCGCAGTTGACCGCGATGAACGGCTTGGCCGCGCGGTGGCTGTGCTTCCAGATGGAGCGCGCAACGAGCTCCTTGCCCGTCCCGCTCTCGCCCGTGATCATGACGATGACGTCGCTGGCAGTCACCTGGCCGATGATCTTGAAGACCTCCTGCATGACCGGCGAGTTGCCGACGATGCCCTCCTTGTAATCCTCGGTGTTGATGGCAGGCTTGTAGTCGCTGGCGGCCTGGAGATCGGCGTGGGTCTTCAACGCGGCCTCGGCGAGCGCGAGCACCTTGGGCGGATCGAAGGGCTTCATCACATAGTCGAACGCGCCGTACTTCATCGCCTCGATTGCGGTCTGGGCGGTCCCAAAGGCGGTCATCAGCACCACAAGCTGGCGCGGATTGGCGGAGCGGATCAGCCGGAGCGTCTCAATGCCGCCCATGCCGCCCATCCGCACGTCGAGAAATACCAGGTCCGGCGCCGGCCCTTTTTTCACCAGCGCGAGGCCCGCTTCGCCGCTGGCCGCCTCGGTCACCTTGTAACCGCGCGAGGAAAATACCCGCGTGAGGGAGTAACGGATCTCGGTGTCGTCATCGATGATGAGGATGGACGAGGGCTTGGCGGTGGTTTCAGGCATGGAACGGGAAATAGGCCGCAACGCGACAAGCGCGCACGGGCCGGGCGTCAGTTGGGCTTTGATTACTTCACCTGTTTGGGTGGTCAATCACGTTGTTCCCTGCTGCGTATCCTCACCCTGCGACGCGCCGTCGCTGCAAGTCAGGACCCGGTTGGGCCACTCAAACGCGCCGAATGCAACGCCCCCAGGCTCCGCACCACCGCCACGAGTTCCCTCGGCGCAATAGGCTTGGCGACATGGGTCTGAAAGCCTGCTTGCAGGGCCCTCATCCGATCCTCGGGCCGTGCGAGCGCCGTCAGGGCCGCCGCCGGCACAAACGCCCCGCCCGGCAACTGGCGGATGCGGCGGATGAGCTCGTAGCCATCCCGGCCCGGCATGCCGATGTCGCTTAGGACCACTTGCGGTTGAAACGTCGGGAAAATCTCCAGCGCAGCGTCGACCGAATGTGCGGTTATGACCTGTGCCCGCCGGTTCGTGAGAATGCGCTTCACCACCTCGAGGGAATCCTTGTCGTCATCGACGGCGAGCACGCTGATGCCGGTCAGGTCCTCGTCGCCGAGGGACTTGCCCTGGTCGTTGTTCCGCTCCTGGGGTGCAGACGCATGGTCCGACCGCGCCGCCTGCACGGGCAGGACAATTGTGAAGGTCGCGCCTTGATCCACACCCGGACTCTCCGCCCGCACTACGCCGCCGTGAAGTTCGACCAGTTGCTTGACCAGCGCCAGCCCGATGCCGAGACCGCCGTATTGTCGGGTCGTGGAGGCGTCCGCCTGACTGAAACGCTCGAACACGTGCGGCAAAAAATCCGGCGCGATGCCGCGCCCGGTGTCGGCGACCGTGATTTCCATGTGGGAATTCACCTGCGTCAGCGTGACCGCCACGCTCCCGCCCTTCGGCGTAAACTTGATCGCGTTGGAAACCAGGTTCCAGATCACCTGCTGCAGGCGGTGCTTGTCGCCCAGCATGCTGCCGCTCTTGGTGTGGAGGACGACCTTGAGCTGGACGGCCTTTAGCTCAGCCGCGGGGCGGACGGAGGTGATGGCGTCCCGCACGATCGCGCTGAGCTCGACGGGCTGGAGGTTGAGCGTGAGCTTGCCTGAGGTGATGCGGCCCAGGTCGAGCATGTCCTCGATCAGCTGGGACTGGGCGAAGGCGTTGCGCTCGATGATCTCGATGCCCCGCGCCACTTCGTCCGGACGATCGGTGGACTCCTTTAACACCTGGGTCCAGCCGACGATGGCATTCAGGGGCGTGCGCAGTTCATGGGAAACGGTCGCGATGAATTCGTCCTTCATCCGGCTGGCGTGTTCCGCCTCGCTGCGCGCCGCCCGCTCGCTTTCGAGGAGCTGCTCCCGGTCCGCCATAACGCGCTTCAATTCGGTGATATCGCGGGCGATCTTGGACGCCCCGACCACCACCCCGGCCGCATTCCGAATCGGGGAGATGGTCAAAGAAACGGGAAAATGTTCGCCATTCTTCCGGACCCGGATCGTTTCGAAATGCTCGACTCTCTCCCCGCGACCCAACCGGGCCAGGATCTGCGGCTCCTCCGTTTTCCGGTCCAGGGGCACCAACATCAAGACCGGGTGCCCGATCGCCTCCGCCGCAGTGTAACCGAAGATGCGTTCCGCGCCGGCGTTCCAACTGGTGATGATGCCCTGCAGACTCTTGCTCACGATCGCGTCATCGGAGGAATTGACGATGGCGGCCAGCAGGAGGTCCGCCTGCCCCAAGCGCTTCTGGGCGCTGATATCCCGGGCAACCTTGGACGCGCCCACGATCTTTCCATTGTAATCCCGGATTGGCGATATGGTCACGGAGACGTCCACCAGGCTGCCGTCCTTTCGCTGCCGGATCGTCTCAAAGTGATCGACCGGCTCCCCGCGCTTGATGCGTCCCATGATGTCGTCCTCTTCCCCCAGCCGATTCGGAGGCAGGAGCATCTTCACCGAGCGCCCGATGGCTTCTTCCTTCGTATATCCAAATATGACCTGAGCGCCCCGGTTCCAGCTGGTGATGATTCCTTCCAGCGTCTTGCTAACGATGGCGTCGTCCGACGAGTCGACAATCGCCGCGAGCAGGAGCTCCGGGGGCGGCATCCCGCGAGCGGCACCGGCGGCGTCGGGCTGGGTGGGCATCGGATTGGTGAGTTGAGATGTGCCGGACAATTAACCACCCCGTGGTAGTGCCCGTTCAGATTCGTAACATCTTGGCCCGCTTGGTTCCACGCGAGCCCCGATTTGCCCGGGAATAACGACGGATCCCAAGTACGCTTAAAGTGGTGGACCCTAGCGGGTTCGAACCGCTGACCTCCTCAATGCCATTGAGGCGCTCTACCAACTGAGCTAAGAGCCCTTGCCCACTGCGAGGGGTGAGGAAAATCAAAGTTCCGCGCGCGAACGCAAGGAGTTTTTTAAGCGCGAATTGGGCGGCCCCTGAGAGGTAACCGCAGATGGACGCGAATTAACGCGAATCGGGGTGGGACGCAGAGGTCACGGAGCAGGCGCAAAGGTCACAGAGCGAGCCTCAAGCTCTCGGATTGGTCCTCTGTGAGCTCTGTGACGATTCTTTTTTTCCTCTGGAATTCGCGTCCGTTCGCGTCCATCCGCAGTTCAAATCCATCGGGGCTATCCGTCGTCCTCTTCCTTCATGCGGAAGGTCAGCGTGAGGGTGTCGCCCTTCCAGACGCTGGGGGGACTGACGCGCCTGTAGCTCCGGATGTCCTCAATCACGGCGCGGTCAAACTCGTCGCTGCCCGAACTGCGGGTGATGCGGGCGTTCGTGATCGAGCCATCGGCGTTGAGGCGGAATTCCGCGATCGCATAAACCGCGTCGCCCAGCCCGGGAGGTTTATCCAGGCCGTCCCGCAGTCGCTGCTTCACGATCACAAAATAGGCGTCGAGCAGGTTGGATTCCTCGCGGGTCAGGGCTTTTCCGCCCGCCCCGGCCTTGCTTGCGGTGGAACCGCCGGACACCCCGCCAGTGATGCCCTCGGTGTCGATGTGCTTTACCTTGGGATTGCCCGCGCCGGCGGTCTTGCTCGCCTTGTTGAGCTTGTCGAATTGGGCCTTCGTCAGCCGCTTTTGCTCCGCCTCCCGCGCCTTCTTGATCTCGCGCTTGGCCTGGGACTCTTTGCGAATGATGGTCCTTTTGATCTGATTGGAAAAGTTCGGAGTCTTCGGTTCGGCGGTCTTCGCGGGAGTCTTGGGGACGGTCTTTTCCACCGGGGCTTTGACAGGGGCAGGCACCGGCTCGGGCTCTGCGGCAGTCGTGGGCGCGGGAGGTGTGGGCGCCGCGGGTTGCGGCGGAGGCGGTTCGGGGATCGCGATCTTGATCCCGCCGGCGACGCCGAGTGCCGGGGCCGCCGTCGCGGCGTAATCGTCACCCTCCCCGGCGACCAATTCCAGGATCTTGGGCACTTCCTTCACCTGGGTCTGCGCCACATAGCCAATGAAAAGGACCAGCGCCACGATGGCAGCATGCAGACTGGCTGATACAAACAAGGCGCTGGGCGAACGGGCGGTCATGGCGTCGCAGGTTTAACGTGCGGGGCGGCGCAAACTTAGTTCGGCGACTGCGTGTCGAAGGTGAACTTCAGCAGGTTGCTCTTCTTCAGCTCGTCCATGAGTTGAATCACCTTCTCGTAGGGCAGCTTCGCGTCGCCGCGGATGCGCATGACCGGGGGCTTGGGTTCGGCGGCGTAGGCGCGCAGGCGGACCTTGAGGTCGGCGTACGGCACGGCCGTGTTGCTGCCTTCGAGGTAGTAGTTGCCGTACGCATCGATCGAGATGGCGACAAAGCGTGCATCCTTGTCCGGCTTGGGCTGCGGACTCTTCGACTCGGTCGGCAGGTTGACCGGGATGGTCTGCTCCTGCTGGATCAGCGGCGTGGCGATCATGAAGATGATCAGCAGCGTGAACCCGAGGTCGATCAGGTTGGTGACGTTGAGTTCCGAGATCGGAATCGCGGTCTGCCGGCGGCGGAAGGTACGTGCCATGGCGGGGCCTTATTTGCTCTCCAACTCGATGCGGTCGGCCAGTTCGCTGGCGTAATTCTCCAGCTCGGTGATGAGCTGCTTGGACTTGCCGAGGAGAAAATTGTAGCCGAACACCGACGGGATGGCGACCAGCAGGCCGGCGATCGTCGTGAGCAACGCGGCGGAGACGCCGGGAGCGAGGGTCTTGATACTGGCGGACTCCTGCACGGCAACCGCGCTGAAGGCCTCCATCACGCCCCACACCGTTCCGAGCATGCCGAGGAACGGCGCGCCGGTCACGATGGTGGCGAGGAAGATCATGCTCGATTCATAGCGGAGCGTCTGACGTGAGAGTGCGCGCTGCAGCGCGTTCTCCGTGTGCTCGAGGCGGGCCCGCATGTCGGTCTCGCCCTTCTCCTTGCCGATTGCGGCAGCCCGCCAGTACGACTCGATGGCGTCGGTGAAGAGATCCGCGTAGGGAATCGAGCGCTTGTTGCGAAATGACTCCGGCAGCTCGAGCACGGCGCGTTGGTCGTGGAGGTGGGATTCGAACGCATGGTTCAACTGGCGCAGCCGCTTCAACTCAAAGTGCTTTCCGATCATGACCGACCAGGCGAAGATGCTGACCACGCCGAGTCCGGCGGTGATCACCTGGCCGACGACGTCGCAGCGGGCGAAGACTTCGATGATGTTGGTCGTCGCGAAGACGGGTGAAAAAAGTGGCAGGTCAAGCATTGCGCCCAAGAGTTGGAGGGTTTGGCGGGCGCGTTCAACGGTAATTCCGGCCGAATTTCCCGGTGCGACACGCGAATCTGTTTGCGGCATGCGGCGCGGGATTTCTTCCTGACCGTTGCCGCCCACCCATGGACTTCAAAACCCGCACCCTTCAGGAACTGCGCGATCGCCGCGGCACCCTCGCCTCCAAGCAGACCCTCATGGGTTTTGACGGTTTTGTGGACACCATCGTGACCCCGGTGGCCATGCGTGCCGGCCAGGGGGAGAATTTCACCCCGATCAGCACCATCACCGAGTTCAGCCAGCGCATCCTCGGGGCCGCCGGCAAGAGCACGAACCTCGAGTTTTACCCCCGCATGGACAAGCTCGGCGGCAACGGCCCCATCATGGCCAACGCCCTTCTCGCGCATGGCGCGCCGGTGACCTACATCGGCGCCCTCGGCCGGACTTCGATCCACCCGGCCTTTGCCGACTTTGCCCGGCGGGCCAAGGTGATTTCCCTTTGCGACCCGGCCGCGACGACCGCAGTCGAGTTCTCCGACGGCAAGCTCATGCTCGGGATGATGCGCAGCCTGGATGAGATCACGCCGGCCCAGATCACCAAGGTCATGGGCGACGAGGCCTATCGGGACGCCTTGGGTGCCGCGGACCTGGTTGGGCTGGTGAACTGGACGATGATCCCTAACTTGACCTCGGTTTTTACGGATCTGGTCACCCGCGTGCTGCCCCGGGTGGCGGCGAAGCCCGGACGGATTTTCTTCTTCGACCTCGCGGACCCGGAAAAACGTTCGCCCGCCGACCTGGCCTACGCGCTCGATACTATCGGGCAGTTTGAGCAATTCGGCCGTGTGACCCTGGGGCTCAACCTGAAGGAGGCGCAACAGGTGTTCACCGCGCTCGGATTTGGTTCGGAGACGGAAACCGAGAGCGGACTGCGCGCGATGGCCCAGAAAATCCGCGAGCGACTGAATCTCACCACCGTCGTGGTCCATCCGAAGGAATCCGCCGCTTGTGCCACGCGCGACGGCACGTTCTGGGTGCCCGGCCCCTACTCGGCCAAGCCGCTCATCACCACCGGCGCGGGTGATCATTTCAACGCCGGCTTTGTCGCGGCGCAGCTCATGGGCCTCACGCCCGAGGCCGCGCTCGGGCTGGGCGTCTGCACCAGCGGGCATTACGTGCGCACGGCCAAGAGCCCGTCGCTGGGTGATCTCGAAACTTTCCTCGCGACCTGGAAATAACCCGCCCAAAACCTCGCCATGCCCCTGAAATCCAAACCCGCCGGCAAGCTCGTCTCCTTCGAGGGTCCTGAAGGCAGCGGCAAGTCCACGCAAATTTCCCGCCTCGCCGCCCACCTGCAAAAAACCGGCCGCGAGGTCATCACCACCCGCGAACCCGGCGGCACCGAGATCGGCGAACAGATCCGCAACATCATCGTCCATAATTCCAAGGGCGATGAGATGTGCGCCGAAACCGAGCTTCTGCTCTTCACGGCCGCCCGCGCGCAAGTGGTGCGCGAGGTGATCGCGCCGGCCCTGGTGCGCGGGGCTGTCGTACTCAGCGACCGCTTTCTCGACTCCTCCACGGTTTACCAGGGCATCGGCCGCAACCTGGCGGCGGATCCCGTTTCGCAGATCAACCGGTTCGCGGTCGGCAATGTTATGCCGGATCTTACGCTGGTCATCGACGTCCCGACGGACGTCGGACTCGCCCGCATCCGCCAGCGCGCCTCCGACCTCCCCGACCGCATGGAGCGTGAGAACATCGATTTTTATAAAAAGATCCGCGAGGGCTACCTGCTGCTGGCGAAAGGCATGCCGGACCGCGTCGTCGTGATCGATGGCACGCTGACTCCGGACGCCATTGAGAAGAAAATCTGGGCGGTCGTGAAAGAGCGCATCGGGTAACACCCCTGCGCCGCCAGCCTCAACGTCCCATGACCGCCGCCACCCCCTGGCCCGCCGCTCTCGCCGGCTCCCCCGCGGTCACCGTCATCGAGCAGGCCATCGCACGCCAGCGGCTGTCGCACAGTCTCCTGCTGCACGGCGACGATCCAGACACGCTTGTAGCGGTGGCGCTCGCGATTGCGGACCGGCTGCTAAACGTGAAGGGCGCGTCGGCCAGCTTTCCGCCGGATCAGCACCCCGACTGCTTTATGCTCCGTCCCGCGGGGAAGATGCGCCAGATCTCCGCGGATGCCACGCGCGAGTTGATCAACAAGGTGCAGGTCTCACCCGCCGTGGCCCCGCGCAAGGTCGCCATCCTCCACGAGGTGGACCGCATGAACACCGCCGCGGCGAACGTCTTCCTGAAAACCCTCGAGGAGCCGCCAGCGAACACCACTCTCCTACTCCTGACAACCCGCCCCTACGCGTTGCTGCCCACGATCCGCAGCCGCGTGCTGCATTTCCGGTTCCCGTCAGCCACCACGGTGATCGCCGCCGATGGCTGGGCGCCCTGGCTCGCTGATTACCAGGCGTGGCTCGCCCGGCTGACCGAGGGCGTGAGCGGCAAGACCGCCATCGCCGACCAGGTGTTCACGCTCTACGGACTGGTGGCGCGATTCAGCGCGGTCCTGGATTTCGCCACGGGCGAGGTCTGGAAACTGCAGAAGGAAAAACTCCCGCCTGATCTCGCCGACGACGAGCAGATCGCGATCGAGACCGGAATCGCCAACGGCCTCCGGGCGCGTCTCTTCGCTGAAATCGAGACCGCCACGCGCAGCTTCGCGCTGCCAAGGCTGATGGCCGGCGACGAGACCACCCGCCGCACCTATGCCGCGGCCATCGAGAAACTGGAGCACAACGTCGGCCTGCTCCGACTGAATCTTAACGAGGCCGCCGCGCTAGAGGATTTCCTGCTCAGCTCGCTCCGGCTGTGGACGAAGCGCTGAGGGTGGCACGCAATGCCTCCAATGCGTTGGTTTGATGAGGATGCTTTGATGGGGATGGGGTGCCCCCACCGCGTCTGCGCCCTGACCGCGGCGAGGGCACCGCGGCTCCATTCCCCACCCGCTGCTCAAGCGTCCGCCGTCACGGTAAAATCCAAGGCGTACCTGCCCGCCTGGATGCGGTACCGCGGCAATGTGTCGGGTCCGCAGCTGGCGGTGCCCAGCCCGCGCTGGCCATAGTCCAGGTTCACGTGCACCTCGGCTCGCGGCGTGAGATCGGTGGTGTGCTTCGCGGCATAGAGATCGTGGGGCGTGAAATGACTGGCTGACGCCTCCATGGTCTTCGCCGCCGTGAAGCGCACGCCCGCACCCTTCTCTCCGCTCAGCGCCAGCCAACGGACATCCGTGTGGTTCCCATGCTCCTGCGGCACAATGTAGGGCACGTACTGTGCGGTGACCGTGCTGCGATGGCGGGCGAGGATGGAGCTGCGTTTGCGGTCGGAATAGTTCTCCAGCGGCCCGTGCCCAAACCATTCGAGTTGCTCGAGCCCGGCCGGCACCACGAGCGAGACGCCGAGGCGCAGTAATTCTGGGAGCCGTTTGTCCACGTCGAAGGCGTTCGCCACGCTGAGTGTGCCATCGGGTTGCACCGCATAGGTGTGCGTATGGGTGATGAAGCGTTTAGCGCCCGGACAAAGCCAGCGCTGACGAATGATGAAGCGGTGAGTGCCGTCGCGGGCGGTCTGCTGCTCGCACTTGGTTTCGGCCAGTTCCATGCGATCGTAACCGGCTGTGAGGCAGTCAGTGAGCATCTTTGCGCCACCCCAGTTAACGACCGCGAAGAGCTTGAGGCCATCGTTGTCGGTGGGTGCACGCCAGACATTGAGCTGCGGCCCGCGGGTGATGAGCTCGCGGCCCTGCACGCGCAGGTGTTCGAGGACGCCTGTCGCGCGGTTGAGCGTGAATTCGGCCTCGCCGGCTCGGACCGCCCAGGCGGCGTCGGTTGTCTTCACGGCGACAGCAACAGGCGCGGGCAGTGGTTTCACCCCGGGCGGAGCCTTCGCGAAGGCTGCCGCAGGCACCGCGTGTTGATTCCACGCCACTTCATGTCCGGCGGGGCACCACGCGGTTGCCGCGCGGGTAAAGAAGCGGAACGTCACATGAACTTCATCCTTCGCTGTCAGCGCCAGCTTCGGCCACGCGAGCGCGACCGTTTGGGATGCACGCGGTGCAGCGATGAGTTTTGGCAGGCGGCCCGTCTTCACAGGCTCGCCATTGACGAGCAGCTCCCACGTGCCGCTCAGGTCGGCCAGCGATGTGAACCAGCGGCGGTTCTGGACCTGAAACTTGCCCCGACGCGCATCCGTCGCCTCCACACGCACCGGCTGGGCGAGGTGTTTGTATTCGAACAATCCGGGATGCGGCGTGCGATCAGGCCAGACGAGCCCGTCGCAAACGAAATTCTTGTCGTTCGGCTCGTCCCCGAAGTCTCCACCATAGGCCCAATAGTCCTTCCCCGCGGCATCGCGTCGCTTGATGCCATGGTCCACCCACTCCCAAATAAATCCGCCCTGCAGGCCGGGATAGCGGTCAAAGGCGTCGAAGTAATCGGCGAGGCTCCCGTTGCTGTTGCCCATGGCATGCGAGAATTCGCACATGATAAGCGGACGACGCTGGTCCGGCGCTTTCCGGTCCTTCGCCCACGTCACCATCTTTTCGATTTGCGGGTACATCGGGCACACAATGTCGGTCGCGGGCTGACCGGTCTGCCAGTCCCACGTGATGGCCCCCTCGTAGTGGATCAGACGGCTCGGATCGCGAAAGCGAATCCAGCCGGCCATCGCGTCGTGATGCGCACCATATCCGCTCTCGTTGCCCAGCGACCAAGCGAGGATGCAAGGGTGATTCTTGTCCCGCTCCACCATCCGCAGCCCGCGGTCCAGAAACGACGGCGCGTAACGGTTGTCGCGGCAGATCTCCTGGTAAAACGCATGTGCTTCCACGTCGGCTTCGTCGAAAACATAGAGCCCATATTCGTCACAAAGGTCATACCAGTGCGCGTCGTTCGGGTAATGCGACGTGCGGACCGCGTTCACGTTGAACCGCTTCATCGTGAGCACATCGAGGAGCATCCCTTCTCGCGTCACGGCCTTGCCGTGGGTGTCGTCGTGCTCGTGGCGGTTGACGCCCGTGATGCGCACCGGCGCGCCATTAACGAGCATCTGGCGGTCGCGGATCTCCACGCGGCGAAAGCCCACGCGGCTTGACGTGTGTTCTGCGTCCTTGCCATCCGGTGCCACCAGTGTGGTCACCACGGTGTAGAGGTTGGGTTCCTCCGCCGACCAGAGCTTCGGCCGTCTCACCGGCAGGTCGAACTCCACCAGCTTGCGAGGATTGCGCCAGACGTCCTTGTCGTGTGGCAGCCCGACGGCTGGCTTCCGCAACATCGCCTTGCCCTTGGCGTCGTAGAGTTGGACGCGGACCTTGCAGCCCTTGGCCTCGAGGTCCGGGGCGCCGAGGCGGACCGATACACGCAGTCGGCCGTCACGCAGATTGTTCTCCAAATCGCCGCGAACGAACACGTCTTCCAGGAAATGCTCCGCCTGCGAATAGAGGTACACCTCGCGATGGATACCGCCCATCCACCACTGGTCCTGATCCTCGACAAAACTGGCGTCGGACCATTTCACGACCACCGCCGCAAGTACATGCGTCGCGCCCGCGCGCACATACGGCGTCAGGTCGAATTCCGAGGGCAGCCGTGTGTCCTTGGCCAAACCCACCGGCTGGCCGTCGAGCCAGACATAAAGGACGCTCTCCGCCCCGCCGACGTGCAGGATGGTGCGCCGCCCCGACCAGCCTGCCGGCACGCTCAGCGTCGTGCGATAAAGTCCCGTGGGGTTTTGCTCCGGCACCGATGGTGGCGGATTCGGGAACGGCATGATGACGTTGGTGTAGTGCGGCCGGTCGTGGCCGTGCATCGTCCAGTTGCTCGGGACGGGCAGCTTCGACCAGCCCGCGCTGGGGACAAAATCCGGGCGGACGAACTCCGCCGGCACGTCCTCCGGCCGGCCGACGAGACAAAAGTCCCACGTGCCATTGAGCGATTGCCACCATGGTGACTGCTCGCGGTCACCCGTGCGGGCTGCGGCGGCGGTGGGATACGGATAGAGGGTCGCGCGGGCCGGGAGGCGGTTCAGCGAGAGCGTTTCGGGGGATTGCCAGGTTTTGAGCGAGCCGGTTTGGAGCAGGTCCATTGGTAAAGGAAAACTACTGGATTGCGGCCATCACGAGCGCAACGAAAGCCTCGCGCGCCTCGATGTGCGGGTTGTGTCCGGCGTTCGCCATCGTCTCGATCCGCGCCTGGGGGAAATGGGCCATGATCGCGGCGTGATCCTCCGGTTTTACATAGGGGGATTTTGCTCCCGCGATGAACAGGGTCGGACCGATGAACTGGTCGGCCCGATCCAGCGGGTTGGCCTCGAGCATTGGCACGGCCGCCGTGATCACGGGCAGGTTGATCATCCACTTCCAATGCCCGTCGCTGGTGCGCTCGAGATTGGTCAGCAGAAATTTCCGCGTGGCCCAGTCGGAGATTCGCTCCTCCAGTGCTTTCTCGGCCGCGGCGCGTGACGCCAGGCCGGTGAGATCGAGTGCGTTCATGGCAGCGAACTTTCCCTCCCGGCTGGGTGCCCAGTGATAATCCTTGGGCGCCATGTCCAGCACGACCAATCCCGCCACCCGCTCCGGATGCCGGCAGGCCATGAGCATCGCCACCTTCCCGCCCATGCTGTGGCCCAGCAGCGTGACTTGGGTGAGTTTCTGCGCATCGAGCCACTCAATGACATCCGCCATCATGTTTTCGTACGTCATGTCCGCGGCATGCGGCGATTCGCCATGGTTGCGCAGATCCAGCGCCCGGACGTGAAACCGGCCCGCCAGGTCGCGGCCGGCCGTCTGCCAGTTCCGCGACGATCCCAGCATCCCGTGCAGGATGACGAGGGGCGGCTGGCCCGCGCCGCCGAGGTCTCGATGAAAGAGGGTCAACACGAAGGACACGAAACACACGAAAACGATACGCAGGCAAGGTTCTGAAAAATTTTCGTGTGCTTCGGGTATTTCGTGGTTTCCTCTCCCTTCTTCATGCCGGCCGAGAAACTCACCCCGATGATGCAGCAGTATTTCGAGGTCAAACGCGGGCTGCCGCGTGACACGATCCTGCTCTTCCGGCTGGGGGATTTCTTCGAGATGTTCTTCGACGACGCGGTGGTGGCCTCGCGCCTGCTCGGCCTGACCCTCACCAAGCGGCAGGAGCACCCCATGGCGGGCATTCCGGCCCACTCCGCCGACAACTACGTTTCCAAGCTCCTCGCTGCCGGCAAAAAAGTGGCGATCTGCGACCAGGCCGAAAACGCCCAGCCCGGGCGCCTCGTGAAGCGCCAGCTTACCCGGATTCTCTCCCCCGGCACGATGTTGGCGGCCAACCAGCTCGACGCCGCCCGCAATCACTACATCTGCGCGCTCACGCTCGACGCGCATGGACTGCATGCATCCTGGCTCGATCTCTCGACGGGCGAATTCCGCATCGCGACGGACACCCACATCGCAAACCTGCTGCCGGTCCTGACCGCGCTCGATCCGGCGGAACTCCTGGTGATGGATGGCGCCCTGCCCCGCTGGGCTGGGGCGCCGCATGAGCAAGTGGAGGTCCATGCGCTGCACGCCTTCTGCAGCGGGCGGCTGTGCACGGAGCTGTCCGGCTATCATTTTGAAACCGCCACCGGCGCGAAGACGGTCATGGACACGCTGGGCGTGATCAACCTGCAGGGCTTCGGCCTCATTCATTCCCATCCCGCCCTCGGTCCGGCCGGCGCGCTGGTCTTTTACGCGACGGAAAATCTCTGCGCCAAACCCGAGAATCTCCGCGGGCTGCAGGAATACCGCAGCGCGCGCACGCTGCTGCTCGACCCGGCCACCTTGCGCAACCTCGAGATCTTTTCCTCCATCCGCGGCACGCGCGAGGCCTCGTTGCTCGGGGCGATCAACCGCACCGCCACGGCTCCCGGCGCCCGTTTGCTCGAGCGCTGGCTCGCCGCCCCCACCCTCGACCTGACTGAGATCAATCGCCGGCAGTCACTCGTGGGCGAACTCCTCGCCCAGCCTTCCCGCCTCGGCGCGTTGCGCGAACTTTTGGGCAGTGTGCGTGACATCCCGCGCATCCTTGGCCGGCTGCAAAACCGCCTCCGCAATCCCCGGGAGCTGGGCGGCATCCGCGATACCCTCGCGCAGATCCCCGCGCTGCAGGTGGAGCTGGCGGGATTTGGCGGACAACTTGCGACCGGCTACCAGTCCCGCCTCAGCGAACTTCCCGCGCTCCGCGACCTGCTCACCCGCGGCCTCGGCGATGAACTCCCCAACGATCTCGCCGAGGGCAACTACATCCGCAGCGGCTACGATCCGCGGCTGGACGAGCTGCGCACACTGACCAGCGGCAACAAGACCTGGCTCTCCGACCTGGAGCGGGGCGAACAGGACCGCACCGGCATTCGCAGTCTCAAGGTCAGGTTCACGAATAATTTCGGCTATTACATCGAGGTCACCAAGGCCAACTTGCACCTGGTCCCCGCCGACTACATCCGCCGCCAGACTACGGTCGGCGGCGAGCGATACGTGACCGAGTCACTCAAGGCCAAGGAAAAGGAAATCTTCCACGCCGAGGAGAACGCCCTCGCGCGCGAGCTGGAGCTCTTCAACGCCCTCGTCGCGGCCGTTCTCGACGAGTCGGTCGCCCTCGCCCACACCGCCGATGCCGTCGCCGAGCTCGATGTGCTCGCGGGTTGGGCGGTGCTGGCGCGCGAATGGAGTTATTGCCGACCGGAGCTGGACGAGGGCGAGGTCCTGTCGATCACCGAGGGACGCCACCCGGTCGTCGAGCAAATGCTCAAGGCCCCCGACGCCGCCCTCGCGCGCGGCACGAGCCAGGCCTTCGTGCCAAACGACACGCTGCTCGCCTGCAACGATGCGCAGATCGCGCTCATCACCGGTCCCAACATGGCCGGCAAATCCACCTACATCCGCCAGGTCGCGCTCATCACCCTGCTCGCGCAGGTCGGCTGCTGGGTGCCGGCGAAGGCCTGCCGGCTCGGACTCGTGGATCGCATTTTCTCCCGCGTCGGCGCCAGCGACGACCTCGCGCGCGGCAATTCGACTTTCATGGTCGAAATGAACGAGACCGCCAACATCCTCAACAACGCCACCAGCCGCTCGCTCATCATCCTCGATGAAATCGGCCGCGGCACCTCCACCTACGACGGGCTCTCCATCGCCTGGGCGGTCGTCGAGCATCTCCACCGTGACGCCGAGGGCGGCCCGCGCACGCTCTTTGCCACGCACTACCAGGAACTCACGCAGCTCGAGAAACACCTGCCGCGACTCCGAAATTTCTCCGTTGCGGTGAAGGAATGGAACGACGACATCGTCTTCGTTCGCCGCGTCGTGCCCGGCGCCGCCGACCGCAGCTACGGCATCCAGGTTGCGCGCCTGGCCGGCCTGCCGCTGAGTGTGATCGACCGCGCCAAGACCATCCTCAGCAAGCTCGAGAGCGACGACGCGAGCGTGTCGGTGCCCTCGCCGCAGGCGCGGCCCAGGAAGAAAATCACTGTCGCGCCGGCGGACGACTCCCAGCTCAACCTGCTGTGACCTATCCCACCGAATGAAGTCTAATTTGGGTCACTCCCGGGATGAGATCAGCGAATCCGAGAAGGTCCTGTTGCTGGCGGCGAAGGCGGACAAGGATTTTGGCGATCATTTGCGCGTGGTCCTCCGACTCCCGAGCCACCGTCGCAAGTCGATGATCAACACTGCGCTGGCTGAAATGCAGCGGAAGGGCGAACCTCCGCTGCTCATGCAGGCAATTGCCCTGCTCGCGGATGAGGCCAGCGCGGCCAGGATGCTGGGCTACCTGGAGAAGTAGCCGCGGGTGTAGGACGGGATCGCTGATCCCGGCTGCCCTCGATCCCGCGAACGGGCCTGCAAATCCGAATGGCGTTATGGCGGGATCAGCGATCCCGCCCTACATTTACGCTGCGTCGCAGCGTCCACAGCTGCTTCGCCTGCGCGATGATCTCGGCGAGCACCTCGGGCGTCACGGCCTGCTTCGGGTCGTCGCCGATGCCGTGGCTCGGACTCACGTGCGACTCGATGCAAAGTCCATCCGCGCCATACGCCACCGCCGCAAGCGCGCAGGCGGGCACGTAGACGGCCTTGCCAACCGAGTGCGACGGATCGATCACCACGGGCGCCCAGGTCTTTTCCTTGAGCAGCGGGGTGATGCTTTCGTCAGGATGATTCCGGTAACCGTCGAGCGTCGGCGTCGTGCCGCGCGGGCAGAGGATCACGTTCGGATTGCCGAACGCGGCGATGTACTCCGCCGCCGAGATGAACTCGGCCAGAGAACCCATGTGGATGCTGCGCTTGAGCAGCACGCAGGTGTCGCGATCGGCGATGGCGCGGCCAATGGCCCGGAGCAGCGAGTAGTTGAGGGCGTTGCGCGCCCCGACCTGCAGCGAATGTACGCCGACATCGAGCGCGAGCTTGATGTGGGCATCCTCCATCACCTCGGTGTCCACCGGCAGGCCGGTGCGGCGCGAGGCTTCCATCAGGATGTCCAGCGACTTCACGTCACCTTGAAACGCGTACGGATTGGTGCGCGGCTTCCAGACCCCGCCGCGCAGGACGTGGGCCCCGGCTTCCTTCACCGCGGCGGCCGTTTCGTAGAAATAATTGGGATTTTTCGGATCGATCGTGCACGCGCCCGCGATGATGAGCAGCTCCTCGCCGAGGGTCACGCCGCCGAGGCTGATGCGGTGGGTGGCGAGATCGGACCGCTTGTCCATGAGCTTGAACGGCGACTGGATCCGGTCGATGCGGTCAACGTAGGCCAAGCCCTCGAGCCGGTTGATCATGAGCTCGTCGCGCTCGTCGCCGACGATGGCGTAGATCGTCCGCACGGCCCCGACGATGGGTTGGATCTTGCAGCCGAACTCGCCGACGATCGCGGTGATCTCGGCGAGCTGTTCGGGTGTGAGGCGGTTGGATTTCGGGAGGATCATGACGGGTGCGGTTGGGGGTTAACAAAAAAGCCGCCCTGGTGGGGGCGGCTTGGTTGCGAAAGTGGGGTTGATTCAGGTTTCGCGGCAGCCGCCCGTGTTTTTCCGGGTAAAATACCCCCAGAAAGCGAAGCTGAAAAAGTAGGCGCTGGAGCGGTTCACGGCGGAAGAAGTGCCTGCGGGGACTACTCTTGTCAATCTTCGGAGGTGGGCGGGCACGTCCCTGGGTCCGCGTGGATGGAGTGGAGCCGCGGCGCCCTCGCCGCGGATGCGCTCAAGACGCGGCGAGGGCGCCGCATCCCCAGTTAAAGCCATGCGGGCACCGGACGAGTCCGCCCATCCTTATAACACGGCCGTGAACTCCGGCGGCAACGGCGCCGCCGCCGCAAACCGGTGCAATTTGCCGTTGAACGCATAGTCGAACGCGGTCTCGAGCGAATGCAGAAACATCCGTTTCGTCTTCACCGCCTTCGCAAATTCCCGGTTGCGGGGGAAATTCCCATAGGTCTGGTCGCCGACAATCGGCATGCCGCGCTTGGCGCACTGCGCGCGCAACTGGTGACTGCGCCCGGTGTGCGGCTCGAGTCGCAGCAGTGAAACGCGCGGCTCCCCTCGCCCGGTTTGCACCAGGCTCATCTTCGTTTCCGCGGGCACGCGTCCGGTGCCCAGCGCGGCCCGGACCTGGCCGCCCTTCCGCACCACGGCAAGGGTGTCCTTCCACAGTTCCTCCGGCGGACGCGGCGCACCGAAGACCAGGGCCTGATAAACCTTTTTCACCTGCTTGCGCTTGAACTGCGCGCGGACCTCCTGCGCCAGTGCCTCATCCGCGGCGACGAGCACCACGCCCGACGTGGCGGAATCGAGCCGGTTGAGCAGCCAGAGTTTCACCGGTGGAGCGCCCTTCACCGGGGTCCACAGGTAAAATTCGCCCTCCAGCATGTAGCGCACGGTGAGCAGCGAGCGGGGCTCGTCGCCGCCGGCATTCGGGTGCGAGAGCACGCCCGCGGGTTTGTCGAAGGCTGCGAGTCCATTCGCATCATGCGCGAGCAGCGTCACGCCGCGCCCGAGCGGAAGGTCCGCCCAGAAACTCTCCGGCACCGCGCTCACCGGTAGTAGAAATCGTAGGTCATCTCCTGCTTTTCCCCCAACATGGCCTTCATGTCGTCGGTCCACGGGCCGTAGGGTGCAGGAATCGTGATGGAACTGACGGAAATCCGCGCGGCCGTTTCACTGCCTTTGCTGGAATCCACACTAACAATCAGAATGTTGCCTTCGCTGTCCAAGGTGAACTTGACGGTCGTCAGCGTTCCAGGAGCAGCGGAAAACCGGCTCGCGTAGTTGAGCTTGTCGAACTGGGTTTGCACGATCTCCACCATCTTTTGCAGGTAGGCGCCGTAGTTGCTCCACTGGGCGTTAATGCCGCGGAGCCCTACATTCATCGTGCCGAGCTTGTTCTCTTCAAAAATGGCCGGGCGGGTTTGCTGGGTTTTCACCACCTGCGGCCGCGGACGCGGGTGCCGCGGATCAACCGCCCGCTGCATGTCGGTGGCGCCCTCGATCAAGGGCACATTTTTCATGCCATCGACTTTCTCCGGCACATCCTTCGGCGCCTCGGATGGATTGGCGATGTTGGTGCCATAGCCGTTGGTATCGATGCCGGTTTTCTTGTCGAACCCCGACAGAGGGACCTGTTCCTGCCGGGGGGCGACCAATTTTGAGTCGTTGGGTGTGACCGGTGAAGGCGGCACCGGGGGCGTCGACTCCTGGGGTTTCACCAGCTGACCGGTGACGATCTGGTTGCTCTTGATTTCCGTCTGACCCTCCATCTTGGGCTTTTCGCTCTCGTTTTTAGGCGAGGGTTTTTCCTGCGCGACCTGCTGGTTGCGGGCGGCAAAATTATCCGTCTTGTCCGGCGCATTATCCGGGGCGTCGGGATTCGTTTCGACAAAGTTCTTGGGCTGAACCGGCTTCGCCGGCGGTTTGTACATGTCCGGAGCCAGGTCGATGTTGAATTGCTGGGGCCGCGCGTGGGGGCGCGGCGCGAGCATCTGCGACGGGTCGGTGCGCAGCAGGAACGGGCCGACGAACAAGAGGAGCAGGTGGACCAGGATCGTCCCGACGATGCCGATCACCATCGAGCGCGACTCCGGCTCGTCCCACATGCGTGCAAGGGCGCGCCGCACTTGGTGCGAAAGGGGCGGTGTGACGATGGTTTGGCTCATGGATAGTCCCGCTGGATGGGACTGAGTCAGCCCACCAGACCCCAAGTCGTCAAAATTTGTTTCGTGGCTTCCATCGGCAGGCCCATAATATTGGTAAACGAGCCTTCCCAGCCCGCGATGATCAGCTCCCGGCCCTCCTGAATCCCGTAGGCTCCGGCCTTGTCGAGGGGGTTCACGACCTTGAAATAGGCGTCAATCACCGCGTCATCAAACGCCCGGAAGGTCACCTGGCTCGCCACGCCTTCATCCACTCTGACGCCATCGCGTTGCCGCCGCAGGGCGACCCCCGTGAACACCGTATGGGTCCGGCCGGCCAGTCGCTTGAGCATGTCCCGGGCCTCCGCCAGGTCGCGGGGCTTGTTCAGCACCGTCCGGTCGATGAATACCGTTGTATCCGCCCCCAGCACAAAGGCATCCGGATGCCGCGCCGCCACCCAGTCGGCCTTCAACGCAGCGTTGTGCGCCACCATCTTTTTCGGCTCGGTGCTCGGATCCTCGTGCTCGGTCACCTCCGCAACCACGACCTCGAATTTCACGCCCAGCTTCGCCAGCAGTTCACTGCGGCGCGGTGACGCGGAGGCGAGGATGAGTTGGGCGGAAGCGGCCATGAAAGCGGCCAGCAAAGCTGCCGCTGGCCGCAGTTGAAAGATGAAAGTCGGAAGTTGAGAGTGGAGGGACAACACCACTCTGACGCTCAACCCGTTGCCGTCTTAGGCCTTTCAACTTTCCACCTGCAACCTTCACCCGCTGGGTGCCCCCCGAGCCCGCCGCTTCGCGCAGCTTGTCAGCCCGTAAAAACGCCTCCACGTTGGGCCACCTTTCCGCATGCGCCTCGGCCTAGCCCAGCTTAATCCGATCGTCGGCGACCTCGCTGGCAACCGCCGTCGGATCCTCGATGCCTATGCGAAGCTTGTCGCGCAAGGTGCCGAGTTGGTGGTCTTTCCCGAACTCGCCATCTGCGGCTACCCGCCGCGCGACCTACTGTTCAAGCGCCGCTTTGTGCCCGATATCGTCGAATCTCTCGACCAGATTGCCGCTGCGGTCGGCGAGGTGCCGGCGCTGATCGGCACGGTTGAACTCAACCCGACCGGACAAGGCCGGCCGTTCTATAACTCGGCCGCGTTCTGCCATCGCGGCAAGGTCACCGCCACCGCCCGCAAGTGCCTGTTGCCGACCTACGACGTCTTTGACGAGGATCGCTACTTTGAGCCTGCCACCACGCCCGGCGTCTTCGTGCACAACGGCCAGCGCATCGGCGTCACGATCTGCGAGGATATCTGGACGCACCCCATGCTGAGCACGCGCCGGCTTTACAGCGGCCAGATGCCGCTCGAACAGCTCGGGGCGCAGAAGTGCGACGTGATGGTGAACCTTTCGGCCAGCCCGTGGCACCACGACAAGGAGAACCTCCGCGAGAAACTCGTTGCCGACTCCGCCCGCTCCCTTCGCTGCCCGGTCGCCTACGTTAATGCCGTGGGGGGCAACGATGAGCTCATCTTTGATGGCCGCAGCTTGGTCTGTGACGCGCAGGGCAAGGTCATCGCCGGGCTCACCGCCTTCGCCGAGGAACTCCGGATCGTGGACACCTCCGCAACGCCCAAGGCCGATGCCCTCGCTCCCAACTTTGCCCAAGCCGAGATGCCGGACATGTATGGCGCACTGGTTCTCGGTTTGCGCGACTACGCGCACAAGAGCGGTTTCCATCGCGCGCTCATCGCCCTGTCCGGCGGCATCGATTCCGCGCTCGTCGCCGTCATCGCCGCGGATGCGCTCGGCAAGGAGAACATCATCGGCGTCTCTCTACCCTCGACCATTTCCTCGCAGCACTCGCGGGACGACGCCCGCATCCTCGCCGCGAATCTTGGCATCCGATTTGAGACCATTAACATCGCCGACGCCGTCGCCGCGACCGAGTCATCGCTCGGGCCGCTTTTTTCTGGTCGGGAGCGCGATGTCGCCGAGGAAAACATCCAGGCCCGCATCCGCGGCGTCCTGATGATGGCACTCTCGAACAAATTCGGCTCCCTGCTCCTGACCACCGGCAACAAGAGCGAGGTGGCGGTCGGCTACTGCACGCTCTACGGCGACATGTGCGGCGGCCTCGCGGTCATCTCGGACGTCTTCAAGACTCAAGTTTACGCCCTCTCCCGCTGGATCAACCGGGAGCGCGAAATCATCCCGCGGAACACGATTGAAAAGCCCCCCAGCGCCGAACTGCGGCCCGGCCAGACCGACCAGGACAGCCTCCCGCCCTACGACATGTTGGACGCACTCCTGCACGGCTACGTCGAGGAGGGCCTCTCCCGCCGCGACCTCGTGGGGAAGGGTTTCCCGGAAGCGGTGGTCAACGACGTGGTCCGCAAGGTGGACCTCAACGAATACAAGCGGAAGCAGGCGGCGCCGGGGCTGAAGATCACGCCGCTGGCGTTCGGCGTGGGCCGGAGAATCCCAATTGTGCAAAAATATGTCGGCTAAACAATCCGTGACATTGGATGAAAAGACAGTCCGATACGTTGTGTCAGCCGACCGTCGGTCGCTTGGCGCAATCAGCAACGCGCTCAATGAAGTCTGCAATGGGGTAGATATTGAAGACCCAGAATTTCAAACCCGCCTTGGTTGTACGCGCGCCGAAATGCAGGCGTTGCTCGACGTAGTCAGTGCCTCGCTGCGCTAGTTTATGGCCACCTCCCAAGATCTATTTTCTCGTGCCCAGCAGCTGATTCCTGGCGGCGTCAACTCGCCCGTCCGTGCCTTCCGCTCCGTTGGCGGCGCGCCCTTCTTCGTGAAGAGCGCCCACGGCGCCACCCTCACCACGGCGGATGACCGCGAGCTGATCGACTTCGTCTGCACCTGGGGCCCGGCAATTCACGGGCACAACCACCCGCGCATCCGGACTGCCATTGCGACGGCGTTGGAGCACGGCACCTCGTTCGGTACGCCGAATCCGTACGAGGTCGAGATGGCGGAGCTCATCGTGAAGTTCGTGCCCTCGATCCAGAAGGTCCGCATGTGCAACAGCGGCACCGAGGCCACGATGTCGGCCATCCGGCTCGCGCGTGGGTTCACAAAGCGGGACAAGATCATAAAGTTTTCCGGCTGCTATCACGGCCACTCTGACTCGCTCCTGATCAAGGCCGGCTCCGGCGCACTCACGCATGGCAATCCCGACAGCGCCGGCGTGCCTGCTTCCTTTGCCCGGGAGACGGTTGTTCTCCCCTACAACGATACGGCTGCGCTCGATGCTGGGTTTGCGGCCAATCCCGGCCAGATCGCCTGTGTCATTCTCGAGCCGTATTGCGGCAATGTCGGCTTCATCATGCCGGATCCGGGCTATCTCGCCCATGTTCGCGCCGCGTGCACGAAGCACGGTGCGCTGCTGATTTTCGACGAAGTCATGACCGGCTTCCGGATCGCCAAGGGCGGCGTGCAGGAGAAGGAAAAGATCACGCCCGACCTCACCTGCCTCGGCAAGATCATCGGTGGCGGCCTGCCTGTCGGTGCATTCGGGGGCCGCGCGGATGTCATGGACTACCTCGCGCCTCTCGGGCCCGTCTACCAAGCGGGCACGCTGAGCGGCAACCCGCTCGCCATGGCCGCGGGTATCGCGGCGCTGAAACTCCTGGAGGAACTGAATCCCTATACCCGGCTCGATGCGCTCGGCCGGCAGTTGCGTGATGCCGTCCTCGCCGCTGCCAAAGCGAAGGGCCTCGCCGTGCAAGTGCCGCAGTGCGGTTCGATGTTCAGCATCTTCTTCACCGCCACGCCGGTGCGGGATTACGCGACCGCGCTCCAGGGTGACTCGAAGCTGTTCTCCCGGTTCTTCCACGCCTGCTTGGATGGCGGGGTGTATCTGGCGCCGAGTGCCTACGAGGCCGGTTTTCTGAGCACCGCGCATGAAGGCGCGGCGATTGATCGCGCCTGCGAGGTATTGGCAAAGGCGATCAAGGGGTTGTAAGCAGCGCAGGCGTCCTCGCCTGCTCTGACGTGGCACGGGTGTTCCACCCGTGATTCTGGGCGGACTCTCGATTCAGAATCACGGGTGGAAAACCCGTGCCACGCCCAATCAGATGCAGGCGGGGACGCCTGCGCTACGCCCGTGGATGCGCCCGCGCGTGTATCTCCTTCAACCGCGCCACGCTGACATGCGTATACACCTGCGTGGTCGCCAATTGCGCGTGACCGAGCAGCTCCTGCACGAGCCGCAGGTCAGCGCCGGCATTCAGCAAGTGAGTGGCATAGGAATGCCGCAGCTTGTGCGGCGTCAGGTCCATCGGCAGCTCCGCCAGCGCGAGATAGCGCTTCAGTAGCAGCTGCACCTGGCGCACGGCGAGCCGGTGGTGCCGCGTATCAATGACCACGGCCGAGCTGGGCCGGACTTCACCCGCGAACTCCGTCTTGAACCGGATGAGCAGCGCGGTGGCCACCTTGCCGAGCGGACACAGCCGCTCCTTCCGTCCTTTGCCGAGCACTCGCGCCACACCCGCGTCGAAATCAATCGCGCCGTAGTTGAGCCCCACGAGTTCGCTCACCCGCAACCCACCGCCATAGAGCAGTTCCATCACCAGCCGATCGCGGCAGGCCGTGAACGCATCGATGCTGCCGTTCGCGAGCAGCTTCTGCGGGCCCGCCAGCAGCTTCACCATCTGCTCCTCGGTCAGAAACTTCGGCAGGCGGCGCTCCAGTTTCGGCAGCGGTACGCCGGTGAAGGGATTGCGTTTCACCTTCTCGCGCGAGAGCCAGAATTTGAAAAACGCCCGCAATCCCGAGACGTGGTTGTGGAGTGTCCGTCGTCCGAAGCGGCGCTGCGCCTCGATCACAAAATCGCGCACCTCGCGCGGACCCAGCCCGTCGAACTCCAGCGCCGTCGCTCCCGAATTGCTCCGCCACCGGTAAAAATCCTCAAACGCCTGCCGATAGTTGCGCAGCGTGTACGGCGAATACCGTCGCTCCTTGGCCAGATAGTCCGCGAACGGCAGCCACCACTCCACCACGAGGGCGGGCGGGAGTTCAGGCGGTGGCGGGCTGGATGCGGGCTTCGACATCGCGCATGACCTTGTTCGCGTGCTTCCGCAGCGCATCCTCGGGATCGAGTCCCTTTGCCTGCGCCGCCGCCGTCAGCTCGAACAGCATCCGGCCGAGCGTTTCGTTCGTGAGGTGACCGCCCAGCGCCGACACTTGCGCGGTGTCCACCGCGTTGCCCACGGGCAGCTGCTTCTTCGCGATCTGCTTCCACACCGCTTCCGCGAACATCAGCGCGGGTAGGCGCGGGGGCAGGTTCTTGAAGACGGATGACGGTACCGGGCCGTTCTTTTTCTCAGCGGCCTTGATCACTTCCCATTGCGCGAGCACCTGGTCGGAGGTCTCCAGCTTCCCGGTGCCGAAGACGTGCGGGTGACGGCGGATGAGCTTCTCGTTAATCTCCCGAGCGACGTCGTCGAAATTGAACTGGCCCGCCTCCTCAGCGAGGCAGGCGTGGAACACCACCTGGATGAGCACGTCGCCGAGCTCCTCGCGCATGTGCGGCAGGTCATTGCGGTCGATCGTGTCGATCAGCTCGCTCACCTCGTCGATCAGGCAGCGCACCAGCGTGGCGTGCGTCTGTTCCTGGTCCCACGGACATCCCCCCGGCCCGCGCAGGCGGGCCATGGTCTGGCACAAGTCTTCAATGGCACTCATGGCCTGAATGGCCGCAAGAAGGCGCAGAAAGCGCAAAAGAAAAACCCGGAACCCACCCGATTGTTTCTTGCGACTTTTGCGCCCCTTTGCGGCTATCTCTCAAATGTCCGACAAGCTCACCGAGATCATGGCCTGGAAGCGGCGCGAGATCGCCCCGTTGCTGCGGCCTGTGTCCGAGACCGAGCTCGCCCTCCTCTCCGTCAACCCCCCGCCGTCATTCTCCGCCGGCCTGCGCCGGACAGACGGCAAACTCGCCATCATCGCCGAGATCAAGCGCCGGTCGCCCTCCGCCGGCGACATCAAGGCCGGCGCCAACGCCACCGACCAGGCCAAGCGCTACCAGGCCGCCGGCGCCGATGCCTTGTCCGTGCTGACCGACGACAAGTTCTTCGGCGGTTCGCTCGATGACCTCAGCGGGGTCACTGCCTATTTCAAACAGACCCCGCCTGCCATCCCTTGTCTGCGCAAAGACTTCATGGTCCATCCCATCCAGGTCGTGCAGGCATGTGACGCCGGCGCCAGCGCTATCCTCATCCTTTCCAGCACATTGGGATCCTAAGCTTAGAATTCCACGTGGACAAGTTGTCGCG
>JADMIO010361570.1_pt1 | contig 51701 bp, 34 predicted proteins | sample 8958161 | NCBI WGS metagenome assembly JADMIO01 (sample SAMN16585339, study PRJNA669376) | soil metagenome | isolation source: Crop rotation soil | place: USA: Cullars Rotation, Alabama | collected 2011
CGCGACAACTTGTCCACGTGGAATTCTAAGCTTAGGATCCCAATGTGCTGGAAAGGGGACTTGCGACTCAGGCGCCGAGGGCGTGTGAAGTTTTCCGGCCCCTGCCTTGCAAAGAGTCGTGAGTATGAAGCCCTACGCAAAGCGGCGGCGGTCGCCCGTGACCCGGGTCGGGATCTCGGGCTGGACCTACCCGTGGTGGCGCGGCCTGTTCTACCCCCAAGGCCTCCCCCACAAGCGGGAGCTCGACTACGCGAGCCGGCAGTTCGGCTCGGTCGAAATCAACGGCACTTTCTACGGTTTGCAGCACCCGGATTCGTTTCGCCGCTGGTACGAGCAGACGCCCGCCGACTTTCGTTTCGCGGTCAAGGGTTCGCGCTTCATCACACACATGAAGAAGCTCCGCGACATCGAGGCGCCGCTCGCCAACTTCTTTGCCTCAGGCGTGCTGCGCCTCGCGGACAAACTGGGACCGATCCTGTGGCAGTTCGGCCCGAACTGGGCGCTCGACGTCGACCGGTTCACGGCGTTTCTCGAGCTCCTGCCCCGCACCACCGCCGAGGCCGCGCGTCTCGCGAAACGGCACGACCGGCGCCTGCAGGGTATCGCGTGGACTCGCACCGACGCCGATCGCCCGATCCGCTACGCGATCGAGCCGCGGCATCCCAGCTTCTTCTGCGAGTCGTTCGTTCGCCTGCTCCGTCGCCATCGCGTGGCGTTGGTGTTCGCCGATACCGCGGACACGTTTCCCTACGCCGAGGACGTGACCGCCGATTTCGTCTATGTCCGACTCCACGGTACGGGACAGATCTATGCCGGCGGTTATGACGACGAGAAGATCACGTGGTGGGCCGATCGCGTGAGCGCGTGGCGGAGCGGTGGCGAGCCTCCCGATGCACGGCGCATCGTCGACCGTCCTGCGCGGCCGACACCGCGACGGGATGTGTACGTGTATCTTGACAACGACGCCAAAGTGCGGGCGCCGTTCGATGCGCTCCGTCTCGCGCGGCAGCTCGGGCTCGATCCGGGCCCGGAAGCGGATCCGCGACATCAGGTCATCGGTCCCACCATGGCCGCTTCGACATCGGGGTTGTCGGCGAGCGAACTGGCCGCACGGCGGCTCGAATCCGACGCACGGTGGAAGCGGGGATGATTCCGCTGGGCGGCGCGTATCTGGCCCTTCAAAAGCTTCCGCCGATCGTGATCCCTGGCCAGATGAGGAACTCGTCGCTCCCTGATGTATCCACGTTGATCGTGAAGATCGGTCTCACGAAGAAGCCACTCGCGGACTGGTAGTGATAGCCGACCGATCCCTGCAGGATCCATGCGTCCTGATAGTCGTGGACCGATCCGCCTTCGCTGACATACGCAGCCCCGGTTCCCAGATACAGGCTGTGCGCGTTTCCCGTCAGGAACGAGGCATACAGTGGCACCGATGCCGACCAGGCCTTCGGAACTGCCGATCATCATGAAACCGGCGCCCAGGCCGAATTGGTTGGTCAGGAATCGCTCGTAGTTGACCGTGAGCGCAAAGCCACGGCCCAGCACCTCTCCCCCGATCAGATTCGGACGGTCCTCACGCAGCCCGGCCGCAGAAGCGCCGTGTGGAGCGAGCACGAACAACAGGAGTGCGAGCAGGAATGAGCGTGGCATGGCGGCCTTTCGGGAATGGACGCCGGCACGAAACCGGTGTCGCGGACTGACACCTCGACGAATTGTCCGAGCGTCGAGGCGGTCCCGCAACCACCCTAGCACCGACCGCGGAGCTCCATGTTACGCTCCGCGTGCTCGGCATCTCTCACCGGACGCTCCATCACGCGTGGGGCCGCCTGAGGACCGCATGCTCCCGGGCCAGAAGGACGGCACGATGGACCCCAAGGAAGCCTCGGGCGCGCTCCCCGAACGGATCGAAACCGATTCCAGTCTTCGCGAGGAACGGAGCAAGACGGACCAGCAACTCGCGACGCGCAGCTCGGTCATCGAGTCGGACGCGGATCAGGTCATTGAATTGGCGCGCGAGCGGGCAGACGACCTGCTGGAGGACACGCGTCAAAAAGAAGACGCGACGATTCGCTCGTCCGATGCAGCCCCCGGGCCCTCCGCCGTCGTGCACGAGGCACGGGCCTCCGAGGACGAAGCGCTGACCGAGGAGCGGGCGGTGGCCGACGACCAGCTCTCGGAAGAGCGCGCCCAGCAGAGACGTGTCATCGCACAACTCCTCGAGCTCGAGCGCGAGGAGACCGACGAGCGACTGCTCGCGGAGCGCGCACACTCCGACCGCACGATTGCCACCCGGGATGATTTCCTCGCCATGGTGGCCCACGACGTTCGCGGCATGCTCGCCGTCATCGCGACGAGCACCGAGCTCTTGATACGAGAGCCGGCGGAGGGGCCCGCCGGAGAACGCACGCAGACCGAGGTTCGGCGGATCCGGCGGTTGACCGGCCAGATCAACCGGCTGATCGGAGATCTTCTCGACGTGGTGAGCATGGAATTGGGCAGGCTCCATGTCACCGCTTCGCAGGAAGACGCGACAACGTTGCTGGCCGAGACGCTGCAGAACTTTCAGGTCGCGGCAGCATCACGCGAGGTTGTGATGACCAGCGTGGCCCCGACCGGCCCCGTACTCGCAAGCTTTGACCACCATCGAGTCCTCCAGGTGCTCTCGAACCTGGTCGGCAACGCCATCAAGTTCTCGGAGCCGGGCGGCAGGATCGAGCTTCGACTGGCGAGGACCGCGGAAGGGCTGACATTTGCAGTGCGCGACAGCGGGCCGGGAATCGCTCCCGACGACATCGAGGCGATCTTCGAGAGGTTTTCGCAGGCCGGAAAAGCTGACCGCCGCGGTCTGGGTCTCGGGCTCTTCATCGCGCGGTGCATCGTCGAGGCGCATGGCGGCAGGATCTGGGCGGACAGTCAGCTGGGCACGGGCAGTACATTCCATTTCACGATCCCGAATCCGGGTCTTTCCTAGCTCCCCAATCGGGGTGGTCGGCGACTACCGCAGCCGCGCCATCTTGCGCATCACGACCTCGTCTCCCACGCGGGCGCGCAGCCAGTACACGCCGGCGGCCAGCGCGTCGGGACGCCATGAGCGCTGGGTACGCCCCGCGGGCAGGATCTCGCCGCTCACCGGGCGCGCCACCACGCGGCCCGCGAGGTCGTGCACGGTCACGACCACCGCGGTCTCGTGAGCGAGATCGAACATGAGCGTCGCCGCATCACGCACGGGGTTCGACGCGAGCGTGAACTCCAGCGCACGAACCGGTGGTTCCGTGCCGCCGACCGCGGTCGGGTGCGGTTGATTGCTCGCGAGCGCCTGCACGCGGAGCTGCTCGATCGCACCGCGCCACGTCCATTGCACGCCGTCGGCGCTGGTTGCCACCTCGCCGGTCTCGACGCACGCCATCAGCCCCCCGATCCCGGCCACCAGCGAGCTCGCGCCGGACTGCGACAGCGTGCCGACGAAGCTCCACGTGGCGCCCAGGTCCTGACTGCGTGCGACCGAGCCGGTGGCGGTGAGCACGAACAGCCGGTTCGAGAACGCGGCCACGCTCACGGCGTCCGACACCGGCAGCGTCCCGACCAGACTCCATGTGGCGCCGGCGTCCTGTGACACGTGCACGTCGCCCCGGCGTCCGATCGCCGCCAGCGACGTTCCGAGCCGCGCACCCCCGATGACATCGGAGGCTGCGATCGCTCCCACGGCGGTGAAGTTGACGCCGCTGTCGATCGACGCGAATACGCCGCCGCTGCGCGTGAGCAGAACGAGACGACCCGGGTACGGCACGAGCGCCACCACGTCGCCCGCGGGAATGCCGCCGATTGCCGACCAGGTCACACCCGCATCCGTGGAACGGAACACCGCGCCGCTCTCCGACGCCAGGTACAGTTCGGCGCTCGTGGTTCCAGCCAGCAGCCCGCGTGCGTCGCGCACCGGCAGCGCCGAGCGGATCGACCACGTGCTCCCTTCGTCCGTGCTCACGAACAGCTCGCCGGTGTCGACCAGTCCGAAGAGATCGAGGGCGAACGCGGGCCCGGCAATGGCGGCGATCACCGCGGCCATCGCGATCACCCGCCACGCATTCCGCTTCACTGCAGAACCACCAGCCGCAGCTGGTGACGCTCGCCGCCGCTCGTCGCCCGCACGAAGTAGATGCCGTTGTGCACGCGCTCGCCGCGATCGTCGCGTCCGTCCCAGCGCAGGGAGCGGAACCCGCTCGCGAACGGACCGCTCGCCAGCGTCTTCACCTTGCGGCCGCTGAGATCGAACAGCTCGACCGTCGCCTCGCCCGTGTTCGAACCGAAGCGTCCGCTGACGCCGAACGACAGGTTGAGCATGCCGCCCCGGTATGGAAGCGGCCACGCCGCCAGCGCGGCCCGCGGCGCGAGCTCGACGCGCCCGACCTCGAGCTCCTGCTGGAGGCCGTTCACCGCCACCAGCCGGTAGACGTCCCCGCCCGAGCCGCCCGCATCGCTGTAATGAGTTTCCATGATCAGCTCGGGCCCGACGCGCGTGCCGTTACCGCTCTCGTTCGGGTGCAGACGATAGACGCGATAGCCGGCCAGGCCTTGCGGGCCGACCGCCGGTTCGGTGCCCCATGTCACCTCGGCGCCGTCCTCGCCGAGCGTTGCCGTCAGGTTCAGCAGTGCCACGCTCGACTGGATCGTGAACAGGGAATCCGACTCGTCCATTCCGGCGATCGCGGTGTTCGCCGGAGTGACCTTCACACGCGCGAAACGAGTCGGTGAGTGCGGGACGAGAAGAGTGAGGTTGTTGCTCGCGGCGCCGCCGACGCCGCTGCGCAGCAGGCTGTACGAGCCGCCGCCGTCGGTCGACAGCCACAGGTCCGCGGGCTCCGCTCCGAGCCAGCGGATCGTCTGCGACGCACCGACGTTCCACACCTCGTCGTCGTTGGGGCTGGTCACGACGTAACGGTTGAAGTCGTGAACGAACACCTGGCCGTTGGGAAGGAAGCCAGGCGCGCCGAACACCACCTCCGCGAAGCCGTCGCCGTTGGCGTCACCCGCACCGGCCACCGACGTTCCGAAGTTCTCCTCATTGGGAGCATGGTCGAAGGACATGTCGGACACCGCATCCATCGCCGACCCGCCGTAGAAGAGTTCGACACGCCCCTTGTCGCTCGCATAGGCCGACACCATCACGTCAGCGTAACCGTCCCGGTTCACGTCGCCGACCCCGGCCACCGGAGACCCGAACTGGTCGCTTTCACCGATGCCGGACAGGACCCGATCGGGGGTCGCGTCCGGTGCGATGCCGCCGAAGAACAGGTAGGCACGCCCAACCGCGTTCGAGGCGCCGATCGCGACGTTGGACGCACCCACGATCACGTCGTCGTATCCGTCGCCGTCGACGTCTCCCGCGCCTGCCACGGAGATGCCGAAGAAGCCGCCGACGCCCGCGCCGGTCAGGACGAAATCCGCGACCGCGTTGGGAGCGGTCCCACCGAAGTACACGTACGCACGCCCGGCATTGGAGCCACCCGCATCGTTGTTGATGGCTCCGACGATCACGTCATCGAAGCCGTCGGCGTTCACATCGCCGGCCCCCGCGACCGAGTAACCCAGGTTGTCCCCCGCGGCCGCGCCGGTGAGGGTCATGTCCGCGATGTTGTCGCGAGAGGGCCCTCCAAAGTAGACGTACGCGCGCCCGGCATCCGCGCCGCCCGCATCGCTTCCAATCGCTCCGATGATCACATCCTCGTGCCCATCGCCGTTCACATCGCCCGCGTTCGCGACCGAGTACCCGAACTGATCGCCGATCGCCGCCCCGGTCAGCGTCATGTCCGCGACCGAATTCGGCACCGCGCCGCCGTGATAGATGTATGCGCGCCCGCAGGCATTGCCGATCGCATCGTTGAGCGAGGCGCCCACGACGACGTCATCGTAACCATCGTCGTTCCAGTCTCCGGCGCTCGCGACCGTACGACCGAACAAATCGCCGGCTGCCGCACCGGTCACGGTCAGGTCGGCCACGGCGTCGGTGCCCGGCCCCCGGAAATACACGTACGCGCGGCCGGCATTCGCTCCGGCCGCATCATTCGACCCGGCACCCACGATCACGTCCGGGTGCCCGTCGGCATTGACGTCCCCCGCATTCGCCACCGCCTGGCCGTACCCGTCTCCCGCCGCTTCGCCGGCGAGCGCGCGTTCGAGCCGGGTCGCGGCGTCGGGAACCGGCGCCGGAGGAATGATGCGGAACACGGCGTCACTGGCATCCGAGGTCGAGCGTCTCGCGCTCTGCCCGGTGTAGGTCAATCGGACCAGCGCGAATTCGGTCGCCGTCGCCGGGACGGTGACGACGCGCTCGTTCACCGCCTCGCCGCCGACCTGGGCGGCGAGCGTGCTCCAGTTGGCACCACCGTCGAACGAGATCGCCAGATCTGCCGGATCGTGTCCGCGCCACCGCACGGTCGCCGGCATTCCCGCCACCCACCGTTCGCCGCCGTTGGGAGCGAGTACCTGGTAGGGATAGACCGCCATCACATAGACGCGCCCGGGGTCGCTGCCGAAAGAGCTGTTCGGAGCGCCGACGATCAGGTCGGCGAATCCGTCGCCATCGAAGTCCCCGGCAGGGGCAACGGATGAGCCAAACCCCTCGCCCCCCGTCAGACCGTTCAGCCTGAGGTCCGGCGTGGCGTCCGCTCCGGGGCCGCCGAAATACACGTAGGCTCCCTGGGTATTGACGGTCGAGCCGCTTCCGGGCACGCCCACCACGACGTCGCCGAAGCCATCGCCGTTGACGTCTCCTGAGGCCACCGACGTACCGACGTAGCTGTAGGCATCGGTCGCGAGAATCGTGATGTCGGCAGTGGCGTCGGGTGCGGTTCCGCCGTAGTAGACGTAGGCCCGTCCACCCCACAGCCAGTTCTGCTCGTTGTCACTGGCCCCCACGACCAGGTCGCCGAAGCCATCACCATTGAAGTCTCCAGCCGAGGCCACCGAGCCGCCGTAGTTGTAGTAGTCGCCAAACGGGTCGGGCCCGGTCATGTAGAAGTCGGCCGTGGCGTCGGCCGCGGGACCGCCGAAAAAGACGTAGACCCGCCCGGAGTTGGTACCGCCCGCATCGCTGCCCGGCGCCCCGATGACCAGATCGCCGAAGCCGTCGCCGTTGACGTCGCCGGCAGGAGCCACCGACTTGCCGAAATTGTCGAAGGCCGCGGCCCCGGTCAGCATGCGATCGGCGTTCGCATCCGCGGCGGGGCCGCCGAAGTAGACATAGACCCGCCCGGCCGCGGTGCCGCCTGCGTTGTTGAATCTGGCTCCCACCATCACATCGGCGTAGCCGTCCGCGTTGAAGTCCCCGGCCGGGGCCACCGAGTAGCCGAAGTCGTCGTTGGCCCCGGCCCCGGTCAGGGTGAGGTCGGCAGTGGCGTCGGCCGCGGGGCCGCCGAAATAGACGTAGGCCCGCCCGGCGTCGAACCCCCCCGCGTCGTTCTGGTGCGCGCCCACGATCAGGTCGGCGTAGCCATCCGCGTTGAAGTCGCCGGCCGAGGCCACCGAGATCCCGAACCGGTCGTCGGCCGCGGCCCCGGTGAAGGTGAGGTCGGCGGTCGCGTCGGCCGCCGGGCCACCGTAATAGACGTACGCCCGCCCGGCGTTGGAACCGGCTGCGTCGTTGAGCGGCGCCCCCACGATCACGTCGGGATAGCCGTCTCCATTCACGTCCCCCGCCCTGGCCACGGACCAACCCAGCTGGTCGCCCGCCGCCGCACCCACGGCAGTGAACACCGTCCGGTTCGAGAGCGCACCGGCCGGGCCGGCGTCCAGAGCTGCAACGGACAGCACGAGTGCGGCGAACGCAAGGGATCGAGACAGGACTCCGGGTCGGCGTTTCATGGACGGGCTCCGAGTGCGGGGCGGTCGCTACCGGGAATGGGCACGGTTGCGTCCGGTGCAAATCGAGCCGTGCGCCTCTTCTAGGAAGTAACGTCGTCGCCCCGAAAAGCGCACACGCGCCGCGGGCGTCGAATTGCGCTAGCGGGCCACCTGCTCGGCGGCTTCGGCGAACCCATTGATGAACGCGGCGCGATCGAATCCATCGGACGGGCCGCCGCTGTTGAAGAGCCCGACGATGAACAGATCATCGTCCTCGCGCCAGAACATCGATGCGTGGAATCCGTAGTCGCCGTCTCCGCCCTGGAAATGGACGTGGCGTCCTTGAGCGTCGCGCCAGTGATAGAGGCCCGAGCCGTAGCTGATCATCGTGCGTCCGGGCTCCTTGTACGGGGATCGGCCGCCGGTGGTCACGCCATCCGCAAGCATGCGGGCGCGTCCGGCTGCGCCGAGGCTGTCGCCCGCGATGAACGTCCGATTGAGCCGATAGAGATCGTCGACCGTGGCTGCGATCCCCGCTGCACCCATCAGCGACCACGTCGACGGCCAGGTCCGCGGCGAACCGGTGCGCCTGCCATCCTTCCAGCCGCTGACGGTGGGGCGCTCACGCAGGAGCGGCGAGCCGAGGAAGTCGGTCGCTCGCAGCTTTGCCGGGCGAAAGACCAGCTCGCGCATCGCCTGCTGAAACGGCTTGCCGGTGACCCGCTGCACGACGAGGCCGAGCGCCTGAAACCCGGTGTTCGAATAGGCATATTGGCCCACCCGGTTCGGTCGCTCCGCCCTGGGGAGATCCTCGATCAGTTGTTCGGTGGTTTCGGGATCGAAGTCGCCCTTGTCGTTGAGGTACGGACCCCAGCCGCTCGCATTGTCCAGACAGCTCTGGACCGTGACCGAGTCGAGCGTTTCCGGCAGCTCGGGAAGGTAACGACGGATCGGAGCGGTGAGGTCGATCCTGCCCGCCGAGGCAAGCCGCTGCACCGCGATCGCGGTGAATGTCTTGCCGATCGACAGTGCGTCGAAGGCCGCATCGCGGGAAGGCGCAGGAACGCCCTGGTTCGCATCGCCGACGCTGCCGGTCCACAGGATCCGGCCCTGACGGGCCACCAGGATCACACCGGTCGCTTTGCCGTCCACCGTCTGCGAGACAACCTGCTCGAAGACGCCTGCCGGTGGCGGACCCGCCGCGGTTACCGGCAGCGCCACGAACAGCGCCGCAATGAATGCCGAGTCAGGGAAACGCATGACCGGCGAGTCTACGCGATGCGACCGCGCTAGCGTTTTGCGCGCGGACGTGTTCCCTTTCCCGGTGACGTCCGATTCGAACCTCGCGGCCGCCGAGGCAGCCGCCCACACCACCTCACGGAGCGCCGATGGCACCGAAACCGTCGTCCAAGGCAACCGACCCGCGCCGCATTCTCATCGATGCACTCAACGAAGACCTGGCGCGCGAATACCAGGCGATCATTGCCTACGTCGTCTACTCGCAGGTGATGAAGGGCGCCGCCTACATGGCGATCGCCGCCGAGCTCGAGCTGCACGCGGCCGAGGAGCTGCAGCACGCGATCACGATCGCCAAGCAGATCGATTATCTCGGCGGACAGCCGACCGTCACCCCGAAGCCGGTGAAGACCTCGAAGGATGCCAAGGACATGCTTCGGTTCGATCTCGAGAACGAGACGGACACGGTGCGGAATTACCGCGAGCGCGTGCGTCAGGCCGAGGCCCTCGATGAGTTCGGGCTGGCCGAAGACCTGCGGGAGATCATCCTGCAGGAACAGGAGCACCAGATCGACCTCGCGACCGCGCTCGGCATCGACGTGCCGCCGGTCACGCCCAAAGGAAAGCCGCGGGATCGATAGCCTGCGCCCAGGGCGACCGGCGGCTTACGCCACGAGCCCGCCCGGGTGCACGGCTGGTCTTACTTCGTCTCCTGCTCGGTGCCCGCCTGTTCGCGCAATTTCTGTCCGAACCGGCTGTGCCGCCGCGCGACCTCGCGCGCCGACGGTGATGTCGGGCGGGGTGGGGACGGGTCACGCAGGATGAGCGTGCCGAGCGAGAAGTCCGCGAGCGGGAACACCACGTTGAAGTTCTTCCCCATGTGCACGTGGTGCAGGCGGTGGTGCCGCTCGATGAACCGGAACGGGCGCGATCTCTCGATCCATCCCACCGCTGGCCGATGCATGAGGTAGTGAAGACCCTCGTAGGCGGCGTAGTAGACCAGGATCGTGGCGGCGATCGCGATGATCGACGCGAGATAGGGAAGCTCCAGCCCCGCTGCGCTCAGCGCCCACCATACCCCGAGCCACGGCACGATGTTCAACGCGACGAGCAGCGGGCCTCCCCACCATTGAAAGGTGAGCGCCTCCTCCTGCTCCTCATCGTGAACGTGAAACGTGTCGTCGTGCTTGCACAGTTGGTGATGCACGAGCGTGTGCGCGGTGAACATCTGCGGCGGAAGCCAGGGTCGATGCAGCCAGTAGCGGTGGTAGACCCATTCGAAGTAGCTCGCTTGGACGACGCCGACGGCGACGGCCGAGAGAACGAAAATCAGTATGTAAAGGACGGGGTGCTCCTTGCTGAGGTGGATCGCTTCCTTGCGTGGGATCGGATGGCGGGGGCAACTGTACCATCCCCGCTCCCGCCGAGTCGTCAGGAGTTCACCTACGAGCTTCACCCAGGCGGGACATGGATCTGCCCGATCGGGCACCTGCCCCACCCCTCCTGGCGCTGAAAGCCTTGTATTTCTTGATCAGGATGGACGTCTGGTTTCCTGGGCCGGGGAATCACCTCGCCGAATCCCCACTTTGCAATGCGCCAGGGAGCCCCATCATGAGCCTCCGTTCGAGAAGCAAGCTGATCCTGCTCGCAAGCCTCGCGGCCATCCTCGCACTCACGACCGCGGCATGGGCGACGATCGTGGACGACATCAATCCGTTCGGTCCGCGGGTCCGGGTGACGCTCCGGAATACCGCGTCCTATGCCGTGGGCGGGACGCTGTTCGTCACGGCGACCGTTCAGTCCTCCGCGGGAATCGCCGAGCAATCCGGCTCGGCCAAGTACTCCATTCCCGCTGGAGAAAAGGTGGACGTCGTGGTCGAGTTCTCGGCCAAGGTCAAGAGCGTGACCGAGGTCAAGCCGGTCGACGAGAAGCAGTAACGTCCGCCGGGGACAGGGTTCGGGCCCCAATGCACTCGAGCCCCTCCCCCGCGTCGTCCTGCCAAACCGGACGCACGGTCGTCTCATGGTCCAGGAAAGGACCCTGCCATGAAACGAGCGCGACTCATCTCTGCCTGGATGTTCCTGGGGGCGATCACGCTTGCCCCGATCGCCCGGGCGGCCTGGCCGGTCAATCCGGCGATCAACGTGCCGATCGACGCGAGCCCCGGCGAACAATTCACGAGCTACCTCCAGCCGATGATTCCGGACGGCGTGGGCGGGTTCCTGGTGTGCTGGCAGGACTCGAACGCGACCGGCTACGACATCCGAGCCCACCACATGCTGGCATCGGGCGTCCCCGATCCGGCGTGGCCGGCCGGTGGGGTCATGGTCTGCGACGCCCCCAACGATCAGACGTTCTCCTCGCTCGTCTCGGACGGCAATGGGGGAGCCATCCTGTGCTGGGATGACTTGCGCAACGGCGTCGACGCCGACATCTACGCCCATCATGTCCTCGCCTCGGGTGTCGTCGATCCCGCCTGGCCGGCCCAGGGCCGGGCGATCTGCACCGCCACCAACCATCAGGGCGTCTCGACCCTGGTTCCCGATGGGCTCGGCGGCGCGTTCATCGCGTGGCAGGACAATCGGACCGGCGCGACCAGCGCCAACGTCTATGTGCAGCGGGTCCTGGCTTCCGGTGCGATCGATCCCCAGTGGCCGGCGCAGGGATTGGCGATCTGCGTCAGTCCGTTCATCCAGCGCTTTCCGTCTCTGGTCGTCGACGGACCGGGCTCCGCGATCGTCCTGTGGTCCGATCAGCGCAACGGAACCGACGACGACGTCTTCGCGCAACGGGTACGATTCAACGGCACGTTCGATCCGGCCTGGCCCGCCTGTGGCCGGCTCGTGAGCACCGCGCCTTTCAATCAGCTGTTCCCGCTCGCGGTCTCCGACGGACTCGGCGGCGCAATCGTGACCTGGCAGGACCGACGCAACGGCGTCAACACCGACTTCTACGCCCATCACATTCTGTCCGGCGGCGGCCTCGACCCGTCATGGACCGCCAATGGGAGTGCGGTGTGCGCGCTGGCCGGCAACCAGGCGCGCCCCCAGATCTGTTCCGACGGATCGGGTGGCGCGTACGTCACCGGACACGACCAGCGCAGCGGGTTCGACTCCGGGGTCTTCATGCACCACTTGTTGTCCTCCGGCGTGGATCCCAGCTGGCCCGCGAACGGAACCCAGTTGTGTGCCTCCACAGGCGAGGTCCCGATGGGAACCCTCACGATCCGGGGACTCGCCTCGGACGGTGCCGGCGGGGTGGTTGCGACCTGGAGCGATCGTCGCAGCGGCAACGAGGACATCTATGCCGGACGCGTGCGCCTCGACGGCACGGTCGATCCCAACTGGCCGGTAAATGGCCTCCCGGTCTGCACCGCCCCGCAGACCCAGGGAGGCGCGTTCGCGATCGCGGACGGTCTCGGCAACACCCTGCTGGTCTGGTCGGACGATCGATCGGGGACCAGCACCGACGTCTACGCGCAGCGCGTGCTGGGCTCCGGCAGTCTCGGGGTCGCGTTCGTGCCGGTGGCCTCGGGACTGCCGGCGATCAAGGACGGCGACGTCGCGTGGGCCGATTACGACCTCGACGGGGATCTCGACCTGCTGATGGCGGGAGTGGATTGCAATGGTGCACGTCGATGCATCCTGATGCGCAACGACGCCGGCACCTTCGTGGACTCCGGGATCGGTTTCCCGGGAATCCAGTACGCCTCGGTCGACTGGGGCGACTACGACAACGACGGCGACCCCGACATCGCACTGGCCGGACGGGTCAGCGGCTTCACTCTGTTCACCACCCGGATCTTCCGGAACGATGGTGGCGCGTTCGTGGACCTGGCGGCGGGCCTGCCGGGAGTGCAGCGTGGCGTCGTGGCCTGGGCCGATTACGACAACGACTCGGATCTCGACCTGCTGGTCGCCGGCGGGATTTCGCTGATTGGATCCGATTGCATCGCGCGCCTCTACCGCAACGATGCCGGAACCTTCGTCGACGCGCAGGCAGGCCTCACCGGCGTGACCTCGTGCAGCGCTGACTGGGGGGACTACGACGCCGACGGGGACTTCGACCTCGCGCTCACCGGGCACGACGGCGTGGCACCGCGCACCCGCATCTACCGCAACGACGGCGGCGCCCTGGTCGAGGCGTTGATGGCGTTCCAGAACGTATCGAGCGGAGTGATCGCGTTCGCCGACCGCGACGCGGACTCCGACCTGGATCTGCTGCTCGCCGGGTACGACGGCGCCAATGGCTGGTGCAAAGTGCTCGACAACAACGGTGACACGTTCGTCTCGGTCGGCACCGCGTTGCCCGGGATCTCTTCGGGGCCAGGCGACTGGGGCGACTTCGACAACGACGGCGATCCCGATTTTGTCGTCACGGGACTCGAAGCGGGGCTGTGCGTTTCGCGCATCCATCGCAACGACGGCGGCCAGTACCCCAACGCGGGCTTTCCGATCGTCGCTGCGTACATTGGCGGTGCGGCGTGGGGGGACTACGACGGCGACGGCGACCTCGACCTGATCGTGACCGGGCAGAGCTGCGAGTTCGCATGTGTCGTGCAGCTGTATCGAAACGATTGGGCGCTGCCGAACCTTCCGCCGGCTCCGCCCATGAGCCCGCTCGCGGTGCGCGACGGCGACGACGTGAACTTCAGCTGGCAGCCACCGGTCGACGATCACACACCGGCGGCGGGTCTGAGTTACGAGCTGACGGTTTCGCCGAGCCCCGGTGGCGCGCCGCTCTCCCGCGCGACGCAGGCGGCGGCGGGACCGGACGGGGCGACCGGCGTCGGCGAGATCACGGGCCGCACGTCCTGGACTCTCACAGTGCCACCCGGCAACTTCGCGTGGAGCGTGCGCGCTATCGATGGCGCAAAACGCTCCTCTGCACCCGCAGGGGCCACGACCGTCGGGGTCGACGAGCCCAAGTCTTCGGGGCGCACCGGCTTGCGCGCGATCGTTCCCAATCCCTTCATGCACTCGGCGGCGATCTCATACACGCTGCCGTCGGCCGGGCGGGTGAGGCTGACGGTGAACGACCTGCAGGGTCGGCGGGTACGGATCCTGGTCGACGGGGAAAGACCTTCAGGCGTTCACCACGTCCACTGGGACGGCTCGAGTGACGACGGCGCAGCACAGCCCGCCGGCATCTACTGGGCGCGGCTGGAAGCGAGCGGCCAAGTCTGGACGACCAAGCTGGTGCGCGTGACGCGGTAGCAGGCGCGGACCCCCGCGACCGACGCGGCTGGCATTTCGCGAGCGCGTCACGCATAGTCCCTCGTCAAGACTCGCGACCTCCACCGATCCGCAACCTGGTCTGGGCAGGAGATCATCCCGAGCCGGCACAGGCGTATCCTGTCCCCTGGCTCGTGCTGCAATTCACTTGTATGGAAAGAGGGATCAAGGATGGCAGGCAGAGGAGCTCCGTCGTTTCTCAAGCGCCAGAAAGAACAGAAGCGAGCGGCGCGTGCGTTGGAAAAACGCGTTGCGAAGCAGGCGCGTCGTGACAATCGGGCAGCCGCCGCGGCAGACGAGTCCAACCCCGAAGAAATCCCCGCGGAGCCGACCGAGCAGGACGCGACACCGGACGGCACCCCCGAGGACTGAGCGGTCCGCACGCATGCGCTGTTCCCCCCGGCTCGTGGCGGTTCTGGCCGTCTCCCTGCTGGCCTCTCCCGCACCCGCGGCGCCTCTCACGCTCGAACGCATCATGGCCGACCCGGACTGGATCGGGCCGCCGGTGGAACAGCCGTACTGGTCGCTCGACGGACGCTCGATCCTGTTCCGCCTCAAGCGCACCGGTTCGGCGGTGCGCGACCTGCACCGCGTGGCGGCATCCGGGGGCGCGTACCGGCCGGTCCCCGCCCGGGATCTCGCCGACCTCGACGCGCAGACCCCGGTGTTCGATCGCGCGCGCACGCGCGCGGCCTTCATCCGCAACGGCGATCTGTTCGTGCGCGAGATGGGAAGCCGCAAGCTCACCCAGGTCACCCGCAGCACCGCGACCGAGGCAGCGCCGCGATTCTCGGCCGATGGGACGCAGGTGCTGTACCGCGTCGGGAGTGACTGGTTTGCGTACCACCTGGCGAGCCACGCGAGCGGCCCGGTGGCGCTGCTGGTCGCCGGCAAGGATCCCGACGACAAGAAGAGCAACGATCTGGAACGGATGCAGCTGCGGCTGATCAGGACCCTCGCGCGCGACCGCGCCGACCGCGACTCGGTCAAGAGCAACGCCGAGTTCCTGCGCCGCTCCGATCCCAGCCGCGCGCCGCTACCGGTGTACATGGGCGACGACGTGGTGCTGGATCAGACTGCGCTCTCGCCCACCGGCCGCTGGCTGCTGGTGGTCACGACACCCAAGGGCTACGACGCCGGCCGGGTCGGCAAGATGCCCGTGTACGTGACCGAATCGGGCTACGAGGAAGTGGAGGACACGCGCACGCGGGTGGGACGGGGCGAACCGGCGCCCGAAACGCTGTGGCTCGTGGACCTCCAGCGCCGCACCCGCCACAAGCTCGCATACGCTCCGCTGCCGGGGATCAAGGACGACATGCTCGCGAGCGTGCGCGCCGAGAACCGGCGCAATGCCACGCCCGACACCAGCGGCGGCGGCAAGGCGAAACCCGACACCGCCGAACGCAGACTCGAGATCGCGACCATTGCATGGAATCTGCAGGGCACCGAGGCGGTGGTGCAGCTCAACGCCCACGACCACAAGGACCGCTGGCTTGCGAGCGTGGACCTCGAGAAGCATGCATTGCGGCCCGAGCACCGGCAGACCGACAGCGCGTGGGTCAACTGGGACTACACCCAGGTCGGGTGGATGCCGGACGGCAAGCGCTTGTGGTTTCTGTCCGAGGAGACCGGCTACTCGCACCTCTATGCGAAGGCGCCCGGGAGTCCCGCGGTGGCGCTCACCCGGGGACGCTTCGAGATGTCGGCGCCCGAAGTCTCTCCCGACGGACGCTACGTCTACGCGCTGTCCAACGCGGAAGCGCCGTACGCCTACGACGTGTATCGCGTGCCGAGCGCCGGCGGACCGCTCGCGCGTCTGACGCGGCTCCAGGGCTGCAGCGGGTTCGGGCTGTCGCCGGACGGTTCGCGTCTATGGATCCAGCATTCCTCGACACACACGCCCGTACAGCTCGCGACCTGTGCCTCGTCGGGCGGAGCGGTGCGCGAGCTCACCGATACGCGCACCGCCGAGTACCAGGCGATCCGGTGGCCCGAGCCGCGCATCGTGGCGGTGCCGTCGAGTCACGGCGCGGGGCCGATCTGGTCGCGTCTCTACCTGCCCGCCGATACCACCGGGCTCCACCCGATCGTGATGTTCGTGCACGGCGCCGGATACCTGCAGAACACCCAGCTCCAGTTTCCGTACTACTTCCGCGAGCAGATGTTCCATCACCTGCTGACCGAGCGCGGCTACGTGGTGCTCGACATGGACTACCGCGCATCGCAAGGCTACGGCCGCGACTGGCGCACCGCGATCTACCGCCGGATGGGAACTCCCGAGCTCGAAGATCTGACCGACGGCGTGCGCTGGCTGGTGCGCGAGCACGGCGGCGACCCCGGCCGGGTCGGGATCTACGGCGGCTCGTACGGCGGCTTCATGGCGCTGATGGCGATGTTCAAGGCGCCCGACATCTACAAAGCGGGCGCCGCATTGCGTCCGGTCACCGACTGGGCGCAATACAACCACGGCTACACCTCGGCGATCCTCAACACCCCGCAGGTGGACAGTCTGGCGTATCGCCGGTCGTCCCCGATCGAGTTTGCCGAAGGGCTCGCCGGTCCGCTGCTGATCTGCCACGGGATGATGGACGACAACGTGCTGTTCGAGGACTCGGTCCGGCTGTACCAGCGACTGATCGAGCTGCACAAGAACGACGTGACGCTGGCGCCGTACCCGCTCGACCGCCACTCGTTCTCGCACGCCGACAGCTGGCTCGACGAGTACAAGCGCATCTTCGCGTTGTTCGAGCGCATGCGAGTTGCCGGGACCGCGCAGTAGGACGCCGGATGGCCAGACTGATCTACTTCACCCCCACGTCACTGGATGGCTGGATCGGCGACGGTGAGTACGATTGGTCGGTGCCGAGTGATGAAGTCATGGCCTTCATCAACGATCTCGTGCGTTCGTCCGGCACGCATCTCATCGGGCGCAGGAATTACGAAACGATGGCGGTGTGGGAGACGCCCGAAGTCTTCCCCGATCCGACTCCGGTGATCCAGGACTTCGCGAGCATCTGGCAGACGGCCGACAAGATCATCTATTCGCGGACCCTGAAATCGGTTTCGACCAGGAACACACGGCTCGAGCGCGAGTTCGATGCGCAGGCGGTTCGCGCTCTGAAGGAGCGATCGACTCGCGACCTGATGGTGGGAGGACCGAATCTCGCTTCGCAGGCGATTCGTGCCGGTCTGGTCGACGAGCTTCATCTGCTGGTTGCGCCCATCGTGCTGGGTGGCGGGATCCGGGTCCTGCCGACCGGCGCGCGCGTAAGCTTGGACCTGCTCGACCAGCGCCGATTCGCCGATGGATTCGTCTCTCTCCGCTATTCGATCGCCGGAAATCCTTGATTCAGCCGTTCACGCGGCTGACAATCCGCGCGCTGGACAACCACGCATCGACCCCTCCGTCCGCCCCTCGCGAGGTCCCCATCCATGCGCCGCTCCCTGCTGGTCGTTCTCGCTTCGTTGTGGATCCTGGCTTTCGCTTCGATTTCTTTCGCCAAGGACGTCGACGGCCTCGATTGCGGCCGCATCGTCATCGACTACGGTGACGCGCCCGAAGGCATTCCGTTCGTGGGTCCATTCGGTCCGGTGATCGGTCACTATCCGACCTGCCTCTCGCCTGGCGCGCCGGGAACCCAGGAGCTGTTCTGCGCTCCTCGTTCCTCGCCTCCCGGTCCGACCGGCTACATGCGCAACTACAACACCTTCCCTTCGCACTACTGGCTCGGCTGCTTCGACCTGCCCAGCGTCGGCCTCACGGGGATCGACGACGACATCGACGGAAAGGTCGGACCGCCGGGAGGACCGAGTGCGTGCTCGGGTGGACCGACCGACGGCGACGTGATCCTGCCGCCCAACAGCTTCTCGCAAGACGAGGACTACAACGACGGCGACGCCGGCCTCTACGCGGGTCAGGTGCTGTTCGCCTGTTCCCCCACGCCGCTCGCCTTCCAGACCGCCAACTGCGGCAACGAAACCGTGGCCTATTTGAACGTGCTGGTCGATCTGAACTTCGACGGGGACTGGAACGACAACATGGATTGCACCCCGACCGATGCCACGGTGGGTTGTCTGCACGAATGGGCGGTCAAGAACGTCCCGATCACGATCGGCTTCGGCTGCCAGAACCACAGCACGCCGCCGATCTACGGCGGGCCAGTCGCGGGTCAGAGCTGGGTGCGGATCTCGCTGACCGACGAGCCGGTCGCGAACGACTATCCGTGGGCAGGGTCAGCCAATCAGCCGAACGGTCAGTACGCGGGCGGCGAGACCGAGGACTACCTGCTCTACATCACGTTCCCGGATGCCGTGAAAACCCGGACGTGGGGCCAGGTGAAGACGCTCTATAGGTGATATGGAGTGACCGGCTGTCAACGACGACCACTCTCGTTCGCGAGGGTGGTCGTTTTGTTTGTGGACCGAAGCGAAGTACGGCCTCCGAGGCAGGGCGCTTCGACGACGAGTCACGCTGATATGCGCGGGTTGCCCGGGTGTTCTCGGGTAGTGCCGCATGACCGTGTTCCGTCGGGAGGGTCCGCACTCTGAGAACGCCATTCACCGTGAGTCCGTGAGGTGGCACACCGATATCGCGGGGTCTCCGGATCGTGCCTGTCCTCGAAGGCCGCACTTCGCTCCGTCCGTTCTTTCAGACCTGCGCCGACGTGCGCGCGTGGAGGACGTTCCACACGAAGCCGACGAGCTCGCGGGCGACGGCGATGTTGACGAGGTTGGGGTGCTTGCCCTGGTGCAGCATGCGGCGCTGGCGCAGCGTGAGCCGGCGCAGTGCGCGATCTGCGAACGCGATCGCCTTGGGATCCTGTTCGCGTCGTCGCAGGCGCAGGGCGCGCCCGACGACCGGTTTGTGGCGGTAGTGCCAGGCGGCCTCGACCATCAGTCGTCGCACGTGCCGATTGCCCGCGCCTGTGATGCCACCGCGGCGCTCGCGCATGCCGCTACTGGATTCACGCGGGACGAGCCCGAGATAGCTCATCAGTCGGCGCGGGTGGGCGAAACGGCGTGGGTCGTGGATCTCCGCCACCAGCGCTAACGCGGTGACCGTGTTGATCCCGTGAAAACAGCGCAGCGCCTGGACCCGATCACGCCACGGGGCTTGCTCTGCGAGCCGCTCGATCTGGTCGGTCAACGCATCGAGCCGACCCTCGACCTGTTCGACGGCCAGCAGGTAGTCCTCGAAGATCACCTGGTCGGCCGTGCGCTCGAAGGTCAGGCCTCGCAGCCAGGAGCGGTATTTCTGCGACCAGGTCGGCTTGCGATCCACTGCGTACACGCAGCCGCGGCGCAGCAGGAACTTCGAGAGTCGGTTGCGCGCCCGGGTGAGGTCGCGCTGAGCGTCGTCGCGTGAGCGCGTGAGGTCGCGTACCGCCTCTTCCTCCTCGGTGGGCGGCGCCACCTCGGTCAGCATCCCGGCTCGAAGCAGTTCGGCCAGCTTGCGCGCATCGCGCCGGTCCGTCTTGATCGGACAGCCAGGCTTCACCGGCGTCAGCGAGGGCGCGATGACCATGCAGGCGATCCCGGCACGGTCCATCTGCCGCTTCAGCACGTAACCCGTCGGGCCGGCCTCGTAGCAGCACTGCAGCCCGCCCTCGGACTCCCGCTCGAGTTTGCGGATCAGGCGGTGGATCGCCCCCGCTTCGTTGCTGATCTTCCACTCCAGAGAGGCGTTCTGACCCGGGCGGAGCAGGGCAACGACGATGCTGTTCTTGTGGACGTCGAATCCGACGAAAGTGCTAGGGTTGGACATGGACCGGCTCCCTTCTTCGTATGCGGCTCTGGGGCTGCAGCCCTAACCCGCGAACAAGTGTGAGCTCCGCTCACCCGGACGCCATCCGGCACCAACTGGTGGCGAACGCTACGACCGGGAGCCGGTCACTTCCATAGTGTCTGACATCCGGGCTGTGTCGGCGGGCGACGAAGCCTGCGGGGCGATTGGTGCTGGCCCCGTGGATGAAGGACAATGCCCGCACTCGCGTAGGGTCGACCCTCCCGGTTGACCTGCGGCCAATCCTCCGGACCGCACACATCCGACACTTCGCGAACACTCATCGGAACACCGACATTCCCTCGCGGATCTCCGCGGCCCGTGGTCTTCGACCGCGACCGCTCAAGAGCAGCGCTTTGGGCGCTGCCGGCGATCCGTCCTCGACTGAGAGGGAGGGATCGTATCGAAAACGCGCGTCTGTCGATCACCGGAGGAGTGCCTCGCGGGGCGCTGGCCATTCGACCAGCACTGCTCACGCTCCTGACATGCGCAGTCGCGTGCGCGCTTGCCGCAAGTGAAGCGGGTGCGAAACCACGCTTTGGCGATTCCACCTGGGTCGCCCCCTTCGTTCCGTACGATTCGGCATCCACGTCCGAGGGGCCGCGCGTCGCGCCCGCCGACCACGAGCGCGGCTGGGAGACTGCACTGCGCGCGCCGTTCCGGGTGGTCTTCTTCCCGCTTCGGCTGGTCGGAATGGGCCTCGAGGCCGGCCTCGCCTATGTCGGGCCGCGCTACTTGGAGCCCAAACCGGAGCAGCCGCCGAAGACGGGGCCGCGACTGTCGCCGTACGTTACGCCCACCGCCGCGAATGACATCGGTCTGGGAGTTGCCATGACCTGGCCTGGGCTCCCGACCTCCGATTCGAGGCTGTTTGCGGCCGTCGCGTGGTCCCTCAACGACCGCCGACGCGCGACGTTCAGCGAGACAATCGGGGAACGCAGGCCGGTGGGCTTCCAGCTGCGCGCCGACTACGACTTCAAACCGAATCGGCGTTTCTACGGGATCGGAAACGAGACGCGGGAGACCGACGTCTCCTACTTCCTGCTCTCGGGCACCGGCGTGGAGGCCGCGCTGCGGCTCGGCGGCTCGCCACTGCGCCAGCTGCGGATCGCCAGTGGCTATTCGACCCTGAGGCCGGGCACCGGCTACCACGGTGAACCGCACCTCGCGGAGGTGTTCCCGCCCGCCAGCGCGCCGTACGCACAACAGACCACGGAGGACATCTGGTACGGCGTCGCCGGCGATTTTGCCACGCTCGACGACGCACGCGACCCCTCGCTCGGGTTTCACCTTCGGGCTGACGTGCGGCGCGTGGACCTGGTGCGGTCCGGCGATCCCGACTATTCCCAATGGCGGGTGGAGGGTCGCGCGTACCTTCCGGTGTTCGCGAAGCGTCGGGTGATGGTGGTGCGTGGCGTGTACACCGGCGTCGACCCCGGCGGGGACGCGAGCCTGCCCATCTACCGCCTCCCCAGGAGCGAGGGCACCACCCAGTTCGCCGGTTTTGCATCGGAGCGCTTCCGCGATCGTCAGCTCATGGTCGCGCGGTTCGAATACCGCTGGCTCATTCTCTTTCGGCTGAGCGCGCTTGCGCTGTACGAGCTGGGCGAAGTCGCTCCGAGCGCCGGCGCGTTCACGGGTGCGGGCGTCCACGTATCCTACGGCGGTGGCCTGCGCTTCGCACTGAGCGCCCAGTCGGTGGTGCGCTTCGAGCTGGCGAACAGCGTCGAAGGGCTCCACGCGGTCGTCGCTCTGGGGAGTGACTTCTGATGCGCCGCGCGATCGACTGCGGCCTTCGCGTTCTCGGCCTGTCCTGCGCGCTGCTGTTCCTCGCGCTGCCGCTCGCCCACGGCTCGAGCGGCGCCGGCGGGATCGCCGACAGCACCTGGGTGGATCACGATCGGGTGGCGATTCCGCAACCTCCGGACTGGCAGCCCAGCTACTGGGGGCAGCAGTTCCATCAGATGGTCGTCGACCCTCTGACCCATGCGTTCGACATCCCCGACAAGCTGCTGTGGGCCGCTCGAGGACTGGGTGCGAGCACGCGGCGTGAAGCGGTGAACGTGAATGCGTTCGACGAGGTGCCCAACTCGTCGTGGTTCACCAACCGCAATCACATGCGGGCCGTGCCGGTGGCAACGATGCGGCAGGGACCGGACTCCCGCTTCCTGCCCAGGAAGCCGTGGACCATCAAGCACGCGAAACGAGGCGGATACAGCGCGGGCTTCCAGATCACAGGCGCGGATGGAAAGAAGTGGATCGTGAAGCTGGATCCGCCCGGCTATCCGCAACTCAGCTCGGGCGCGGACATGGTCGCACGCACACTGCTCGATGCTGCGGGCTACAACGTGCCGCACAACGAGCCCGTCCGTTTCCGGCGTGGCGACCTCATGGTCGACTCGGCACTGGCGCACGGGCCGGAGGACGAGCGATTCACCGACGCCGATCTGGATTCGCTGCTTGCGCGCGGCGCGGTGTTCCCCGACAGCAGCTACTCGGCGTCTGCCAGCCTGTTCCTCCCGGGCCACGTGCTCGGGTCGCCGAGCATGAACCGACTGCGGCCCGGCGATTCGAACGACTGGTACTCGCACGTCAATCGCCGCGAACTCCGTGGGCTGTTCGTCCTGTGCTCCTGGCTCAACAACTGGGACACCAAGGATCATCAGTTCCTCGACGTGTTCGTCGCGACCCGCGACAGCCTCGGCCACGTCGTGCATTACATCCTCGACGTCGGGGCGTCGCTCGGAGCCGGCGCCGAGCGACCGAAGGATCTGTGGGCGGGCTACGAAAACACGATCGACTACGCGTGGATCGGGCGGCGGCTGGTGACGCTCGGCTTCGTCGAGGAACCGTGGAGGCGAGCGCATCAGGAGACCGGGATCCCGGCGGTCGGGAACTTCGAGTCGGTGGTCTACGAACCCCAGGACTTCCGGGAACTGGTACCCCAGCCGGCGTTCCGCGAAATGACCGACCGGGACGGGTACTGGGGTGCCAAGATCGTGGCGTCGTTCTCCGACGCACAGATCGCGGCGGCGGTGGAGGCCGCGCGCTACCGGGACCCGCGCGCCCGCGACTACCTGGTGCAGAACCTGATCATGCGGCGCGACAAGATCGCGCGGCACTGGTTCGAGCGGGTGGCCCCGCTGGACTTCTTCTCGATCGACGACCGGACTCTGCGGTTCCACGACCTGGCGGTGGACGTCGGGCTGGAGAAACCCCGCGCGTATGAGATCACGATCGAGACCGCGGGCGGCCGCCGGCGCGTCCAGCGAAGCAGTGCGGACCTGCCGCTCACCGACATCGGAGACGGTGCTTCCGCGCTGGCGCTCGAGATCTCGGTTGCCGGGAGTCACGCGAGTCCGGTCCATGTCGAGCTGTCACTCAGGGGTTCGCGATGGATCGTGACTCGCGTGCGGCACGGGTGAGCATCCACCGATTGCTCGGCGCCCGGACGTCATGACCCGTCCGCGCGCACCCGGCAGCTTTCGACGCTACATCGCGATCGGCGACAGCTCCACCGAAGGGATCGAGGATCCCGGTCCGAACGGCAGCTGGCGCGGCTGGTCGCGGCGACTCGCGGCGCGGATCGCGGAACAGGGCCCGCTCGAGTACGCGAACTTCGGCGTGCGCGGCCGGACCACGCGGGAGATCAGGGAACAGCAACTCTCGCCCGCCCTGGCGCTCGAACCGGACCTCGTCACCTGCTTCTCGGGAACCAATGACGTCATTCGCCCGCGATTCGACCTCCAGGCGGTGCTCGCCGACATGCGACATCTGCAGCAGGCGTGCGTCTCGACCGGTGCGGTCGTGCTGACGTTCACGCTCCCCGACCTGACTCCTCTCCTGCCGCTGGCGCGGCTGATCGCGCCGCGCATCCGGGCATTGAACGAGGGTGTCCGTCGTGTGTGCGCGGAGACCGGCACCCGGCTGGTGGATTTCGCGGCGTACCCGGTCGCCACCGATGCGCGGCTCTGGAGCGACGACCGGTTGCACGCCAACGCCGCGGGACACGCCCGCATCGCCGATGCGCTGGCGGAAGCGCTCGGCTTGCCGAGCTCGAGCCAGGCGTGGAGCGAGCCGTTGCCATCGCTGGCTCCGCGGACTGGATGGCAGCAATTCCACGACCAGACGGGCTGGGCGCGGCGTCACCTGCTGCCGTGGGCGTGGCTCCGACTCACGCGCCGCGCGGAGGCCGAGCCACCGGCGCACGCACCGATCCTGGAGCGAGTCAGGCCGCACTGAAGTGCTTCGATCAGCGCCGCTTTCGGAGAGACGCCTGCACGGCCTGCTCCAACGCCTGCAGGAATTGGGATCGCGCCCGGGGCGTGAACGGTGCCGGACCCGCCGTGATCTCCCCCGCCCCGCGCAGATCCGACAGCAACGCGCGGGTCGCCATCGCGTCGCCGATGTTGTCCTCGCGGAATGGCCGCCCGTCCGGACCGATCGCGGCGGCGCCCTTGCCGAGACTCCGGGATGCCAGCGGGATGTCGCCGGTGATCACGATGTCGCCGGGCTGAACCTGATCCACGATCCAGTCATCGGCCGCGTCGAACCCCTGAGCCACGACCTCGAGGCGGATGTTGGGGTCGTTCGGGATCCTCATCCACGCCGCGGCCACCAGGGTCACGGGAAGTCCGTGACGGGCGGCCACACGGAAGACTTCCGGCTTGACCGGACAGGCATCGGCGTCCACGTAGATGTGCGGAGCGGTCACCGATCGAGGCTACGCTGCTCGACGAGAGGTCACAAATCGATCCCGGCGCGCGCATGCCTTCTTGCCTGGTCGCCGAAGCGATGACAGCATGCGCGGATGGTCACCCCCGCCCGCCCTGCCATGGAACGCCATCGCGGCCCGCTCACGCGCGTGATCCGGATTGCGGTGATGTTCGCGGCATTGGCCGGCAGCTCCGTCATCCACGCGCAGGAGAGTGCCTCGCCCGACTCCGCCCGTTGGGGCTTCTTCTTCAACCTGGGCACGGGCGCGAACCGTGGCGATTTCCATCCGGCGCTCGAGAAGCCGGTGTCCGGCGAGTTCGGGATCATGCGGATGCGGGATCCGTGGCGATTCGGGCTCGGCATGTCCTTTTCATCCTTCGTGATGCCCGAGCCCTACCAGGACGAGAAGGAGTGGGGATTCCAGGAGATCTTCGTCACCGGCGCTCGCGTGTTCCGGCCCGGAAGCCAGCTTCGGCCCTACCTTCAGGCTCGTCTCGGCGTCGCACGACTGCATCCACGCAGTCTGCTGTTCGCGATGAATCCGCTGCCCCCCGACTTCCACGTCGGGGACAGCCCGACCCGGGCATCCAACGGCTTCAGCGTCGGGGTGGCGCCGGGTTTCGAATGGAGGCTGTCCCGGGACTTCGGTCTCGATCTGTCGGCTCTGATCGACCTCTATCGGGTCGCCGACACCGATCTCTCTCCGGTGGGCGCGGGCTCGGCTTCGACCGGTGGGAACGTCCTCGCGCGCCTCGGGGTCCTCTGGTATGAGGCGCCGCCCGGATCGCCCGGCACCCGGGACGCGTGGGGCGTCCCGCGCTCGTACCCGTGGGCGATCGGGGAAGCGGCCGCCATCAACTTCGGCGCGTCGGCGTTCAACGAGTACATCCGCAACGCCAACTTCAACCAGATCAGCCCGCGCAGCTGGTGGGCCAATCTCGAGCGCGGATTCACGTACGACGACAACGACTTTCAGACCAATCAGTACATCCACCCGTTCAACGGGTCCCAGTATTTCAACGCCGCCCGCTCGAACGGAATTCCGTTCGGACCTTCGTACGCGATCGCGATGGCGGGAGCGTTCCAGTGGGAGCTCGCGGGTGAAACCCACCCCATGTCGATGAACGACATGATCTCCACCGGCGTCGGCGGTGCGGCCCTGGGCGAAGCGATGTTCCGCTTCTCGTCGATGATGCTCGACAATGAGGCACATGGAACCCGGCGGTTCCTGCGCGAGAGCGGCGCGTTCGTGGTCGATCCGATCCGCGGACTGAACCGGGTGCTGTCGGGGCGTGCATGGAAGGTCCATCCCAATCCGGTGGACTCGATGGACACCAACCCCAAGTGGCAACAGAACGATCTTGCGGTGGGTTACCGCGTGATGGGGGAGGGCCCGTCTCTCGAGCACGACACGAACCAGACCGCATACATCAACTTTCGGCACGATCATGGTGATTATTTCGAGAACCCGAGACGGCGGCCGTTCGATTACTTCTGGTTCGAGGGCCAGCTCAACATCGGCGACGCCAGGCACATCGGTCGAATGCACATCGCGGGCAACCTCTGGACCGCTCCGGTGGGCGATCGTCCGCCGGTCCGCCACATGCTGGCCGCCGTCCAGTTCTTCGACTACATCAACAACAATGCGTATCAGGCAGGCGGCCAGAGTCTCGGCTTCAGCCTGTTCTCGCGCTGGGGACGCGTGGGCGACCTGTCGCTCGATACGCGCCTCGATGCCATGGGCACCCTGCTGGGCGCGGTCAACTCGAACTATGCCGCGCTCGCCGAGGTGGCGAATCCGGAGCGGTTGCGGGAGTATGATTTCGGGCCCGGCGGGGCGGCGGGCGGCAAGATCGAGATCGACCTGAAGGGAGCTCCGATGCTGGTGGCCACCTATCGCCTCCAGTACCTGTTCGTCACCAACGGCTCGGAGAACACCGGGCTCGATGCCAGACATTGGCTGCACGCCGGCGCAATCCGGTTCGAGACCCCGAGAGTCGGGTCGGTCGGGCTGGGCGTCGAATACGACGTGTTCCGGCGCGAGAGCCGCTACTACTTCGCCTCACCGGGAACGTTGCCCGAGAACGTGTCGGTCTCGCAGCTGGTCAAGCAGACGAATCCGCAGGCCCGCCTGTACCTCACGTATTGCCCCAGCGTGCATCATCCGGTGAGGGCGATTCCGGTGCGGTAGCCGTGGTGGAGTGTTCCGTCTGCGACGCGCGGCGTTCTCCTTCGATGAGTCGCTTTGGTCCGAGCGAACCGATCTGATAGCCCTGCGGATGCGTACGGTTGCGCTCGTCGGTGAAGAAATGCGGCTCATGCCTCGGCGGAAGCCAGCGCACCAGCCATCCGCGCAGCCGCAGGCCCGCTCGCAACATCGCTCGGGTCCCCGGAAGCGGCCTGGGAAATCCGAACGCGGCGAGCATGTCGTCGTCCAGCAGCGCGTAGATGCTGTAACGCACGATCGGGGTCACGATTCGCGGGAACCATGAGGCGAACAGATCCAGCGTCGCCCCGCCGATCCGCTGGTTCGTGACCTCGAAGCGAAAGTTCCGCCGCTCGTAGTCGCGCGACCATGCCTCGAACGATTCGTAGCTCGGCGGGATGTCGGTCATCCCCATCCGGGTTCCGACCTCGCGCCAGAAACAGTAGAACGCGAGCTTTTCGATGCGGCTGGTCGGGCGCCAGCAGAAGGCGTCGATCCACCGGATCGGTTCGAAGATGAAAGTCGAGAGCACGTACAGGAAGTCGTCGTTCGAGATCCGGTAGTGGCGGTGCGCCCAGTTGATGCGATCGAGCGCCTCCCGCCCGCGCCCGCCATCGTAGCCCCATTCGCACATCTCGGCGATCAGGATCGCGGTGTCGTCGTAGCGGCGCTGCGTCGCCTGGTAGAACTCGCCGGTGCGATCGAGCAATCCGGAGATGCTGGGTACGCAGTAGGTGCGATACAGCGCGATCTCGAGGGCCCGGACCGAATCCCAGCAGAACTCGTAGCCGAATGCCAGATGCATGATGCGCTGGTGATCGCGCTCGGGATCGAGACGCTCGATCTCGCGGAGGTTGTCGAATCGCTTCATGGTGGCGGATTCTACCCCGCCAACGGCCCGCCGCGCCGAGCGCTCTTTCCCCAACCCGGCCCAGCCATGGGGCAGCTGCGGATGTGCGAGGACGACAGGCACGCCGGGGCGCCCTCGATCGAGCTCGAAGCCCCCAGAAAAAGAGCTAGCACTCTGCGACTTTCATTGCAGTGCGATCCTGTCGCGCATAACCTTTGAACATGCCCGGTCGCGCGACTCCCCGCATGGTCGCCGCATGCGTCCTCGTCCTATTGCTCGTGTCCAACGCTCGTGCCGGCGTCAGCGTGACCCGGACGCTGCAGGTGGACGCGGAGCGTCTGCCGGTCGCGGGTCCCATCGAGCTTCCGGCTGGGCAGCGCATCGCACGAGCCGAAGTGGTCTCGATCGAGTGCGCGCTGGACGGTGCGCGAGCGAACGCGGCAGCCCGGGTCCGTGTCGGCTACCAGGGCTTCGAGCGTGGAAAGAGCTTCGCCTGGCTCGATCTGCCGGATGGATCCGGGCTCCCCGCGGGGCACGAGCAGCACAGCGTCCGGCTTCAGGTGCGGCTCGCACTCGAGCGCACCCGTGCGAATCCACTCCTCCGTGAGCGCGCCGATTCCGCTCCGCACTCGACACTCGATCGTCGCGCGGCGCCATTCCGCCCGACCCAGGTCCCGTCGCTGCTCGGCAGCCCGGTGGACTACCTGATCATCACCAGCGATGAGTTGGTGCCGGCGTTCCAGCCGCTCGCCGACTGGAAGACCGCGAGCGGCGTGCCCGCCGCAGTGCGCACGCTGAGTTTCATCCGCGCGCAGTATCCCGCCGCGGTCGACGATCCCGAGCGGATCCGGATGTTCATCCGCGACGCCTATGGCCGCTGGGGGACGCGCTGGGTGCTGCTGGGCGGCGACACCGAGTTGATTCCGCCCCGGATCGCGCACGTCCAGTTCCTCGACGACGAGTGGGTCCCCACGGATCTCTACTACTCCTGTCTCGATGGCAACTGGAACGCCGACGGCGACAGCATGTGGGCCGAAGTCCCGGACTTTGCTTCGGACGGTGACGATGCGGATCTGCTGCCCGAAGTGTGGGTCGGTCGCGCGCCGGTGGTGTCGCCGGCCGATGTCGAGCTGTTCGTGCGCAAGACGCTCACCTACGCGACCACGCCGGTCGCCGACTACATGGAGAACGTGCTGCTGTTCGCCCAGGTGATCACGCCCGAGCACTGGACCGGCGGACCCATCCAGCTCGACGGTGCGACGATCGTGGAGCAGGATCAGATGCCGTTCTTCGACACCACTCCGAACCTGCACGTGGCGCGCCTCTACCAGAATCACACCAACCCGAGCTGGCGGCCCGGCGCCCTGCACGAGACACGCGACGCGGTCTACGACTCGCTCCACATCGGTTACAACCTCGCGATGCACGTGGGCCACGGATATCGCGACGTGATGTCGTGCGGCGACGACAATCTCACCACCAACGACATGCAGACGCTCACCAACGGTGACCGGCTGATGAACTTCTACGCCATCGACTGCACTTCCAACGCGATCGACTTCGCTTCGATCGGCGAGGCGCTGATGCGCGCTCCCGATGGTGGAGCGGTCACCAACATCGGATCGACCCGGCTCGACTATCCGAAGTTCAGTCGCGGATTCCAGAAGGAGTACTTCCGGCTGATCCTGAAGGACAGCGTGACCGCGGTTGGCGAGGCGAACGGCAGGCAGAAGCTGCCGTTCGTGGGCGGATCGTTCTTCGACGGCTTTGCCCGGCTCAGCCAGCTGGAGCTGCTGCTGCTGGGCGATCCCGAGCTGCGCATCTTCACCGCGCGGCCGCGAGAGCTGACGGTGATCGCGCCGGCGACGTTCGAGGCGGGCGCCGGCGAGCTTGCGGTCGCGGTGTCGGTCGCCGGAACTCCGCTGATGGGCGCGCGGGTCACCGCCTGGATGCCCGACCACGAATATCGCAGCGTGCTCACCGACGGCAGTGGCAACGCGATCCTGCCGTTCCTCCCCGACTCGGTGGGTCCGTGCTCCCTGACGGTCACCGCGTTCAACGCGAAGCCGTGGCGCGGCTCGTTCATCGTCGTGCCGGGCGCGCCGGCCGCGCTTCAGTCGACCGGATCGACGGTCGTGGACGACAACCTCGCGGGCCGGCAGGGCGACGCGGATGGGCTGCCCGATGCCGGTGAACAGATCGACTTCATCGTACCGGTCCGCAATGCGGGCGGCACGACGGCGACCACCATCGTCGGCACGCTGAGCACGTCGGATCCACACGTCACGATCACGGATCCGACCGTCGATTACGGCTGGATCGATCCGGCCGCCACCTTCTCCCCGCCGGACGGGTTCCGGATCGAGATCGCGCCCGACTGCCCCGACCAGCACGAAGTGGCGTTCACGCTCGATCTCACCGCCGATGGCGGTCTGGTGCAGCAGCAGCATCTGCAGATGCTGGTGCGCGCTGCCGAGCTGGTGCAGGTCGCGCACGCTGAAAGCGAGGAAGGCGGAAACGACGATGGTCGCCCGCAGCCCGGCGAGACCGTTCAGTACACATTCCGCGTCCGCAACCTGGGCACCGGTGACGCGCACGCTGTGACCGGTCGGTTGACGAGCCTCGACGGCCTCGCGGTCGTCACGGACTCCACCTTCACGTTGCCCGATCTCGCGCCGGGCGCTGAAGCCGACGGCACGCCCGTGACCTTCGCTCCGTCGAGCGCCGGCGCACGGCTGAGACTCACGATCGACGATGCGAACGGAACGAGGGTCGGTCAGGATCTGGATCTCGGCTACCCGGACGACGTCACCGGCGTCTCCGCGCTGGGCGGTTCCGGCACCGTGACGCTTCGCTGGGCGGGCAACGCGGCGCCCGATCTCGCCGGCTACAACATCTACCGCGGCGCAGCCGCGGCGGGTCCGTTCATCAAGGTCACGCCGGTCCCATCGGGACGCGCCGCGACCTGGACCGACGGCGAGCTGGCGCCACTGGCGACCTTCCACTACCGGGTCACCGCGGTGGACAGCTCGGGAAACGAATCGGGACCGAGCGCCTCGGTTTCGGGTCTGACCCGCCCCGGCGACCACGCCGCGTTCCCCGAGCTGACGCGCGAGTCGTCGGAAACCCCGGTCACGCTGGCCGCGCCGGCCGGCGGCAGCATGGACATCCTGGTCGGCGGCGAAGTGCTGCACCTGTTCCACGCCGACGGCACGTGGCCGGTGGATGCCGACGCCTCGAGTTCCACTCCCGGAGACTTCACGATCCTCGGCCGCTACTACCGCGGCGGGGGCTCGATCGCGGACCTGGATGGAGATGGCGGCCGCGACGTCGTCGGCGCGACGTGGACTTCGCAGCAGCTGCTCGCATTCGACGCCCAGGGCAACCTGCGACCCGGCTTCCCGATCGCGCTGCCGGATCCGATCTGGTCGAGCGTAGCGATCGGCGATCTGGATGGCGATCAACACGCCGAGCTGGTGTTCGGTTCGATCGGACCGTCGTTGCTCGCGTTCAAGGCCAATGGCGCCGAGCTGCGCGACGGCGACAACAACCCCGCGACCGTCGGCGTCTTCAAGAGTCTCGGCAGTGGTTTCAATCCCGGCACGCCGGCACTCGCGCCACTGCTCGGACCTGGCCAGCCCGCCATCATCTACGGCAGCGCGGACGGCTTCCTCTACGCATGGAAGCCGGATGGCACCAATCTCCCGGGATTCCCGGTCAACATCGGTGGCGCGATCCTCGGTTCGGTCGCGGTCGGAAGACTCGATGGCGCGGCCGGTCCGCTCTCGATCGTGGTGCCGGACGGCAACAACGCGATCCATGTCCGCGCGGCCAACGGGGCGAGCCGCCCGGGATTCCCGGTGTTCCTTCCGATGGCGGGGATCGGACAGGGCTCCTCGCCCGCGCTCGCCGACATGAACAACGACGGCTTCACCGACATCGTGGTCGCGTCCACCAACGGGCGGGTCTACGTGTTCGATCGGAACGGCGTCCTGATGTCGCCGTGGACGCCTGCCTCGCGCTTCTCGCCGCGCACCAGCGAGGCCACGCGCGCGGCAGCGGTGGTGGCCGACATCAACGGCGACGGCGCCAACGACGTCGTGGTGGGTGACGAAGACGGATCGCTCGCGGCGCTCAGCGGGGCGACCGGGGCCATGCTTCCGGGATTCCCGATCACGATGCCTGCCGAGGCCTCAGGCACTGCCGCGCTGTGCGACTGCGACGGTGATGGGATGAGCGAGATCGTCCTGGTCGACTTCGGCGGCACGGTCCACGTCTGGGACTATGACTTCCCGTTCTCGCCGTCCGGCCCCGCACCCTGGCCTCAGTTCCACCAGAATGCTCGACGCACGGGAACCAGCGAACCGCTCCAGGTCGTCGCGGTCGATCCGGCGATGGAATCGGCCCCCCGCACGCTCGAGCTGGCGGCGCCGCATCCCAACCCGGCGCGTGCGGGAGCCAGGCTTGCGTTCGGGGTGCCGATCGCACAGAACGGCGCCGCGCTCGAGCTGGCAGTCTACGATCTGGCCGGACGCCGGGTGCGGGTGCTCGCGTCAGGTCCGGCGCGCGCAGGCCGTGCCACCATCCGCTGGGACGGACGCGATGGATCCGGCGCACGACTCCCGGGCGGGGTCTACCTCGTGAGGCTCAAAGCGGGCGCGGTCAGCTGCAATCGCAAGCTGGTGGTCCTGCCCTGAACGCCGGGCGTGAGTACTTCCGCCACACCGCCCGGACGGCGATTGACGTGTATCCTCCACGTTCATGAGCCTGCCTGACCTGTTCCGCGGCAAGACCTACGACGACTTCCTGCTGCGCCCGCAGAAGGGCGTGGTCGGCTCGCGGCGGGGTGTGTCCCTGGCGAGCCTGCTGACGCGACAGATCCCGCTCGAGCTTCCGATCGTGTCGGCCAACATGGACAGCGTCACCTCCGGCACGATGGCGAGGACCATGGCCCTGGCGGGGGGCCTCGGCGTCGTCCATCGGGCGATGTCGATCGAGGCTCAGGCCCGCGAGGTCACGCGGGTGAAGCGCAGCCACGGCCACGTGGTCGAGCATCCGTTGTCGCTGCCGCGCACCGCGACCATTCGCGAGGCCCGCGAGTTCACGAAGCGCCACAGCATCACCGGAATCCTCATCGAGCAGACCGCGGGCAGCGGCAGGTTGGCCGGGTTGTTGTCGAACCGCGACATGCCCTGGAGCGCGGGTCACGAGAATGAAGCTCTCGAACTCTTCATGACCCCGGTCGAGCGCCTGATCACTGCAACCCCCGGCATCACGCCCGAAGAAGCCGAGCGCATCCTGTACGATCACCGCATCGAGAAGCTTCCGCTGGTGGACGCCGACCGGCAGATTCGCGGCCTGATCACCAAGAGCGATCTCATCCTGGCGCGCACGCGTCCCGAGTCGACCAAGGATGCGAAGGGTCGGTTGCGCGTGGGCGCAGCGATTGGCGCCCGGGGCGACTTTCTCGAGCGCGCGGCCGAGCTGATCGATGCCGGGACCGACGTCCTGGTCATCGACATCGCCCACGGACACTCGGAGATCATGGAGCAGGCGATCGATGCGTTCCGGGCACGGTTCGGGGAAACGCCGCTGGTGTGCGGCAACGTCGGCACGCGCGAGGGCGCGCAGTTCCTGAAGGAACGCGGCGCAGACGCCGTGAAGGTCGGCATCGGTCCCGGGCGCGGCTGTCGTACACGGCTCGAGACCGCCGCGGGAGTACCGCAACTTCAAGCCATCGCCGAGTGCTGGGACGTGCTGCGTGACGAAATCCCGATCATTGCCGACGGCGGAAACAAGCACGACAAGGACATCTTCCTGGCGCTCGCATGTGGCGCCTCGAGCGTGATGCTGGGCAGCATGCTGTCTGGCACCGACGAAGCGCCCGGGACCGTGCTCGAGGACCCGGCGACGCGGGAGAAGCACAAGATCTATCGGGGCATGACATCGCCCGAAGCCGTATTCGAGGCGCTCTACGATCCGACTCCCGACGACATCGAGGCGGCTCTGGAGACGCCCGCCGAGGGTCAGGAGATGCGGGTCCCGTATCGCGGCAGCGTGGAGGGAATTCTCCGGCGCATGGCCGGCCACCTCCGCTCGGCGGTGAGCTACGCAGGCGCCGGATCACTGGCCGAAGCACGCGCCCGCGTGCTGGCGGACCCCGCGAGCCATCTCATCCTGCTCTCCGAGCCATCGCGCCGGGAGTCGTACGATCGCTGAGCGGAAGCTTTGACTTTCCCGATGCCAGCCGATGGGCCATTGTCCCCCCATGGCGCCATCGCTCACCGACACCCTGTGTACGAACTGCGGACTGTGCTGCGACGGCACTCTGTTCGCCGACGTCGAGCTGGCCGGCCAGGCCGAGGTCATGCGGCTCGCGATCATGGGGATGGAAGTCGAGGACGAAGACCGCAACTCCGGCCTGCTGTCGCAGCCGTGCGCGGCCCTGCGTGGGACTCGCTGCGGCATCTACGCCCACCGCCCGAAGTGTTGTCGCGTATTCGAGTGCCACCTGCTGCAGAGCGCGCAACAGGGGGAGGTTTCGGCCGAGCACGCCCAGAAACAGATCACGGATGCGCAGGATCAGATCGCGCGCGTGAGAACCCTGCTCGATCGCATGGGCTATCGCGATGAGGATCTGCCGATCAAGGAACGCTGCGCGGAAGCATTGTCCGCGGAACGCGGGACGATTCGCGACCGGAGCGAACTCGAGTCGGCGATGGCAACTCTCGAAAAGACGATCTGGAACACGTTCCTCGGCAGCGGCCAGCGCCGCGAGTAAGCGCCCTCAGCGCGAATCGAGCGCGCCAGTCCGCGCGGCTGGAACGCGCAATGACCGCGCCCCAGCAACCGATCAGGCGGGCCGGTCCCACCATTTCGAGAGATGGCCGAGTGGCGAGCGCGGCTGATCGGCGTAGTGCGACGTATCGTTGAACAACATGAGCCGCGCGCGTACCGGATCCTTGAAGTCGACCACGTTGAGACATGCGGGCGCCTGGTCGAGCCGGTCACGGTAACCGCGCGCATCGAAGCCGAGCAGGCTGCTGAGGATCAGCCGCAGCGTCGCCTTGTGCGACACCACCAGCACCCGCCGGCCCGCATGCCCGGTCACGATCTCCCGGATCACCGGGAGCGCGCGGGCCAGCACCGCAATTCCCGACTCTCCGCCTTCCGGAGCGAACGTGAACGGATCCTCCTCCCACGACGAATATTCCGTGGGAAACCGATCCTCGACTTCGCGCCGCGTGAGCCCGTCCCAGTGACCGTGCTCGATCTCACGCAGGCCGTCGCGAAGAATGGGCTCGAGCTTGCACGCGCCGGCCACGATCCGCGCGGTCTCCAGGGCACGCGACAACGGGCTGCAATAGACGACGTCCATGCCTTCGGAACGCAGCCGCTCGCCGAGCGCAGCGGCCTGCCGTCGGCCCTCGTCCGAGAGCTCGACCCCCACCGGACCCGAAAACCGATCCTCGGTCGCGCTCTGGGTTGCTCCGTGGCGTACGAGATAGAGGCGCGTCGGGTTCACGGGACGCAACCTCGGCGTCCCGGAGCCCGAACAACGAATCGCGGGCGGCGTGAAATCAGTGGCCCAGCCAGATCAATCGCCTGGAGAGCGCCTGGCCGCCTGCCGTGACTCGCACCCAGTAGACGCCGGAGCGGAGCGGCGAGCCGGAATCGCTCCTTCCGTCCCAGTGGACCGGGCACAGGCGCCCGGTGCCTACGCCGGTCCCGAGATCACGAACCCGCTGACCGCCCACGCTGAACACCGCGACCTGCCACGACGCCCCCTCCGGCGCGCGAATCCCCAGATTGGCGGAGGTGCGCGACGGATTCGCGATGGCGAGATCGGGACTCGTCGCGTCGCGCTCGAGCAGCTCTGTCGGCGATGCACGGCGGGCTCCCTGCTCGACGCTTCGCGAGGACGGCACCTGAGTGCTCGACGCGAAGATGTCGGTCATCACGCCGTCCTCCCACAGAAAGGTATGCGAGCGTCCGAGTTCATCGGAGGAAAACCCGGCGATCTGTCCCCGATCGTTGATGCGGAAGGCAACGGTTCGCGTTCCACCCAGACTGCCCAGATCGGTGACGCGTCGATCCTTCCAGTGGTAGCACTGCACGTCGTTTTCGTCATTTGGGTCGGGGCTGTACAGGACAACTTCTCCGGTGTGGTTCACGGCGACCGAGGAACTCGACGAATGGGAGAGCGAATCGAGAGATGAGCTGGCCAGAAGATCCACGATGCGGCCCTTCTCCCACAAGACCGGGGTCCAATTCTCACTCCCCGAACGTCGACTGGATCCCACCACGAATCGATCGCTCATCCTCGAAGCGATCGCAACCGAACCATCGAGGCCCGGAAGTACTTCAGGCGTTCCCCGATCCCAGACGAATGCCTGGTTCTGGCCTCCTCCAGAGGCGTTGAGGAGGACGTGACCATGACGATTGATCGCAGACGGGATCAGCAGGCCGAGGTCGGTCATGACTCCGTCTTTCCACAGGAACGCGTGCGGCTCGCCACTCGCGGTACTGCTGACACCGATGATCTCGCCACGCTCGTTGATGCTGAATGCCCGTACGTCACCGCCGAGAGTGGGAAGTTCGGTGCGTTTTCCATCCTCCCAGAGGTAGGCGCCGAATCGCCCCGACCAGTAGGACACGATGACCTGGCCGCGATCGTTGATCGCCGGATCCATTCCAGGGGTTTGTTCGGGACCCAGTTCGATCAGCGTGCCTCGTCGCCACAGGTAGGCACGCTGGTCGGAGAGAGAGAAGTTTCTCGCCAATCCGACCACGTCACCATGATCGTTGATATCGGTCGGCGCATTGAGCTCGCCGAGATCGATCCAGGTCCACTTGTCCCACAGGAACCCATGAAGCCCGCCTTGCTGCTGGCCATTCTCGTAGATCAGCAGGTTGCCGACGATCTGTCCGGCGTTGTTGATGTCGGCAGGTCCACTCAGGATGAACGTTCCGGGTGGATTGGGTTGCAGTGTTCCGCGCGCCTGATCCACCGGCCGGTACCAGTCATGGGTGGTCGGCTGGGATCGGGCGATCTCCGTAGGCGAGGCAGTGGCAGAAGCGGCGAACGTGAGGGTGAGAAACGCGGCAAGCGGCAGGGCGACCCAACGCATGGCTCCTCCGGATAGCGGATACGATGGCGGCCGAGCGGGAAAAACACATCCCAGTACCCGGAATATCGAGCATGATGTAGGAAAACAGTCCGTTCAACGCATTTCTCGATGCGTTACCCTTCCGGGCGCCCGTACTCACGACCGTCTGGACACGAAATTCTGGAGGCTTCCGGCATGCGTCGGTTCGGTCGAATCATTGCGCACGCGTCATCCATCGCATGGCTGCTCGTCGTCTCCGCGCTCGCGCTCGCTGGCACTCCCCCGGTCGCTCCGGTCCGCCCCGTCACCGAGGACCACTGGGGCACCAAGGTCACCGACCCGTATCGCTACATGGAGGACATGAAGTCGGCCGAGGTCCAGCAGTGGATCAAGGGACAGGCCGACTACACCGACTCGACACTCTCGCGCATCCCGATTCGCGACGAGCTGTTCGCGCGCATCAAGGAGCTGGATTCGGGACGAGCGTTTCGCGTCAACGGCATCAGCCGGCTCGCGAATGGCCGGATCTTCTATCTCAAGGTGCGTGCCGAGGAGAACCTCGCCAAGCTCTACACGCGAGCATCGCTCACCGCGGCGGAGAAGCTCCTCATCGATCCCTCGACACTCGAGGCGGAGGGCGGCGGACATTATTCGATCAGCTTCTACGAGCCGTCGAGCGACGGGAAACGTGTGTCGTATGGACTCGCTGCCTCCGGGTCGGAGAACTCGGTTCTCCACGTGATGGACGTGGCGTCGGCGAAGGATCTGCCCGACCAGATCGATCGTCTGGAGGATGGCTACACGAACCCGCAGTGGCTCCCCGACGGCAGCGGTTTCTACTACTCGCGTCGCCAGCTGCTGGCGCCGGGCGCTCCCGAGACCGACGGGTACAAGCTCACGCGCTCTTACCTCCATCGCCTCGGCACCCATCCCGACCAGGATCCGCCCGCGTTCGCGATGGGCCTGTGGCCGAATGTCACCATGCTCGACGTCGATTTCCCGAGCATCGTGCTGGCCGATGGCTCGCCGTACGCGATCGGCAAGATCAAGCACGGCGATTCGAATCCGCTCACGCTCTACGCGGCGCCGCTGGGCGCCAGGCTCGATGTCTCGAAGCGTGACGGCATGCAGTCGCCGTGGAAGAGGATCTGCGACGTTGCCGATTCGGTCACCGACTTCGCAGCGCACGGCTCCGACGTCTATCTGCTCACCGCCAAGGGGGCGCCGCGCTTCAAAGTGGTGAAGACGTCGCTCGCCAACCCGGACTTCGCCCGAGCGACCACCATCGTTCCGGCGAGTGTTCGCGTCATCGACGCGATCGCGTCGGCCAAGGACGCCCTCTACGTCCAGTTCCGCAAGGCCGGGGCGGGCGAAGTCGGGCGCGTCGACTACGCCAGCGCAAAGCTGCAGCCGCTCGCGTTCCCGGAGAAGTTCCCATCGGGTCGGATCGTCCAGGCGAGTCCGGACGTGGCAGGCGTCGTGATCGAGACCGCGGCCTGGACCCGCGCGGGCCTCACCTACTCGTACGATCCGGGTCGCAAGACCTTCAGCAACACCCAGCTCAACCCGGTCGGCAAGTTCGACCACGTCCCCGGCTACGAATCGGCCGAGGTCGAGGTCCGGAGCTGGGACGGCGTGATGGTGCCGCTCTCGATCATCTACAAGGCCGGCACCCGGCTCGACGGCTCGAATCCCACCTACCTCACCGGCTACGGCTCGTACGGACTCAGCCGCAACGTCGCCTATCAGCCCACCTGGCTCGCGTGGCTCGAGCGCGGCGGCGTGATCGCGGTCGCGCACGTGCGCGGCGGCGGAGAGTACGGCGAGGAATGGCATCTCGCCGGGCAGAAGGCGAACAAGCCGAACACCTGGAAGGACTTCATCGCGTGCGCCGAATACCTCATCGCACGCGGCTACACCTCGCCGCAGAAGCTCGCGGGCCAGGGCGGCAGCGCGGGCGGGATCCTGATCGGACGCGCGATCACCGAGCGCCCGGACCTGTTCGCCGGTGCGTTGCTCGACGTCGGCGCGCTCGACGCCATGCGCATGGAGTTCACGATGAACGGCGTACCCAACATCCAGGAGTTCGGCACCGTCACGAAACCGGACGAGAGCAAGGCGCTCTACGAGATGAGCGCCTACCACCACGTGAAGGATGGCACTCGTTACCCGGCGGTGATGCTGTCCCACGGCATCAACGATCCGCGCGTCGATCCGTGGATGTCGGCCAAGATGTGCGCCCGGCTCCAGGCTGCATCGACCAGCGGCAAGCCGGTGCTGTTCCGCGTCGATTATCAGGCCGGGCATGGCATCGGCTCGACCAAGCTCCAGACGCTCAAGTCGCAGGCCGACAAGTTTGCGTTTCTGCTGTGGCAGATGAGAGTGGTGAAACCGCTACCGTAGCGGTCCCGAGACTGACGCTCGCACCGCCTGATGGAGCCGGCGGCACGACTTTCGAGGAGGACTCCATGTCGCCGCTCCCCTGCCGTCTCCGTTTCCGGCCCATTGATCTCGCGCACCTGCGCTCGGCGCTGGTCCTGGCTTTGGTCATCGCCGGCGCCGGCCAGGCGGTCCCCGCGAACGCCCAGACTCCGCGCGAAGACTTCCACGTCACGAATGGACCCGTGCATGCGGTCGCGCTGTCGGGGAATACGCTGTACATCGGCGGGGAATTCACGATGGTCGGCCCCGCGACCGGATGCTTCGTCGCCACCGATGCCACGACCGGCGCCGTGATCCCGGGGTTTCCCAAGGTGAACGGGACGATCTACGACATGGCATCGGACGGAGCAGGCGGCTGGTTCATCGGCGGCATCTTTTCGCGGGTCGGCAGCGTTCCCCGGCTGAATCTCGCGCACGTCCTGGCCGACAACTCGGTCGCGGCGTGGAATCCCGGCGCCGACGGCAACGTGAACACCGTCGAGGTGAGCGGCTCGACGGTCTACGTCGGCGGCTACTTCTCGAATACCGGCGGTCAGCCGCGCAACCGGATCGCCGCGATCGACGCGGTCACCGGGCTCGCCACCGCGTGGGATCCCAGCGTCGACACCGGCCCCGCGACCAGCGTGGGCGACATCGTCGTCGGCGGATCGACGGTCTACATCGGCGGGTTCTTCACTTCGGTCGGCGGACAGTCACGGACCAATATCGCTGCGCTCGACGCCAACCTGAATACCAACAACGCGACCGCATGGAACCCCGGCGCCGGTGGACCGGTCGACGCACTCGCGATCAGTGGAACCACGCTGTACGCCGGCGGCACCTTCACGTCGATTGGCGGTCAGCCGCGCAACCGGATTGCGGCTTTGAACACCACGATCAACACCAACAACGCCACCGCCTGGAACCCGAACTCCGACTCGTTCGTGAACTCGCTGGCCGTGAGCGGCACGACCGTCTACGTGGGCGGCATCTTCGGCAACATCGGCGGCCAGCCACGCGCCAACATCGCCGCACTCGACGCGACCGTGAACACCAACAACGCCACCGCCTGGAATCCGGGCGCCAACAGCACGGTCGAGCGCGTATTCGTGAACGGCGGCACGGTGTACGCGGGCGGTCAGTTCACCACCATTGGCGGCCAGCCGCGCAACCGGTTCGCGGCGCTGGACGCGACCACCGGCAACGCGACCGCATGGAACCCGAACGGCGGTGCCGCAGCGCTCGCGTTCGGCGTGAGCGGGGGCACCGTCTACGTGGGCGGCGCGTTCGGGACCGTGGGTGGGGTGACGCGCAACCGCATCGCTGCGATCGACATCGTGACCGGACAGGCGACCGCGTGGGACCCCAACGCCAACGATCTGGTGCGGGCGCTGGTGGTGAGCGGCTCGACCGTGTACGCGGGCGGACGATTCAGCCAGATCGGCGGCCAATTCCGCAGTCGCATCGCAGCCCTGGATGCGAATCTGAATACCGCCAACGCAACCGCGTGGAATCCGGTTGCCGGTGGCAACAACGTCTACGCGCTGGCACTCAGCGGCACCACGTTGTACGTCGGCGGCGAGTTCAGCTCGATTGGCGGGGCATCGCCCCGCAACCGGATCGCGGCGCTCAGCACCACCGTCAACACCAACAACGCCACCGCGTGGAACCCGAATGCCAATGGAATCGTCAAGGCGCTGCTCGTCAATGGGACGATCGTCTACGTCGGCGGCGAATTCATGGTGATCGGCGGCCAACCCCGGGATCGGATCGCGGCCCTCGACGCGACCGTCAACACCAACAACGCGACGTTCTGGAATCCGACCATCCTCACCGGCGCCAGCGGCCCCGGGAACGTCAACGCACTGGCGATCAGCGGGACCACGGTCTATGCGGGCGGCGATTTCTCGTTCGCCGGTGGCCAGTTACGCCGCAACCTCGTGGCACTCGACGCAACCGTGAACACCAACAACGCGCTCGCGTGGGATCCCGACCCGAATGCTCCGGTCAACGCGCTGATGGTGGACGGCCCGGTTCTCTATGCGGGCGGGTTCTTCAACCAGATCGGCGGGGCGACGCGGGGCGGAATGGCGGCACTCGATCGGAACGTCAACACCAACAACGCCATGGCCTGGGATCCCAACGGAACTTCGGGCGCGAACGCGTTCGCCCGCTCCGGCTCCACCCTGTTCGCCGGCGGCTACTTCGGCAGCATCGGAGAGACGTCGCGCAATTACCTAATGGCGATCGCGGATGCCACCGTCGGCGTCGGTGACGCGCCACATCCCACCGGCGCGCAACTCTCGAACCACCCCAATCCGTTCGGCCTCTCCACCACGCTGCGCTTCACGCTCCCCCGGTCTGAAGTCGTCGACCTCACGGTCTACGACCTCGCGGGCCGCGCGGTCGCGAGCCCGGTTCAGGGCCGGCGCCTGGAAGCCGGCACGCATGAGTTCGTGCTCGACGCTCGGTCCATGGCCAGCGGCGTCTACGTGAGCCGACTCAACGTGGGCGGGAGCGTGCGGTCACAGAGGTTGGTTCACTTCAAGTAGCCGGCTCATTCAGATCACGGCGACGGGGAGCGCTAGGCCCCCGGTGGCAACACGGCTGTCCGGGTCCACTGTGCGAAGTCGCTCTCCGATTTCGCCATGATCACGATCGAACCGGTCGCGAGGTCGTGCAGGGCCCGTCGCCCGGGAGTGAACGGGATCATGAGAAACGAGATGAAGCCCATGACCGCCTTGACGACGATCCGTCCCATCGCGCGCAGGACGCCGATGCGCTGTCCGGTCTTGAAGTCGCGCACCCGAACTCCGGTCATCCACTGACCGAGGGTCACATACCGTCCGGTGCCGATCGGGTCATAGAGCAGCAACATCGCAGCGATCGCACCGATCCGGAGGACTCTCGAGAGTTCGCCTTCTGGCAGAACCATCGTCGGCAGGATGAACACGGCCAGGAACAGCGTCCCGTCGATGAACGTGGTTGCATACCGCCGGGGAATGGTGGGAACCCAATCGATCGGAATCGAATCGTTCATGGCGGCCTCCATGAGTCGAACCTCGACCTGCGAGGCAAGGCGATGACTATGGCAATCGCGCAACACCGGACGAGCGCTGAATCGCCCATCCCAGGCCGAGACTCTCCAATCCTGCCTTGAAGCGAGGTTCCGCACGAATCGGGTCGTACCCCGGGAACAGCGGGTATTGCAGGAACCCGTCCCGTTCGTCGACCGAGCGCTCGAACTCCTCGAGCGCTCCCTCGACGTCGCCGAGGACACCGAGCGTCCAAGCCAGCGTGTAGCGCGGAATGTGGCGATAGCGGGCAAGATCTCGCAGGTTCTCGAGCTGACGACGTGCTTCATCGGCATGGCCGGCGACCGCCCGGGCCCAGGCTCGAACCCCGAGGGCAACTCCGGCACCATCCGTATCACGGTCGCTGGAGCGTTCGAGAATCGCCACCGCCTCGGCATGCCGCCCCTGGCCGACCAGACTGATCCCGAGATTCCAGAGCGCCAGGCCGTGGCGCGCGTTCAGTTCGACCGCGCGGCGCAGAGGCGCCTCCGCTGTCTGGAACTGTCGATTGGCGTTGTTCGCCCAGCCGATCAATGCCCACGGCATCGGCGAGAGCGAATCGATCTCGACCGCTCGTTGCCCCATGGCAATCGCTTCGTCGAAGCGGCCCGAGCCGGTCAGTGCCAGCGTCAGCCAGGTCCAGCCGAAGATGTGCTGAGGGTCGAGCTCGATCGCGCGCCGCCCGGCGGCTTCCGCCTCCGCGGGCGCGTACTGCGCCATTCTCAGGGCGCATTCGACGGAACGGGACTCGGCGGATTCGCCGGCGAGCGCCAGCGCATACTCCAGCTCGGTCTGGGCACGGGGCAGCATGACCTGCGGCCGGACCATGCCGGTATTGCCCAGCAGTACCGCGGTCTCGGCGATCCCCAGGTGCGCGAGGGCGTATCGCGGATCCTGGGCGACGGCGTCCTCGAAGTAGCGCTGCGCGGCAATGAAGTTGCGCGTCGTGTAGCGCTCGTGCCGGCCCTTGAGATACAGGTGGTACGCCTCGAGGTCCTCGCTGTGCTTGCGGGCCCCGCTGGTGGTCGCGGGTCGCGAGCCGAGCTGACCCGCAAGCGCATGCGCCACCGAGTGCGCGATCTCGTCCTGGATCGTGAACACATCCTCCATCTGCCGGTCGTAACGCTCCGACCATACCTGGTAGCCATCGTCGACATTGATCAGCTGAGCGGTGACTCGCAGTCGACCGCCCGCGCTGCGCACGCTTCCCTCGAGCACCTTGTTGACGTGCAGCGCCTGACCAATCTTGCGCACGTCCAAGGTGGTGCCCTTGAACTGGAACGTGGATGTGCGCGCCGCGACGCGAAGACCGGGGATCATCGAGAGGGCGGAGATGATCTCTTCCGCCATCCCCTCGCAGAAGTAATCCTGGTCCTTGGCCTGGCTCATGTCGACGAACGGCAGGACCGCGATCGCGGGTTCTTCGGTGAACGTCGAGGTGGCGAGCGCCGACTGAAGGTCGCGGATCAGATCGGTCGCGGACGCGTATCGCTCTTCGCGATCCTTCTGCAGGCATTTCCGGACGATGTGGTCGAGCGCCGGACCGACTCCAATCGACGCCGGGAACGCCGGTGGTTCTTCGCGCAGGATCGCGGTCAGGATGTCGGTCACCGTCGCGCCACGGAATGCACGCTGGCCGCTCAGCATTTCGTAGAGCAGAGCACCGAAGGCGAACTGGTCCGAGCGTGCATCCGCCACCTGACCCCGCGCCTGCTCCGGAGACATGTAGCCGGGAGATCCGAGCACGGTTCCGGGCATCGAGGCGAGATTGACGGTGATTGCCGATTCGTCGCTGCCTCCATCGCCCTGCGGGTCGGAGGACTCGAACCGAGCGAGCCCGAAGTCGAGAATCTTGACTCCCCCATCGGTTCCGACGTGGACGTTCTCGGGCTTGAGATCGCGGTGGATGAGGCCGCGGGCGTGCGCCGCCGCCAATCCCTGCGCCACCAGGAGCGCGAGCTCGACGGCCGCGCGCGGCTTCAACGGTTCGCGGTCGAGGCGCGTCCGCAGGCTCGAGCCGTGAAGCAGCTCGGTGACGACGTACGAGACCCCTTCCTCGCGTCCGACGTCGTAGAGGGCGAGAACGTTCGGGTGCGAAAGGGCCGCGACCGCGCGTGCTTCGCGCTCGAATCGCGCCAGCGCATCCGGATCGTTCGCCAGGCGCTCGTTGATCACCTTGACCGCGACTTCGCGGCCGAGACGGCTGTCGACAGCGCGCCACACCTCTCCCATGCCGCCGGCTCCGATCTTCTCGACCAGGCGGTAATGCAGCAGGGATCGACCAGCAGTGACGGACATGGGCGGCTCTCCGGCTCGACCTCGGGTCAGCGCACGATTGCCACTCGCGCGACCGCAATGCGCTCGCCCTGGGTGAGACGGGCGAGGTACACGCCGGCGGGAAGTGCGGCAATTCCGTCGAGTTGTACTTTGTGCTCACCCACTCCGAGCGAACTCAGGTCACGCGACCAGACTCTGCGGCCCATGACGTCGAGCAGATCGACCCGTGCCGCGCCAGCTTCCGGCAGCGACATCATCATGCTGGCGTGGCGCGCTTCCATCATCGGGCGGATCCTCAGAGTCGTCACCGGGACGGCGGCTACGGGTCCCGCGCTGTGAGGCGCGGACACGAGGATCAAGCTCTGCACAGGTGCCGCGGGCCCGCCAGGCAGCAGCTTCATCATGACGATGTGCTCGGGGATGGCATCATCGCGCTGCCAGACCAGGAACGCATTGCCGACGCCATCATGAACGAGATCGAGGATCGGCACTGCCACTCGGATGAAGGGTCCGTCCACCGCGACCTGATCGCTGACCGGTGTGCCGTCCGGCAGCCAGCCTTTCACGAGCGATCCGAGACCGTCCAGGTGGCTGGCCATCACTTCCGCACCCGGCCGGCTGTCCACCCAGGCAACATAAGCGCCGTCCCGGCCGTCGTCAGCGACGCGAACGTGGTAGCGACGCCCTGCCACGGCACACAGTTCGACGCCCGCATCCCCCCATGCCACGCGGCCCGAGCGGCCGACTTTTTGAGCGCGCACGATGAGATCATCGGAAGACCGATGCTCGGTCCACGTCACGATCCATCCGCCTCCTGGCGTCGCCGCGGCATCGAGCTCCTCGACACTCTCCTCCCCGGTCCCAATTCGCCGCTCGCCTCCACCGGCCACACCTCGACCGGCGGTCGCGCGCATCGCAAAGATCTCCACGACGTCATCGAATCGCCCCTTCCAGACGACGAACGCTCCCCGCGTTCCGTCGCCTACCGCGATCAGGCCCGATACCTCGTGATAGCGCAGCGTGGAGATGGAAATCCCGCCCGCATCCCACCTCGGTCGTCCTGAGGAATCGAGGTCCTGGCGATACACACGAGGCGCGAGCGGGTCCCGCTCGTCGACCCAGAAGATGGACGCGCCTCCCCGTCCATCGGGTACGAGCGCGGCGTCATGGAGGGACGGACTCGAGGCAACAATGTCGATTCCGTCGCCCCACAGCGTCCGGCCGTCGGGAGTGATGCGTTGAGCACGGAGGGCAACCGGAAACGAACTCCCCCAGACGAGAGTCTGGCGCCATACCACCAGGAGACCACCGGCACCGTCCTGCGCGACCTCGAGATTTCCCGGCTGCTTCAGGTCTGGGGTCCAGCCGCTGGCCGGATTGCCGAGCGGGACTCCTTCGCTCGTCCACCCCTTCGCCACAGCTCCCTGCGAGTCGATGCGCTGGACGTACAGAGGCCCACTGCCATCCGCGTGGCAGCTCACGGTGCAGTGCCATCGTGCAGAAACCACATAGGCACCGCCTTCCGCATCCGCCACGACGTGAGAGGCATTCCCGTGGGGCGGCAGGAACGGCGGTCCGCTGGAAACCGTGATGTCCGCATTCCATCCCGGCGGCAACTCTCCGCCTTCGTCCCGATGCGAAAGATGGGGCCGGCCGAATTCGTCGTGAGCGATCCACAGGCCACCCACTCCATCCGCCACGGTGTTCGGCCCATACGAGATCTGCGTGCCGAGGGGCGTGCCGCCAGGCTGCCACCCCGCGAGCGCGGGCGAACTCGTCAGCACGGTCAACGCGACCAGACCGGTCCGGCACAGCAGTGAGGCGGGCATCGAACGGCTCCGCAGGCAAGAGGACGGGAAAAAGAGTACGTCCGTCGGCAGTCAGCGGTCCATGGCATACCGCGCGGCTGTCCCTCGACCACGAATCAGCACACGGCGCATCGTTCTGCTTCGCTCGTCCGGGGCAGGTTCGGGTCATGCGCACCTGCCTGAGTTAGACTTGGGCGCTCACCCCCGTCGGGAGGTCCGGTGCGCGCATGGCTCGCGATTGTGGGATTGGCGTTCGGACTCATCGGCGGTGTGGAAGGTGCCGAGCGCACTCCGGGGGTGGAGGGCCTGCTCGAGGCCGCGCACGCTCGTGGTTGGGACACGCTCTCGATCGGCGACCGGGTCGCGCAGTTCGGTCGGGCCCTGGAAGGCGTTCCGTATGTCGAGGGCACGCTGGAAGGCCCGGGGCCCGAGATGTGCCGCGTCCGCACCGATGGTCTCGACTGCGTGACGTTCATGGAGCTGGCACTCGCTCTGGCGCGTGTGACCTCCGCGCCGCACCAGAAGCCGACCAGCGATGACGTCACCGATGCGGTCGAGTACACGCGCTATCGCGGCGGCCGACTCGATGGCTATACGTCACGACTCCACTACACATCGGAGTGGATCGCCGACAACGTTGCAAAGGGTGTGGTCGAAGATGTCACACCCTCGCTGGGTGGCGTGAAGTTCCCGCTGAACGTCGGCTACATGTCGGCGCATCCCGACCGCTATCCAGCACTCCACACGCATCCCGCGCTGGCCGATTCCATGCGCAGGATCGAGCGCCGGATCAATGCGACGCGACGCACGCATGTCCCGCGCGAACGTGTCGCATCGATCGAGCGCAGGCTCCGGACCGGCGACCTGGTGGCCATCACCACTTCGACCGCAGGCCTCGACTACGCGCACACCGGGATCATCGTTCGTGACGGCGGCCATGCGCGCCTCCTGCACGCGTCCTCGAACACCGGCCGGGTCGTGCTCGACGACCCGATCAGCGCCTACCTGGGTCGCGCGCCCCGCAGTTTTCTCGGCATCACGGTGCTGCGTCCGAGGCCGGTTGGCGCGCCCTGATTCCAACCATTGTCCGGGCCCCGGACACTCACCCCAGAACTGGTTGCCCTGACCTCGGAGGTCCCGCATGGCCGCACACTCGCGCCGCACCTTTCTTCGTCTGGGCGGGGCCGCATCCGCGGCCCTTCTGATCCGCTCTCAGGCCGCCCACTCCGCGCCGGCGAGCGACTCGCGGGCGCCGGAACCTGGGGAATTCGTGCTCGCCACGATCCCGACCCGGACCTTCAAGATCGCGCCCGATGCCAACCGCGAGGGCATGGAAGGCTGGATGACGACGCTGGGCGTCAAAGCCGCTCCCGGCAGAACCGCCGACCCGGAGCGCCTGGACGTCAGCTACCGATCGGGGGAATCCGAGCGAGTGTCCATGAGCTGGACGGGCGACGGGCTCCGCGGAATCAACCGGATCATCGATGCCAGCGCCGCCGCTCGCGCCGGAGGTCCGTTCGTCACGCGGCTCACGTCGTTCCAGCCGCAGGCGCTCGGGATCGACCGCGCGCACTGCGAGTTGATCCTCAAGCCCGCCACCGGCGAGCGGATTCGTCTCACGCTGGACGTGAAGCTCGAAACCTTCGATCAGAAGACGAAGCTCATCTTCCCGTTCCGCGGACCGGGCATCATCACCCAGGGCGGGGCGCTCAATGACGGGCATCGCAACCGGAGCGGACAATTCGCGGTCGACGCGATGGCGCTGTCGACTCTGTACGCGGTGATGGCTCGCGACGGGGACCGCACCGACTCGGTCGAGGGCTGGGGCCGGCCGATTCTCGCTCCTGCCGCCGGCGAGGTGGTGGTCGCACGCTCGGACCGACCCGACCAGCAGGAGCTCGGGAACTCCGATCCGAAATACTACGCTGCCGAATTCCCCGATGGCGGCGATCCGGGCAATCACGTCGTGATCGATCACGGCCACGGCGAGTTCAGCATGATCGCGCACTTCCAGAAGGATTCGCTGAAGGTGAAGGTCGGCGATCACGTGACGCAGGGACAGACGCTGGGAGTGCTGGGCGCATCCGGCGACACCAACGCGCCGCACGTGCACCATCAACTCCAATCCGGCCCCGACTGGCTGAAAGCCGACGCGCTGCCCCATCGATACGAGAACGGCCCCCAGCAGCGCCACGACCGGGGCACGATGTTCAACGCGAAGGGCTGATTCCGGACCGCACGCATCGCGTTCGGCGACTGTTTTCGCCGACCCTTCCACGACTTTCCGATCCCGATCATGTCGGTCTACACTGCCGGGAAGCGCGCCGAAGTGGCGCCCGCCGTCAGCCGCGAGGCGGCGTCGACCAGCACCCAGCAGGCGCCCCGCATGAGGGAGAGCGATCGCATGGTGGTCGCGAGGAAGTCGCCCGACGGCCCGTCACCGCGACACCGGCCGCGCACGTCATGAGCGAACTCGCTCAATCCGTTCAGACGCGGGCCGGCTCGATCATGGTTCGTGAGGCATCCGCCGACACGATCGAGCGGCTGGGGAAGCTGTTCCCGCGCGTGACGACGATGGAGAACCCGGACACCGGGCAACGCCTCACGGCTCTCATGCCGGTCCACGACGGGCAGGTCCTGCAGGGATTCCGCACCGGCTACGGCTGGCATCCGCCGGAAGAACGTGCCGGGCTGGAGAAGGCGATGGCCACCATCCGGCTGCGGATCATCCTGGCGGCGAAAGCCTTCCTCGATCGCGCGTTCACCGGCGTTCTGATGCCGGCTGCCTGTCTCCAGGGCAAACCTGGCGAAGGCATGCAGCTCGGCGAGCTGTTGTTCCTGCGCTCGCAGGGACCGCTGGAACGCGGTCTGGAAACCAAACCGATCGCGACATTCGAGGAGTTGTTCGGCGCCGGCGCGACCGACACGCTGATGTCGTATGTGCTCGACGTGTCCGCCGCCTGGAAGTCCATGGGTGGAGAATCGATGCCCATCACCGACCTCGAACCCTGTCCGAGCGACTGGGACGGCGTGCAGTGGCAGGCCGACATCGTTCTCGTCGGCAGCACCATCTTCCTGATCCGCCCCGAGTTGGACGTCACAGACCCGTTCCTCGCGGCGCTGGTCCTCGCGGGTATCACGGACATCGAGCACACACCCTCAGTACTCTTCATCCAGCCTCCTCCGGCCTAACGCCGTTCGTCCCCGACCGCCTTCGGCGCCGGTTGGAGGGAAACCGCCTTCTCGACCAGGGCGACGAACCCGGTGCTGGCCGGGTCTGCCAGCTCGCGGGCAGCGCCGCGTGCCATGGCCAGGACGTCGGTCAGCCTGCTCTCCCGCGCCCAGTAGCTCCCCTTCAGGATCTCGGCGAACTCCGCGACCGCGGCGTCGAGACGCAGGCGCGGGCTGGCGTCCTCGATTCTCCGGCTCATGTCACCGACGTCGAATCGGCGTTCGATCTCGCGGACTCTCGGAGCAGCGCCCCGGTTGCGCTCGGGCGCTGCGTACCGCAGACGCACGGTGGCCAGCGTGCCCCGCGCGACTCCGGGAGCCAGCTTCACCTCGTAGAGCGCGGTCACCTCATGGCCCGCACCGATCTCTCCCGCATCGACCTTGTCGTTGCGGAAGTCCCGGTCGGCGACATCGCGATTCTCGAACCCCAGCAGGCGATAACGAAGCACCCGGGTGGAATCGAATTCGACCTGGATCTTGGCGTCCTTCGCGATCGTCTGCAGGGTTCCGGTCAGATTCTCGACCAACACACGGCGCGCTTCGTCGAGATCGTCCACGTAGTAATAGTTGCCGTCTCCCTTGTCGGCGAGCTGTTCCATCAGCACATCGTTGTAGTTCCCCATGCCGAATCCGATCGTCGACAGATGGATCCCGTGGTCGCTCGCGGTGCGCACCTGCCTGAGGATGGACTCCGGCCCCGTGAGGCCGACATTCGCGACCCCGTCCGAGCACAGCACCACCCGGTTGATCGTCCCTTTGCGGTACCCCCGTCGCGCCATGTCATAGCCCAGCTGGAGTCCTTCCTCGGCGTTGGTGCTGCCGTCCGGGCGCAGCTGCTCGATCGCGTCCAGGATCCGCTGCCTGCCGGGCCCGCCGGTCGCGACCGGCTCGAGAACCACCCGCCCCTCGTTTCCATAGACGACCAGGCCGACGCGATCGTCGCCGCGCAGCTGATCGACGAGCAGGCGCAGGGCGCGCTTCACCAGCCCCAGCCGGTCTTCGCGCGCCATGGATCCCGAGACGTCGATGACGAACGTCAGCTGCGCAGGCTTGCGGTTCCGCGCCTCGATCTCGCGACCCTTCAGGCCAATCCGCACCAGGTGGTAACCCGCCCCGAACGGCGAGGGGGCGCCATCGACCTGGATCCGGAAATCGTCGTTCTGGAACCGCGGGTAGCCTTGAGGGAAGAAGTTGACGAACTCCTCCACCCGCACGGCTTCGGCGGGTGGAAGGTGTCCCAGCTCGAGATAGCGCCGCGTGACCGTGTACGAGGCGGCATCGACGTCCACCGCGAACGTGGAGAGCGCATCCTCGTCGGTCGCGATGAACGGATTGACGCCCCCGCTCTTGAAGAACATGGAGTCGAACGGCTCGTCGTTCGGAAGCGCGGTGCCGCCGGTCGTGGGGACCACCGGTGGCGACGCAGGACCAGCTTCCACACCGTCGAACTGATACTTTGTCTCACCCGCACGGCCGCCCCGAAAGTGGAGGCCATCCGATGACGCGGCACCGGATTTGAGTCCAACCGCCTCGCGGATGTTGTCGACCGGCAGCTCGCGGAGCCTCTCGCCGGTGATCGATTGCTTCGTAGAAGACGACTTTACGTCGATCTGCCTCCGCGCCGTGACCTCCAGCATTTCGAGCGACTTGACCACTCTCTCGCTGGGGAATTGAAGATCCACCGTGGCAGTCTGATCCGGATCCACTCGGACTTCCCGGACCTGCGTTTCGTATCCGACCTGCTGGACGCGAAGTGACCAGGTCCCGGGCGGAATCCCGTCGATCCGATACGTGCCGTCCTGGGCGGTCTGCGCTCCGCGGCGGGTTCCGTGCACGATTACGTTGGCATAGGCGATTGGCTGGTTCTGCGAGTCGGTGATGCGACCTCCCACCACCCCGCTGCCGGCTGGAATGGCGGG